>OHNN01000062.1_pt1 | contig 99353 bp, 106 predicted proteins | sample 1569541 | NCBI WGS metagenome assembly OHNN01 (sample SAMEA3879563, study PRJEB24766) | human gut metagenome | biome: human-associated habitat; feature: feces | place: USA | collected 1985/1987 | reverse complement strand
TTGTGGGTGTGGGCAAAGCCCACAAATACTTTCCGTTTATGTAATCTGACGATAACCAAAAAGCCTGCTGTTTGGTAACTTAAACAAAAGAGTTTTCAAAACCATAACCCTTTAGTTCGTTTTACAGCATATTGGTTTCATCAATTTTTGCGTTCACATCATTGAGTTTATTTTCAAGCATAACAGACATAAAGAATATATTTGATGTCGTTCAACACCTCTAATTCTTCATCGGACATAAAAATCTCCCGAAATCAGTCAACCTTGAAAGTACCTGCCTCAATCTCATCAATCATAGCAAGACGTTTTAAGTGTCTGTCGCCCTCTTCGGGAGTATTGAGGAAAATTTCTGTAAACTTAACAGCATCTTCTTCGCTTGTAACTCTGCCACCCATACAAAGAATATTTGCGTGGTTGTGTCTGCGTGTCATTTCAGCGCAAAACTCATTGCTTACAACAGCCGCACGAATACCCTTAACTTTGTTTGCTGCCATTGAAATACCGATACCTGTACCGCAACAAAGAATACCAAGCTCACATTCGCCGCTTGCTACTGCTTTTGCAACTTTATATCCGTAAACAGGATAATCAACGCTGTCTGTGCTGTAAGTACCAAAATCTTTATATTCAATACCCTTTTCGTCAAGATATTTTTTAATTGCGCAGATAAGGTTATATCCGCCGTGGTCACATCCGAGTGCTAACATTTCTTTTCCTCCATTTTCTTTTTAAGTTCTCTTTCAGCCTGCGGCAGTCTTAAATACATCGGCATAAGTTCCGCAGCCGAAAGCACTTCTCCGTCATTAAATTTTTGTACAGCAATTTCTGCTGTTGATGACGCTCTTTGAAATCTTATACTGATTGGAGCGAGTTCAACATTTGGTAATAATTCTTTCATAGCATTATAGCAAAGTTCCGCACCGTCACCCACAAGTATAATTCTTTCGTCATAGCTCTTAAGTTCTTCTGAAAGCTCGGCAACAGACAAAGCTCTGTCTTTGCAAAGTCTTTCGGGCTTTATGCCGTCACATTTGAAAAGCGCATTATAAACCTGCGAACAGCGAGCATCCATAACAGAACAGATTATCCCATTTGCAGATTGCAAATTATACGCAAGGCTTTCAAGCGTCGATACCTCTATGCAAGGCAAATCATCGGCAAAAGCTAGTCCTTTAGCCGCTGCAACACCGATTCTTACACCCGTAAACGAACCCGGACCGCAGTTTACTGCAACGGCGGTAATATCTGTTGTCGTTAGGTTTGTGTTTGCAAGCAGACTTTCAACCATAGGCATAAGTGTTCTGCTGTGAGTAAGTTTTGTATTTATAAAGAACTCACCTATTATTTTGTTTTCGTCACAAATTGCGGTTGACGCAGCTGTGGCGCTTGTATCTATTGCAAGAATTTTCATTGCGGATCAACACCTTCAATTTCAAAAATTCTGTCATCATCATTTTCGCCCTTACTGATTCTGATTTTAATACAATCGGCAGGCAAAGCCTCTTCAATATTCTCACTCCACTCAATAATGATTATACCGTTATCAATATAATCAAAAAATCCTGTGGAATACAAATCATCCCATGTATTTACACGGTACATATCAAAATGAAAAATATTATATTTACCCGAATATTCATTGACAAGAGCGAATGTAGGGCTTGAAACATTTTCTCCTGCACCGAGCGCACCGGCAAGTCCTCTTGTAAAGGCAGTCTTGCCCATACCAAGACCGCCAAAAAGAGCGATTACTTCCGTGCCGCACAACTTTTCGGCAATTTTTGCGCCGAGTGCCTCTGTTTCACGGGCATTATGAGTATTTACAGTAATCATCAGAATAAACCGTTAATTTTTCCTTCCTCGGTAACATCAATTTTCTCTGCCGACGGAACTTTCGGAAGACCCGGCATTGTCATAATATCACCTGTATATACAACTACAAATCCTGCACCGTTTGAAAGTGTAAGATTCTTTACTGTGATTTCAAAATCCTTTGGAGCACCGAGAAGTGTTGGGTCATCAGAAAGCGAATATTGTGTTTTTGCAATACAAACAGGAAGTTTTTCACCGCCGAGAGCCTGAATCTGCTTCAATGCCTTTTCGGCAGCCTTTGTATAGTTTACTCTTGAAGCGCCGTAAATTGTTTTTGCAATTTTGTCAACCTTTTCTTTGATTGTAAGGTCATCTGAATAAATAGGAGCAAAATCAGACGGCTTTTCGCAAGCCTCTACTACCTTTTTGGCAAGTTCTGTACCGCCTTCTCCGCCCTTTGAGAATACATTTGAGAGAGCAAAGTCTGCACCTTTAGATTTACAGTAACTCTCGATAAACTCAAGTTCCTCTGCTGTATCTGTACCGAACTGGTTGATAGCAACTACAACGGGAACATTGTACTTTCTCATGTTATCAATGTGAACGCCAAGGTTTTCAATACCATTTTTAAGAGCCTCAAGATTTTCTGCAGAAACCTCTGCCTTAGGCACACCGCCGTTGTACTTTAACGCACGGCAAGTAGCAACAATAACTACGGCAGACGGCTTAAAGCCTGCATATCTGCACTTGATGTCAAAGAATTTCTCTGCACCGAGATCTGAACCGAAGCCTGCCTCTGTAATACAGTAATCGGCAAGTTTTAACGCAAGCTTTGTAGCACGAATGCTGTTACAGCCGTGAGCAATATTGGCAAAAGGACCGCCGTGCATAATAGCAGGTGTACCCTCGAGTGTCTGAACAAGGTTAGGTTTGATAGCGTCTTTAAGAAGAGCTGTCATAGCACCGTCAGCCTTGATGTCCTTTGCAAAAACAGGCTCGCCTGCATATGTATAAGCAATAAGAATATTACCAAGTCTTTTCTTTAAATCAGAAATATCGTCAGCAAGGCAAAGGATAGCCATAACTTCAGATGCAACAGTAATTATAAAGTGGTCCTCACGAGGAATACCGTTCACTCTGCCGCCAAGACCGACAACAATATTTCTCAAAGCTCTGTCGTTCATATCAAGACATCTCTTAATAAGGATCTGGCGAGGATCAATCCCGAGAACATTACCCTGCTGAATATGATTGTCAAGCATTGCACAGCAAAGATTGTTTGCAGAAGTAATAGCGTGCATATCGCCTGTAAAGTGAAGATTAATATCTTCCATAGGAAGTACCTGAGAATAACCGCCGCCTGCAGCACCGCCCTTAATACCAAATACAGGGCCAAGTGAAGGCTCTCTTAGAGCGATTACAGCCTTTTTACCAATCTTAGCCATAGCCTGACCAAGACCGGCAGAAGTAGTTGTTTTACCCTCACCAGCGGGGGTTGGATTGATAGCTGTAACAAGAACAAGTTTTCCATCCGGCTCATTTTCCAAACGATTGGCAAGTTCGTCTGAAAGTTTAGCCTTATACTTGCCGTAAAACTCCAGCTCATCCTCTTTAATTCCGATCTGTGCGGCAACCTCTTTAATCGGGAGTAAGGTCGCAGCCTGAGCGATTTCAATATCACTTAACATATTGAAAATACCTCCGTTCAAATATATTTCTTTAATTATAACAAAACTTTCCCCCTCTATTATTCCAATAAGAAAATATATTTTACAATAGAATATAAAATACTCGGGTTTAATTGTTGCAGATTAGGTAATGTTACTTTGATGTATTCAGTTACAACGGATACTGTTGCGTTTAAAATCCGGCTTAGATAGATTTATAGTGAATCATCAGAGAAAACAATCGCTCTTGTTGATAAATTTAAAATTCAGTATGGATAGATTTATAGGAATATGGTAACTCATCTAACACACTGAAGATTGACTTTAAAATCCAATATGGATAGATTTATAGCAGTAGTTGTTGAAGTGCTTGAGGGTGTGGAAACATTTAAAATCCAATATGGATAGATTTATAGAAATTTTTCATAGTGTGCAGAAAGTTTAATCATGTACTTTAAAATCCAATATGGACAGATTTATAGCTTTGCTTTCATATGGACTTGCCCTTTATATTCCAAACTTTAAAATCCAATATGGATAGATTTATAGCAACAGCAGTTGCCCTCTAATTTCAACGTTGTTTTGCTTTAAAATCCAATATGGATAGATTTATAGCGTCAACAACAGTTGTTTTAATTGTACGTGTAACCTCTTTAAAATCCAATATGGATAGATTTATAGGGCAAGTATAGCTTTTTGTGATTATCTTATAAACCGCTTTAAAATCCAATATGGATAGATTTATAGCAGGTAGAATTATAACAACAGAGGGTTATTATACAGCTTTAAAATCCAATATGGATAGATTTATAGTACTGTTATTGATGCTACGGTTATTAATAATATTGTCTTTAAAATCCAATATGGATAGATTTATAGCGCACTATCTACATTATATTGTTAATTTTTACAAACTTTAAAATCCAATATGGATAGATTTATAGATGAGTATTAGAAGAAAAAGCAGATATAACTTCATCCTTTAAAATCCAATATGGATAGATTTATAGCGAAAAGTACGCAAAAAATATCATTAATGCAAATCACTTTAAAATCCAATATGGATAGATTTATAGTTATATAATAAAATTTCTCAATACAATTCTTCTTTCTTTAAAATCCAATATGGATAGATTTATAGTTGAATTTGCTAAAATAGTTTGTAACTGTTCTTCAACTTTAAAATCCAATATGGATAGATTTATAGAAGAATTGCCGAAGCTGACAGAAATAATAACAAGGCTTTAAAATCCAATATGGATAGATTTATAGCAAACTGCTGCAAGTTCATTCAATTGTCAAGGTACGCTTTAAAATCCAATATGGATAGATTTATAGCTATTAGAGTAATTATATTACTTGACTGTTTAAGCCTTTAAAATCCAATATGGATAGATTTATAGAGTATTTGGCAAAAGGTTATTGAAAACCGAAAACGCTTTAAAATCCAATATGGATAGATTTATAGACTATCATCGGCGACAACTGCACAATTTATCAGAATATTTAAAATCCAATATGGATAGATTTATAGGCAGGCGCAAGCACAGGTGTTGCACCTCTTGAATTTGATTTAAAATCCAATATGGATAGATTTATAGATAATCGAATCAATAAGCCCGAGGAACTTAAATTCATTTAAAATCCAATATGGATAGATTTATAGTAGCAATGTGGGAATACATATTTTATGAACAGCAAATTTAAAATCCAATATGGATAGATTTATAGCCGAACGGCTTGGTTGATACAATTCTTCAGGCTCGTTTAAAATCCAATATGGATAGATTTATAGTTTCAAGAGAACTATCGTAAACAGAGCCGGTATAGCCGTTTAAAATCCAATATGGATAGATTTATAGTTGGTCTTCTTAATTTCAAAGCTTGATATATAAGAAGTTTAAAATCCAATATGGATAGATTTATAGTGCCTTTATAGTTTAAGTCGGTAAGATTTAATTCGTGTTTAAAATCCAATATGGATAGATTTATAGAGAGCCGTCAATGTAGCTTTTTACTACAGTTTTGCAGTTTAAAATCCAATATGGATAGATTTATAGTGAAAATAACATCTTAAACATACCGCTCACAAAAACGTTTAAAATCCAATATGGATAGATTTATAGGAGTTGCACCGCCATTATGGGACTGCCCTCTTTCCATGTTTAAAATCCAATATGGATAGATTTATAGTATTTTCCTTTGCTCATTCCGTACGCAAAAGAAATATGTTTAAAATCCAATATGGATAGATTTATAGTACGCTTATCTATAGATTTAGAATGTATACGCTCAATGTTTAAAATCCAATATGGATAGATTTATAGCCGTTTGTATTTATGTATTGCATTTGTTTATATTGGTTTAAAATCCAATATGGATAGATTTATAGAACTAATACGCTTTTACGCTCATACGCCTGCATAAAGTTTAAAATCCAATATGGATAGATTTATAGTACATTAGTATAGTAGTAGTGCCTCTAAAGTCCTCGTTTAAAATCCAATATGGATAGATTTATAGCTATTGCGGGTAATCCGTTGCTTGCGGTTTTTGTATTTAAAATCCAATATGGATAGATTTATAGGTTGCTAAACCACTTAGGGAACAATGTTTCATTGTCGATTTAAAATCCAATATGGATAGATTTATAGTTGTTGATACATTTTTTCATAATTTTTACCTCAAAAATTTAAAATCCAATATGGATAGATTTATAGGCATTGAGCCAAATGTTTGCTCAAACTGCGAATTTGATTTAAAATCCAATATGGATAGATTTATAGGTTGACAAAAGTTTTGTCGTGTACCGCCCTTGAGCCAATTTAAAATCCAATATGGATAGATTTATAGTCTTGCCGTCTTTGCCGTTAGGGAAAACAAATGTATATTTAAAATCCAATATGGATAGATTTATAGTCTCTGTATTTTTTATTCAAGCTGTTAATCTCATCATTTAAAATCCAATATGGATAGATTTATAGGCTTTTCTTCGTCATACATTCGTGTACCGCCAAAGTAATTTAAAATCCAATATGGATAGATTTATAGTCGTTTATATTGTTTATCAGTAATGGACAAAGTTAAATTAAAATCCAATATGGATAGATTTATAGACAATTTGTGGAATTTCCTTACTAGCATTGTTAGTATTTAAAATCCAATATGGATAGATTTATAGTCTTTGTCAATGTAGAAAAAGAAATATGATGATATTATTTAAAATCCAATATGGATAGATTTATAGGCGCTTGTTTGTTATGCTATAAGAAAATTATATGTTTATTTAAAATCCAATATGGATAGATTTATAGTATTCAAATTCGATTAAATAAACTTAGTTGTTTGTGATTTAAAATCCAATATGGATAGATTTATAGGTCAAACGCAAAGGGAAAACGCTGAGCGTTTTCCCTGATTTAAAATCCAATATGGATAGATTTATAGGAGGCACTACTACTATACTAATGTATAGATGAGCGCATTTAAAATCCAATATGGATAGATTTATAGGCCTTTTCGATTTTCCAATTTTTTAAGGTTTAAATATTTAAAATCCAATATGGATAGATTTATAGGATACCCACAAACACAGCCATAATACCGATACCCACATTTAAAATCCAATATGGATAGATTTATAGTGTACACAGTATTTTTACGACTGTCTAAAGCGCGAATTTAAAATCCAATATGGATAGATTTATAGACAAAAAGCGGACTTTTGAAAAACGGGTGAAAGTCATTTAAAATCCAATATGGATAGATTTATAGAATTGTGTTGCGTAAATTAAAAAATGTTCGTACCTATTTAAAATCCAATATGGATAGATTTATAGATTATAGGCGGACTTAACTGGGGCTGTGTAGGTATTATTTAAAATCCAATATGGATAGATTTATAGTTCTCAATCCTCTGCATTGCTCAATTTCATAAGTTGATTTAAAATCCAATATGGATAGATTTATAGACATTCGCCGAAAGTTCAAAGAGCTGGAGTCTAAATTTAAAATCCAATATGGATAGATTTATAGACACGACAGAGCGATTGTGACAGGTGTTGCTTTTCGCACAAAACGAGAAAAGTTTTCGCATAAAATACAAAAAGTGCGTTTTTGTAAAAATGTATAATGTTGCAAAAAAATACCCACGCAGAAAATCCAAATCTGCGTGGGTATTTTCATTTTTTATTCATTTTTCTGTGTCCATTTTGCTCTACAATAAGGTTTTTGCCTGTTTTTTTAATCTTATTTGGCTTATATTCGAGTAAATCGGCAATATTGCAGTCCAAAACCTCGCATATTCTATCTAAATGCTCAAGATTAATTCTATCGCACATTTCATTATAAATATCGCAGATAGTAGCAGGTCTTATTCCTGATTTCCTGGCAAGCTCGGCTTGTGTCATCCGATATTTTCCAAGTATTGCAGATAAATGGATTTTAATCATAATAACGCCCCATGAAATATAATACCTGATTGCGTTATTATTTTCATTATTTTGTAATAAAATTACTGTTTTAGTAATTTGTAATAATAATTTCCTTAAACTCTTCTCGGTTTGAAGCTGTAACCGGAAGGAGGTTATATCTGCTTATGCTCTGAATCTTATAATCTTTGTAAAGATTTCTGATAAAATCACAATCATTATAAGATAGTATAAAACGCCCTTTAATCGCCTTTAAAACGGCATTTAAACGGATATGGTCATCTTTATTAAAGCTTACATACCTCTTGTTATAATAGCGTTCTGAGGCTACATACGGCGGATCTACATAAAAGACAGCTTGTGGTCTGTCATATGTTTTAATTAATGATTCAAAATCTTTGTTTTCAATTATAACATTTTTAAGTCTTGCTTGATAAGCCGGAAGATCATCAATTATGTTGATTATCGTTTTCGCAGCTGTAGCAAACGAACTTCGATTACTGCCAAAGCTGCACTTTATAAGATATAAGTACCGGGCTGCTCTCTGTAAGTCGGATAGTTCAATTTTATTTTCAATTTCATAACGATATTGATTGAATAATTCACGGGATTGCAGCCAGTCTATTTCCGACTGCAATTCCGAGCAATTATTTTTAATTTGCCTGTAAAGGTTAATCAAATCACCATCAATATCATTGAAAACTTCCATCTGACCTTTGATTCTTTCTTTGCCAAACAGTACCCAACCTGCACCACCACATACTTCGATGTAGCGAGTGCAATTATTGGGAATAAGAGAAATAATTTGATTTTTTAGGTGACTTTTACCACCTATCCAACCTATAAAACTTTTCATTGCTTTTACCTCCATAATATCTTTTGGGGCGTTATTATGGATTAAAAACAGATGATTTTATTTTACTTCGGGTAAGCCTTTAACGCTTGTGAGAATTGAAAGTAAACCTGCCAGAACGCTTGCAGAAGCAACCGTAACCCAGTTTACTTCACTCATCACAGCAGTCGTACCGATAGTTGCAACTGCCGTCTGTGTAGCTGTCTTTAAAGCACGAATACCTGCAGCCTTTGCCCACTGTTTAAAATTGTTTTTATTCATTTTTTACCTCCAAAATTATGTCAGTGTAATCTGAATACCGTCGATCTTACAACCTTTTACGCCAGCGTAGCCGTCCTGCTCTGTGTCTTTTTCGGTGTTGTGCTGATACGGCAGAAACTTATCTTTACACTGCTTACGCACTCTGTATGTAGCTTTAAAATCGCCGACACCCTCAAACTCAACCTGCAATCCGTCAATTACTTTGCCCTTGATACCTGCATAGCCGTTTACATCATCGTCAATGTCATAGCCTGTCACCCAAGGTAACCAATCTCCATTGAGCAAATGCACTCTGTACTTAATTTTACCGTTACTAACCTTAACAGCAACCGCAGAAATAGCCTGCTTCGCTCTGCCTGCTATATTCGACAAACCTTTGACCTCATTGTACCAACGATTGTCAGCGTACACACGATAAGTCAGCGTTGGTTTTGCGACTTTGCTTTCAGATTTGCCGAAGATGTTATCGTTGTAAATTACATTTGTGTCAATGTTACCGCCGTAACCGCTGACCTTGCCCGTTGAGCTGTTCTGCCAAATGTCACAAGCAAGCTCAGCTTTATCGTTATACTGAGCAAGCCATATGCTGTAATTTGCCTTTAATTTGTTATAATCAAGATAGTTGTTAAACCAATTCAGATTTGCATATACACCTGCTTTGTAACCGCTTTTCTTGACTGTTTCGCAAAAGCGTTCTGCAATTTCTGTCAGTCTTACTTTACCTAACCCAATTTGTGAATTGTCCTCTAAATCATAATAAATCGGCATATCAATGCTTTTATTTTTTATGCACTCAAGGCAAGCCTTTGCCTCTTTTTCAGCATCACTAACGCTGTCGGCATAGCTGTACCAATACACTCCGATTTTTAAATTTGCGTTTTTGGCATTTCTAAAATGGCTTTCAAACATATTGTCTTTCTGACTTACCTCTCTACCGTAGCCAGCTCTGATTATAACAGCATTAATTCCACTGCGTTTGAGCTTGTTGTAGTCAACATTCTGTTGCCATTCGCTGACATCAACAAGCGATACACCATTACTCATTTAATATACCCCATTCCCTTGTAATATTTTTTCTCTGTTTCAATTTCCTCAGCAGTAATGCCATCAATATCCTCATCAGACACATTCATTACAGACTTAATCTGCTCTCTGTCTGTATCATATGCAAGCGCTTTTATTAGCTGTCTTTTCTTCTGTTCGTTCATATATTTACTCCTTGATTCAAATTTTCGATAACTGTCCAGTCACATTTCGTTGCCGGAGCAGCATACAATTTCTTAATTTCAGATATGTTGATGCAGCGGTCAATAGTCAAGATGTTTGGCGTGTCAGAATATGCGCCCTTGAGAGTTCTTGCCTGAATTTCAGTATTACCAAAATCACAATTGCGAATTGTAATACTTGAGCCTGTTTTGATTGACAATCCAAAATCGCTATTGTCAGCATTTTCGTGGTTCTGATAGCCAACAGTGCAGTCTGTGGGGATAATTTTGCAGTTTTCAATCAATCCTATCTCGCCAAAACTGTGACCACATCCGAGCGCTGGAACAGTTGTTTTACCAGCATAATCCGTACAATCAGCACGACCACCCCACTTGAATATACAGTTAGCGACTGTCCATTCAGTTGCATAGCCCGTACCGCCCGATTCGAGATGTAAAGCATAGCGAATATTTTTACAATCAAATGTAAAGCCTTTGATGTGAGTGTGGACATTCAAATCCAAATGAAACGGACATTTTTTGATTATATCTTCTGACTTCAATGTAGACTTATCAAACCCTGTCGCACCGTCCCACTTAATTATTGTAGCCTGTGGATTGTATATATTTTCAGACTCATAATAGACATAGTCTTTCATCATTACCCCACGATAACCGATTAATTTTACATCGGACAAACCTGCGTATCTATCTTGCATATCTGTATATGTGCCAGCCATGACAACGATCGTGTAACGATTACGGTAGCTATTATCCGAAATGCTGTCATTAGCAGACAAAATGGAGTTGAATTTTGTAACTCCAAAATCGTCAGTATTTTCGTCATAATCATTTGAAACATACAAGTAATGCATCGTATGGTCGGGAGCTTGATACAATTCTGGCTTAATGCTTGACTTAATCAAATCAGGATTAGCATACGCTGTGCTTTTGTTGTTTTGCTCAATCTGCAAGTTACAAGCATTGTCTACGATTCTATCGGTAGCAATTGCTACTTTAATCGCGTCTATGATAATACTTGTAGTTGCCGTATATGTAGCAACTGCATTCTTGAAAGCACTTACTTCTGATAAGAGCCACGATGAGCTGATTACCTTCTGGCAATTTGCAGGATAAAATACACAGCCTGAGTTTTCAATATTTGAAAAGTTTTGCAAAGACAAGCAATACGCTTTGCCTTGCTCAAGAGTAACAGCACGCTTGAGCTTGAGATAAAAATTAACCGTAGCGGTAGATGTGCCGCTTAAGCTAATTTTATTGTTTTTGACTGAAATAGTAACTCCGCTCGTTGTCTGCTCTGTGTCCTCAAGTGAGGTGAGATTAATGCTTGTAGATGTATTGAGCAAAGAGTCTTTTGCTATCATTTTTGCAGATGCGGTTTTGATTGCGGAATTAACATCCTTTTTTGTTGCTAAATTCGAGCCTGTTGGCTCAAATTTTGATTTATCGTTAATAGCCTTTTCTGTGACTTTAACGATAAAATGCTGAGCGGTGATAATAGCTCCGCTATTGTCAGACAATATGATTTCACATTTAGTCACGCCCGGCAGAGATAGAACATTATCTGTAAGCTCAACAACGATTACATTATTGGATATTGTGCAGTTTTGAGCGTTAGCGACTATAACATTATTAGTTACAGCGTTAAGAACAGCAGTCATTGTACTGTCAAGTGTAACTTCTGCATCATTAGCTGTAAGTGTTACATCAATAAATCTTGATTTTTTGTCTAATTGATGACTGTATAAAATCTGAGTTGATGTATTTTTGAGCAGGTCTAAATTAAGTTTGTAATGCTGTATGTTCATCATTGCCTCCTGTTTCTTCTGCAAAAATGATTTCAGATTCAGCAGGAGCTTTATCCTTATCGTTTTCACAAACTGTTTTTTCTTCTGTGATAAATTTCATAATAACCTCCTACCAAGTTGCTTTTTGTAGAATACCGTTTTTAAATGTCAGCGTAAATTCTTTCCATGTATTTGCTGTACCGTCACTTCTGAACGATGTAACATAATAACCTTTAAAAGTTCCGCTAATAGTACCGCCTTCAAATTTCCAATCGCTTAAAACCGCTTTTCGTAAATAGTTGTTGTGCAAATTCAAGTCACAACCTGCGTGCAGTTGGTCTTTCTCATATTCGTCAGAGAGTTTCTGAGCTGTATATGTGAGTTTCATCGCAAATGCCTCTGCATCGTCTGAACTCATATATGCCCACGTCATATACGCCGAATTGCTGTTGAGGTCAAAAGATAAGCCTCGTTTGTTGTCATCGTGTAAATATGAGCTTGTACCAACCGAGCCGACTTCATTATCGTTGTAATAAAAGTCTTGTCCATACTGATTAAGTGACATGAGCTTTTTATCTGATATGTTATAAATATTAAGTTGTGCATTTTCAAACTTTAAGTACTCGGATATGTTGTTCCAAGCAATTCGCACATCTTCCGCCGATTGCTGTAAAAGCGTACTCCAACGATTAGTTCCTACAACTTTGTTGACTTCAAGAAAAAGTCCCTCGGCGGTCTGGGTAAACAATGATTCATTGACTGAGCTTGCCCACGATTCCGACACATGGAGAACGGTGGTGTCTAAGTCCTGCTTGATTTCATTTACCTTTGTGCGGTCGTGGAGCTGTTGAGCGTTAAGCTCTGTAATGCGATTATTTATCGTGGTTAATTTACCTGTGAGCTTTGCCGCTATTGAAGATAGGGAAACAGTATTAAGCAGCGGATTTGCAGGAAATTCTTTAATCTCTACTATCCGGTAGTTTCTTTTTCTGCTGCGGTTACGGTCAACCAAAGTTACTACATCATACAGACTGTAGGATAGAATTTTCTTATAAATCTCCGGCTGAGCTTTGGCAAGGTCGATAACCTTACAGGTGTATGACTGCTCGGGTTCAGCCATATTCGCAAGCTTGACAACACCGTCATCTAAAAGCGACTGAGGGTCTGTGTATCGTTCATCACGCCAAACATAACTGATTACTTTGTCTGTGTAGGTGTGATTTTCAATGTACTCACAGCCGTTATTAACGCTTGCAATAGATAAGCCGTCCTTGCCGTAGGCATACAGTCTTGTAACCAAGCCTGAAGAGCTGCCTTTGTAGTTTAAGTCTGTGAGATTTAATTCGTCGGTAAAATACACTCCTTTCGGCTCGGTGTTGTTTTCGGGCTTTATAAGAGTTATCGTTTTTTGCTTTGTATTGTACTCATACACATTGCCGTAGCTTGTGGAATTGGTACATTGGTTTAAAATATCAAGCACAGTTACATCAGTAAGTTCAAAGCTGCAGCGCTTGCTTACAAGTGTATCGTTTTTAACCGTCCAGTCTGTATTAGAAAGGATTTCAGTACAGATATTATGAAAACTCTCGGTAGTCTTATTAAAACTTGTAAACATATCTGCACGAAGGTCATCAAGATTAAGCTCGCAGACAATCGTTGAAACCGTTTTGCGTTCGTGAATACTTTTAATCAAATATCTCTGATTATCGTATTCAACCTCACCGTCCAAAGCAAAATATTTATACAAGCTGTGCTCAGGCGATATGTCAAATTGCAGGCTCATCATACCGCCGTAGGTTTTTGTAACGCAAAAGGTGCTATCAATATCTGTAAACAGCTTTACATCATTGTTGTAAAAGATTTTTAAAACCATTTAAACCCCCCTTAAATCACACATAAACAGGCGTGTAAATTACCTGAATATCAGCCTGAGAATTATTACAGCTTATTGTATTAGTTCCGGGATAAAGCAAAGGAAAATCAATTAAGGTGCTGTCAAGGAACTTATTAACTCCGCCGAGCGTAATTAAACCAAGCTCACCGTCAAGAACTAACGGTGTATTTGCCGAAATATTAATAACAACTATTCCCATAATTGAAAGCAATGAGCTTTGCTCGGGTAATGTCACCTTAAGCTTAAACTTACAGGGAGTAGTTGACTGACAATATATTTTACCGTTTGGGGCAACCGTTGCGGTGATTGTCGGCTTGTGACGGACAGCCATAAATATGTATGTAACATCGTGTTCTCCGCTGCTGTCAAATGTAGCAGCGGAGATTGAAGTAACAATTGAAGTGTATATGTATCCGTCCGGCAAAGCTATTTCAACTGTTTTACCGATTAGTTCTGCCTCAAACCTTGCAATATTATCGGTCGCAGCTGCGTATCTGTCCGTAATCTCTGTTCCTTTTGCAGAACAACCGTCCAAGTGAGGAGAGAAAGTAAGAGTAACAGTCAGCGTTCTTGTTCCGTATTCGGCAGAATACAATGCAGGCATTTTCACAAGATTTGTATTAGCTGAAACATTATTTGTAAGCGTAGTACCGCTTACAGAATAGCTAAGTAGTCTTGCACTGTAATTAGAAATATCAATGTTATTAACTGTCATTTCTGTCATAAATCATTACCCTCCCAAGCTAATTCTTCTGACATATACGGAGCAGTCGCAACGGCGAATTCTCTGCCGTCAACCTCAAGATGATTTACTATGTTGCCTTGTAGCACTACTTTTTGTTTATCAGCATTTTGCATATCAACTGTATGCACTACATTAGCAGTGAGCTGTTCTGCTACAAAGTTTTTACCTTCTGCTACGGCAGCACGCATTTTTGATACTAAACTGTCAGCTGATATACCCGATTTCAAGCGTTTGGTAAATGTTGACGCCACATCATCAGCTTGCTTATACAGCTTCGGCGCTTCGTCTTTAAGTCCGTTTTCGCCGCCCTCAAGAGTGTACTTGAAAATTTTGCGGAACACTTTGGACGGAGAGTGTATATCCCACTTCTTTTTGAAAATTGCAAGAATATTATCAGCGACCGATGAAGCACTTGCATATAGCTCAGGTGATCTTTCTTTTATTCCGTTAATCATTCCCTGCATAGCTTCATCCATAGTCTCTTGGCATTCAGGAGGCAATTGGTCATAATTGTTAATAATATCTTCAACAACTTTTTTATCTTCATCTGAGATTTTACCGCCGTATAGTTCTGTTTGGGATAGCATAGCTAACCAAGTTGAAAGCTGTTCCCGTTGATTTGTGTCAAATGATTTTGTGAATTTATCGTTTATATCAGCCAATTTTTTATTATGTTGCGAATACTCATTTGCAATTAATTGGTCATATTTTTGTTCAATAAGTAATGTATCGCAACCGCCTGAATCATATTCTTTTTTAATTTCAGCCTGCTTAGCTTGCTCAAGTGCTACAAGGTTGTCGTTACTTCTTTTGTTTTCTCTTGCAATATCTTCATTATACTTTTTTTGATTTTCGGAATAAGTTTTTAAACCATCAGCTCTATCTTTATAGCCATCTTGTAAAATTTTGAGAGTTTCGGAACAAAGTGTATTAGCTTCGGCAACTGCAGCATCATAGTCTTTGTTGGCGGCTTCTCGCTGTTGGTTATACCATTCATCCGTATATTGCTCATCAGTACCAATTAAAGCTCTTTTTTCTGCAAGCCAATTGATTTTTTGTTGTTCAGCCGCTTTAACAGTGTCATCTCTCGTTTGTTCTGCTGTTGCGGTATATTCACTTGAGTAAGCCTCATATTCTTCAAGTGATAAATCATGATTTTCTGCTAAATCTTTAGCCATATCCTTAACAACACCCTGATAAGCTTCCTGAACCTTTAGCTGTTCATCTGCAAGCTCCTTTTGCTTTGCGAATAAATCATCAAGTCTTTGAATTTCTTCCTCAGTCAGACTTGTTCGTTCTTCTTTGGCGTGTCGAGCTATTTCCGTAATTTCAGTCTGTACTTCATCCATTTTTTGAGTTAATTCAGACTGTCTTTCATTTGAAATAATGATAGCGTCATTAAATCCTTCGAGTGCATCTCCGGACTGCGAAAGGCTGTTAATATAATTAGTTGCACCATCAGCAACATTAGCATAAGCTTCAGCTATTCCTTCATATGATTCTGCAAGCATTTCTTCCGATGATGTCTCTTGTTCAACACATAAATTCAAAGCTGCTATTCCTGCCGCAAGAGCCGCTACAGCAGTAATTACTATACCTATTGGATTCAGATTCATAGCTAAATTCCACGCATACTGAGCCGCAGTAGCAAGAGTTATTTCACCTGTCAGTGCTCCTACTGCTATTTGCTTTAAAGTTATTGTATTAAGTGATGCAGCTTCTGCAAGACTTTCAGCAGTTACTGCAGCTGTATGTGTTGTAAGTAAAGCTGTAACTGTAGATATTATAGAATAAGATTTAAAAGCTACATAAACAGAAGTTATTATGCCTAATAGTGCATCAGAATTATCAGCAAGTAAGTCTATTGCTTTAGACAACGGCGGTAACACTACTTTTGCAACATTTGTAAATGCTTTGCCTAAGTTGACTACAATGTTCTTCACACTTTCAATAGTCTTTTTCAGACCGCCATTTTCAAAAGATTTTTTAATAGTATTTACAGCCTCTTTAACAGGCTTTTGCAGCTCTTTGGGCAACAGCTTGTTAAGATTATCCACAAGCTCAGAAACAATAATTTTTGCTGCTTTTATAAGGTCGGGAGCGTGTTCTGTTACGCTTGTAATCAAGGTCTGAATTATATCAACAGCCGATTTTGCAAGCTTATCAGAATTATCAGCTATTCCGTCAACAAAAGCCTGTAAAAAGTCAACAGCGGCATTTATCATTTCAGGGGCAGCCTCTGCAGCTTTAACTGCAAGTTCGCCGAAAATGGCTCCTGCTTCTTCAATCATTTTTGAAAGACCGCCACTTTTAAATGCTTCTGTCAAACGATTTACATAATTTTGAGCTTCAACAGCTGCCTCTTGCAAAGGAGCTGACATTCCCTCGTAGATTTCAATTCCTAATCCCTCAAGAGCAGACTTTAGAATCGTAATCTGACCTTGCAGATTGTCCTGCATAGTATCAGCCATTGACTTAGCCGCACCGTCAGCATTGTTGATGTTTTGCGTTAAGTTATCAAAGTCAGAGTCACTTGCGTTTATGATTGCAAGCATACCGCTCATTGCCTCTTTACCGAAAAGAGTGCTTGCGGCTGCTGTCTGCTCGGTTTCGCTAAGACCACCAAACTTTTCTCTTAGAGTTTTTAAAACATCTATAAGTGGTAAAGCGTTGCGCTCTGTATCGGAAATTGAAATACCGTACTGTGTCATAACATTAGCCATATCCTCGGTAGGAGAGGCAAGGTTAGAAAGTGCCGTTTTAAGGCTTGTGCCTGCCATACTGCCCTTAACGCTTGCATTAGCCATAAGACCGAGGGCAAGGGAAACATCTTCGACAGAGTAGCCCATTGTGCCTGCGAGAGGTGCTACATACTTAAAGCTCTCGCCAAGCATAGATACATTAGTATTTGCCGAGCTTGAGGCTTTGGCAAGTACATCTGCAAAGTGCGTGCTGTCTGAGGCTTTTAGGTTAAACGCTGTAAGTGCGTCTGTTACAATATCCGAGGTTGTTGCTAAGTCCAAACCGTCAGCGGCGGCAAGGTTCATAATACCGTCAATACCATTGAGCATTGATTCGGTATCCCAACCTGCCATAGCCATATATTGTAAAGCAGATGCCGACTCGGATGCAGAGAACTTTGTTTTTGCACCCATTTCTTTTGCCTTATCGGTCAGACTTTGTAAAGAATCACCTGTTGCACCACTGATTGCAGATACTTTTGACATAGCAGCCTCAAAAGATGAGCCAACGGTTGCCGCTGCGGTTGCTCCTGCACCAAGTACGGCAGTAATACCTGCGAGCGTTGTTGTTACAGCCGATACACCCGCTTGAGCGATTGATTTTATTTTATCAATACCGCCCTTAAAGCCGCTTGTATCTATTTTTGTATCAATTTTAATAGAGCCATCATATGCCAAATTACTCACCACCATTTAATGTTTTAGTGAGGTCATCGGCACATAATGGCTCTACTTGACCTTATTTAATTTATTTTTGCTATCGTTTATTACGATTTCAAACTGTTTCTTACAGTTTCGCCCTTTGCAGCATACAAAAATGCCCCTACACCTTGACGATTTGTCAAAGTATATGGGCATTTCATAACCGCAGTAAGGACATTTAATTTTTGATTTGCTTTTCATCATTTAAAATTAAAATCAATTACTCTAATATTATCTTTTTGAGCCTCTGATATAAATAAAGTTTCATTTTCAAAAGATACCTTATCTGTTTTATAATTAACAAGTATATCCATTTGCTCTTGTAAGCTTAAATTGAAAATATCAGACTTTAACGCTCTTACAAGTGCTTTGTAACAGATATCCTCCGTACTTTCAGTTGATAAAATCACATTAATATAATCTACTGAAATTTTATCATCAAGTTTAAGCAGAGCAATATCTATATCAATCTTGCCATTATCCGAATTAACCAAGTATAGATTGTCGCTGCATTTTTTATATGTAAATTTTACACCGTCTATCGTAAAATCAGACACAATACTTTGAACGAGCTCGTCTTCACTTAATGAAGATAGCTTTTCACTTTGTGTAGTTTCAGGCTTAAGAGTATTTTCCTCAACTGTTTCATTAATAGCTGATGTTGTTTGTGAATTATCAGTAAAAGAAATACTTGAATCGTTATTTACATTATTTGAGCAAGCTGTGCAGTTGATTGTAATCAATGACAAGATAAGAAAGCATAAAACCTTTTTCATAATACCACCTCGTGAAATAATATAACTTTAACAATATTATACAAATTTCACAATAGATTGTCAATTGTTTCTCCGTTAATAAGTGCGTCTTCAATGCTTGATATTTGCTTTTGCACTTCTTTTTTGAGCGGAAGTTTGTACTGCTTTTTCATTTTTTGATAAAATGCTTTTTGTGAGGCAGTCATCTTTGAATTGATTTCTATCGACCTGTAACCCATTATTTTTACAAACTCTGTGCTGTCTGATAATGACAGCATAAGAGCGTGGAACTTCCACCAATGGAGCTTAGCAGAGTTTAAATCAATATGATACTGCTGCATAAACGCAGCACAGATATAACCGTCATCATATTCGTAGCTGAACACTTCTTTATGAGATTTACCGTTAACCTTCTGAGGAGGCTTTCCGCAGCGGTAAAACCAAAGAATTTGATTTACAGTCTTTTCATCGGCAAATGACGGAGGTTGATTTTTGCAAAAAACAAGATTTTTAATATCAGCTAAAGTATTTTCTGCTTTTTCCGCATTTTCCGATAAAAGCATTTCAAATTCCAACCAAGTTCTGAAATCAGTGTTGATTTTGTATTCCGTTCCGGCAATGTTCAATCTGTCGGGCACAGAATTAATAAGCATATTCATCACTTAACAATCTTTGGGCGGTTGTTGTAATGATTTTTGCGCTTATTTCTACGCTGCTGACGGTTGCCGAGTTTTGATTTATACTGTTCGCCGACTGCCTTGTCAAGCTTATTAACCGCAACAATAACGCCCTCATACGCATTAATGCAGGTTGTAAGATTTACAGATTCACCAAACACCTTTTTTGCAGTACCGTCACCGAAAACATCATCAAAGAACTCAAAAATAGCAGTGCACTGAATACGAATAAGCTCTGACCTGCGTTTACCGTTTGTATCAAGCTGTTTCATTTTGTCGCTGACATTATCGTTAGCCTTTTCAAAGCGCTCCATTTCAAGTGCGTCTGCAACATCAATGTCAGGCAAGGTTACATTATTAATAATCATTGTTTATGCCTCCTTAAGCAGATTTAGCAGTAAATGTTTTAGTGGATGTATCAAAAGTACCCTCAACAGGGTCACCTTTGCCGAGAAAGTTTCCACTGCAGCCCATTTCGCCGTCATCATTTGTAAAGGATGCTACCTCAATTGCAACATTGAATTTTCGTGCGTGGTATGATGTATCAGTTGCAGCGTCTTTTTGGTCAAGATCAACAACAACATACTCGGTTTCTGCATCTTCGCCTACAAGCTGATTTTCTCCGATGTTGACAATAAAATTAATTGCGTCCTGCTCACGAATTTGATCAATATCAAAAGCTGTATTCCAATCGTAACCTGAAATAGATTTTGTTGCTGACTTGTCGCATACATACTTACGGCTCTTAGTCTGAGCAGACGGGTTTTCGTCAAGTGTCTTTGCTCCGACTCCCAAAAGTGCAAATGCTTTTGTTTTTCCGTCATTACTGCAATTAAGATAATTTGCCTGCATTCTTCTCTGTCTGATTACTTCACTCATTGTTTACCTCCAAATTTAGTATATTCAAGACGGCACTGTATTTGATACCTCGCCGTCTTAGTATCATTGTTCATTACATAGCCTGATGACAAAACCTTGATTGACTGAGCAGTACAGCCGTCAGGGAGCTTAGGTAATTTGCGATTTATGTTTTGTTCTGCAATCCAATCCTCAAGCCTTTCGTAAAACTCAAGGTTTGCCATATTTATTCCGTTTTCCTGACTGTAACATTCTCGGCTTGCAAAGATAAAGAGATACTGACACTTAGCAGAGCCGTCAATGTAGCTTTTTACTACAGTTTTGCAAGGTACAGTTTCAATGCTGTACTGCTCTGCATCTTCGCCGAGATAGTCAACATTCAGCTCTGAATCAGCCTCAAGAATTTCACAGTCACAAAACCATTTAAACAATGATTTTATAATTGATGTTTCCATTATTTACCTCCGCACTTTTCCTTTGCGGTTTTCAAAATGTCTTCCAAGTGGTCTGCTTTCATACGCTCGAACCAAAACTTACCTCGCAAACCGCCTTTTGAAGTACCTTCTTTGCCTTTGCCGGCATTCATATAGTAATTTGTGTGAGCATAGACAGCATCGTAAATAACTTCACCTTTACCAATCTTAGTGCCTGTAATGCCACTCTTTTTAAGATAGCCTGTGTCAAAAGGCACATAAGGGTCAGAACGGCGGAGGACTTCGCTGTCAACAATTTTCTGTACCTTGCCCTCAGCCTGCAAGCCACGGTCTTTAAGCATTGTTTCAGTAGTGTTAAAAAGCAGTTTAATTATCATTTAACCACCAATTTAATGTGCTTTGAATAGTTAGACGCATTAAGATTTTCAGTCACAGAAACAATCTCAAGTGCGTCATAGTTTTTAATTAAATCCGCTGCGTTTGATATATCGCAGTCAACCTCGCCTTGGACGATATAATCGCCTTTCTTGAGCGTAAAGCAGTTGTAAGCCTCATCGGCAGGCATTGCCTTGTAGGTTGCCTTGTCAACATAATTTTCAAGAGCCGAGTGTGGCACACGAATGATGTACTCCTCACTGCGCTTGACTTCCTTATCGGACACAAGCAGCTGGTCTGCACCATGGAAATTTACATCACGCAATGTGTATTTGCTCCATAGCTTTTCACGCCCTAAAGTTTTACTGCAAAAAAGCGTAACAGTTGTATGATTTGTAAACATCAACGCACCCCCTGATACAGTAAGCCTGTATTATACAGTTCTTGTCTGATCGCATTAAACATTGCTCTTCTTTCCATGTCTGTAAGTTCGTCAGGGTTATAGTCCTTGTATGTAACGCTGTAACCGTCCGTATTCTCTGACTTAATACCCTGCGGAATGTTCTCAATGCTTTTGCGGAGCTCATATGCCGCCTCGGCAGCGGCACAAACAGCATTTTTTACAGGCTCAGTAACCTCTTTTACTCCGCCGCTGACAATATAGTTAATTAAGCGTTCAGCCTTGCGTGCATAGCTGTTAAACTCCTGAGCAGGTATCAAAGTACCTGCCCAAGAATCTGTATAATAAGAATAATCTGCATACATATCAGGACACCTTAATATTACGGAACACACCGCACTTAGTTGTGTTTTTGAGAGCAACAGCGGCAACCATTTCAACCTCTGCTTTCTTAACCGCACCCGGTGCAGTGAGGTCAGGCATATATGTTTTAATGATTGATGAGCCACTGAGGGAAACACCATGGAAAGCATCAAGACCAAGCTGTACAGCGTAAAGATCTGTAAGACCTGTTACCTTCGAGCTTGATGCACCTGTTTCATAAATCGGCACACACGGTACTGTGGCAGAACCGTTGTAATAGTTACCCATATCGTAAAAAATGATATTGTCATAACCCTGAGCAGTTTTACCGAAAGCGTCCTCGGCTCTTGTAAGATAGCCTGCACGCTGAGCAACACTTTTGAGCTTTGCAATGAGCTTGCTGTTACCGAGTAAGAATGTTGGCTTGCCGTCAATACCACCGATAAACTCGTTGAGCATATCAATCATAGTCTGATAATTGCTTGTAAGATTTGCAGTTGTTGAAAGATCAACTACTGTCTTATTAGAGCCTGCATTGTACTCAGTGCTTGTGCCTTTAAGCAATGTTGTAAGACCGTCAAAATCAACTGCTTTGTCAGTTTTTGAACCGTTGATGCAACAATTCTGAAAATGGTTTCTTGTAGCAAGAGTCATCTGCTCAAGCTGGAACGCAATCTCGTTTGTTGTTGCCTCCTGTACCACACGGTCAACTTCACTTGCTCCACCAAAAATTTTAAGGTCAACACTTTTCTTAATTCTCTTTGCCTCGTTTGCTGTGTACTCGCTGTTGATTGCTCTGCCGGCAGCGGTTGACGGTGTCTGTAACTGCAAATAACCGTATGTCATTGTTGAACCGCCAACACCCGGTGATACGCAGTCATCAAAAGTGAGTTCGTCAATAAACTGTGAGCCACGGCGGAGAGTGTCGATAACTTCCTGTGTGACCTTGTCGGCTCTGCCGACACTTGCTTCTGCTAATGTAATAGGCATATGTTTTCCTCCTTATTTCTTGTAAAAATCTTCAACGGCAGACTTTATGTTCGAGCCTGACTTTGCTTTTGCTCCGCCTGTAGGTCCGCCGAGGTCGAGTTTCTTTTTAGGTTCGTCTGCAGCCTTGAAAAGGAAGGGCTTGTTTGTTTTAAGCTCTGCAAGCTGTTCGTCAAGACCTGTGATTTTGCCGTCTTCGCCCTGTGCAATCTTCGACATATCAAGATTAGCCTTGACAGATACCAAATCCGCTGCACCTGCGTTGTTGATTGCAGATTCAACCGACTGCTCAAATTTGTAGTCATTGAGCTTTTTCTCGCCGTCTGCCTGTGCCTGTGCAAGCTTTGTCTGCCAATCAGGGTCATAACCCTCAAGATTAGCGTTTGCGGTTTTAAGCTGATTTGACACATCGTCATACTTTTCTTTTTCAATGTACTGACCGCCTGCAAGGTTGCCGAGCTTGACATCTGCCGCATTGTTTACCTTTTCGGCAAACTGTTCAAATGTCAGAGCCTCATCACCAAACAAGGCTTTAAGGATTTCCATTAAGTCCATAGTTTTACCTCCGTTTAATTTATTTTTGAGTAATATTAAAAGCCCCCGAAAATCGGGAGCTTATAACCTAATTTATTCTACCAGTTCATATGTCCTTGCAAATATATCAGGTTTGCAAGGATATTTTTCACCATTAACACCAGTAATAATATAATCACCGGGACTTGCTGTCATATCACCTTCAAGTGTATGTATAACGATTTTTTTGTCAGTTTGATATGCGTCAATAATTACCTGTCTTTTTCTGTATTTTGCCATGAATATTCATCTCCAAATAAAAAATTAAGCAAAAGAAAAAGGAGTATTTCAAATACCCCTTTAAATACCGTTTAAAATCGTTTAATTTGCGTTTTAATTGATTAGTAGTGTAACTTTACATTTTATATAACAAAGCAGATACAGGCTACATTAAAAGTATTTTTCAATAGAAAAATCGGAATTAATAATTACTCCGAAAATTCTATTGTTTTCTAATAGAATTTTTCCTTTATTTTTAAGTTCGTAAGATTTAATTTGAGAACCGTCAACATCTTCTAAATAAGATAGTTCTTTTAGTCCTCTTATATTTTTTACAAGTGCTTTGTCTTGTTTGTAAAAAATTTTTCTATCATAAATATTACATATCTCATATTTATACATATTATTCAATCCAATCCGAATTTTTGATTCACTTTTTTATTTGGTCTCATAGAACTGTCAATTATTTTTTTGTATACATCATCATCAGAAACATTGTCCTTTTTATACTTATTAAAATAATAATCAAAATCTTGTAACGGATATTGCTCATCAAGCATTTTTCGTTCTTCTTGATTTTTCATTAGTTCTCGAGCTTGAAATTTAAATTGATTTCGTAAAGTATGAGCTTGTTTTGCTTGGTCTTTAAGAGATTTAGTTTTATCAATAAGATCATATATTTTCTTATCCTGAACATTATACCATCTGCGAACAATTGTGTCAGATAGTTTTCCTTTCATATATATTATATCGTTATAGTTACTATTTATCAAGAAATTATTGTTTGAATCTATAACTTTTTGAGATATAGTCTTATTAAAGCCATACTTTTGCACTCTGTCGCTACGCTTGAGCAAGCCTGTTTTGTCGCAGAAATTGTTAAGCTCAGCTTCACGATTTTTCAGCTTTACTGATTCTTTATTAAAAATGTTCTGATAAGCCTTTTTTATTGCTTCGTCATCGGCATTTTTAATGCTTTCATCGTAAGCGGCAAGTATGCGTTTTGACTCCCTGATTTTTCTCTCATAAGCTCGTTGCTTTTGCTCCGCCTCATAAAGCGTGTGCATAGAGCCGTCAGGATACTCAATATTTTTAGCGTCCATCTGCTTTAGCTTTTCTTCGTCATACATACGGGTACTGCCCTCAAAGTACGGATACCAATCGTGCCTGCAGTTCCACCCCTTAAAACCGTCACCCGAACCGTAGCCAATGTCTGACAAGGAAAGATAACCTTTTCTGCCGCTTAAACTCACAACCTGACCTTGCCAATACGAATGACTTGGTCTTGCTCCTGCGTGAGCGGTAATCTCCATAAGGTCACAGCCAAGCTCACGAGCGTTGGCAAGGCATATTTGACCCGTGGTCTGACCTATGCCTGTCATAACATTGCGGCGAACCGCTACATCAAGCCTGTCACGGTGTCCTGACGGATATATAACAAACGCTCCGTCTTGAGCTACCTGTTTAATTGCATCAGCAATTGCCTGTTGCGGAGTAAACGCACCGCTTGATGCTTTTAATTCGGCAAGACTGCAAGCATTGATAAAACTCGTTTGTGATGATACCGCCGTTGTCAGAGTGAGATTGCTTAGGTTGCCATGTGTCTTTTTGTAGCCTGCCTCAAGTATTTGCAGCTGAGTGTCGGAAACTTTAATGGACTTCGGATTCAGTCCGTTTGCTCTGTATATTTCGTTGTCATACTCTGTTGCGGTAATGGCAGCGTCTTCAAACAGCTTTTTAAGCTCCGTTTCGCATTTACCGCTATACTTTGAAATACTGTTTAAAATGTCAGAGTTAAGCGTACCAAGCTCCTGCATATGCTGTGCCTGCCATATTGCCGTATCTGTCATTGTTCCCGTCTTAGCCACTCTGCGTGCTATGTCACGAACAATAGCCTCCTCAAGCTTAGAATAAAGTTCTAATATGTCATCCGCACAGTGAGCAAGCTGTTCAGGTGTAAGCATTAAGCACCACCCTCGTTAAAAAAGCTCTGCACTCCTCTTTCGGGCAACATCTCCGTCGCCTGCTTATCGTCAACTCCGTAACGCCATTTGAGGTAGTCGGTCTTTTTGCGGATACCGCTGTTGACCTCATTGAGCTGTATTGCCTGCTCCTTGTCTTTATCCTCAAGCACACCGTCGCCCCAGTTAAAGCTAACTTCGTACTCTCCGCTTGGAGAAAGATTACAGGCATCAGCCATAGCATTGCACGCATATATGTAGTCTTCAAGTACAGCCTCAAGAGAGGACTGCATATCGGAAACAGCAGTATAACTGCGCTGTTTAGACGCCTTAATTTCTTCCGCTGTTTTATCTACATTCTGCGGATTAGAGAGTGTGCCATAGGCAAGGGAGCAGTTCCATTCAATTCGTCTTAAAATTTCATTAAGACCTCTTGCGTAGTTTTCATCACGCAAATTTGGATTAAAAACTTCATAAAACGACTTATCACTGTTTGAGTCAGAGTCAATGTTGATTTTCCTAAAAAGCCTGTCACGAGTAGATGCTGTTTCAAGTGATTTTTCACCCGGTCGCTGTCGCAAAACTTCTTCGCCTGCATCAACAGCAAGCTCACCGCCTTCAAATTCCCACAAATATCTGTCCCATTGTAAATCTGCCTCGTTGAGTAATTTAATTGCTCTGCTGTAAACTGACACTCCGAGAGGACTGTCGCTTTCAATGTGATTTGCAAACGGTACTTTCCAAAATGCAAACAGAGGACGGTCAACATCATTTATGACAATATACGGATCAATTCCTGCCCACATTTTGCTGTCAAAATTTTCAGGCTTAATTTCGGATCCGATGTTGTCTGGATTGGAAGAAACAAAAAAGTGACTTTCAATCGTATGCGATTTGTTTTCGTAACTGTAAGTCTGCTTTTCAATTCGAGTGTAGTAATTTTTTCCTTTGACTTCCTGATTAAAAAATGCAGCAGCGGTAATTATACCATTGCTGTAACTAAGAGGGATAAACTTGTCCTGTGTGTTGCAATCGGGGAGTATAACACCATTGCGAACATATGGCTTAAGCATTATGCCGCCAACAGTACAGCCTGCCTCAAGTCTTACTCTAAGCTGTTTAGTCAGTTTTTCGTACTGTTCCTGCAAATAGTCTGCTCGCTTTGAACCTGTTATCTTACTTTCAAACTCAATCATAATAAGTCTTGCAAATTCTGATGCTATCGTAGCTCCGAGATTGAGCGTTTTGCCGTGACAGGCATTACTCCACCGTGGTTCATCAGCATAAATTTCAAGCCAATCTTCCATGGCGTCTTCCATATCATCATAATGATAACTTACTATATCGTCCGGAGATAACTTATTCACGAGTGTCCTTAGCCAACTTAAAAATACATATTTAGCACGCCTTTTCAAATTCTCACCCCCTAATCGTTATATTTAAAAGTCTTGCGTAGAATCGTGTACGCAAAATATCTTATATCGTCCATTGCGTGGTCGTTTTCCTTAATGACCTTATCTTCTTCGGCTTTATCGTCCCAACGATACATACCAAACTCTTCTTGTGATGCCTTACACTTAACTCCGATTTTAATGCGACCGTCATTAAGCATCTGACTTGTTGTTCTGATACCGTTAAGCACATCATTTTTTGCTGATTTCACAAAAAATTTACCGTGCTTTTTAATCGTTGCCTTAAATGATGCAGCTGACGGGTCAATGATTACATATTCAATGTATCTGTCGCCTGCAAGCCTTTCAAGCTCTGCATAATGCTCTTCATCTGTGCGTTGGTATCCCTCTTTACGGCTGTTATAATAGTATTCGTCAACCCTGATAGCCTCTTTGTCGGTAACGCACCACAGTCCTATAGAACAAGGGTTAATAGTACCGTAGTCCATTGAGATGTACCACCGACCGACAAGCTTATCGGGGTTGCCGTTCCACAGCCTTTCGGATATATGGTCGTTGAAGTCCTGATAAACAAGTCCCTCTGCAATTACCCATTCGCCCAAGATAAAACGACGGAAGAAAGTACCTTGATAAAGGCTATAATACCGCTGCTTAACCTTTTCGGATAAGCTCAAATTATCATCCATTAAAAATTTAAGTCGTAAAGCGTGCTTATTTTCAGCCTTTAAAACCCATTCTTGATAAAACCAATGATTAGGATTATCGGGGTTGCAGTTGAACCAGAACCTTGCGCCCTCAACCGAGCAACGGGCGAGAGCCTGCTCAACGAATGAGCGTGGCATCAGAGCAACCTCATCAAAGAGTACGCCTGCAAGCGTAACACCCTGAATCAAGTCCTGCGAGCTTTCGTCCTTACCGCCGAAAATGTAAAAAGTGTTTGTCTTTCCGTTTTTACTGACTGTCAGTGAGTTTTCCGAGCGTTTGTCCTTGATGTCATATCTGTGCTTTAGCATATTGATAAGCGGCTTAATAACATTTCTGCGGCAAGAGCCTACGGCCTTACCGCAGATTGCAAAGTTGCAGTCCGAGAAGGTATCCATTGCCCATATCAGAAAGGATATGCTCATACTGACCGTCTTACCGGAACGGACAGAGCCATCTGCTATGATTGCATCGTATTTATCCTTAATTCCGTCAACCTTCCACCATGAGAGAACTTTAAGCTGTTTCTTTGAAAATGGTTTAAATTTCATCAGCAAAAGCCTCCTTGCCTGCGCCTGCAAGCGCTTCAATCAATCCGTCGTCAACACTGACAACAGTTTCAGGCTTGAAGTATTCGGCGTACAGCTTGATAGCCTGGGTGTCACCGCTTTGGCATTTCTTTATCAGTGCTTCACGGATAGCCGTTAATTCGTCATTTTCGTATTTTTCAATCAGGGCGTTGAGCTTTTTGCGAAAATCCTTTGACTTGACAACTCCGTAGGAGAGAGCCAAAGCCTTTAAGTCCTCCACAATATTAAATTCCTGCTTTGTATTTGTATCTTTAAGTAATTGTTCAAGTTTTGACAGCTTATCCATTCGCACTCACCTCCAAAATAAAAACACCCATTAAAGGGTGCTTAAAATAAGTTTAAATACCGTTTTATGCAAGCTTCGCCATCCGCTAACTTTAAGTGTTATCGGTACAAAGCATATAACAACCATTCATCAAGCGAAGACGAATCAATCCGCTGTCTGCTCCGGCATTTGTTCTGTATCTTCTATAAAAGATACTTTTATTTCTTTTTCTTCTCCGGCAACAGTAACCTTGACTGTTGCTTTCTTGTATCTGCGTTCAATTTTTACAATTTTATCTGCATAATCTGTTAAAAATCCGCTGACAACTTTATAACTGTCGTCATTAAATTTTAAAACTGACGGTTCAGATAGCAAATCCGATAACTTGAGAACAAACTCTGATTCACTCTCGCTTAACGGAATCGGATTCTGACCTCCGCCAAGAATTTTAATTATTCCGCTTATGTTATTCATAGCGTAGTATTTTGCCCAGCTGTATCGCATAAACACAAAAACATAACCTGCAAAAACAATGTATGCTTTCTTAATCCATTTTCCGCTCTTGCGAATAATACGATTTTCAATAGGTACAGCCGTTGAAAAGCCTCGGCTTTCTAATGCTTTAGCAATGTCAAGTTCACTGTCTGTTCTGACATGTAGTACATACCATTCGTATTTTTCCATACTAAGCCTCCTTAGCTTGTTTTTTAAGCTTCGTAATCTCTTCCATAAGCTCATTGTACAAGCGTGGGTTACTTTTCTTGATAGTTTCATAAAGCAAGCTCTGATTTTCCTCAAGTGCAATCTGCTTGTCTGACTTGACATAAATGTCTGTTTTGCGTTTGTAAGCAACTGCTCTTGCAAGTGCCGTAGCCTGTCTTAGCAGGTCGTCAGCCGACACATCATCAAATTGCCCTTCGTCAAGCTTTGCAATAGCGTCAAAAACTTTTTGAGATGCCATTCGTAAAATAGCCTCGGCAGGGTCAAGTTCGGGATAACGCTCTGTTTCTGTGAGTATCATTCTGAAATTTTCCTGTGCTATTCTGAGCTGTTGAGCGTTGGCAAGAAAGCGTGATGCGTAACGGCTTACCGCCGCCTGAGAGAGCTGTTCGCCGTTCTCTGACAGATACGCTACAATTTCACGGTAGGTCTGACCGCTTACAAGCATCTGATCTACGGTGTCCTTGAGGTCGGCAGGGAGCTTGTCTATCTTTCCGCAGGCTCTGCGGTTAGTTCTGCTCATAGCTACACCTCAACTAAATCATCAAAAATATTTCCTGCAAGCAGCTTAATACCTTTTGCTGTAAGCTTAGCTTCCAGCTCGTTGTAATCAACATCCGCAATCTCAGCAGGTTGTTTGGTTTTGATATGCCTTAAAGAAATATAGCCGCTTTCTGATAGGTAGTTGATACTGTCGAGATAATCTGCATCCTCAATATCATCAAGAGCATATCTGACCTCTGAAAGCTTCTCGTATTTATAACGGAGCAGATTAATTGTTCTGATAACTACACCATTATTTTTTATAAAACGAGTTGCTCTTATCCTCTTAATAGCCTCATCCTTATCTGGTATCATTGCCGCTACCCTCCATCTGCTGTTTTATCAGTAAATCGTAGATTTTATCAATCTTTTTATCTGTCTGCATCTGCGAACGGTAAAAGTCAGGCTTAGTCAGGCAACTTTCTTTTATCTGCTCAACATCAGTCTGCAACTTACCGATAGATTTATTTAAATCATTTTTAACATCTTTCAGCTCATCTTTCGTAACATAAGACAGTTGTATCTCTTTAATTTCCTTATCGTGCCTGTCAGCCTCATTAATAGTACGCTTAAGAAAAAAGCCGATAATTGCTATTGCTCCTGTTACAATAAGACCGAACAACCACCAAGTGTCTGCCGTAAAATTCATATTTTCTTTTCAACTCCATAAAAATAAGGTATTATCAAGTTTCTAACTCAATAATACCTTATAATTCTATATGTCTGTAGAGGATGAATATCCTATATTTTTCTCAAGCCACTAAATATCATCAAAAATACTTAACTGACCCTCAAGGCTGTTTTGTGAACATATTGTTCTTACATATCGTTCAGACAGATCATATTCTTTTGCAAGCAAACGACTGTTATAGCCGTTGTATTTAGCTTTGATTTCCGCATTTCTTTCTATTTTCTGCAGTTCACTGTATTTTTGTATATACACTGTATCACCACCGAAAATCTTGCAAAGTTTTACATAACTTTCAATACCTATTACCTCAGCTATATCACGCTGAGTGCCTATGAGATCATCAAGATGTATTTCCACCGTCCTTCCTCCTTTGAGCATTTGCAATGTATTTTTTTAGTATTTCAATCAGTTTAACTCCCTGTTGATATGTAAGCCAGGAGAAAGGGTCTTTCGGTATAGCGTCTATGTGCAGTTCCTTTTTTATAATTCCGCATAAGCGGTCGCCGAGCCTTGCTCCCGACGGCTTTATGTCAAGCTTTTCCAGACTATACATCAGCTGCCATACTTTCCTGATCTGACCGTCTGACATTTTGCCGATACCCTTTTCCTCACGCTTTTGTGCTTTGAAAGGATGCACCGTCTTTGGCTCTGTAAGATTAGCTATTTTAAGTTTGTTTGCAAGGTCTGCAACGACTTTTCTGTATTCCTGTTCATCAAGCTCTCGTACACTATTTTTCTGTGCTATGCTATACACAAGTTCGTGTAGCAGGTCATTTTTATTACCGCTTTCAACAAGTCCAAGCCTTGCGCCCATAGCATAAATTCTTTGAGTTTGCTGTGGTTTTAACAATTAATTCACCTCAGCTTAATGAAATTTTTGTGCTTTCCTCAACCACAAATGCACTTTGAATTTTAAGAAGAATATCGTTAATATGTTCTTCATCATCAATGCCGTTAATAGTGAGAAGATTTTTAAAATCCTGCCAGACGGCAGCATCAGAAATGAGATAAGCATATTCCTTTGCATCTTCCTCCGACAAGGAGGTAAACTTTAAGATATTGCTGACATCCTTGTCATAATTAATGCCCTTGCACTTCTTAAGAAGCTGCTTACGCTCTTCATCAGACACGCCGTTCATCTGCTCAATGACTTCTTTTACAGTGCATTTAACATAATTTCCTGTCCAAAGACCTATCAGCATTCGCTTTGCCGGAGCTGATAAAGAATAGTCTGTCTTTTCTGTTACTGCGTCCTCGTATGCTTTACCAAAAATTATTGGTAAGAAAGAATCGTATGTAACCTTAAGACTTTCAGCTGTAACGGCTGTCAGGTCAAAAACATCACCCTCATATCGAATACTCTTATACTTCGTATTCTCAAGGTCAGATGTGCACTGCTTTATAATTTCAGCCTCAAGCTTATCCTTACGCTCCTTGAGCTTTCCCATATCAACCTTAATTGCCGCAAGCTCATCAATCTGTTTTCTTAAATCAGTCATTTGTTACATCCACCTTTGCAAGTAATTTTTCAACACATTTGCGGCAAATAACAACATTGTCAGCAACGATTACATTCTCAACCGAACCGCAAAAGCGACAGCAGGGAGCTGACGGCTTAATTGTTACCGTTCCGTCAGCCGAGGTGCTAATATTAACAGCGTTGCCGGGGAACAATCCTGCCTCGGCTCTTATCTGCTTTGGCAAAGTAATTGAGCCGTTTTTACATATCTTTTTTGATGTCTCCATATGTGTTTACCTCCTTAAAATTTATTTTTGAATTGTGTGTTCCTCACTCTGCATTCTCACGGGCTTGTGACCGTTCCTAAGGAGCTGCATTAAGGAACAGGGAAATTATCCCTGAATCCAATACTGATCAATACTTTTCAACAAAGCATTTAAGTACATATTTGCTACTGCTTTACCATTCTGATTTTTTATTCTCTCGAGGTGAATCACCATTAGAGTTGCAAGTTCTGTCGTTACATCCAAAGGCTTTCCTGCTATGGTAGCATCTCTTTCGCCATCATCTCCGATTACTGAGATAATAACGGTTTTCTCTGCAATAATAGCTTTCTTGGCTTTCTCCATCAAATCGTTTATGTATGCACAGCCTGCCTGTTTAGCTATCTTTTCATCAAAAGTAATATCCATTATAAAACCTCCAAAATTTCGATATTTGTATTGTTGTCGATAAAGTGCTTTTTCATTTTGCTAAAGTTTGTCCAATACGAAAAATACTCGTTGTAAGCGTATCTGTCAGCAAATTCTTTTTTGCCTTTCTTACTGCGTATTCCGCAAGCCTTAAAATCTTTTTCTTTTACAAGGGTTCGCTTTTTGCAGCAGAAGAAACGCCTGCGTTCCTCGCAGTCTTCAACGAGCCATTTGCCTTTGAAACCTCCGTTGATATAGACTGCGATAGCATTTTGAAATTGCGATTTTTGGCATAATATAAGCGTTACTTCGTATCCGTCAATAAGCAGCTTAGCTCCCGGTGAAAACACCGACTTCAATGCATTATCAACCTTTTTCCAATCTTCATTAGTCATTTTATTCTCCTTTGGAAGAGAGTATTATAATCTACATCAAGCAAATTGGATAATCTCTCAATGTTTTTAAGTCCCGGTTCCGATGCACCGGTTTCCCACTTAGTATATGTGGTTCTATTTATACCTAATCTGTCTGCAATTTCTTGCTGTGTGTACTCTTGTTTTTTCCTTAAAAATCTCAAATTGATTATAAAGTTCCTTTGTATTTCCTCTAACATTTATTTTCTGTTAACCTCCTTAAATAAACTGCAATAATCCCACCTTTCAACAGCAGAGTTTGAAGATATGCAATAACCTTTTTGACTGTTAAGGATACTTTTGCTGTAATTCAGACAGTTACCGCAAATACTGCCCTTACAAATATGTACTGCGGTAACTTCCTTTTGCTTTTCATTTTCTGCGTGTATTAACATTTTTATTCCTCCTGAATAGTTTTAATATATCTGTTTTTAATGCCCAACCAAACCATACACAAAGCACTACACAGGGAATAAAAAGCATTTCAACACCATATGAGGCTATGCGAAATCCCATCTTTTCGAGCATTGCAAGGGTAATTGCTCCCATACAAAATCCTGTTAAAACATACAACATAATTCTCTTTAAACTCATTTTAAATTCCTCCGTAAACATTAATTTTCATGGCTTTAGCCATTGCAAGTAAACCGTCATATGTAATATTGCCGTTGTCAACTGCATTTGAAAATACATTACTTGCTCCTCGAATACCCTGCTCTGAGCGAGATATTCCGAGCAGTAAACCTTTTGCTTTTTCGTCATCTGCAACAGGAGGGAAAAGCAACGCTATATCATTTGCAGTAATTGATGTTGTGTGTCTGATTTCAGTAAGCTTAGTTCTGTTTCTTATTTGAGCAAATGCCTCTTTACTTCTTCCTGTGTTTGTTACAGTTTCAATGTTGCCGACAAGGCAGATACCAAGCAACGGGTTACTGTCGAAAAACGCTCTGATTGCCTCAATGGTCTTAATAGGCAGGTGCTGAGCCTCATCAATAATAAGAACCTTACGCTCGCCTGCAAAGCTGTCTGACAGCCTCATCCACATCTCATCTTTGCGACCGCTTGCTGTAATCTTCTGTGTACGGCATAACAGCTTGAGAAATGCGTTAAGCGTAACCAAACAAGGATTGACGGTTACATAAATTGCACTTGACGGATAATCCTCTGCATATTTTTTACAAGCCATTGTCTTTCCGATGCCTGCATCTCCGCACTCAATCGCAAGTCCGCCTTTGAGGTGGCATAAGCGGATTGTTTCATATACACCCTCACTAATGCCTGTTGGCTTATATGTACCTGCAACAACCGCACTTTTAAGGTTTTCCGCTGCATTTTTATTTGCAAAAGCCTCTGATAATGATGCTTCAAACTTTGCTAAATCGCCTTTAAAATCACCTTTAAGATAAGTTGATATGTATGCAGGCGACCAACCGAGAGCTTTAGCCGCTTGGTTTTGCGAGCCTTTGCAAGCGTTTTTAATATAATCTCTTAGCTTTTGCTGTAATTCAGGATTGATTGACATATTTATTCCTCCCTCTGTCTTTCTTCAAGATTCCTGATCATCTTTGCTTTATCAATTTTTACTATGTTATTCTGACCGACTGCCACAGGCAACTGTTCTGCCGTTTCATCGGCACGATGTACGGAAATTACTTTCGGATTTATTTTCTCTGCTTTTGCTTTGTTTTCTTCGGCAGCGGCAAGCACAATTTCAAGAGCCGTTTTCTTGCCGAGTGCGGTAATCTGACTTGCTTTAAGCTCCTGCTTTGTGAGCTTTTCAAGACTTCTGACTTTGCGTAAAGCCTGTCCTACTGCGTCTTTAGATGAACCATAAGTAAGTACCGCCTCATTATCAACAGGTACAGTCATTATGTAGTTATCATTTAGGTCATACACTCTAACTGTTGAAATATCCTCAGGATCATATCTGCAATACATTTCCTTGCCAAAGTAATTGAGAATAAGCTCATCGTTGTAGTAATCAATCTTTTCTCCTGCAATAGTAAGATGTACGCCACGCCTGCCGACTTTCTGACTTCTTGTGCTACGCATAAGCATAAGGTTAAGGTCAAGCTCCGAGGCAACTCGCTTTTCTTTGAGTTGTTCACGATACACTTGCATTCGGGTTTTACCGCTGTCGGCATTAACTGCACCGCTGTAAGGTTTTTCGTTCATATAGTATGTTAAGATGTCCTCAACAGCCTGCGTGAACTCATAATCTGTCGGTATATTATCATTGTCCTTAATGACTTTTTTAAGCCTTTCAGGGCGTTCTACAACATTACCACCTGTGTAAGTCGGAAATAATCTTGATAGTCTGTCCTTAACATCTCTAAATCTGCGTTCAATGATTTTTGCCTTAGCATTTCGTACTATTGCATTCGTCATTTTTATGCCGAGCCTTTCAAAGACAGGTGGTGGAGCAAACTTAGCTTTCTGACTTTTTTTAAGTCTATGACCAAGACCACCAACATCAAATGTCAAGAACTCTCGACCGTTATCCACATATATATTCTCAGGTATGCCATATTTTGCAATTCCTTTTCTCAAAGCAATAAGTGTAGCTTGTGATGACGGTGCATCAGTTACATAGCACCCTGTAAAAATGCCCGAACGAGCATCAAAAAATGCTGTAAGATAAAGCCTGTGAATACTGCCACTTTCACCTTTTGTTTGCACATCAAATGTATGGTTATCTGCAATCCACCATTCATTCGATGCCATACCCTCATATGTTCTGCGTATGTACGGAGCACATCTATCTCTAAATGCTTTCATACCTTCACGACCCATAATCTCAACCGGCTTAGGTATTGCCGTTTGTACTTTCCTGTAAAATGATGCATAAGCAGGGAGCGGTAATAACTGTGGAGCTTCCCTTTTAATCCACATCTCCGTGTATTCATAACACGCCTGGATAGGGTGTTGTGCTTCGTCAAGATAAAAACTTAAAAAACATTGCCACGCTTCTTCGGGGATAGATGATGTACCTTTTTTCCATGAACCTCTGTTATCCAGTAATCCTGCAAGGTCATCAGCTTTTAAAGCTGCTTTTTTGCGATATAAAATACCTTTTGAAATATTTAGATCAGGGTTTGCAACCTTTTGTAATTGCACAAATTTTTCTGTTGCAGGTACTTTCTGCAATTTTGATGTTGCACAATACTCATCCCAAGCATTAAGTATTCTTATCCATTCAGCAATTTCCTCACGTTGTTCAGCTGTAAACTCGTCAAACTCCTTGTGAGGTCGCTGTGTTTTTTCCTTTTTGTTTGCCAGCAAATTTTCAGGAATATCTATTGCGTGAGATTTATAATATTTGAGTTGCTCTTGCTCTGTAAGTTCTTCAATCGGAATTAAATATTTTTTTCGATTATTTTTATTAACAGACACTTTACTTAAAAGTGAACCATCTAAAATAATTTTTTTAATGTACTGAGGAGAACATCCTTTTAAATCAGCAACTTCTTTAACAGTAAGATAAGTCAAAAAATCACATCCTTTTGACCTGCCATCATCAGAGCAGGGAGGTCATTTCCTGCTGACCGCCTTACGGCGGTTTCGGCTTTGTTTAAGTATCATAATGTATCTTACGTGTATCTCCGGCATAATCTGTATGTCGTCTTATATGTTCGTTATATCGTCCGCTTTTTTTAGCTTCATATACAATGTCTGAAATTTGATTAGGATTCCTGTCAAGGTCATTTCCAATTCGTTCTACGCTGTCACCTCGCCAATAATATACACATACAAGAAATTCTGTATCAGCAGTAAGTTCTCTGTATGGTTTTTCGATTTTCTTTTTAGGCTTACGAACTGGATGTCCGCATCTATAACACTGCTTTTGAAAAGGATAAACAGTTTCAAATTTTACACCACAAGTCACACATCTTTTGCCAATAAGCTCACCCATAATTGAGCCTCCTATTTTTATTTAAAAAGACCTTGCAATAAATTCTTTAACAGCTGATGTACGGTCAGAGAAGTAACTTCCGCTGTACGGGTCACCGTCACTATCAAGCCACCATACAACCCACGGCTCAACTGCTTTTGGATTGTGAGCAATAATTACACGATTATTTACATTTCCTAAAACTGTGTATCTGTTAAATACTTTTCCAATCATAGATGATTATCTCCTTTTATAATCTATTGCAGTAATCATTAATCATCAAAATTGCCTCATCAATTGTATTTGCATGAGCAATTGCTTTATATGTATTACAGTAATAAATAGTATATTTTTCACCTTCCTCAGCCCACGGACGAATGAATCTCGCTTTATTCACATCAAAATGAACATAGTTTGGTAATTTCTTATCAGCGTACTTTTGTAATTCTTTTGTTGTCATAGTAAAAACTCCTTTTTATAATTTTTATATACCCTTGCAAAGTTTATCAACAGTAGTATTGAGTGCTTCTGCTAATTCAAGACTTACTGCCAATGATGGTATTTTTACACCATTTTCTATATGAGCAATCATTGTTTGAGTGACACCCACTGCTTGAGCAAGTTCTTTTTGAGATAATCCTTGCTGTTTTCTGAATTTTTTTAAATTTTCTGCTATTTTCATATAAATACCTCCTTGTTTTTAAAATATGACTATGGTATTATTTATTTAATTAATGACTATGGTATTATTATACTTTACATTTGTAATGTAGTCAAGTATCTATACTTTACAAATGTAAAGTTTGGAGGAATGCATAAATGTTTAGTGATATATTTAAACAACTTATACAAAATAAAGGTGTTACAGTTTACCAAATATCTAAAGATACTGGAATAAGTGAATCATTAATGAGTCATTGGAAAAGTGGAAGACAATTACCTAAGTACGACAGCTTAAACATTCTTGCCGATTATTTTAATGTTTCCGGAGATTTTCTTCTTGGCAGAACTAATGAAATATCAAATCTGGTTGAAAAAAAAGAAACACAAGAAGAAAAAGAGCCTACAAAAAGTAGAATTATTCCTTTATATATGACCGGAGCTTCTGCCGGCACAGGTAATTGGTTGTCTGACGATGTCCCTGTTGAATGGATGACTATTCCCAAGACTGCTATAACCGAACAAGCTGATTATATGCTTAAAGTTAGAGGGGATAGTATGCAACCTAAATTTTTCGATAATGATGTTTTATTAATAAAAAAATCACCTTCAATTTTAGAAGGTGAAATTGGGATTTTCATTCTTAATGGTGATTCATATGTCAAACAAATGGGCAGAGGGGAGCTTATTTCGCTTAATCCAGCCTACACTCCCATTAAATTGACTAATTATGATGACATTCGCTGTTCAGGAAAGGTTATCGGTACTGTTGATTTTGAATAAATATACATATTTTATAAATAATTATGCTAAATAAAATATTTAACAGATTATCAACAATCTAATTGCTGATTTGTTAAAAACATAGTGTTTATCGTAACGGCAACAAAGTTGCTATTGAATTTTAATTTTGTTGCCGTTAATTTACTTTAAGTAATTTGTTAATTATGTGGATATAATGCCAGTAAAAAGCCGATTTAAAGCCGTTTTAAACGCTTTTAAACACCAGATATTTAAAATATTACGGAGTAATCATTCTGCCTAAAAGCAGTTTAATTACTCCGGTTTTCTTTTTCGCACTAAATAGAAAAAGCAAGCCGTTTCTCAAAGTGTAATCTTTTTTTACACCTAAAAAACGGCTTGTTTACTATATTTTTATACTTTTAACTTTTTTTAACGGCTTTTTACGGTTTTTCCTATTATATGTGAAAACTTACAACAGGCGTAAGAAGAGATTTAAAATCCAATATGGATAGATTTATAGATTACAGCAAGCACATTTACAGCAAGCACATTGTTATTTAAAATCCAATATGGATAGATTTATAGTATCAATCTACCCACTCACGCAAAAATGCCTTTTAAAATTTAAAATCCAATATGGATAGATTTATAGAGCGTTGAGAAAATTTGTGAAACAAATTCGGCGCAATTTAAAATCCAATATGGATAGATTTATAGACTATGTATCAGAACATAAAGACGATATGCTCAATATTTAAAATCCAATATGGATAGATTTATAGATAATGAGTGTATTGATCATCAGTAATATTATAATTATTTAAAATCCAATATGGATAGATTTATAGTTTACCAAAGCTAACTAACTCACCTGTTTTCTTGTATTTAAAATCCAATATGGATAGATTTATAGAATTAAAGGTATTAACACTTTTCGTCCTTATATTCATTTAAAATCCAATATGGATAGATTTATAGAAATAGAAATCAGTAAATTTTTTATTGAGAAGTTCATTTAAAATCCAATATGGATAGATTTATAGGATTTACTTTTGTTATTTTCAGGATGTATTACTTTTATTTAAAATCCAATATGGATAGATTTATAGGTATTCGTTATTAGTTAATAATTTTCGTTCCTTGTAATTTAAAATCCAATATGGATAGATTTATAGTTTTCAAAAATTTTTATAATAAAGGAGGTTTTATAATTTAAAATCCAATATGGATAGATTTATAGGATTTGCTTAATCCTTCATTGAAAAATGGTACTGAATTTAAAATCCAATATGGATAGATTTATAGTAATAATTATAATTGTCATCAGTAATATCATAATTATTTAAAATCCAATATGGATAGATTTATAGTTTTGAGTATATTAAAATATTTTTGAGGTGTTTCAAATTTAAAATCCAATATGGATAGATTTATAGCAACTCAACCTTCAAGTGAACCTCTTGCTTTGCCTTATTTAAAATCCAATATGGATAGATTTATAGCTATGACTGCTTGTAGCTCGCATCAAAGGCAAACAAATTTAAAATCCAATATGGATAGATTTATAGAGATTTCGCAAGCGAAATCCCCACCGGAAACTCGCATTTAAAATCCAATATGGATAGATTTATAGCCGTGGGATAAAAGGATAAGTAATCATCGGCATTTTTCTGTGCTGTTTTGTCGATATACCAAATATTTATCAAATACTACTGTCATTTTAATATATCAAAAGCAACTATACCGATGATTACTTGATTTTTAGGTTCTGTCAACCTGCCGGGGGTTTTGTGCTATGTCAGGTCGACAATAAAAGCGTTACAAAAAATTTGATGTTTTATCATCCGTTTTTCCAAGAAAATCTTTATTCATCCACCGTTCTTCACGGGTATGAAACATTATTACCGAATCCTTGTCTTTTCTGATATAAACATCAAGTTCTTTTTGCAAAGCAAGTGAGTTTGCTTTACTTAAGTTTCCTTCAAAAACAGAGTTTTGAATATGTACAAGATATTTTTTGCAAATCTTAAATACCTTTGGAAGTATTTTTCTGCCTTTTTCATCACATATTATATCATATACAAGAATTACATACAATATTTACCACCACATTTCAAACCCTTTATATTCTTTTTCTCCTATAATGTGCTTTATCAGTTTATAAAGTTCAAGTCTGATTAAGAATTGATAAGATACATTTTTATTAAGTTCTTTGTGAAAAATAGTTGTCTTTAATTTTTCGTCAAATTCAGATGTAATTATTCGTGACGCTCTTTCGGTAAGCTGCAAACCGTTAAGTCCTTCTACAAAACTGCTTTCTGTTATTTGTTTTCGATTAAGCAAAGAAAAGATCAGACGATCCGCAATCAGCGGTTTGAAAATTTCCGATACATCAAGTGCAAGAGAATATCGCCTTGTACCCGGCTGATGAAGATAGCTTATTGTAGGATTAAGTTGGGTTTTATAAATTTCCGCCAGAGTTTTTGTATATACAAGAGAATTGACATATGAAATAAGGCTGTTAATCATATTGTCGGCAGGATGATAAACTCTTTTATCAAATTCAATATTCTGATCAATAATTACATTCCACGCTTTGTAATATTCCTGACGAATATTACCTTCAATTCCCATCAACTCTTCTATGGTTTCTACATCTGCAAGTTTTCTCCTCAAATTTTCTATAGTAGCCATTTGCTCTGACACATTCTTGCCTCTGCCGTTGTAGTATCTTAAGTTTCTGTAAATATTATAAGACGCAGCAACTATAAATTCTCTTGCTATTGATAATCTGTTTGAATAGTCGCCGTAAGCAAGCACTTGCTTAACCAAAAGCTGACCTGCAAGTTTTGTTTCCTTTGGGCAAAAACTTCCTATGTAAAATTGATAGTAATTGAAGAAATGTACAAGTATTCCGTATTTTGAAAATAAGTTCAGCAATTTAGATGTAACCGTTATTTCATTCATAATATAAATTTCTTTAATATTTTCTATCGGAAGATCTTTTACATTTCCGTCAATTGCAGTAAATCTTAATGTGTTGTCTTTTTGAGTTAAATTGCCTGACGAATATATGTAATAACTTTCCTGCATTTTATCACCTCAAATACAGCACAAATCATAGTAAGCACATGATTTGCAAATTCTTTTACTTTTAAATTTTGGCGGCAAAGCAGCCGATATAATTTTTACTATATCAGCTGCCGCACTTTCAAGCTCTCTTTCATCTTCTTCGCTAAGTTCAACATTAAGACTTTGCTTTAGCAAAGGATAATCAATTCTGCCTTTTATTCCCTCTACCCCACGCTTTTTCAGATAATAAAGATAGTATTTAAGTTGAGCAATACCCGCTTCCTCTATCTTTCTGCTTTTCTTTACCTCATGTAAAAGTTTATGCTCGGTAATAAAATCAATATTGATTGTGTTGTCGATCATAATATGTTTTTTCTTTTGCTTATAAGTGGTTTCATCTATAAGTTTTCCGATTTTGACATTTTCGTTTTCACTTTCCATTGCCAAACCGTTTGAAAAATACCACAGCTTTCTTTTACAAACATAGTAATAATAAATATGCATACCCGAAATATTATTTTCGTCCATAATCATACCTCATATAAAATTATCAGGTTCTCCGTTATCATCAGATTTATCTTGCTTTTTGGTTTTCTTTTCCTTATCAAAACTGATGCCGCATTCGGAATCATAACTGCTGTTAATAACAGGTAATTCAGTATATGGCATTTTTAATTTTTTTATTTCGTAATCGTCAATTCTGAATTTAGGTACGGAAACCGTGAAGCCAAGTATTTCTTCGTTTGCCTTAAGTTTATCATCTCTTGAATAAGTGTCTGATTTTAAAACTTCCAAAGCTTTTTCTATGGCACTTTCATTTTGATTATAAACATCAATCGGCACAGCGTCACTTCTGTCAATACTTCTTATTCCATCTTTTTTAAGAGAGAGATAATCGACATTTTCTTTATAATATTTATAAATTTTACGATATTCTTGAAAATATTTTGATTTTTCGATTTTTTCAACCGAAAGGTACTCATCTATAAGTTCTTTTTTAAGAACTTCAGAGATAATTCCGTCAACGCTTAAAATCGCCTGTTTTGACAACGAATGAATAGCATCGTCAACAAAACGATGTGCATTACCTTGAATTTCAGTAAATACAAAACAATTGTAAGATGAAAAGTCTTTATTACCCTTTCTGTTTACTCTACCAAAGCGTTGGAACAGGGAAAATAAATCTGATAACTCGGTAATAAGAATATCAAAATCAATGTCAAGACTTGCTTCGACTACGGATGTTGAAATCCATATTTCAGGTATATTCATACTTTCATTAGTTTTTTCAGAGGCTGCCAAAATCGCATTTTCTTTAGTTTTTCTGTCACTTTTTGTAAAATTGGAATGAAACAGATTTACCCTTGCGTTAATATCCGAATTTTTTATTTCGGTGTACATCTTATTTGCAATATCAATCGAATTGCAAACGACAAGATATTTTTTTACTTTATCGCATATTGTATCATCAAATATTTTTATAATATCGTCAGACTGCAAGTTTTTTTCATATACTTTTACATTATGCCTTAGCTTTCCTTTATCAGAAAAATCGGATGTTTTTACATCTGTTCCGAGTATTTTTTCAATCTCGTTTCTTACAAACGGAGGCAAAGTTGCGGTAATTACAGCCACCTTACCACCCAAAGTATGAATCATCTCAATTGCATAAATAATTGCAGCCAAAACATCAGGTGAATACATCTGTATCTCATCAATAATAAACTTTGAATATGACGCTACCGCAAGTTTGTATTCATAACCTGCATATTTCAATGCAAAGTCAAATATCTGATCAGGCGTACAAATTGTAATCGGAAGTGCAAGCTGTTTACTGCATTGTGCATACGCAAAATCATAATTTTTTCCGCTAATTATTGAATCTTCCAAATAATAGGATTTCATATCGGAGTGAACAAGTGCCACTCTTTCCTTGTAATCTTCTTGAGAATTATCTCCGCAAAGCTTTTTAATTCTTTCGTACATTGCATTGATAGCTGTTTTTAACGGCAAAACGAAAAAACATTTATTGTCCCCGCACCAAAGCAATCCCGCCTCGGTTTTGCCCATACCTGTAGGTGCTGTTACAATTAAATTGCTATCAGTATTTTTAATGCAAAATTCTTGCAATTCATTGTAATGTATATTTCGGGTATTTTTCCAATTGTTTAAAGAATCAGTCAAAAAATCGTTGACCTTTTCGCAGTCAAGACCTGCACTTGCACTGTAATCACATTTATGTAAAAGACCTTTTAATAAAACAGCGTATTGTTTTTCTTCATCAGAAAGTTCGGTTTCAAATAAAGCTTTGATTTTCTTAATATTCCTCTTCATTTTATTGTAAGAGTTTGTATCAAAGCCAAATTCAGCAAGGAATTTTTCTATAAGCTCACGGTTTTCTTTAAACACTGTAACAGGAGAGTCTTTGCTATAGTGATGATAAAGCACAGCAAAATATACACTTATAGGTTTTATACATTCTGATTTATCAATAAAAAAAGTCGAAAGTATACTGTGTGGAATTTCTTGTTCAGGTTGAAAATTTCCGCCTTTAGTAATTCTTTTTTGAAATTGAGAATTTGCCTTACCGTTATCATGTTTTAAACATGAAACAAGTAAATCAGAGTATAAATCATCAGATTTTATATAGCCGAGCTTATAGAGCAGTTTTGCCTGCTCTATAAGCTCATTTGAATGTTGTCCTATTGTTTTGTCGGGTTTTGCAAGTTTATCTTCTATATTCATTACAAATACCTCAAGCTAAAAACACTGAATATATACCGTTCTCGGTTTTGTCAAGCATTATGCCTTTACAACCGTTTTCAATATAGTTAAGTTGACAGAAAATAATAGGTACACGATTAAACACTCGCTTTCTCATACCGCCCTTTAACTGCACAGTTTTGTAATCCTTTGGCATTAAATATTTTGTACCGCCTGTGTATCCGCCTTCCGTTTTAGAGATTATATCCATATCGTCTTTATTAATTTCGAGATACTCGACAGGCATATAAACATCAAAATCAGCTTCTCCGTAATCGACATCTTCGTCAACATCAAAAAGCTCTGTTTCCGCACACTCAAGAACTTCTACAAAATCCTCTCCTCTGCCGATTGCAGTAAGATTTCCGATATTATCCATAATATCATTCATAGTATTTTCATCTGCAACTATATGAATGATAAGTTCAATATCGCAGAGAAGTTCATAATACTTAGGGCCTTTTGCAAGCGTTCTGAAATGGGAATACGGAATAGTATACTTTACCTTTTCGTACTCATCATACACAGCCTTTATATGCTTAATACGCTTATCAAATTCTTTTACTTCTTCGGCAGAAATATTTTCATCGGCTTTCATTTCTTTGAGCCGAGTTTTCATTTTATTAATGATTTTTTTATGCTTGTCGATTCTGCGTTTTGTACGCTTTAAAAAGCGGTATTCTTCAAGCAATTTTTCATTAATTACATTAATTGTAATGCCTTTTTCAAAGCTGTTTCCTTGAGCCTTTTGTGCAGTAGCCACAACCTGATATGCACTTGAAAGCATATCGGGATTTTTCATTTTTACAAGCAAATTTCTGTCATCATTAAGACTGTTAAGAAAACAATCGTCCTTATACATTTTTGTTTTTAGAGAACCGTACTTTCCCTGTACGCTTACTTGCATAGGATGGTAAGATGTATAACCGCAAGCCTTATGAAGTGCTCCGATAACAGTTGAATACGGCGGTAAAGGAAATGTCATACGGTTTTGTACAGTTTCTTCTTTTTTGTAATTTGCACTGTTTTGTTTTATATGAAGTCTAATTGCTTTCATATTAATTCCGCCTTACTCCGAAAAATACTCTTTAACCTGACCTCTGAGATTTTCAAAAAATTCTGTCATACTTACAGGATTAAGTTCTCTTACAATTTCGTCCTCGTTTGAAAGCTCGCCGTTACGCATAAGTGCACAGCTGTAACCTTGAGCAAGTTTTTCCTTAATCGGCTCAATAATAAGTCTTTTGCCTGAAACAGAAACAGCATTTTCAAAAATATGAGTTTTTCTCGGTGAAAGACCGCCTGCCACAAAAATCGGCTCTGCGTTATCAAGATTTCCTTTAACAACAAGCGAAAGATTTTCTACTGCGTTAATAAGAGCAATTACTCTTTCGCACTTTTCGGCGTTATCTGCCTCTGCACCAAAGTTTTCGTCCTTGCCGATTTTTTCGAGGTCAATTGTAAGACTGTAAATTTTAGATGACTTGTCATATTCATACTGATAAGGCATAAGACCGCAATCCTTTGCATTGTTTTGAACATTTAAACCGTGTGCCATAGCATAATTGGTTGCAAGGTAAAGGTTATTGTGAAAACGGGCATCATTAATAAACGGCTCTGTAGCAACAGCGTCGGTAAGATAGAAAGAACTGTTACGGATGTATGTAACATCTTTTGTTGACATATATCCACCCTCAAGCGCACGGCATGTTGCGGCATTTACATCTTCATTAACAAGTTTCTGCATTGCTCCGTCGATTGATGTCTGTAAATCATCATAAAAACCCGACTGAACACAGATAGCGTTTTTAAGGCTTTCTCTGCTCCTTGTTGCGTATTCTTTGCCGCCTCTGAATACCTTTTGTACACTTGAAATATTACCGAGGCTTTCGCCGTAGTTGCTTGTCATATTTGCGATTACAGTTAATGTTAATGCTTTATTTTTCATAATAAAATCTCCTTTATATTAGTTATTTTTTGAGCTTACTTCAATTAATGCGCTTGCAAAAGCAAATGCAAGATCTTTATTTTCTTCCGCATTTTCAAGAAATGTATAGAAAAATGAAAATTCCATTCCGACATAAGCAGACAAGCTAAGTATAATCTCTTTTGCTCTGTCGTAATCATGTGCGCAAAGAGCACTGATTATTTTTTGCTTATATGAATTAATTTTATTACTGCTTTTCATTTCAATTAGTTTTTGGGAAGTTAAAAATCCACAACTTTTTGCTGACTTAATTTCATCCATAATTTCATTTCCTTTCCAAGATACATTTATGTCAATTAGCATATCAGTTCTGCTTTTTATATAGCCTTTAACGGCATTATCATCAAAATAAAACTTAAGCATCATTAAAATTACATCGTCAAGCAACACATTGTTAAGACAACGCATATAAACTTCTTTCTCAAGATTAAACCAATAATCATCATTGATTTTTTTGACAAAGTTTAATGATTTTCCCGATAATTCTCTTAACTTTTTTAATCTTTCAAGTCGTACAAAGAATGTTTCGTAATAAGCCTTATCTTGAGATTTTGATATAATTTCAACATCATAGCTTATATAATCCTTTGAATTTTGCAAAACAAGCATTAGTTTGTTTTTGTCGTCTTTATTTTCTGTATTGCTAAGTTGATTTGAAAAAGCATAGTTTGTTTGAGTTAAAGACTTAACAGAAAAATTGTTATTCACAAAATAAGTTTCTCTCATATCAGAATTTGAAAAAGCAAACGGTATAAAATCAAATTCTAAAATATCATTGCTCTCAAAACTTTCCTTTGAAAAACAAAAGCCGAGATTACTTGTTTTTCTGTCTTTGTCAACATTGTAGCCTCTAAGTCTGCAAGTGCTGTTATCTTCGGTAAAAATAAGTCGTTCATTGCAGTAATTCTTATAAAGGTTATTGCCGTTTTTAAAGATATTCTTTATAATTTCCGCCCTGTTTTCTTCAATGGTTGAAATAAAAATATCTTTATTTGTTCCATCAAATTTTATTTTGTCAAATAGCCCTTTAAGAACTGTTTTGCTCTTAACAAGGTCGTTTACCAATTTAATTTGTTCTTCACTGAATTCTTGACTTTCGAGAATGTTTAAAATATTTTTGTGAGTCATATATTTTTCAAAATAGTTCTCTGCAAACTCAAGATATTTTTCTTCTGTTATATCTTCACTTTTGTAAATAATACCGTCAAAGCCGTGGATATAATTATCGGGCTTTTCTTCAACATCATAGAGGACTTTGTAATCAATTCCAAAGTAATCAAAATATTTACATAAACCGACAACGGCTGCCGCAAACCTCCAATCGGTAGGCTGCAGCAAAGTGTCATAATCAAAGTAATCAATCTTTGTTTTCATTAATTTGGTTCACCTCCCTCCGATAAAAGCTCGGCAAAGCCAAATCCTGCGGATTTGCGTGAACCTATACCGCTTTTCAGCAGATAATTAATAACCGATTTGTCGGCATTAATACTAAAACTGCCTAAACTGCATTCAATGTAGTTTTTGTAGTGATAAACCACTGTTTTTTTTGCGTTTAACGGTTTAATTTCAAAGTTTGAAATTAACTTCTCGTCAAAACCGCTTTCAACAAGCTGCTCTTTAATTACCTGTTTTGCAATCTCCGTAAAATCCGGATTAGCAACCGAAATATACCTATCAGAATTATTCTCGGCTTTATGTAATCTGATACACAAAGGGCTAAGCATTTTCACAACAGCGGATGATGAAGTAACATTTTTTTCCGGCACAAGATTAACACTGACAAGTTTCATTTCGTTGCCGAGCGGAGCGGGAATCGGCTTGTCCTTTTGCTTTATAAAAGCAGACATAAAAATACATCCCGTATTATAGTCAGCCGTTGAAAAAGTAATGTTTAGTTGATTTTTCCCGAGTTGAATTTCCGTTTTAGAAAACTTCGGCATAGGCAGATTCACCGCAAAAGTAAAATTTCTGCGTTCCGGTGTAAAATAATATTTTTCATAATATTTTCCCTCGGCAATATCTGACAGTGACCGTTTAAAAAACGAAAGCATAATTCGTCTATAATCAATCGGCAGCTTATTGTTTTGCAAATAAAATCGCAATAAGATTTTCATATTTACCTCCATTTATTATTTTAATAGTATTAGATTTTGTTATTAGAGTTATGATATTTCACAACTCTAATTACAGTATAGCGTTCACAATTTTGTTTGTCAATACCTAATATTTATTTACTAAGAAAATTTTTTATAAATAAACTTGTAAATACATTTATTTTTATAAATTTAGTACATTTGATATTTACAATTAATTATGATATAATTTAATAAATCTTTCCAAAATGGATTTTAAATAATATTTATTTACACCACTTTTTTAATCTATCCAAATTGGATTTTGTCTTTACCATACTCTTTTGTCAAGGTGAACCCGTGGTATTTCTCGTTTTTTCCTCAAAAATCCGAACTTCACTTTGGCAATTTAGGTTTGTCTTTACCATATTATAACATTTTCACTGTACCATAATCCGTACTTTGAATTTGATTTATAAAAAAGATAAAAGATAAAAGGCTCTCGATAAAAATTCGAGGGCCTTTGCTTTTTAAAATCATATTTCGTTATATATGTTGGAGTAATGTTTATAAATTATGATTCACCGGAATATTTTGCACGGCAATTATAAAAGTTTAACCAAACTTTTATAATTGTGACGGTAGGGAAACAAAATTTATCTCCATTTTTAAATATTTAAATCATTCTATGCTTTTTCCATCTGACTGACAAATACCTTGCAAGATATGCTGCAGCACGAGCATACCAATCAACAAACATACCGATCCATACACCTAAAACGCCCATATCAAGAACCATAACAAGTATATAACTGCAAACTATTCTGAATATCTACATTGAAATCATACTTACACCGAGTGAAAAGTTTACATCTGTACACTTGCATAATTTGAGATATATTTCTTTATATATTCTAACATAATAAATGCATTTATTTAAATATACAGATGTATTTTTAGTATATTATTACTATTAAAAATTAGCCGATTGTATATATAATACTATTCGAGATATTATATTATAAATTTTTTATAAATGTGGTTTTAAATCAAAGTTAATATTCACTAACTTCAATATTTGGCATTTTCTGCTATTTTTCTGTGTTACCAACATTTTATAATTGATTATCAAAGATATAATAAGTTATCCTTCGGTAAAAATAATAAGTAAGTAATCTATATAAATGATATTATATATCTTGACGTATGTTAAAATTATAATCATCGTTAAACTTAGAGTTTAATATAAAACAGTTAAAATTTTCTTAAAAGTTTTTATAATCTGAAATTAACGCTTGACAAATATTATCTGTAATGATATAATACTATTTGTTACATAGATAAGCGGATGTAGTTTAGTGGTAGAACTTCAGCCTTCCAAGCTGATCGTGTGGGTTCGATTCCCATCATCCGCTCCACAAAAGGTGCTGTAAAGAAACAGCATATTAAAAAGCCGAGATTCACGAAAAAGTGAGTCTCGGTGTTTTTTTGCTTTCATTGCTGAATATTGTATCCGGGCAATAATCGGTCGTTACCCTTATTTGCATTGGCAGTTATCTTTGTTCCGTCTATGTAGATATGCGATATATCCTTTTTCTTAACAGCATGGTGTTTATTTAGAGCAATATGATGAAAAACCTCGTTAAATGTATATACCGGATCAGAAATTTCTATTATTTTTCCAATTTCCGGTTATAATTTTAATTGATACGGTGTATAATGTACCTTGTTGATATGGTTTTTCATTGATAGTAAATTATATTACAAAAACGACTGCATTCCTACCTTTCGGTTAGAATGCAGTCATTTTTTATTTGGGCTGTTTTTTTACAGCTCCTTTTCTTAACGGTCACCTTCAAGTCCCGTTATTAATTTACTTGTAAAACAAAAAACAGATTAACAAAAAGCTAATCTGTTTTTATGGTGCGAGTGACGGGACTTGAACCCGTACGTCGTGAAACACACGCCCCTCAAACGTGCCTGTCTGCCTATTCCAGCACACTCGCTAATATTAAGTTTTTGTATTGAGATTGTTTCCTCTCAATCAACGAGTGTTATTATACCACCGTAATTTACAAATGTCAACACTTTTTTTGAAAAAATACATTTCAGAAGCAATAAATTTGCAATTTGTATTTTTATGTGTTATAATAAAAATGTTGTGATGTTGAAAAACATCAGTAAATAACAGAATAAAAGGTATTGTGAAGGAGAAAATATGAATAAAAAAATAAGTAAATTTGTTTCTTGTGTTCTTGCTGTAACTTTGTTTATGAGCCTTCTTACTGTTACCGCTTTTGCGGCAGAAAGTAATTATGATTTGAACGGCGACGGAAAGGTATCAGTATCTGATGTAACCGCTTTGCAGTTAAGAATTTCGGGGAACAGAAGTAATTGGACCGATGCATATGAAAAGCGTGCGGATATTAACGGTGACGGCAAAATTGATATTAATGATGTAACCGCTTTGCAAAATATTCTTATGAATGCGTCAAGCGGAGGTACAAGCAGCGGAGCAAGTGCAGCTAATTCATTTTTAATTAAATTACCGTCAAATAAAATTGACAGCAGTTATAAGGGAAGAACATATAAACTTTCCGATAAAGAAAGGGCTTACATAGAAAAAATTGTAATGGGTGAGTTCGGTACTTCTTATGCAGGTTCTGTATTTATTGCACAGTGTATAAGAGATGCTCTTGTTTACGGATATTGCAAAAATCCTATGGATTTAAGAAAATCATCTGCCAACGGCGGTATGGGGTATGACGGATACAGAGAAAATGTAAACGCAAACGCTAAAAATGCCGTGTCATATGTTTTTGATAATGGCGGTAACGCTGTTCAACACCGTATACTTGTAATGTGTACAGATGAGTATTATAACGCTTATCCGAACAATTGGCATTCAACTCAAAATTACATAACAAAATACGAAAATGTACTGTTCTTTGACTATTGGAACTGATTTTTACCGCTGACCGAGAGGTTGGCGGTATTTTTATGCAACTTAACCTTTGTATTCTGCATTTTACCTAAAAATACTTTAAATTGAATACAATTTCTGCTATTCTATAAATGTACTTAATAAATGAATTTAACTTCACAGAGGGAATATATGAAGATAAAGATAATTAAAGACAGCACGGTTACCGAAACCGAGATTACGGTTAAATGTGCGGCTGTTGACGAGAATTTAAAAAGACTGCTTGACGAGCTTGAACATAACAATGCAAAGCTGACAGGCAGAATTGATGATAAAACATTTCTTATATCCGCTGAAATGATTTATTACATAGAAAGCGTTGATGAAAAGACATTTATTTATTCTCAAAATAATGTGTATGAAACCGATTACAAACTCTATCAGACAGAACAGCTTTTACCGCAATCCGATTTTGTAAGGATAAGTAAAAATTGTATTCTTAATATAAGCAAACTTACGAGTGTAAAGCCATTGCTTAACGGAAAAATGGAAGTACATATGAATAACGGAGAAGTTCAGATTGTAAACAGACATTATTTAAAAGATTTTAAAAGTAAATTCGGACTGTAAAGGGGATAGAACAATGAATAAATTAAGTCAGTTTTTTTCTGTTTTTGTAAATTCATTTGCTTGGCAAACACTTATACTTGCTTTGCTTAATGTATTTTTAGGCAGCGGTTTTGTTTTTAATGCATACAGCGTGATTCAATGCTTTATTGTCGCATTGGTTATTTCTGTATTAATGTTTGTGACCGACATGATATTGTCAAAGGGTTTTAAACTCAAACTTAGTTTGTTGACTGTAAGCATAATAGATATTTTAGAAGTTTTTGCCGTGGTTATGGTAGTAGGCGGAGCAATATTCGGTTGGTTTGATTTTGTAATGTCAGACTTGCTGATTGCGGCAGGTGTAATTATTGCGGTATTTTTGATAGTGTTTACAATTCATATGTTGAGAATGAAAGCAGATTCAAATACGATTAATAAAATATTAAAGGAGAGAAACAGCAATGAAAAAAGCAATAGTAATTGAAAATTTAACAAAGACTTACGGCGATTTAAAGGCTGTTGACAATATTAGTTTTTATGTTGAAGAAGGCAGTCTGTTTGCATTTTTAGGGCCGAACGGAGCGGGAAAGTCAACCACCATAAGTATATTGAATACTTTTTTAAAGCCTGACGGCGGCAGAGTTGAAATCGGCGGAAGAATACTCGGAAAAGAAGATTCAAAAATAAGAGCCGAAATCGGTGCGGTATTTCAGGAAAGTTTGCTTGACCCGTTGCTTACCGTAAAAGAAAACCTCTCAATACGAGGCAGTTTTTACGGATTAAAAGGTAAAAGTTTGAAAAATGCAGTTGCCGATGCTATCGAAAAATCGGGTTCAACCGATTTTATGAACAGACCGTACGGTAAACTTTCGGGTGGTCAGCGCAGAAGAGCAGATATTGCAAGAGCATTGATTAATACACCTAAAATATTATTTCTTGACGAACCGACTACTGGACTTGACCCGCAAACAAGACTTGCGGTATGGGAAACCGTAAGTAATTTACGAAAAGAATACGGAATGACGGTTTTTCTTACCACTCATTATCTTGAAGAAGCAGAGAACGCAGGATATGTTGTAATTATGGATTCGGGTAAAATTGCGGCGCAAGGAACTCCCGTTGAACTTAAAAGCAAATATGTTTCGGATATGCTTACAATATACCATAAAGGCAGTACAATGGCGGATATTGAAAGGATACTGAAGTCAAAGAATATGAAATACACATTTACGAAAGAAACCGTGAAAATTCCCGTTAAGTCAACTTTTGCAGCTTTGCCGATAGTCAATGAGCTAAAGGATTACATATTTGATTTTGAAGTTCAGAAGGGTAAAATGGATGATTTATTTGTAGCTGTTACAGGAAAGGAGATAAAGTAATGCTTGCTTTGGTAAAAAGAAATATTAAAATATATTTCAGAAATAAGGGCGCTTGGCTTGCGTCTTTGCTTACGGTGTTTATAATCATCGGCTTGTATGCGCTTTTTCTCGGAGATCAACTTTCAAAAGGTTTTGAGGGTATAGGACTTGACAGTCCAAGACTTCTTACAGACGGTTGGATAATGGCAGGTATTATTTCTATTATGCCGCTTTCAATATCTCTCGGTGCGGTATCAATAGTAAGCGACAGGTCAAAAGGACTTTTTAAAGACTTTTACTGTTCACCTGTAAGCCGCAGCAGAATAACTCTCGGATATATTTTAAGTCTTGCTTTGATTTCGTTTTTTATTACATTGATAGGTTTTATTCTCGGTGAAATATACATAGTTGTAAACGGCGGAGAATTATTAAGCCTTTTGAATATGCTTAAGGTTGTCGGCATAATTGCAATTGACGACCTTGCGACAACTTCTATTGTTATGTTTATTGCAATGTTTATAACAACCGAGGGTGCATATACCGCCGTATGTACAGTTATAGGTACAATTTCCGGATTTATTACAGGTATTTATATTCCTGTAGGTTCGTTACCTGATTCGGTTGCAACTGCAGTAAAATGTTTTCCGATTTCTCATGCGGGTAGTATGTTAAGACAGATTTTTACAGAGAGTGCAATTACCGAATGTACCAAATCTGTACCTGCTGAATTAAAACCTGATGTAATTAATCAGATTAATTCCGAGATGGGTATAATCTATTCATTCGGCGACCATACGGTGACTGATTTTGAAAGTATAATTGTTCTTGTTGCAACCGCAGCGGTTTTCTTTGTACTGACAGCTTTTGCGGCAAGAAGAAAAAAGAAGTAATTTATTTTAAATAATATACATAATAGGGGCGTTGTTTACATACAATGCTCTTATTTTTTATATAAATGCTTTTATTTCTTTGAAAATTATGTTATACTAAACAATGTATATTAGATTGGAAAAACCAAATTATAGATTCGGAGATGATATGATGAATTCTATTGAAAGAAAAATTATTGCCGACGGTGTTGCTTTTAACAACATCAAGGTAAATAGATTTAAAACAATCAGAATGAGCATTAATCTGTATGTACCTTTAAATGTTGAGGATGCGGCACACAATGCTCTTTTGCGTGGATTGCTTACACGCTCATGCAAGGCTTACCCTGATTTTACTCAATTCAGCAAAAAGCTCAGTGCTCTTTACGGAACAGATATTGTATCAAGCGTAAAAAAGACAGGCGCTTATCAGGTGCTAACTTTTACAGCGGTTGGTATTGACGACAGATATGTGTTTACCGACGAAATCATTTCAGCGGAAATTTCAAAGCTTTTGTGTGAGGTTATCTTTAATCCTAACATTACCGACGGTAAATTTAATGATAATGATTTTGAGCAGGAACGCAGACAGTTGCTTGACGCTATTGACGCAGAGTTTAACGATAAGCGTGGCTATGCGATAAGCACAATGCTTTCAAATATGCTTAAAAACGAAACCTGCGGAATCAAGCGTTACGGCAGTGTTGAAGAAATCAAAAAGATTACTCCCGAAAGCCTTGTGGATGCGTGGAAAAAATTATTAAAAGACTCTGTTGTGGAAATTTTCTATATCGGTGACAGCGGTGCCGACAAAGCGGAAAAAGTATTTACAGACGCATACAGCAAGATTGACAGAACACCTTGCAAGGTTGATATGAGTTATGTCAAGAGTGCGGACGAAGTACAGCGTGTTGTTGAAGAAATGGATGTTTCACAGTCAAAACTTGTACTCGGTTTCCGTTCGGGTGTCGGCTGTACAGATACCGAAAAAGAGTGGATTGCAGGCAGACTTATGTGCGCTGTTCTCGGAGGTACCGCCAACTCAAAACTTTTTAACAATGTAAGAGAAAAGCAGAGCCTTTGTTACTACTGTGCGGCAAGCTACAATTTTATTAACGGTCTTATGATTGTTGACAGCGGCGTACTCAATGAAAATATTGAAAAAACCGAGAAAGCAATTCTCAAAGAAGTTGAAGATATGAAAAACGGCAATATCACCGACTTTGAAATTGAGGCTACAAAGCGTGCAATAGTAAACGGATTCCGTACATCCAACGATACCACAGCCGGTATAGACAACTGGTATTCTTCACAGTTTATAAATGACGGTTTTAACAGCATTGAAGAACTTGCGGCAAAATATAATGCAGTTACAAAGGAAGAAATTGTAGAGGCAGCCAAAAAGCTCACACTTGATACTGTATATGTTCTTAAAAATAAATAAACTGCGAAAGGAAGTGTGTTAAATGGATATTAAAGAAATAAAATCTGAAAGAGTTGCAGAAAAATATTATAAAATAAATCATCCGTCGGGACTTACAATTTATGTATATCCAAAAGAGGGATACAATTCGGCTTATGCTATTTTCGGTACACGCTACGGCAGTATTAATACAAAGTTTTCTGTAGATGACGGCGAAACAATTACCGTACCTGACGGTATAGCGCATTATCTTGAGCATAAACTTTTTGAAAGCGAAGACGGCGACGCATTTGTTCGTTATGCACAAACAGGTGCAAATGCCAATGCTTATACAAGTTTTGAAAAGACCTGCTATCTTTTTTCTTGTACAGAAAAATTTGATGAAAGTCTTGAAATTTTACTTGATTTTGTTCAGTCACCGTATTTTACTGCGCAGACCGTAGCTAAGGAACAGGGTATTATCGGTCAGGAAATCAAAATGTATGATGATGCACCTGACTGGCGAGTAATGTTCAATATGCTTGAAAATATGTATCACAATCACCCTGTAAAGATTGATATTGCAGGTACGGTTGAAAGTATTGCTGAAATTACAGCCGAAAAATTATACGAAGTGTATAATGTGTTCTACAACCTTAACAATATGGTGCTTTGCGTTTCGGGCAATGTTACTGTCGACAAGGTTTTAAAAACAGCCGACAGACTTTTGAAACCGAGTGAAAAACATACTATTCACAATGTATTTGAAAACGAGCCTTACGAAATTGTTAAGCCGTATGTAGAACAGGAATTTTCGGTTTCTATGCCTATATTTAATCTCGGATTTAAGGAAAAAGCGGATTGCGTAAAAGGCGACGCACAGGCGGCTCATACAGATATTTTGCTATTCCTTTTAGCATCTGAAACAAGTGAATTGTATCGTAAATTGCTTGATGCAAACCTTATTAACAGCTCGTTCTCTTATGAACTGTTTGACGGCCCCGGTTACTGTTCGGTTATCTTTGGCGGTGAGTCAAGAGAACCGCAGAAAGCAGCGGAAATGATTAAGGATTATATTGTTAAACTTAAAGAAAACGGAATTGATAAGGAAGAGTTTGAAATTGCCAAAAAATCAATTTACGGCGATACAGTTGCATCTCTCAATTCTGTAGATACAATTTCAAATATTCTTGCCGACTACCATTTCAAAGGCAATAATATGTTTGACTATATTGATGAAATCGCAAACGCTACAATAGAAGATGTTACAAAGCGACTTGATTGTATGCTTGATGTAAATAACTGTACTTTGTCGGTTGTAAAGCCAATTCAGGACGGTGAAAAGTAATGGACTATAATGTTTCGTTTCCGGGACTTGGTCTTGAATTTACCGTAAATCCTGTTGCTTTTACCATTGGTAATTACCCGGTTTATTGGTACGGTATAATTATTGCGTCGGGACTTCTGCTTGCAGTGCTTTATGCCTATGTCAGTTCCAAACGATACAATGTTGACGGCAATAAGCTGATTAATTGTATTCTTGTGGGAATCATAACGGGTATTATTGGCGCAAGACTTTACTATTGCTTTTTTGAATGGGATTATTACAGCAAAAATCCGATTGAAATTCTCTATATAAACAACGGCGGTCTTGCGATTTACGGCGGCATTATCGGTGCGCTTTTAGGCGGTCTTACGGTTGCAAAAATTCAAAAAATGAAAGTTATGCCGATTCTCGATATTACTATGATGGGCTTTTTGCTCGGACAGGGAATAGGCAGATGGGGCAATTTTATGAATCAGGAGGCATTCGGCGCACCTACCGATTTACCGTGGGGAATGGTAAGTCAGGGTACAGACAATGTTGCGGTTCACCCGTGCTTTTTCTATGAATCGGTATGGTGTCTGCTCGGATTTGTGATTTTGCATTTCTATGGTAAATACAGACAAAGATATGCAGGACAGATTTTCTTTTCTTACCTTGTTTGGTACGGTTTTGAGAGAATGATTGTTGAAGGTTTGAGATCAGACAGCCTTTACCTGCATTTTGAAATTTTCGGCAATGCGGTAAAAGTATCGCAGCTTTTATCGGCAGTTATATTTGTTGCGGGTATTGTAATGCTTTTAATAAACATAAAGAGAAAGGACAGTTTTTATGCAGATTATAGACGGAAAAAAGGTATCGGCTCAGGTAAAGCAAGAAGTAAAAAATGAAACCGAGCTTTTAAAGAAAGAATATTCGATTACACCGGGACTTGCCGTTGTAATCGTAGGTGACGACCCTGCGTCGAGAGTTTATGTAAATAATAAAAAGAAAGCCTGCGAACTTGTAGGATTTCATTCCGAGGAATATGCTTTGCCTGCGGAAACCACACAGGAAGAACTTTTAAGCCTTGTAAAAGAACTTAATGAGAAAAAAGATATAAACGGTATTCTTGTTCAGCTCCCATTGCCAAAGCATCTTGATGATAAGGCAGTAATTGAGGCAATAAATCCGCTCAAAGATGTTGATGCGTTCCATGCTGTAAATGTAGGTAAAATTATGCTCGGCGAGTATGATTTTCTCCCTTGCACACCTGCTGGCGTAATGGAAATGCTCCATTATTACAATATTGAAGTCAGCGGCAAAAATTGTGTTGTAATCGGCAGAAGCAATATTGTAGGCAAACCTATGGGAATGCTTTTACTTCACGAAAACGGCACTGTAACAATCTGCCACAGCCGCACAAAGAATCTTGCAGAGGTTTGCAGCAGGGCGGATATTCTTGTTGCAGCGGTAGGCAAACCGAAGTTTGTTACGGCAGATATGGTAAAAGAGGGCGCTGTGGTAATTGATGTAGGTATGGACAGAGATGAAAACGGCAAACTTTGCGGTGATGTTGATTTTGAGAATGTAAAGGACAAATGTTCATACATAACACCTGTTCCGGGCGGTGTTGGTCCTATGACAATTGCAACACTTATGAAAAACACAATAAAAGCTGCAAAAATTCAGAATAACCTGTAAAAATAAGGTTGACAATAAATTGTATTTGTGTTATGCTATATAAGCCGCATATTGTGGGTTGTTAAATGAGTTATTCTCTACCTGCAGATAGCGAGACATATGTAAAGGTGGGTACTAAAATGTACGCAGTTATTCAGACAGGCGGTAAGCAGTACAAGGTAACAAACGATCAGGTTATCTTCGTTGAAAAGCTTAACGCAGAGGCAAACGATACAGTAACATTCGATGTTATTGCTGTTGGCACAGATGACGGCATTAAGGTTGGCACTCCTGTTGTTGAGGGTGCAAAGGTTACTGCAGAGGTATTAAAGAACGGTAAAGGCAAGAAAATCAGAGTTGCTACTTACAAGCCAAAGAAAGGCGAGAAGAGAGCAATGGGTCACAGACAGCCTTACACACAGGTTAAGATTACTTCAATCGAGATCTGAGAATGATTACGGTAACATTTTTTAAATCGGCTGATTATTTTAAAGGCTTTAAAATTTCGGGACATGCTGATTTTAATACCAGCGGGCCTGATATAGTGTGTGCAGGCGTAAGCTCTGCGGCAATTATGACAGCCAATACAATCACCGAGGTTCTGCATACGGATGCAGAGGTTACCGACAGCGACGGCTTTATTAATTTAAGCCTTGGCAGTGCAGAGGCAAAAGAAGCATCTCATTTAATTGAGGGCTTATGGCTTCACTTATCTGCTTTACAAAAGCAGTACAAAAAGTATATTAAAGTTATTATTTCGGAGGTGTAAGGTAATGATTAAGGTAAATCTTCAGCTTTTCGCTCATAAAAAAGGTATGGGTTCTACAAAGAACGGCCGTGACAGTGAATCAAAGCGTCTTGGTGTAAAGCGTGCAGACGGACAGAAGGTTCTCGCAGGCAACATCCTTGTTAAGCAGAGAGGTACTCACATTCATCCAGGTAACAACGTAGGTATCGGTTCAGACGACACATTATTCGCAAAGATCGACGGCGTTGTAAAGTTTGAGCGTGTAGGCAAGGACAGAAAGCGTGCAAGCGTTTATCCTGTTGAGCAGTAATTTGCGCATTATCTTAGGGTGGATATTTATTATCCACCCTTTTTTGTTAGGTATTGATTTTTATTGTACTTTGAGGGTATAATAAAAATGGGTTTACAATTCATAATACTTAATTTTAAATCGTGATTTTCGGCAAATTTTGATAATGAATTAATCACGCATTATAAATTATGAATTAGAAATAAATTCGTCATTTGGAGGTTAGCAGAGATGTTTGTAGATACAGCGAAAATTTATATAAAAGCCGGTGACGGCGGTGACGGTGCGGTATCGTTTCACCGAGAAAAATATGTTGCGGCAGGCGGCCCCGATGGCGGTGACGGCGGCAGAGGCGGAAATGTAGTGTTTGTTGCAGACACTAATCTTTCAACTCTTGCCGATTTCAGATATAAACGCAAATACCTTGCAAAAAAAGGCGAAAACGGTCGAGGCGGTCGCTGCAGAGGCAAAAATGCAGAGGATTTAATAATTCGTGTTCCTCTCGGTACACTTGTTAAAGAAGAGGAAACAGGCAGAGTTTTAGCCGATGTATCATCTTCAGAGCCGTATATTGTTGCGAGAGGCGGTAAAGGCGGTTGGGGTAATCCGCATTTTGCTACTCCTGTTCGTCAGGTTCCCCGTTTTGCAAAACCAGGTTTACCCGGAGAAGAGTTTAATGTTACTCTTGAACTTAAACTTTTGGCGGATGTCGGACTTGTAGGATTCCCTAATGTAGGTAAAAGTACACTTGTATCCGTAGTTTCACAGGCAAAGCCGCTTATTGCAAACTACCATTTCACAACCATTACACCTGTACTTGGTGTTGTATCAATGGGTGAGGGTTCTTCTTTTGTAATGGCTGATATTCCCGGACTTATTGAGGGCGCATGGCAGGGAACAGGTCTTGGACATCAGTTTTTACGCCATATTGAGCGCTGCAGAATGCTCGTTCATATTGTTGATGTTTCAGGTTCGGAGGGAAGAGATCCGAAAGAAGATTTTGAAACCATTAACAATGAGCTTAAAAAGTTCAATCCCGAGCTTGCGGAAAGACCTATGATTGTTGCAGGAAACAAATGCGATATGGCAACTGATGAACAGATAGCGGATTTCAAGGCTTATGTTGAGGCACAAGGTTATGATTTCTTCCCGATTATGGCGGCAATTCGTTATGATGTTGATCCTATGTTAAATAAAATCAGAGAAATGCTCTCAAAACTTCCTCCGATTACTCATTATGAGGCAGAACCTGCTCCGATTGTGACAGCAGAGGATTTTGAAGATCATTCGGTTACCGTAAAGAATGTTAATGGTATCTATACTGTAGAGGCGGACTGGCTGTTACAGGTTATGAAAGGCATTAATTTCGATGATTACGAAAGCCTTAACTATTTTCAAAAAGTTCTTATTGATAACGGTGTAATTGACGCACTTCGAGCAAAAGGCTGCGGCGAGGGCGACACGGTTTCAATATATGAGCTTGAATTTGATTTTGTTGACTAACAGGGTGTTTGTATGGAAAATGAGAATATAATTGAGCATACCTATGCAGACGAGGTTTCTCCGCTTACGCTTGCGTTTGTAGGCGACGGTGTATACGATTTGCTTGTTCGTGCATATCTTGTACGACAGAGCAACCGTCCTGTAGGTGAGCTTAACAAAATAAAGGTTGGCTTTGTTAATTGCAAAAGTCAGGCGGAATATGCCAAGGTTTTAATACCGCATCTTTCGGAAAAAGAATTATCGGTATATAAAAGAGGAAGAAATGCCGCCCCTAAATGTACTCCGAAAAACGGCACTGTGGCAGATTACCATAGTGCTACGGGACTTGAGAGCCTTTTCGGATACTTATATTTAAAAAATGAAAAAGAAAGAATTTCTGAGTTATTTGATATTATTTTACATATTTCGCTAAATGGAAGTGGTAATTGTGAAAAATAAGCTTGATATTAAGACTGCGGTTGCCGACTATGCAATAATGCTTGCAGGAGCAGCTGTTTATGCAACTTCTGTTGTGGTTTTTACGGCTCCTAACGATATTGCACCTGGCGGACTTACAGGTGTGGCTACAATGCTTAATCATATGTTCGGTTTGCCTATAGGTACTATGGTGTTAGTTATGAACATTCCTTTGTTTATATGGGGCGCTGTTGAAAACGGCATTTCATTTCTTACAAAAACAATAGCAGGCACGGTATTCGCTTCAATACTTATTGATGTATTTACACCTATTATGACTGCCTATACGGGCGACAGAATTTTGGTTGCGATATTTGGCGGAATACTTAACGGTGTCGGACTTGAAATGATATTTATGCGTGGCGGTTCGACAGGCGGCACGGATATTGTTGCTCTGAATTTGCACAAACATTTCCCGTATTTTTCAACAGGAAATCTTATTTTTGCAGCAGACGCACTTGTGCTTATTATGGTATTCTTTGTATATAACAGTATTGAAAGTGTATTGTATGCTGTGGTTACAATATTTTTCAGTATTAAAGTTATTGACACCATTTCATACGGTGTTGCGAGAGATAACGGTAAACTTATGTTTATTATTACTGATAAATACGCAGAAATTTGCAGTATGATTATGACTGAAAATGACAGAGGAATAACCTTGCTTAACGGTGAGGGCGCATACAGCGGCAAGCCGAAAAGAGTTATTATGTGTGCTGTCAGACCGCATCAGGTATATAAAATTACAAACACCGTAAAAAGTGTGGATAAAAGAGCTTTTATTATAGTAACTACAGCCGGCTCTATCAAGGGCAAAGGCTTTATAACAAAAACCGGCATCGGCTCTTAAGCTGATGTCGGTTTTCGACTTTACATAAAGAAAATAATTTTAATTTCCGCCCGGTCCGTCTTGTCTTTCTCGTCTGTCATCAAGCGGCTTGTGCCCTGTAGTTACCCATTGATTATCGGTAGCAGTCTTTTTATTTTCACCGTTTACAGTGGGCAAAGGCTTTATATTATTGCTGCCGTTTGTTCTGTGACACATAAAATCACCCCTTGATTTATTTTGTGATAAATCAAGGGGTTTATGAATTTGCATTTAAATTTTCCGTTCGTAAGTCAAACATTTTGTTTTGGTATTTTTGCTTTAGTAAAAGGTCTATCGCCAAAAGACAATAGACCTTTTCATGGTGCCGGTGACCGGACTTGAACCGGTACGGTATCGCTACCGGCGGATTTTGAGTCCGCTACGTCTGCCAATTCCATCACACCGGCAAATACAAATTAATTATACAGTATATATTATAAAAAATCAAGTATATATTTTAAATCTTTTTAAAATTTAATAAATATTCTAATATCGAATATAAAATAGCATAAAAACAGGAAATTCTACATTTTTTTAATTTTTAATATCATTTTAGTTGCTTATTTAAAAAAATTATATTATAATATATCTGTATTTTTATTAGCAGTCAAGGCTGCAATTTATGGAGGAATGTCAAAATGGATAAAAAAGAGCTTCTTTATGAAGGTAAAGCAAAAAAAGTATTTTCTACAGAGAATCCTGACTACTGTATAGTTTCTTACAAAGATGACGCTACTGCTTTTAACGGTGAGAAAAAGGGCACAATCATCGGTAAGGGTGTTGTAAACAACCGTATGAGCAACTTTATGTTTAAGCTTCTTGAGGAAAAGGGTATTCCTACCGATTTCGTTGAAGAGCTCAATGACAGAGATACTGTTCTTAAAAAAGTTGAAATTGTACCTCTCGAAGTTATTGTAAGAAATAAGGCAGCAGGCAGCCTTTCAAAAAGACTTGGTCTTCCTGAAGGCACACCTATGAAAACTCCTGTTCTTGAGTTCTGCTATAAGGATGATGCACTCGGCGATCCTATGGTAAATGAATATCATATTCTTGCAGCCGGTTTTGCAACAAAAGAAGAGATTGATATTATTTCAAAGTATGCTCTCAAGATTAACGAGATTATGATTGACTTCTTTAAGGAGTGTAAGGTTGACCTTATCGACTTTAAGATTGAGTTCGGCAGATATAAGGGTCAGATTCTTCTTGCTGATGAGATTTCACCTGATACATGCCGTTTCTGGGATATGGATACTCAGGAAAAACTTGATAAAGACCGTTTCCGTCGTGATTTGGGCGGTGTTGAAGAGGCTTATGCCGAGATGATGAAGCGTATCGGCTTGGCTTAATATTCTGTTTAAATATACATTTACAAATCCCTTTTAGGGCATTAGTTTGATATTTTTACGGATGGTGGCGCTTTTTGAAAAATTCTTTCGACAATTACGCAAAAGAAGGACTGCACGAGGAATGTGGTGTTTTCGGAATATTTGGTGACGGTACAATTAACCCTGCTTATGCTTGTTACAACGGTTTGCTGGCTTTGCAGCACCGTGGACAGGAAAGCTGCGGTATAGCCGTTACCGATGATGGTGTAATAGATTACCATAAGGATATGGGACTTGTTACCGAGGTTTTTAATAACCGTATTCTTGATTCTTTACAAGGTCAGATGGGTATTGCTCATGTCCGTTATTCGACTGCCGGAGGCTCTGTACTTGAAAATTCACAGCCTCTCGTTATGCGTTATGTAAAAGGTACGCTTGCCGTTGCTCACAACGGTAACCTTACCAACGCTCTCGAAATTCGCAGTCAGCTTGAACAGACAGGTGCTATTTTTCAGACCACTATTGACTCTGAGGCTATCTGTTATGTTATTGCAAGGGAAAGACTGAAATGTCATTCTGTTGAAGAGGCGGTTGCCCGTACTATGAGGGTTATTAAGGGTGCATATTCTCTGCTTGTTATGAGTCCGAGAAAACTTATTGCCGCCCGTGACCCACACGGTTTCCGTCCGCTTTGTATGGGTAAGTATAATGATTCCGTGGTATTTGCAAGTGAGAGCGCAGCTCTTGACGCATGCGGAGCGAAATTTATCCGAGATATTGAACCCGGTGAAATTGTGGTTGTTGACAATAAAGAAATCCGCAGTATTAAACCGGATTTCGGAGAAGAAAAGAAGCAGTCACTTTGTGTTTTTGAATATATTTATTTTGCCCGCTCGGACTCCTTTATTGACGGTATCAGCGTCTATGAGGCAAGAAAACAGGCAGGCAGAATTTTGGCAAGGGAGTTTCCGGTAGAGGCTGATATGGTAGTCGGCGTACCTGAATCGGGTATTGACGCCGCCATAGGCTACAGCGAAGAATCCGGAATTCCTTATGAAAAAGCTATTGTAAAAAACAGCTATATAGGCAGAACTTTCATTAAACCCAGTCAGAAAGAGCGTATGAAGAGTGTGCGCATAAAACTTAACCCTATTGCAGATAAAATAAAGGGTAAGCGTGTGGTCATTATTGATGACAGCATCGTGCGTGGTACTACTGTTGACAGAATTGTCACTATGCTCCGTGAAGCAGGTGCCAAAGAAGTTCATATGCGTATAAGTTCACCGCCGTTTATGTGGCCTTGCTACTACGGTACGGATATTCCGTCAAGGGGAGAGCTTATTGCCTGCAACCATACGGTTGAAGAAATCCGTCAGCTAAGCGGTGCGGATTCACTCGGTTATCTTCCCGCAGACAGCCTGCGTGAAATGTTGCACAATGCTCCGATAGGCTTTTGTGATGCTTGTTTCAGCGGTAATTATCCTGCTGAAACCACAAAAAAGACCTTTAAGGGCAAAGAGCGTGGCGGTATGAATTTTGATAAAAAATGCTGATAAACCTACATTCTGAAAGGATTTACTAATATGATTAAGGATACCTATGAGTCACCCTTGTCTGCAAGATATGCAAGCAAGGAAATGAAATATATTTTTTCTCCAGATATGAAATTCCGTACCTGGAGAAAACTTTGGATTGCTCTTGCTGAGGCAGAGATGGAGCTTGGTCTTCCTATCACTCAAGAGCAGATCGACGAACTTAAGGAACACGCTGACGACATCAACTATGAAGTTGCTCAAGAGAGAGAAAAACTTGTTCGTCATGATGTAATGTCACATGTTTATGCTTACGGTGTACAGTGCCCTAATGCAAAAGGCATTATCCACCTTGGAGCAACATCATGTTATGTCGGCGACAATACAGATATTATCATTATGACAGAGGGCTTAAAGCTTATCAGAAATAAGCTTATTACCGTAATCCGCAATCTTTCAAAGTTTGCAGATGAGTACAAGGCTCTTCCTACACTTGCATTCACACATTTTCAGCCTGCACAGCCGACTACAGTCGGTAAGAGAGCTACTCTTTGGCTGCAGGAATTACTTATGGACCTTGAAGATGTTGAGTATCAGCTTTCAAAAGCTAAACTTCTCGGTTCAAAGGGTACAACAGGTACACAGGCAAGCTTTTTAGAACTTTTTGAGGGCGATCACGAAAAATGTAAGGCACTTGACAAGAAGATTGCTCAAAAAATGGGTTATAATTCTTGCTTTGCAGTATCGGGTCAAACTTACTCAAGAAAACTTGATTCGCAGTTTCTCAATGTTCTTGCCGGAATTGCACAGAGTGCGTCTAAGTTCTCAAATGATATTCGCCTTTTACAGCATCTTAAAGAGGTTGAAGAACCGTTTGAAAAGAATCAGATCGGTTCATCTGCAATGGCCTATAAGCGCAACCCAATGCGTTCGGAGCGTATAGGTTCACTTTCCCGTTATGTAATGTGTGATGTATTAAACGGTTATTTCACAACTGCGACACAGTGGTTCGAAAGAACTCTCGATGACTCTGCTAACAAGCGTTTGAGTATTCCGGAGGCATTCCTTGCCGTTGACGGTATTCTTTCACTTTATGCAAATGTTGCAGACGGTCTTGTAGTATATCCAAAGGTTATTGAGCAGCGTTTAAGAAAAGAACTTCCGTTTATGGCTACAGAGAATATTATGATGGACGCAGTTAAGTACAGAGGTGCTGACAGACAGCAGCTCCATGAGAAAATTCGTGTTCATTCAATGGCTGCATCTAAGGTTATCAAAGAAGAGGGCGGCGAAAACGACCTTCTCGAAAGAATTGCTAACGATGAGGCTTTCGGCGTAACTTTAGAGGATCTCGAAAAGATTTTACAGCCGGAGAAATATACAGGCAGAGCAAAAGAGCAGACAGAGGACTTCCTCGCAGAGCTGGTTCAGCCTGTTCTTGACAAGTATGCTGACATTGAATCAGATAAGCCTGAAATCAATGTATAAAATTTATATACACTTGTATTTATATATTTAAGGAGTTTTACAAATTATGGTTAAAGCAATAGTAGGTGCAAACTGGGGAGATGAAGGTAAGGGCAAAATTACCGATGTTCTCGCAAATGACAGTGACATTGTAATTCGCTTTCAGGGCGGTGCAAATGCAGGTCATACTATCGTAAACGAATATGGCAAATTTGCTTTGCATCAGCTTCCATCCGGTGTATTTCATCAGAATATTACTAATATTATTGGTAACGGCGTAGCTTTCAGCGTTGAAAATTTCGTAAAAGAAATCGCAGACCTTGAGAGCAGAGGCGTGCTGAAGCCAAAGATTATTATTTCAGACAGAGCGCAGATAGTTATGCCTTATCATGTTGCTTTTGACTGTTACGAGGAGGAGCGCCTCGGCAAAAATTCCTTTGGCTCAACAAAGAGCGGTATTGCTCCATTCTATTCAGATAAATACTCAAAAATCGGTTTCCAGATTAACGAGCTTTACGATGACCCTGATTCATTAAGAGAAAAAATCAAACACGCACTTGGCATTAAAAATGCTATTCTTAAGAATCTCTACAATAAGCCTGAGATTACAGAGGAAGAAGTATTTGATAAACTTATGGAGTACAAAGAGGCTCTTGCTCCTTATGTAGGAGATACTTTTGAGTTTATTCATAATGCACTTAAAGATGGTAAGAATATTCTTTTAGAGGGCCAGCTTGGCTCACTTAAGGATACCGACTTCGGTATTTATCCTATGGTTACATCTTCAAACACAATTGCAGGTTACGGCGCAGTAGGTGCGGGTATTCCACCTTATGAAATTAAAGAAGTTATCACTGTTGTTAAGGCTTATTCAAGCGCAGTAGGTGCAGGTGAATTTGTTTCTGAAATCTTTGGTGAAGAGGCAGACGAGCTTAGAAGAAGAGGCGGCGACGGCGGCGAATTCGGTGCTACAACAGGCAGACCTCGCAGAATGGGTTGGCTTGACCTTGTTGCTACCCGTTACGGCTGTAAAGTACAGGGCGCAACACAGGTTGCATTCACCGTTCTCGATGTACTCGGCTATCTTGACGAGATTCCTGTATGTGTTGGTTATGAGCTTGACGGCGAAGTTATCGATTACTTCCCATCAACAACAAAACTTAAGAGATGTAAGCCTATTCTTAAAAAATTAAAGGGATGGAAATGTTCAATTTCCGGCATTAAAGAGTATGACAAACTTCCTAAGGAATGTCGTGACTACATTGAATTTGCAGAAGAGCAGATTGGTGTGCCGATTAAGATTGTATCTAACGGTCCATCAAGAAATGATATTATTTACAGATAAACAAAGGCCGGTAATGTAATGGAAAACAAAGAAAGAGTAATTGTCCTCGACTTTGGCGGACAGTATAATCAGCTTATTGCAAGGCGTGTTCGTGAGTGTAATGTATATTGCGAAATACTGCCGTACACAGTCAGCCTTGATAAAATTAAAGAATTAAATCCCACCGGTATTATTTTTACAGGTGGTCCGAATAGTGTGTACGATGAAAGCTCACCGCATATTTCAAAAGAAATTTTCGAGCTTAATATTCCTATTCTCGGTATTTGCTATGGTTGTCAGCTTATGGCATACACCCTCGGCGGTGTTGTAACTGCTGCCACAGATAACTCGTCTTGTGAGTATGGCAAGACAATGACCAACTATAATAAAGACGATGTTATCTTTACAAATGTTTCCGGACACGGCGTTTCTTGGATGAGTCACCGTGACTATATAAGCACAGTACCGGACGGATTTACCGTAACTGCCACGACAGCGGTTTGTCCTGTTGCTGCTATGAGTTGCCCTGAAAGAAAACTTTACGGTGTACAGTTCCATCCGGAAGTTAATCACACAGAAAACGGTAAAGATATGCTCCGTTCATTCCTTTATGATGTTTGCGGTTGTAAAGGTGAATGGCAGATGGATAGTTTTATCGATTCAACAGTTGCAAAACTTAAAGAGCAAATCGGCGACAAGGGAGTAGTCCTCGGACTTTCCGGCGGTGTTGATTCTTCTGTTGCTGCCGCTCTTTTAAGTAAAGCAGTCGGTAAGCAGCTTACCTGTGTTTTCGTTGACCAGGGACTTATGCGTAAAGACGAAGGCGACTTTGTTGAGCAGACATTTACAAAACTTTTTGATATGAATTTTGTTCGTATTAATTGCCAAGAGGAATTTCTCTCAAAACTTAAGGGCGTATCAGAGCCGGAAGCAAAGAGAAAGATAATTGGCACAGAGTTTTATAATGTGTTTTGGAATAAAATTCGTGAGAACTACGGCAGTGGTTACTTTGCTCAAGGCACTATTTATCCTGACAGAATTGAAAGCGGTAAAGGTGATGCAGCAAAGATTAAAACTCACCACAATCAGGTAGAAGTACCGCAGGATATTACTTTTGAGGGAATTATTGAACCTTTGCAGGATCTTTTTAAAGATGAAGTAAGAGTAGTTGGCGAAAAGCTCGGACTTCCTCATGAACTTGTATGGCGTCAGCCGTTCCCGGGTCCCGGACTTGGTGTTCGAGTAATCGGCGAAGTTACAGCTGATAAGGTGAAAATTTTGCAGGAGGCAGATGCAATCCTAAGAGAAGAAATGGATAAGTGCGGATATGCCTCACAGATGAGCCAGTTCTTTGCAGTCCTTCCAGGTGTAAAGACAGTAGGTGTAATGGGTGATTCCCGTACCTATGATGAACTTGTGGCAATCAGAGCCGTAACAACCGACGACTTTATGACAGCCGATTGGGCAAAAATCCCATATGATATCCTCGGCAGAGTTTCAAGCCGTATCATAAATGAAGTAGAACATGTAAACAGAGTTGTTTACGATATAACCTCCAAACCCCCCGGAACCGTGGAGTGGGAATAAATCGAAAAAGCCTGAAACCCCAGTAATATCAAGGGATTCAAGGTTTTCAAAGAGCCCGTTGATAAGATTTTGATAAGATTCTGCTCGGTACCCTTTATCGTGTGTATCGAGTGGTTTGTGAGTAAAAAGTAATATCTTGTGGCTCGCAAAAACACCATATTAACATTAAACCCCGTACTGACGGATTAAAGTCAGTACGGGGTTTTTGTCGTTATTATTGCCATTTTATAGTCTAAATTTCCCAAGCAAAAGAAACTAAGTGATAGGTTTGGAGTACATCTCTTTTAGGTGCATCGCAAGGGAGATTATCGAAATCACCGACATAATAAGTTGCATTATGCAATGATGGATATTTTATTAAATTATCTTCTAAAAAATCCGTAATAAATGTGCCAGCTACAAATGAATCATATATTTGCTTCTTTTTTCGGGTTTCAGTCCAAACATCCGCCAATATCATACCAAAAATTTGATAGTTTAAGATATCAGGAATTCTTGACATAAAATCGTCCAAATAATTGATTTTGATATTTTGAATTCGATCGATATCATTAGCGATACTTGCAATTTTTGTATGAGGATTTGAAAACCGTTTTGATTCGATCAGAAGAAGCCTTTTGTTTTCAGGGTCAATTATTACTGCATCATAATGTAAATTGTTATTTTCTCCAAACTGGAATTCAAACCAAGTAATTGCAGAAGGATTTATCCGTTCATATGCATTTGCAAAGTTGACAGATAAATTTCTTTCCGTAAAACCTGTACTGTTTTTAGATGGATAAAGTATGGAAAAGATGCGCTGATAGTTATAACGATAATTTTCAAAAACATCTAAAAAATACTTTGGCATAAATAATCTAACCTCCAAAATTATTTACCTCAAATTTTCAGTTTACAGCTTATCCTTAAACGCTTCAACCATAGCGTCGCTGAAGTCCTGTGACGGCACTTTTACAAAGCTGGAAGTTTCATCATACTTCGGATAATTGTAGCGCCACTTGTCATATTCGTCACGGTTGATGTCGCCGTTATGATGTTTCTCGGATTGTTCAGCCCACGCATTAAGCATTTCCGAAAGCTCGGCAGCGTCCGTCCCCTTGCGAGGGTCTGCATACATTGAAATACCGTTTTCAGTCTTTACTATTGTCAATCCGTATCTGTCCTCTAATGTAAACAAGGTGTGCATTAACCCTATGTAGCTGTCGATGTCGGGAACAGAAAGAGCCTGTGGCGATATATCGAAAACCTCTGCAAGTTTATTTGTTAAATCAGCCTTAGGCGTTCTACTTCCGGATTCATACTGTGCCATACGAATGTCAGCGGTTTTTTCGGGAAATCCGACCACCTGTCCTAAATATTTCTGTGTCATTCCGCAAAGATTACGAAAGAATCTTATTCTCTCTCCGATTGCCATAAAATTGCACTCCTTACTTATGTAATGTGCAATCAGTATATCATATATGTTTAGTGTATGTCAAGCAACATAAAACAAAAAAGTTTAATATTTTTACAAAAACCACTTGACATAACGGAATATGTTTAGTATAATTATTAAGCAAATAGCGTTAAGTTGTTTGCAAAAACTGAATATCCGTCATATATCACGGTAATGGTATATCCGCTCGGGCAAATCGGAATGCGGTCAGAAAGTATCCGACAATAAATAACCAAAATAATTATAAAGGAGGTGTTTTTTATGACAGAAAAGTCTTTTATCAGAGCCGATGAGGTTGCAGAAGAATTGAATGTATCAAAATCTTATGCATATAAGGTTATAAAACAGCTCAATGATGAGTTGAGTGCAAAAGGATATATCACAGTTGCAGGACGCATCAGCCGACAGTATTTTAATGAAAGAGTTTACGGAGCAGAAAGGAGAGAGGTATAATGCCGGCTTACAAAAACAAAGATAACGGAACTTGGTATGTGATGACTCAATACACAAACTGGAAAGGCGAACGCAAGCCAAAGTGTAAGCGAGGATTTGATACCAAACGAGAGGCGCAGGAGTGGGAGCATACTTTCCGACAACAAAATTCGGGAGATTTGGATATGCCCTTTTCCGCCTTTGTTGAAATTTATTGCCGAGAGCAAAAGCCACGATTAAAGGAAAGCACTTGGCAAACAAAAGAAAATATTATTCAGCAGAAAATTCTGCCGTATTTTGAAAATTACAAAATCAATGAGATTACAACCAAAGATGTACGAGCGTGGCAAAATGAAATGCTTGCATATCGTAATGAGGAGAATAAGCCCTATTCATCATCCTATCTGAAAACGCTGCACAATCAACTTTCTGCCATATTTAATTATGCGGTAAGATTTTATGATTTGCGTAGCAATCCCGCCGCAAAAGCCGGAAATATGGGTAGTGAAGAACGCAAGGAAATGCTGTTTTGGACAAAGGAAGAATATCAAAAGTTCTCCGAAGTAATGATGGATAAACCGATTTCTTATTATGCTTTTCAAATGCTTTATTGGACAGGTATCCGTGAGGGAGAATTGCTTGCTCTTACCCCTGCTGATTTTGATTTTGAAAAAGGAACGGTAAAAATCAGCAAAACATATCAGCGAATAAAAGGTGAAGATATGATTACTTCACCGAAAACAAAGAAAAGTAACCGAACGGTGCAAATGCCGGATTTTCTTTGTACTGAAATGCAGGAGTTTTTCAATATGCAGTACGGGCTGAAAAGGAAAGACCGCATTTTTAACATAACGAAAAGCTATCTTCATCACGAAATGGACAGAGGTTCAAAAGCCGCAGGTGTAAAGCGTATTCGTATTCACGATTTAAGGCACAGTCATATCAGCCTTTTAATTGATATGGGATTTTCGGCAGTCGCCATTGCAGACCGAGTGGGACACGAGAGTATAGAAATTACTTATCGCTATGCGCATCTGTTCCCGTCAAAGCAAAAAGAAATGGCAATAAAACTTAATTTTATGAATAAAGGAGTGTGATATTATGTCAGCCAAAAATGTTGATAAGTATAATCGTTTTCGCAGTATTACCGTAGCTTTCAGAGTATCTCCCGAAGAACAAAAAGAGCTGAACAGAGCAATTGCTCTTTCGGGATTGCCCAAGCAGGAATATTGTTATCGCAAATGTATGGAGCGTGAGGTGGTAGTTCAACCGAGTCCGAGAGTTTACAAGGCTCTTAAAACTCAAATGGAATTCATCCTTAATGAATTGCAACGAATTGATGTCGGTGGGAGCATTGAGCCGGAACTTCTTGATACTATTGACCTTATCGCTACCACAATGAACGGATTGAAAGGAGATGGTAACAATGGAAAATAAAAAAATGACCACTCCGATTGTATCTGTTGGCGCAGATACGGAGCAGTCACCAAATGTATGTAATGATAGTATAACCGATTTTAATGAGGATGGCAAGAGCTTAGATGATTATCTTGAGGAAATGCAAAAAGAATTTTCAAAGCAGATGAGTCCGTCATATCTTAAAACAGTTTCGATGAGCGAGTTGTATGATACGGTTTTTAATGTTCAAACACCGTTGATAGACGGTTTGCTACAAAGAGGCACTTATATTTTTGCAGGCTCTCCAAAGGTGGGTAAAAGCTTTATGATGGCACAGCTTGCTTATCACATAAGCACAGGCACACCGCTATGGGGTTACAAAGTGCGAAAATCAACCGTGCTTTACTTTGCACTTGAAGATGACTATCCCCGCTTGCAAAAGCGATTGTTTCAAATGTTTGGAGCTGAGGAAACAAATAATCTGTATTTTGCCACACAATGCAAAACATTGAACGAAGGCTTGGACGAACAAATTAAAGGATTTATGGAAGAACATTCTGACACAGGCTTGATTATTATCGACACATTAAAGCGTATTCGTGAAGCCGGCGGAGTCGATTACAGCTATGCAAGTGACTATGATATTGTAGCAAGACTAAAATCATTGGCGGACAGCTACAATGTTACAATGCTCATTGTTCATCATACTCGCAAACAAAAAGCGGAAGATATTTTTGATATGATTTCAGGAACAAACGGATTGATGGGAGCTGCCGACGGAGCGTTTGTTCTCAGCAAAGAAAAACGAACTTCTAATAATGCCACCCTTGATGTTGCCGGCAGGGATCAACAAGATACGAAAATTCATCTTGTGAGAGACACCGAAAAACTAATTTGGAATTTTGAAAAGTCCGAAACAGAATTGTGGAAAGAGCCGCCTGAGCCGTTGCTTGAAAAAATTGCTACAACTCTTTTGTCGGAAAGTAAAGTGTGGGAAGGCACAGCTTCTGAACTCTGTGAAATTCTCGGAGAAGATGTTAAACCAAATGTTCTTTCATTGAGGTTAAGTATAAATGCAAACCGACTGCTTAAAGATTATGGCATTCACTACAAAGCAAGTCGAACGCATAACGGACGAAAACTATCTCTTATGAAATAGGCGTGTCAATGTGTGACGACCGTGACAAACATTTTAGTAGCGTGCATAGGCATAAAACATTGTCACCATCGTCACGGTTTGTCACGCAATATAGTTTAGCGGAGTGTGCAGAGAGTGCCTTTTCAAAGGCAGCTCTTTGCCCCTCGGGGAGCGCAAAACCTGCTTGCAGGTTGCATTTTTGATAGGCTTGCCTGTCAAAAGTGCTTTTGCGTTACTCTTGACAAGAGTAACAGAACCGAGGACGAGCAAGTTTATGAGATTGGAGGTATAACTTATGCAAAGAACGATAAGCGCAATGGTGGGTAAAGGCTCGCTCAATCACAACAGCCGCAAGTTCAAGGCTGAAAATGTTGACGGGATCAGAACGCATTTGAACATTGATTACTGTAACGAGCCGATAAAGAAAATCTACCACGAATTGTTTGATGAAGCGCTAAAAAGATACAATGAAAAGCAGATAAGAGCCGACCGCAAGATAGAAAACTATTATGAAAAAATCAGAAATTCCAAGCAAGAAAAACCGTTTCACGAACTCATTTTGCAGATAGGCGATAAAGAAAATATGAGTGCCGAAAGCGAAAACGGGCAGCTTGCAAGGCAAATTTTAGATGAGTATTATCGTGGGTTTCAAGAGAGAAATCCCAACCTAAAGGTGTTCTCTGCTCATCTGCATATGGACGAGGCAACGCCCCATTTGCACATTGATTTTGTTCCGTTCACAACCGGCAGCAAGCGAGGACTTGATACAAGAGTATCACTCAAACAAGCGTTAGCCGCACAAGGTTTCAAAGGCGGAACTCGTGGCGATACCGAGTGGAACCAATGGGTGAGTGCAGAAAAATCCGCACTTGCGTTCGTTATGGAACGGTACGGAATCGAGTGGGAACATAAAGGAACGCACGAAAAACACCTATCTGTTCTTGATTACAAAAAGCAAGAGCGAGCGGCAGAGCTTGAACAATTAGGTGCTAAAATCGAAGAAAAACAGACTGAATTCAACGTGTTATCCGAGCGAGTGTTAAACTATGATGATAGTTTGGAAAACTTAAAAAATGTTGATGAAATGCTCGATAACGCACCCGAATATCAGCTCTCCGAGCCGCAAAGTTTTATGTCAGCAAAAGCATATAAAACTAAAATTGCAGAGCCACTTATTCAAAAATTAAAAGCGTTAGTCAAGACTGCATTGGCTCGTTGCTTTGAGGGTTGGGACAATTACCATAGATTAAATATCACGAACGGCAATCTCTATCGTGAGAACGAAATGTTGTCGAAAATAAACAGCAAGCTGAAAAACGAAAACGAAAATTTGCGTTCGGAAGTCAAAGATTACAAACTCTTGCGCAAAGTTTTCGGACATAAACAAATTGACGAGTTGCTTGAACAGGCAAGAAATATTAAAGGTCGTAAGCGTGAAAATCCACGCTCAAGATAAATAAATTTTTGAAGGTAAAACAAAATGGCAAACACAATTTTTGAACAAACAGGCGGTACTTATACGCAGGTGGGCGACTATATGTTACCCGATTTATTACCGGCGGAAGAAGAAAAGGAAGCGAATATCGGCGTTTGGGAAATGAGGCATAAACGATATTTGAAGCAAAATCATAAGGTGCGTTACTACAATTTGCTGACAAGCGGTAAGCTCAATTCATATCTTGTAGATATTGAACAGCAGGCTCAAAATCTTTTTCTCCGGCTGGTAAAAGACCTTGCCGAAAAAGAAAATGTAACCGAAGAACTCAAGGCAAGCGATATGATGCTCTGGGTGCAGAAGATGAATAATATTCGTAATCGTGCAACAGAAATAGTAAATACAGAACTGATTTATTTTTAAGTAAAAATGGGGCGGCAACTTTATGTTGCTGTCCCCGCTTTTGGCTTTATTTTATGCTATTTCTTTTGATATAAGTTTGCAATATTTGCGTTCTATTTCTTCAATAGTATTAATACGTTGTAACAAAGTATCATATTTTTTCACAATGGACAATTGTTCATCAATACTCGGAATATCCAATTTTGTATAAGCGAAAAATCCCGTCATATTCCAAGTTCCATTATCCGAGTTCGAAGCATACGATAGAAAATCTTGTTTATATTGCAAGGAAAGCCATTTAAGATTGATTTCATATGGCGATGTGTCTTTAACAAAAAGAATATAGGCATGATCATTGATTGTATATTTTCCACTGGGAAGATATTTTGTCTGCCCCGCCTTACCATTTCTTGTTACCAACAGGCCTTCCTGCCCTTCAAAAACTTTCAACTGGCGATTGTTGATAATGCACTTGGGGATTTCCCCCATCATTGTATTATCTTCGGTGGCACTCGAAAGGACGACAAATCGTTCCGAATTGCTTTGTAACATTTGATATATAAATTCTTCTGTTAAGCCACTGTTTCCGCTCATATAACCAATACAGGTTGAAATTTTAATCTGTTTGGCTTGATACTGATTATATTCTGTTGCTAACTCTTTATCCATTAAAGAATAATATCGTTTTTTTAATATAGCAAGAGTATCCAATTTGCTTTTAATACTTTTTAGAGAATTTAAAATATTACATTGAATATCAAAATCGGGGAGAGAAAACTCCTCCGCATAAACCTGCTCCAATGATAATGTTTTCGATCCGTCACTTACGCCCATTTCTCTATAAAAGTTTTGCAAGAATAATGAGAAGTATTCAAGGTTCACCTTATCAACGGCGTCTTTGCGTAAGGTTATAAATCCTGCGTGATGATTAAGAGCAAACTTTTCACCGTTTTTATATGTCATACTTCCTGCACTGCCATCTAGACTAATAATTATACCTTCACCAGAGAAAATCTTAATTGTTGCACCTTTCTTCGTTTTCGCAGAAACTGAAATTCTTCGATCCGTCATTTTATGTTCTTTGTTTCCACCGTATAAAGGTATTAACTCATCCCCATTTTGTAAGGATGCATAAATCGCTTCATCTGTTAAAGCGTAATTGCCTTTATCAATTTCATTAAAAACATCAAGAAATTTCATTAAGCAGCCTCCTTATACTATTGTCTATTTGCTTTAATTCATTGTCAAAATCATTTTCACTAATATAGTGCGGAGAATACGGTCTCAAATAATACTCTGGCAATAAAGTTTTATAATGATCATTTTCGATTATATTAATATCGACATTACCACCTTTTCTTGCAGTTTGCACAATACCTTTCTCATCAATCCATGTAGTAGGGGCGGCACTATCATCAAAAGATAACCAACGTTTCTCCAAAACGCCGGGCATTTCAATGCCGTCCGTGCTAACCCAGCCGGATATTTCATCGTGCATCCAACCGTTGCGATTATTACGTAACTTGGTGGGAAATCTTTTATCAGAATTAGCTAATCCGTCATTATCAATGATATACATCCAGATAGGTTTATCCTGTATTTTAGTAACTTTGTCACTACGCTTTTTAATGAATAAAGCGTAAGTCTTTTCCTTAGTATATGGTGCAAAAGCGAATTTTGGCAATGAAACTATTGCGTATATTTCACATTTTTCAAGAATTTCTTGACGGAACTTCTTATATGAGGGATTTTCTAATACACCGTCAGGGGTGATGATACACGCTTTTCCGCCAACTTCAAGCAAATCAATAACCTTACAAATAAATGCTATCTCAGTTCTGTTTGTGGAAATTGCGTTGGTTTTTGCTTTGATTGTACCGCTACCGTACGGAGGATTTGTAATTACATACTGGTATTTTTTGCTAAGCGTGGCTTTCCCGTTTTGTCTTGTCGGATTTAAGGAATTGTCCGAATACATATGGGTATGCCCATCACCAACCAAAAACATATTTAAGCGAGTTCTTGATATATTTTCATCTCGAACATCTACGCCGTAGAAACATCTTTTAGAAAGGAATTCCCTTGCTTCAGTTGTTAAAGTTCCGCTTTTCTCATAATTGTTTAACAAGACTTTGAAGCTTTCAGTTAAGAACCCACCCGTGCCGCAAGCAGGATCTATAATAGAAAACTCCTTTTTCTCATTGTAAATATCTTCATCTTGCAGTAACAATTTGGAGAATATATGTGTATAATGACGTCTTGTGAAATATTCGCCAAAATCCTTTTTCTCTTTAGAAGAAGCGAACATTTCATATACAGCACCAAACAAGTCAAATCCAGTTCCGTGCAAGGGCTTCATAGAATCAATTATGCTATAAATTTGTTTTACATCATCTACGCCAATCAGTGGTTTGTTTTTTCCATCACCGCTAATTGCAATCCTAACTACTTCCATAACATTTTTAAATTCTTTGAAAGTTGTTTCATCTTCTAAACGGCTAATGTAACCGCTCAAATTATTCTTTACTTTTTCTGCTACATCATCGTTGCAAGTTGACCAGTACACTTTAGACGAATCTTTCGTGCCGTCAATTTCCTCTTTTTCCTCGAAATATTCAAGGGCAACAAAACCTACTGTAAAGTCAATCTTTTGAACATTGTCTTTGAAGTTTATGCCACGATATACACCTGCAAGTTCCCAAAGTTTCTTATTAAATATTGCTTCTGAAATGGTGGATATAGAGTCAACATTAGTGTTGATTGAATCCAAGTCAGGATTTGCGGTTAATTTGTTCTTGATAAGTCTATAAATATCAATAGTTTGAAATTCACGGATAGGATTACCGTTAAGTGTTAATTGCTTTAAGGTTTTCGCATTATAAAAATATGTGGTTTTGCAGTTTGTAACAATGAAATAAGGTAAACCCAATTTAGGTGCCTTGATTTTGCCTTGCTTCAAAGCATCTTTCCAATCTTTATCTTCAACCTTGCAATCGTCTTTTGCTTCTGCATATGCGACAAGGTTTTTGATGTATTGTTCGTCATTGGTGCCATCGTATTCAAATTCAGAAATAAGGATGTCGGGACGTTTTGAGCCAGTATATTTTGAGAAAGTGGTATCATTGACAATTTGGCGAAAAGGTATACTTAATTGTGCCACCAAAACTTCATTTATAAGTCTACTAACCGACAAAGCTTCTTGTTTCTTTTGTTTTTTAGCCATTATAGCTTCCTCCAATTATCCATTCATTTTGATTTGCGGACCATCGACCAGAAAAACCTATATTATCTATTTCCGCTGTAAACGGTTTTGTTAAAAATGCCCTTATTGTTTTCAGCACGATGCTGTAATCATCGGTTTTCGTATCAATTTTACGGGTAAAGGCTTTCCACTTTTTCTGCATTGCATCATTTTCGGCAAAACCCATAACCTGCTCAAATTGTTCTATCGTAAAGGCGTGTCCACGATTTTCAAAAGTCTTTTTAAGTGCTTTTGTCAGCGTTGCACCGTCAAAATCGAACTTATTGGCAAGATAATAAATATCATAATAATCTTTCATTCGGCTTGAAAATTCCATTAAATCGAGAATTGCATCAAGCTTTTCGGCAATTGTCGTTTCCAACGAATATGTATTTACCGTCGGAGAAGCAAAATCATCAAGCTGTGTAGGAATTTTTCGTTTTTCCTGCTTTGGGACAATTACATCGCCAACGCCGAAATCAATACTAAAAGGTGTTCTTGTATTCTTGATATGCGCAACAAGCGATGCACCGATACCGGCATATTTCTTTGCAACAGCAATAGGAGCAACATCTGTTATCTCAAATGTAACAAATTCATTTTCAGTAGGTGCTGCGATAATTTCTTCAAGCACAACTCGCAGTTGTTCAGGAGTGTTCGGCATTTGTCGAAGTAAAAAGTCAACATCTACCGTAACTCTGCTGTCAAATCCGGTAAGTGAATAGATAAACAATCCGCCTTTGAGAACAAAATTTTCTGCATATTTTGATTTTTCGAGTCTACGCAAAAATTCTTCCTGACAAAAGAGTTGTAAACAAAGTTGATAACTTCTTCCACTTGCCTGCGCCTTATTCTTTAATCGAGTAAGCACAGACGCTGCTATATCAGCCATTCAGCAACACCTCCATCAGTTCGGTAACTTTTTTATACACACGCAATTTTTGGGAATAAGCAGAAAGATTATTCAGATTCTTTTTGTCGTCTTTTACATAAGCGTTAATGGCCTTGTTAAAAATTTCGTTATCTAATCTTGAACGATATTTGAAACAATCACATATTGTTCGCTCACGGTCATATACAGGCAGCTCAACTCCATTGAAGTTGTCGGTGATTTTCCCAAGTTCGTACAACTTAGGCTGCATATAATAAGGTTGAATAGCAAGCGAATCAATTTTTAGCTTTGTTCTTGACATTGAACGAGGCACAGCTATTGACCATTTTCGTGGTGCAAAGTCGCTGTAACCATAGTGAAACAACGCAGATTCAACACAAACTATTCCTTTTGGGATGAGTGTTGCAAGCAATTGTTCTTCTGAAGAAACACATTGTTCGGCAAGCTGATAGTATCCGTGTCGTACACGATTAAGAAAGCCTGCGTTACACAGGTTTACGACATCAACAGCTCTGATTCCGGCAGCAACAAAGTCGGCAGATTTTGCAATGCCATTATTGTCTACAACCACTTCTTTTGCTCGCTCTTTAAGATTCACTCATTCACCCTCTTTCTTAAATAAAATTCACGCACAGCGAACACATAATTGTGTGCTGATTTTATTATACCTGAGACAACTAAAAAAATCAATTAAATTTTAAGCACATTTTTTGAAATGTGTGCGTAAAATTAAAATACATCTTGCAAAACAAAAAAATCAAGTATAATATAAATTGTAAAACCGATCCGGTTGTGATTATTCTTTTCTTGCAACCATCGGTTTTATCGCACCTGATAAGGAAATGATAAATTCTCGTCATACAGGTATGATAATATGGATTATCAAAATACTGCGAAGACTACACGATACATTTTATAAACAAAATGCGTTAAGTTTAGCCTTTCGGCAACGAGTGGGAATGATTGCATAACTCAGAAAGTGCCGTAAATACGGGCTTTCCACAGAAAAACTGGTCTGTTTGACGACCGAATGACGACAAGACTAAATCACCCTGCGGGACATTGTCCCGCAGGGTGATTTCACATAGTTACGCTATATCTTTATCCATCATTTCGCACATTGCATCCTCCATCTCTGAGTATGCGTGCATATAGTGTGTCGTAATATAAATGCTCTCATGTCCCACTCGAGAGGCAACCACAGGTGCGGACCAACCTTTATTAACCAGATAAGTGATGTGAGAATGCCAAAAGCAGTGAATTGTTATTCGCGGTACCCCGGACTTTTCAATACCGGCTTTGAGCTTACGATGAAGCGATGTCTTACTTGTAGAAAACAGCGTGGTATCCGGTTTTGAGTCGGGAAGTTTTGCGATATACTCTCTTAATTCATTGCAAAGAGTTTCGGATATGCTGACATTCCGAATACTTTTTGCTGTTTTTGGAGTGGTTACAATCCGTTTGCCGTGCCTTTCGTAAATATTTTTGTTGATACGAATATAGCGTTTTTCAAGGTCGATGTCGGAAACGGTTAATGCCAGCAATTCACCGAGCCTGAGTCCACACCAAAAGAAAACATCGAATGCGATATATTCGGGGGTATTAGGCGATATCTCATTATGAAATCTCTTGTATTGCTCTACGGTCCAAACGGGACGTTCGGGAGCCTCCTTTACGCCCATTTTCACATGCTTCGCCGGATTAAAATCCATAAGATGCCTTTCTGTTGCAAAATTCAGCACAGCACAAAGTCTGGAGCGGATGGCATGAATATAGGAATCTTTATAAATGCATTTTCCGTTTTTAAAAAACGTACCTCTCCATTCCTCTATTTTTACCTGTGTAATATCCGCAAGCTTCATCTTGCCGAAGAACGGCAGAATATGCGTATATACCATATTATTTCTGCTGTCTTGAGTTGATAGCTTTGTGGCTACATCCATAGTTGTCTTATACATTTCAAACAGTTCTTCAAATGTCATATAGTGCTTCGGATCTGAACGCCGCAATATTTTTTCTTGCCAAGTAACTTTCAATCCGTCAAGATAAGCTGTAGCATCACGTTTGGTTAAAAAGCCTCGCTTTAATGATTTGAAATCGCTGCCGTTCTCCTTTCCGCCTTTTATTCGATATTCAACACGCCATTTCCCGGAGTCGCCCGATTCTTTCTTTACAGACCCCGTTACAAGGTTTTCAATATTTCCGTCCATTTTACCATCCTTTCTCATGGCAGCCGCTCAAGCAGTGATTTTCTCGGAATTTTGCCGCTAAAAGTCAGGAATCCCTCCGAAGACAATTTTTCGTTGATTTTTCGGATTATTTCATATGCCTGCGAACGTCCGATACCGAGATATATACTGATTTCGCTTGCTGTCATAAAGTCATACTTTTCAACAGCTATTTCTGTTGCCTTAATTTTATCCATTTGCTGCTATTCCCGCAAATATGCGTTATCTATATAAGTCTTCGGTACGGTGTTTCTCCTTTCTCTGATTATTTTCAAGCATTTTCGTAATGCACTCAACCATCTGAACGGGTGTGTATTCCCTCGGGAAATATTTGCGAATGTCATCCATCGGGATTTTCAGCTTTTCAATTTGATTGGGTTTAACCTCTGCCATAATTTCAGCTACGGTATCGTAGTCAAGTGTGCCTTCTTCAAAAGCGGCGCGCATACGGCGAGCCTGTGCGTGGGACGGAAAGCTTTCCGTTTCGTCAATGCGGTCAATGACATCTCTTTGTGCTTCTTCATTTAGAAAAGACAATTCATAAGCAGGCAGCATTTTCATTTTGCCGTTATCTAAATATTCTTGAAGTTCGGGAACGAGATAGGTCAAACGGATTAGGCGCTGCACAGTTCTTCCGCTGTCATTTTCTGAAATCAACTCTGCACTCACTTCTGACTTCTCGACATTCTGTCGAGAAGTGCCTTGGTGCTTAATCGCATCAAGCTTCATTCTATAAGACCGCGCCTTTTCCATAAGGGATAGATTTTCACGCTGACAGTTTGAATCTACCATCAAAATCGTGGCTTGGTCACGGTCGATAAAATGAACAACCGCCGGAACTTCTTTCATCTCAAGAATCTCGGCGGCGTGCACTCTGCGGTGTCCGGATATAATTTCGTATTCATCCTGTTTATCCTCAAGCGGGCGGACGATAATGCGGTTTAGAAGTCCGTATTCTTTTATGCTTTCAACAAGCTCCGTCATTGAAACATCATCAAGCACCTTGTAGGGGTGGCTCTCAAACGGGTGAAGCTTTTCAAGCTTAATGTTCATAAGCTTCGGCTTATGTTCTTTTACTACCTTTTCGGCAGACATTTTCGTTTCTTTCATAAGGTTTTTCCTCCTGATTTTAATTTCTTTTTGTCTGCCGTTTCTGTTGTAGAAAATTGTGTATATAAAAATATGATTGAAACGGCAGCGTAGTTTGTTAGTTTCATAATTACTGCCTTTCAAAGAATTTGTTTGTGGGTGTTAATTGCCCATTAAGGTCCGCGAATATATAAGCCGGTAAACAATATACTATTTCGTCCTTTCATAAGTTTTTCTTTCAATTTGATATTCCTTGTCAAGTAAATCAATAAGGCGGGGCGACTTATTATAAATCTGCTCCGCCTGTTTAAGCTTCTTGCGTAACGGCGTAATGCGCTCGGTTATGGCCTTGCGCTCATCCTTGTACTGTTGTTTTTCTTCCGGTGTTTTTGCTCGACGGCGCTTGTTATCGGTAAGGGCGCGGATGCGTTCAAATTCGTTTATTTCCGCTTTAGTTGTGTCAACATAATTTTTGATATCCGTCACTGTATTGAGCTTTTCAGCTTGCAAAAAGCGGTGTTCGCTAACATACTTCTTTACATTGCGTACCTCATGCCGCAATTCAACATCGGCAATAACAAAATCTTTTACTGTCCTTGCTATTTCAAACAATGATAGGATGATATAAAATACCGCGCTGACAAGTACCTTTGACGGATCTTTGGCGTGATCTACGGTAAAATCAAGTTGGTTCATTAGTCTGATAATGGGCGTTCGCTTTGCCTTGTACGGTAAATGAGTGTTCCATTCGTCATAGAAGTAATATTTGCCTTTGTTTTTGGCGAAGCACGCCTCAAGGGTTGTTTCCGTAATCCCGATGCTTTTAAGCCGCACGGCTCTGTCCCAACCTTTATGCTTAATAGATAACCGCCGCCAGTCGATAGAGTAGCCGAGTCCCCATAACTGCCGTTCAAATTCCGAGCCGTTTGATGAATACTGTAAGCAATAGTCAATATCCTTTTTCAACATATCACGGTGCGTCGCTTGCCCGTTTTTGTGCGCCCAATATTCCTTCTTTTGCCCTTTACTGTAAAAGCTACTGTTTTCAAGAACAGATAAACCGTGCTCTCGGCAACCCCCATCTGATACCTTTCGCAGCTCCAAATGATCACCGATTTTGTTCTTGAACTTTGAGCCGTCCTTGAATGAACAGGGGTTTACGACGAAGTGACAATGCAGGTTATCCGTGTTCAAATGAACAGTCACAAGCACTTGATATCTATCTCCCCACATCTTTCTTGCGGTTTTCTTGCCGATTTCAAATGCTTCTTCAGGTGTGACTTCGTTCGCCTTAAAACTCTGTATTCCGTGATAGGCAACAACCTTGCCTTTCATACCAAACCGCAGCTGTACGGCTATCATCTCAGTATAGGCGTTTTGCTTTGAGCAGTTGATACCGCCGACAAAAACCTGCTTGTCCGTTTTATTATCGTTTTCTGCGTAGCGTAAGGCGGAATATAAATCCTTGTCAAGATATTCTTTCGGTGTGGTTTTATCGGGATTGTCGGCATAGTCAAGCGTAGCCTTTAGGTTTCCGTAAACCGGCCAGAATCCGGTGACTGCCATATTTCATCACGCTCCTTTCCGGGCAATAGCAAAGTTTCGGATATTTCTTTTAGTAGATTGTAGATTTGGTTATTTAGTTTTGAAGAAGTGGATTCATCCTCCAATCGGCCGATCTTTTCAAGTAAAACAAAAAGAGCATCCGGCGGAACCGTTTTCGGTTCGTAGCCTAACGCTCTTTGTCTTACATACTCGGTTGTGGATATCCCGCACTTTTTTGCTGTTGCCTTAATTTTCTGCTTTTCTTTATCCGTAACTCTTACGGATATTCGTATATCTTTTCCCGTATAGTATCAGCTCCTTTCTCACGGGGGATTGGGGGCTGCGCCCCCAAAGAGTCAGCCGATTTCGGCTGTGATTGGGACTTTCATGGCACACAAAGTCCCTGCTTGCTAAGGTGTGAGACACACCTTAATCTTTAATGATAGTTTTGCTTTTTGATACCCTCATAGGCATTACCTCTTTTCTGAAATTTTATATAATAAAAGACCGACTTTTCAGCAGATCCGATATTATTCCTTTTCGGAAGCGGTTTCCGAAATTCATTAAACATCCCAGCTTTTTGCTTTTCTGACGCGCCGTAAATATGCCGCTATTTCTTTCACGGTGTTGCCGTTGTGATAAAATCTTGCTGCCAGCATTGCCGCCTCCACGATGGTTTCTTCGCTATATCCATCCTGTGCATACATTCGTCCGAGCTGCTCTATAATTTCATCCTTTTGAATACATAAGCACTGACCTATCTTAAAAATTTCTTCAAGATAGGGTATTTCTTTGTGTTCCTCTAAAATTCCGAATACAGCGGCACGGTAGTATTGGTTGACATGAGTTCTGTGCGTGCGCCCGTCAAATATTTCTAAATCTCTGCCTATACCTTCCATGTGGTCACGCTTGTAAACAGTAGGCCTTCCGCGTTTCTTTTTGTTTTCGGAAGCGGCTTCCGAAAATCTTTTTTCTGTGCTTTGTCTGGTTTCGTTCAATTTGATTTCCTCCCGGTTAAAATATTTTTCTTTCTATCCATATACAGTACAAAGCGAAAAACGAAAAATGTTCCCGAGTTTTGAAAAAAATTTTTAGGCTTTAAAAAATATTTTCGGATATAAAAAACGGCAGTGCTCCTTTTTGGGGAACACCGCCGTAGATTTTTACTTATTCAGTTTTCAAAGCCTATGAATTTTTTAAAATCCTTATTCATTATTTTCATCCGCTTGCTGACCGCGCTGTGGGTTTTGTAACCGAGCCGATCGGCAATTTCTTTTTGAGTAAGTCCTTTTTCCGAAAGATAATATATCTCTTTATCGGTGCTGTTTAAGGTTTTTGCAAACTCATCACGCAGGAAAATATACCGCTGTTCTTCAGCAGGATCATTTGCGAAAAAGTTTTTTACCCCCTCAATGTTTGTAGATTAATCCTCCGACAACTCGCTGAAAAAGAGCGGTGCGCCGAGCTTGGTTTTGCAATGGGTCCACTTGTTGTAGAAGTTAATTTTATCTTGGTTCAACTGCTCCGAAAAATCCTCGTGCTGCGGAATCTTTTTTGAAATTCCGAAAATTTCCGAAACCTGTTGACCTTGCATAACCGTTTCAATCAGCGTCTCGTCAATCACTCCGGCGACCTTTTCCACAGCAGTATGTATTTCATTGTCCGTTAGGTCGTCAATTTCCTTACTAACGGATTTTGCATAACAATCAAGCCCCACCATAACCGGTTCTTCATACATTTCAAAAAATCTGTCTATGTACCTGTTCAGCATTTCGGGGTTTGCATAGATTTTTGAAATCTCTTCGGAAAAATAGTCCGCGTCGGCTTTCTCCAAAAAGTTTACCGGATAGTCCTTTGAAAAGTTTTTCATCTTCCGGTTTACACCGAGTGAACGCAAATTCCCGAGCCAATATTCCCCGAAAATCTTTTTGGCACGAACAAAAATCTCAGACCGCTCAGCGCTAAAATCATATTCGCGATCAAGCGTCATATTAGCTGTAAAATCATTTTGCTGAAAAAATGCTTGAAGCTCGGTTAATTGTTCGGGCGTGAATTTGATTTTCTCTTTCATAGTTTCACCACTTCATGTACTGCTTTTCGTACCTTTTTTTATGTGATAAGAGATATTGTTTTTGCTGCAAAACTCAATTACAATATTGGCGCATCTGTTAAAGAACTCTTTGTTTCGTTTGTATTCTGTAACAAGTTTATTATAATGCATTCTGCCAAAAATGATTTTATCAACGAATCCAACTGCTTTGAGAATATCTTCAAGATTTTGCTCTATTATATTCGGAGAAGGGTATGGTTCAATACTCACCCATGTATAACACCCCGCATCGTGTAAATTACGTAATGCAGCAATTCTTTCGGCAAAATGAGTTGTATTAGGCTCAAATTTTTCTCTAAAATCTTCATCTAATGAAACGAGGGTAATACCATACTCGTTTTTCTTTGAAAGCTGAGACAGTTCAATAGGTGAAACACCTTTTGTTAACGTGGAACATTTGATATCAAAAGCATTGAGCTTTTTTATTATTTCAATGCTCATTTGAGATACTTCGGGATATCCCACCATAAATGGATCGGTTGTAAAACATAGATGAACAGAATTGATTTTTTCTCTAAGTTTCGGAATTTCTTTATCGAGGATTTCCAAGGCATTTTCGGCAAGTTTAGGTTCACACCAGTCCTCATATGTTTTTACTTTGCCAAAACGTTTCGCCATTTGCATAGCATAGCATGGATATTTGCAACCATGCGCACATCCTTGTACATGATTCAGTGTATAATCTCCATACTCAACGCCGGTTTTATAGAGCATAGATTGTCGCTTAATTGTTTTCATATTTGCACCCTTGTTTTAGTTTTTAATAAAAACCACATAATCATTCAATCCTTTCGGTATTGTTGTTGTATATGGTTTTAATTCACGCTTAATTTCGTTTTTATATCCTTCACTTGGAAACACAGGATGTTCGTCTAAATAATGATATATTTCGCTTAATTTAACACTACCTCTGGATCCAAATTGCTCAAATATATCTTTTGCAATATCTTTTACATAGTAGCATTCGTCATCTGTTGTCGTAGAGCATAAACCGTTGCCATCAAAATCCAATGTCAGCTGATTTTCTTCGCCATGCGTGTTTTTTAATGAAGATTTGTCACCGAATGCTTTCCATGCAACTTTCTTAAACAATTTCAACCCTTCAATATTTCCGGAAACATGAATTAAATTATATACTAATCCATTTGTTCTGTTAAAAAACGGGAAAGAAGCAATATATCTTTTGCTTTTTGAAAATTCTGTTTTTTTCTTGATTATTTCAAGTATTGCCTTATTCAAATCTGTTTTACTGCTTATGGAAATAATTGATGCGATATCTTGCTGATAAGTTTCTTGATATTTTTGAATTGCTTTTTCTCGGGTCGCCTGTGATGCACCCCTGTTTGTGTCTGATACCATATGATTTATAATTACTTCACCCCAAATATTCAAGTATGGAGTTATTGCATTCCAATCAATAGTTGCTTGATACGGATCATACAGTAATAGTGTTCCGCACTTTTTCTGCAATTCCTTGATGTCAAGTTCTCTAATAAATTCGTTTCCATCGCCGCAGTTAAACCTAACTGTAATATTGGAAAGTTTTAATTTATCGATTTCTCTTTTTAAACAATCTATTTTCTCTTGAGAAATATCATTGAACATGACATATCCCATCTTATCTGGATATTTCGGAAGAATATCATTCAAGCGTTTCGCAACTCGAAGAGCTGTTCCATCAACCAAATTGTCATCGGAATCATAATATAAGCCGCTATTCGACATACAATCAATATAAATGATTCCTTTGGAGCCATCTCGTCCGTTCATACCATTAAAACCAAGAATTTTCCTTGCCCATTCATCAACATAATGTTCTATTAACTCGCATTTCTTAATTGTATGCGGAGCTACTTTCTCTATGACTTCAACTTTCTTTTTAGGTCGTCCCATTCAATAAAACTCCTTTCGAATAATAATCACATGAAGAATCCATCCGTATCAAATATGTGGTCAAGTTCATCGTTATTCTGTGAATGGAGGACTTTCTGACGAACAGATCCAAGAGATATATCAAGCCGCTTGAAACGATTCTTGCCGGCTGCATCCTTGCCCATGCGAATAAGTTGAATTCTTCCGATGCCGAGATTTTCTTCGGCATATTTGGCAAATCCTTTTGCTTTTCCAAGATTATCTTTAAAATCGGGGTTATGCGGTTCAAGGATATCAATCAAATAATCAAGTTTCGGGTCTGAACGAATAACAATGAAATCCGGAAATGTGGGTTTGATTTCATCGTTCATTTCATAGGGTATACAAAGTGAGCAGGTTGCGTGTGTTCTATCTTGCGGGAGGTTACGAATCCAGCACACAAAATTGTTTTGTTTGGCTTCTTCTTCAAGAACGCCTTCTTCCCAACCATTCAGTTTTATTGTTGCTGTACCGGTTTCTTCATCGACAAACAAGTGGTTATCATATGCTTTTCCGTCTCTGTCCTGTCGCGCGCGTAATATTTCCGGCAAACGAAAACTGTGTTTGCTTACGGGGTCACCATCAGCAATAATGTCGTGATACTGTTTACGGAATCTTTCTGACAACTTATTTACATACTTACGGTTTTCATCATTCAACCTGTGAAAAGTATCTTCCGAATACCTATTAAGTTTCGCAATACAGTCATCATCTGCAGCAAACAGTATGACATCAATTTTAAATCCGTTAGGATTATCATCATCGTAATACTTTCTGCCATACTCATAAGAAATACCAAAATTGCCAAGTCTGATATCTGCATTTCTCAATTGACGATCAAGATCGGTATCTGTTGTAGTGAAAAGACTGTGAATTGCATAGTTGTCCACTGTCTCTCCAAAAACATCAAAAACCTGTGTTGCCAGCTTAAATTGCAAAACCTGACCGGCATACTCGTCATACTTACCGGAAGACTTCAAATCCTCAACATAAGAATGGATCATATCTACCAGGTCTTTTTGGATCTGTTTCAGTGCATCGGAAGAAATATCTGCCTGAGAAAGCAATCTTGCCAGCTTCAGCATGGAGGTTAGATAACTGTAAATCTTGATCGGCTTTACTTCATAAGTCAGTAGTCCCGCATCGTTAATGAATTTTACAATTTCATCTCGATTAATGGAAACACCGGTCATGGATAGTTGCTTTGCCGCAGTATTTGCGGTTTCATTATTGGTGATTTCGCTGTGCGATACAAACTGTGCAGTGGACGAAATTGCTTCCGGTTCTGTGGCTACACAGTCAGCATCCGAGTGGGTAATATATTCAGGAAGCTTTTCGCTTTCTTCTGTTCCTTCCGCTTTCGACAAATGGAATGGATCAATAGGCTCTCCAAACAAACTTATCTGGTCTTCTGTCGGTACGGGAACTTTTGTGCTCGGATGTCTCGACGGTCTGATCGTCCATGTTGTATAATTCGGGTTCTCATAGGATTCGCCTTCAAGAACGGTCGGAATATCTCCGCCTTCCGCTTCTTGTAGGCTGTCGATAACTTCTTTTACTGTATCTTTATCAAAATACGGCAAATAAAGATGAACATCGTTGAGAGATTCATCTACAAGAACACGGTTTTGCAGTGGAGTTCTCACCATTCTGCCGAGAAGCTGTGCAATCCATGTTGCATCTTCCGCACGACGGAAGGACATCATTGTTTCTGCTCTTGGACAGTCCCACCCGGTAGAAAGGTTTTCTTTAAAGAAAACAATCTTTATCTTCTTGTCTTCCGTGATATCAGAAGCTTCTATATGCGGAACATTCAATCCGTTTACGGTAATTGTTCCCGTTTGACCGAAGGTATGGACAACTTCGCTTTCGGCAAAGCGGTAGTTGATTCTTTCCTCAATTTTTGCAAGACAATCATCGAGATTTGTATCGGATATTTTATTGCCGCTGCCGTTTTTGACTTGAATTACAAATATGGGATGAACCTGTGCATAGTGCTGCTCATATGAATACTGATACCAGTGAACACACTTATCCTTCCATTCGTCTGTTGCTGCTTGAAGAATTGCCATGTCATTATGTGCTGTATAATCTTCGGGATATGTAATGATAATTCGGTCTTTCAAGAGCCCGGACGCGCGTACCTCGGCGGCGGTGACTTCAACCTTATGCACGGTTGTGGTTTTTATTCCTTCAACGAGGCGGTTAAATCTTGCAGTGGTTGCACTCATTCCGAAAACAACCGGCATAGGGCTCAGCTTGTCCACCGGACTACCTTTTAAGAATTTTTGCATAATGGATGTCGCTCTTCCGGCTTCGCGTCCCTGCATACCTCTGTGTGCTTCGTCAATAATAAAGTACAGGCGGTCAGACTTTTCTTTTAATGTATTTTCGAGTGTTTCCCAAATCGTGTACTGACGGGTGTCCGAATGTCGCGTCAAGTTTCCGGATTTTCCGATTTTTTGCGTATTCAGAAAATAGATGTGTCCGTCTTCAAGCATCTCTCTGTCAAAGGAATCATCGTCAATGGTTACACATTGGTCAAGGCGGATTTTATCTGCCTTTAAGTCTATTTTTTGCTTTGACTGCTCATTGAGCTGTGGGGAGTCGGAAAGCCAAACAAAGATAGCCTCCGGTTGCTCTTCAAATTTCTCTGTTCCGAAGAATATATCTTCAATAAGCGCCGCCATAATAATGGTTTTACCGGAGCCTGTGGGCGCAGTGAAGGAAACCACCTGCGGCACATGAGCCATACGGTAGTTATTCAGTGCCATAGCGGCGCTTAGTCTTAAACTGTCAACTGCCGTTCTTTGAAACGGGAATAATTCAACTTTCATTTTCAGTTCCTCCCGGTGTTAATACGGAAATTATCAAGATAGTCACGGTAAAGCTGGAATGTTTCTATTCCGTCAAATCCTTTTATCATTTCGCGGTAACCGGATTCGCTGTCGGTTACGATGAATACGGTTTTAATTTCGGAAAGCTTCAGCACTTCTGCTTCAAATTTCGGGAACGAACATTCCTCTGCAAGAATAGCCATTTTGTTGTCTGGCAGTATCAGCATATCCGGATCGTCGTTTTCTCCGATCTCAGGACACGGTCCGTGTGCACCCGCCTTCATCCACAGTGTCGGGAGCATTTCCTTAAACTGTCTGCCGAGAGCGACCGAAGTCTTGTCAAGGAATCCGAGCTTGAAAAATGCGGCGTTTGCCTTGAAACCGTCTGACATTGGGATATCGCTGCCTATGTAGTTTCCCTTCAATAGCTCACCCTTGATATTCTCGCCCTTGATAGAGCAAACGGTGCGAGGCCATGTGACATATCGGGCAATACCGAGTTTCTCCCATTCCTCATCGCCGGGCTTCAGACCTTTTCCGGTCATTTCTTTTGCTTCTGCATCCGATACTTCGTTGTTCGTAACCATAATACAACGGCGATGACCGCCGTCTTCTGCATTGAGAAGGTTGACAGCATGAAGCGTTGTGCCGGAGCCGGCAAAGAAATCGACGATGAGGGCGTTTGGTTTATTTTCCACAAAGAATCTAATAGAATCGTGCACTGCATATAGTGATTTAGGGAAAGAAAATCTCTGGTCGGGAAATAATTTATTTAGCAATGAGGCACCTTGCTCTCTCGCGCTATGGCTTGATATGCGCCACTGAGTACCAGGTATAAACGGAGCACCTGCCCCCTCAGCTTCCCCTAATATTAATGTTCCATATTCATCTTTGCCGAGGATTGGGAATATTCCTGACTCGACCTTTGCTCTTTCGCCTTCAGCAAGGTATTGAGCAACATAACCCCACTTTTTGGAATTAGTTACTTTTATATAGCCCTGTTTCAAAAGCATTTCTATGCTCGCTTGGCTAATCTGCCAACATCCTTCTGACCCATCGGGTTTAATAGGCCAAATTGCAATTACACCATCTGGAATTACAACATCTTCAATGGTTTGCCATTCTTGCAACGATTCTCCTGCTCCAACAACATGTGTTCCGTCTTTGCTCAAGAATATGGGATAAAATTGGTTTGGTGCATCAGTTTTAGTATCATGAGATCCCTGTCTTCTGATTGGACGCCACCTTACAGAATCCTTGCCAGTAGATCTTGCTGTAATCCACTCTTCGCCCAAGGACAACTTTACTGGCTTACAAATGCCAAATCTTAGTATAAAAACATATTCATCTGTTCTATAAAAGTCGCCTTCTCTTGCAACACCGCTTGGGTTAATGATGCTACTTATCATCTGCATATTTGCTTCAGGAAACATTTCCTCCAGCAAACAGCCCAAATGCAAATACTCTTTTTCATCAATGGTAACGATCAGAACGGAGTCTGCCGGATTCAGCAACTTCTTAGCAATTTTCAAGCGCTTTTGCATCATAGACAACCACTTGCTATGACGGTATTGGTCATTGCCGTCCACATAGTCGTTGTTGTATTTCCAGTCCCGCGCACCAGTGTTGTAAGGAGGGTCGATATAGATGCAGTCAACTTTGCCGGCAAGCAGATACTCCAGAAGCTGCAAAGCGTGATAGTTATCCGCTTCAATCAGCGTATGCCATAAATCGCTATCAGGAGCATTGCAGATTGAGTCAATGGGCTTGAGATACGGATAAATCGGATCGCCGAATTCAGCCACCGTCACGAGGTTTTCGAGCGGAATCTCCTCCACCTCTTCGGTAACCTTATTCATACACTTGGCGATTCCGTTCACAATACTGCCGACTATGTATTTATTATTGATGTCTCCGCCTTTCAGTACAGCCAAAGAGCCTCGCTTGACGGGGACATCATACAGCGGCGTACACTCCGGCAAATGCTCTTCAAAGACAAGTCCGAATTTCTTTTGCTTTGACATCTTGTTGACTTCGCTTTGTATTCTATCACGCAAAGATTCATCTTGAATCTGCGAAATTAAATCATTTATTGCTGACATCTCTGTTCTCCTTTTTGCTGACTATCCTTTTCCATGACATCTCTTATACTTCAATCCGCTTCCGCAAGGACAAGGCGCATTGCGGCTAATTTTTTTGAATGGTGTTAAATCTTGCTCTAACGGTAATGGAACATGACCGTTTTTTATCATATCAATTTCACCAATCCGGTACAAATATTCGGAAATGACGGTGATTGCCTGAAACAGGTGAACTGCTTCATTCTCAAATTCAAGCAAATATGTTTTTTCTTTCTTTGATCTATTTTTCGGATCTGGAACATATGCTATCTCTTGAGTTAAACAATCATAAAATGCATCATTGTGCCCAATTGCGTTTCTCAACTTTTGATTAACGGTAACATTCAGAACACCGGTATATTTTTCACACTTATCGCAATAGTGGAACCGTACAGCTTTAGTTTTTTTGATGAAATCATCTAATGTAATGGATTGACAATCTTTTTCAGCACATTTTGAATAATCTTTCCTCAAAAAAATATTGTTTAAGCCAATAGGAATAATAAGAAGATTTCCTAATGTTTCATATGCGTCTAACGAGAATTGTTTTACAGAGTCAAATGAACTTGTTGTGGTACCTTCGCACTCGAAATCAATAGAACTTTCATCACAGTATTGTAATGAAATGGCCGGGACGAGGTACGTATATGCAGAGACAAACTCATCATAAATTTTATAGACTGAAGATCGTAATTCCTTTAAAGAATAACCTTCATGGGAATTAAGAAAATCAATGAATAAATTCATTTGTTGAATGTCAAGTTTTGTTACACTGGTGCTTAGTTCTAAATCAGTAATTATTTCCGGACGCAATGGTTCGATAAAATATATTACTTCTATCATATGGATCGCTCGGGCAATTTCAAATTCATTGCGACAAGGAAATTGTTCCTTTGGTAGAACATTCCATATCTCGTTTAACAAGTATGTGCGATCGTTTTTATCAAAAAGATCAATGATTCTTTTGTATTTAGTCCATTGTTCGCTGAAATTATTGAGCTTTGAGATAGTCCGACAATATTCATCATATCGTTTGCTTCCCATTCTGCTCATGTTTCTCATGAAAGGAGAGAGATCAACTTTACCTTCGTCATCCCGTCTGAATTTTCGGACAGTGAACTCTCCAGAACATTCAACAACATAATCAGACTTATCTATCCCGGGAATAACATCTGCGTTCTCAAATTTGAATGACAATCCGGTGTGTGTTTGGCTTATTGCTACTCTTCCGTTAAGTGATGTTCCACACCTTCCGCAGACAACGACAATAGGATGTTTTTGTTGAAATCCTACCTGAAGGCGAACACGTGTGACTGCACCGCAAACTTGGCATTTTATCATACAATTATAAACCATAACATTCCTCTTATTTAATGCTTAAATGACAAAGTGAAGTTAGGGTAAATATACCCTTTTCACAACAAAAAGCCAAATAAGCGGTTTTATGTGGCTTTTAAGAGGATATATACCCTCAAAAAGCCGAAATTTAATATATCTCACTGTCTTTTTTGCATGGCAAAGCAGACAGATTGAAATCTCGTTTTGTCAAAGTGAACGCAACCTGCCTTAGCTTAAAAATATGTTGCGGTCACCATCTGCAATTGTTTAAAGTTACCGTTTCAGCAGTGCCGGTGTTAAGTTCACTTCGTCTGCCGGTACGGTATGTAATCCCATCAGCCCCATCAAACGAAGTATGCTCTTGTCGGTGGTGGCTTCATAAGGGGATTTGTTGCCAAGCGATTCTCGGCGAATACTGTTAATATTGTTGGCAAGAAGGAGCATATCTTCCTGCGTGTATGGATTTAACGTCTTGCCCTTTGGCAGAACGTAACGGATAAATTCGTGGTTCTTCTCAATCTGTGGCTTTTGCCAGGATGCCTGAGGGTCACAGTAAAAGACCTTGGTTCTCTTCTTACCATCCTCGGTAGTTTCTAAATCTCTTGTATGCTTGAACTCGCTGCCGTTATCGGTGAGAATTACAGGAAAGACTTTGCGGAATTCTTCAAGTCCTAAAAGGCCTGTCAGCATATCAAATTGTTCCACTACGGTATCGGCTTTGCCGTCACGCATAAGAAACATCAGCATCATATTGGTGTTACAGAAATGCAGTGTCAAAAGGCGTTTCCCTTGTTCACGACATCCCTTTACTGTATCCATTTGAATTATGGGTGTATCGGGATGTTTTTCCATATATTTCAGGTAATCATCATAGCCTCGGTTTTTGCGGAATTCTTGGTTCAAAAAGCCTTCGGTCACTTCTTTTTTCTTTCGTCTTGGCTTGTATGCCACCTTTCGTCTGAGGTCAATGTTTCCTACGCTTAAAACACCTTGGTCGATGTAACGGTAAAGAGTTCTTTGTGAAATACCAAGTTCATCGCCGTGTTCCGACCATATATGTGTCAGTGGTTGCCCTTTCAAAATTAACGGTGAAACCAATTTATCAAGTTTTTCAAGGTCTTCACCACGGGTTTGTATCTTGCTTCTGGAGTTGGAATATCTCCGCTTTGCCATTGCATCTGCTTGCTGAGCATTGTAGTAAGCTCTATCTGCTTTGCATTTTCTTCTCCGCACACAAACATTGCAAACATACGGCGGTTTGGAAAGTACAACGCAAGGGGTATTGTTGTATCTTGTGCAAAGTTCTCTGCAATCGTATTCACGGCAAGTCACACACCGCCTTGAGCATCCATCCTTTCCGCATAATCCTTTGGTTTTGCACTCTCCTGCATAGTGACAATCCTTTCCACAATGATGCTCTCCCGGTGCAATTGTTCTATTTGCTCGGATTTCCCTTGAAACACATTCCGTAGTTTTTCCTATCTTTTTTGCTATCTTTCCTAAACTTAATTTTTGGTAAATTCCACATTCAATAACTATCCTTTCAGACAATGATAAACGACTCATATTTTCCTGCTTTCCGCAGATAGTAACCGTTTTCATTTTACCATACTCTTTTGTCAAGGTGAACCCGTGGTATTTCTCGTTTTTTCCTCAAAAATCCGAACTTCACTTTGGCAATTTAGGCCTCTTATTTAAGTAATATCTCACATTCTATGTCCCATAAAACGGACTCACAACGCGTTAATTTCATCTTCAAGATGTTTTACCGCTTCCAAGATCACATCAAAGTCCGGTTTTTCGCCGTAAATCATATTCTTCATATGCTCATAGTCGTCTTTGAGGACTTTGATATTTTTCTCGCTTGGTATCAATTTCATTGTACCGGGTTTGGCTTCGTCGTACCTTGCCCACGAACAACGGTAGAATTTATCCTTAAAACGCACAACTTTATCGAGCAGGTCTAAGTCCGCGAAAGCCTCAGCCTTTACGGGCGAATTTGCCATACAATAAAGATCATAATAATGGCGGGAATATCTTGTTGGCACAATGCTGTTTTCGGGGCGGTATGCCTCTCTATGTAAAATAGTAACCTTTTCCCAAAATGTGCGCTTCGGCAATACGGTCAATATATCAGTGCTCGGTTGCTTGAAAAGTCTGCCATACTGCTCGGCGGCATAAGAGGTAATTGGCTTTTCTTCCGCTGGGGTCCACGCCGCAAGCGCTCCGATTTCAAGACGAATCACAGGCAGAATCGCCGAATCGTCAAAGCTGCGGTTATAAGCAAAAACCACCGTCTGCGGATCGTCGTCCTCTATATAGCAATTTACATCATAGGAGAGTTCATTTTGCAAGTCCGCAATAACGGCAGGCATAAATTCGTTTCTCAAAAACGCTTCGGTTTTTGTGCCTGCCTCTTTATTAAAGGCGTCCTGTTTGGTGTTGCTTCTGTCAGCCCACGGCTCGTCCTTTTCATAACCGAGAACACGCCAGTCGAGAATCAAGTCAATATCCTCGGAAAAGCGTTCAATCAAGCTGTATGACTTTGAAAGGCTTGTGCCGCCCTTGAAAGCAATATTATTTTTCCATGCGCAGCGATGAAAAAGATAATCGAGCATATAGCACACCCAAAAATCTTTTTCAATAATGGCGTCGGTCATACCCATTTTAGCGGCTGTGTTGTGAAACAGAGACTTTTTATCGTTTTCGTTCAGTTTCGCAATATCTCTCATTACTCGTCACCTTTGCAAATTACTTTAATGTATTCATAAACCCATGAAGTGGCGGATTTTGCTTCCGTCAGCATTTTTTCTTTATCTTCTTCGCTGAGCGCTTTCTTTAGGCGGCAAATGATTTGCTCGGATACATTGTCCTTGCCGAGTGCTTTCAGTGCCTGAATAGTCAGCGCCGTTTTATAGGAAAGCTTAGATATTTCCTTGTTCGTTGTTCGCTTGAATTTTATCACAGTGTTGTCAAAAGAATATTCTTTATACGCACCGTCCGACACATATACCCACTGAGAAGGAACTTGAGTTGAGAGTCCCAAAAGATTCAGCGCCGTATCACCGCAGGGGACAATCGTCCAGCCGAAATTGCGGGCAAGTGCATGAGCAACCTTGTTCGGTGACGGTGCAACGGTTTCACTGAGCAGTTCGCTATATTCGGGCTTATAATAAACGCCGAACAGTATTTTTTTGACAAGCCCTTCGTCGGCAAGGCGGAGCAATGCCATATTAACGGTTTTTTTATCGGTAATATCGGTAAAATCAGTTGACACAAAAACAGAACCGTTTTCAGACTTTGCTATTATATTTCGTATCTGGCTTAGATAATTCGGTCGCTTCATTTCAATGCACCTTTCGTAAGCAGCGGTGTTATATGAATTTATTATACACTATTTTCTACGAAAAATCAAGTATTTACAGAAAATAGTGAGCGCTATTTTCCACCAAACGCTTTGAATACGCAAAAAGCGGAGCCGAAGCCCCGCTTTTTCAGATATAAATCAGTTCGGCATTTACAACATCGATTACCCTTGCTTTAATGCTGTTCATCTGCCGAACCCATTCCATTTGATTTTTTGCTTTAAGTTCTTCGTTAATGCCTCCAAGTTCAGCATACTGTTTCGTCAACAGCTCAAACATTTCCTGTGCGTTTCGGTCGAGGTCGTTCAGATACTGCTCAAGCGTGCCGTTTAACCGCATTACATTGATAACCGTTGGGTTATTCTTTTTCAAAAAATTATAATGTCTTTGTCCCCACAGACCTACTCTTGATATAAATTCATCTTTCATATAACAAACCTCCTTTGCTGCTTTGATTTTACAACAAAGCAAAGAAAAACAAAAATGTGCGTTTTTCTTGACGACGAAATGACGACAAAATCTCTCGGACACGGTAATTATTCCCCGTTATTTTTTCAGAAATCGGCGCAAATCGGACGATAAGGTATAGTTTATCACAGAAAAACACCTCCAAAACAATCATTTGACTCGAGTGGGAATAATTAACAAAACCCCGAAAAGTCTGATTAATACTGACTTTTCGGGATTGATTTTATATGCTATGTTACTGTTATGGACTTAATTTGGACTTATATTTTTCCCCTCATCACGGAAAAATGTGGGATAATCAAAAATAAATATTGAAAAAGAGCATA
>OHNN01000048.1_pt1 | contig 114026 bp, 109 predicted proteins | sample 1569541 | NCBI WGS metagenome assembly OHNN01 (sample SAMEA3879563, study PRJEB24766) | human gut metagenome | biome: human-associated habitat; feature: feces | place: USA | collected 1985/1987 | reverse complement strand
AGGTGCGGTTGCGGCGGCGGTCTTAATGCTCGTAATATTGATACTGTTTTCGCTCGTCGTCGACTTTGTGCAACCGCTTATGCTCAACACGGCAACCTGCATAATACTTATCGCGGCAAGCGTGATTATGCTGGCGGGCGCGGCAATGCAAATATTCGGCAAAAGACACGTAATGACGCTCGTAGTCTGCGTGTTGCTGATTGTGGCAATGCTGGTCGGAGTAATCTGGTTCAACGCGCAGGGTTTCCGCGATTTCAACGACGAAGTAATGACCGACAGGACGTTCCTTTTCGCAAACGGAGAAGACGGATATGCGACGTTCAGAATTCCGTCGCTCGTCACCCTTGACAAAGACGTTCTCAACGAGAAATACGGAACGGAATTCGAGCGCGACGTTCTTCTTGCTTCCGCGGAAGGCAGAGTGAACTCCGCCCACGATACGGGCAGTATAGACCTGGTTTACAAAACCTCCGCAGACGGCGGCAAGACGTGGAGCGAACTCCGCGTGTTGTTGTCCTATGACGACGAAGTCGGCAAATACGGCAACCCGACTCCCGTTCTCGACCGTGAAACGGGACTGGTTGTGTTCCCTTATATGTCGGCGACAAAAGCAGACAAATACGACTACCAGACGTTTGTTGCAAGGTACACAGTCGACCAAAACGCGGTTTTAACTCTCAACGAAGAGCCGATAAACATCAGTTTTGAGAAAACCGACGGCGGTTCGGGTGGTGCGGACGGTGTCAGACAACATACGCTTATGATAGGCCCGGGCAAGAGCATACAGCTCGAAAACGGCGAACATAAAGGCAGATTGATTATACCTGCGTCCAGCGGCGGGGAGTCCTTTGTGCTGTACAGTGACGACCACGGCGCAAACTGGAACGTAGGCGAAAGCGCGGGTACGGGCAACGAGTGCGAAGCCGCGGAACTTCCCGACGGAGAACTGGTTATGGTTGTCAGGGATATGACGGGTTGCAGTGCCATTCACCCTGAACAGTATCAGCGTCTTTCGTATTCGTGCGACGGCGGGCAGACGTGGTACCGCAAAACCGAAGATACCACACTCAGAAGCCCGATTTGTATGAGTTCTTTGACGGTCACTCAATCGGGCGCGCTCGTAATGAGTTACCCCGACTCTTTCGACACCCGCGTAAATCTCACCGTCGGAGTGAGCACCGACCGCGGCGAAAGCTGGCAGACATACGGACTCTACAACGGAGCGTCGGGATATTCCTGCCTGACTTCGGACTCAAACGGCAACCTGTACGTGCTTGCCGAAGTCGGCAAAGTCAACTACAACGACGCATTGATGTTTGCGGTGCTCAATCTGCCGCAGGCATAACGAAAAGCCGACACTTACAAATCAAACAAGGCGCACCAACAATAAATATACCTGCACGGCAATGGTGTTTGATTGCGGCAGTACAAATGTTGAAACCGCAACAATCCAAAAGACAAAACAGAAAATAAGGGAAAGTTGAATTGTCAAAACGATAAAAACCGCGACAAATGTCGCGGTTTTTTTGTTCTGAAATCTACAATAACCAACTTTGGACGATAAGGAATTTATCGACGATGGTTATCGTTTATTCTGATAGCGTTGTCATACGTCGGATAATAAAGAGTTAACGCATGCTGTCAGTATTCCACGACAACGGCGCCCTTCTTGCATTTTTCCGCGCAAACGCCGCATTTTATGCACAAGTTTTCGCGGATTTCGAAAGGTTGTTTGACTACTCCGTCAATAGCGTCGGCAGGGCAGCCGCGTTTGCAGAGAGTGCAACCGATGCACTTTTCCTTGTCGATGTAAACGCGTTTGATTTTGCGTTGTCCTTCCGCGGGATAGATACAGCCGACCAGACAGCCATCCGCGCACTGTCCGCAACCCGCGCACTTGTCCGCGGCTATTTCGTAATAATCGCGGTCGTTTTCCCGTCGTTCTTCAACGGCTCCTAGCAAACACAAAAATTTGCAGTAGCCGCAACCTACGCACTTTTCCTTGTCGATGATATATGCCATATTTCCCCCGTTGACATGTGCAGGCGCAAAGCCGCCCGCGACACAGCCGTATATATAAATATTATCACAACCTGCGGAAATTTCAAGAGCGGATGATTTCGATGGGGTATTGTGGGCGTAAAATGGGAGCAAAAAAGTCAATTAAATCTATGCGAAAATGCGGGGAAACCGTCGCCTGTTTTCCGCAAAGTGAAAGGAAGTCAGTCTTTGGTTTTGTTCTTTCCCGAGGTCAGTGTGACGACAACGGCGGCGGCGTAGTAGAGCGGAATGAACAGGAAACACAGCCACGCGCCGTGGTTGTTCTGGTCGAGTGTTATACACACTTCAAACACAATCAGGCATATTATCGGTACGTTTACGAAGTATAAAAACCATTTTTTGCCGAAAACGCCGTAAAATCTAATTCCGAATACAAGCGGCACGAGGACGGGCAGGGCAAGCCAGATTATCCATACGTCGGGCGAATACTGAACAAGCGACGTGAAAATGACGCCTGTCGCAAGACAAACAACCGCGGCTTCAAACAGTCCGAAGACTATCATTGAGCGGGCAAGTTTTTTTCTTTGAACGCGTTTGAGTTCGTTCGTGTCGGGCAGGTCCGATACGGCGACTTTTTCGGGGACGTCGGTTTTGGACGTCAGAAGTTCGTCGACGGTTACGCCGTACAGTTCCGCAAGTGCCGCAACGGTGTCGAGGTCGGGTTGACTTTCTCCGCGTTCCCATTTGGAAACGGCTTGCCGTGTGACGAAAAGTTTTTCGGCAAGTTGTTCCTGCGTCAGTCCCGCAGCTTTGCGGAAGCGGGTTAAGCTTTCGGAAATGGAAACCGACATAATACCTCCGTGCGCAATTATTATAAATCAAAACGTCATCGAATTCAACGGCGGACAGCAGTCCGCCGTTATTTCCCGCGCAACCGTCGGTTGCGAGGCGTGTTGCAACCGCCTATTTCTGTATTTTTCCATGTGCCGGCGGTATGATTTCGGCAGGAGGCAGATATGGCTGGTTTCGAAAAGTACGAAAAAGGCGCAAGAAAACCAAAAGAGCAAAAGTGCACCGAACAGGAGAGCAAAAAGCAAAAAACGTTGAAAATTGTGTTCAGTGTATGCGTCGTGATTTTTACGGTGGCGATGTATCTCGCGTTCGGGTTTTTCTTTGATGTGTTTGCGGAATGCGTTCCGCTTCTTCTCATTCCGATAGTGATAATTCCCCTTGTGGCAAGCAGAAAAGCGCGGCTTGCCGCAAAAGGCGCGATTGCGGGGTGTGTGATTTTCGTTGTGCTTTCCGCTGCGGTTTTCGGCGCGGTCGGTGCGCTTGCAGCGCCTCTCAAAGGAGAAGAAATATGTTGCGGAGAGGTGACGAGAAAAGTTTATTCGCGGTCGTTTATGCGTGACAACTACGACATTGACCAAAAAATCGTGGTTGACATCTGGTTGCCCGAAGGTTACGACGAAAACGGTAAATATCCCGTCATTTACGTTCTCGACGGCGATAATTTGTTCGAGGCTACGGCGGGTGCGGCTTCGCAGGCTTGCGCACGGGGCGACGGTGATTGTATTGTGGTGGGTATCGGGTACGGCTATCTCAATCCGTCGTTTGCGCGCGGCGGTATTGTTTGGCAGGATACAGAACATCTGCGCGGCAGGTGGCGTGATTTCTGTTTTGCCGATGACACGGAACCCGGGTATATGCCGGGTACGGTTTTCGGCGGAGATACCAAACGCGGTGCGGAGTACACGTCGTTCATTTCGGACAGACTCGTGCCCGACATCAGGGCGGCGTATTCGACAGACCCTCTCGACAGCACGATTCTCGGGCATTCGCTGGGCGGCGGCCTTGCGGCTTATTTTCTCACGCAATACGACCCTGCGAAAGGTGAGAATAACGCGTTTACGAACTTTGTAATTGTCGACAACGGATATCTGCAATACTACAATCGCAGGTTGCCCGAGTTTGAACAAGCAGTCGCCGACTTCGGAGGCAAAACGTATTCACCCGTTAACGTTGTAAGAATCTGGGGCGGAGAAGTCAATCCGCCCGCTAACGACGAACAACTCGAACAACACGAACACCTGCTGTCGCTCGGCATAGAAGGATTGAACAGCGTATTCGACATTCCCGAAGGTGCCAATCATTCGGACACTCAACTTATAGGAATTGACGCCGCGGTGAAAGTCACACTCGGACTTTGATTGCGACAATGACAATCGGCGCGGTTCGGGACATCCGCCTTGCGGTAAATAATCGGGTACAGGGTGGACACAGTGATAAAACTAATTAATGTGCAAGTGCCGCAGACGCGGCACTTGCTTTGTTTCGGAAAAGGAAAATCCGCTGTACATAACATGAGAAAGGCGACGGAGAGAATTTGCGGCGGCGGGTTCAGCAGTAGTACGGATAGTAGCAGGAATAGCCGCGACAGCCGCAGCCTCTTCCGTAGAACGCCGTGACCACGGGACAGGTGTTGCACCCGTGACAAGGAAAGCACCGACCGTTACAGCAGTTGCGGTTGCAGGAGTTTCTGCCGCACAACCCTGCGCAAAGACAGGCAAGCAGAGCACAGGCGCAGGCGGGACCGCAACCGTCGCCGCAACAGCAGGCAGACACGCAGTTGTCGGGACGTACGTAAGGCGTTATGACGGGCGCGGATACCGACGTAACAACGGGATTGCTTCTTGCGATAGGGTCGCCGCCCGACGACAGATATACTTCCGAAACGTTGGTTATGGTTTTCATAATGCCTCCTTTCAGTTGACCTTTACGGTGAACTCGACAACGGTGCTTTCGCCGGGATTGAGGTTCTTGACCGCAAAACCCGTTTCGGGGTTGAGTCCGGGTTGCGCGATATAGTCGAGCTTTACGCTGTCGGGTACGAAGGTGGTTCCCGCGGGTATTGCGTCCTTGAAAACAAGGTTTGTTTGCGCAAGAGTTCCCGTGTTGGTGATGACGGAAGTGTAGTTCAGTTCGTCGCCTTTTACGGCGTAAGTTTTGTCGACCTCTTTTTGCACCGTCATTGCGTTCTGTACCACGGGAATGGTGACAAGGTTGGTGCGTTCCGCAAAGTCCACGTTTCCGCGTACGGGGTCAATGACGGAGTAGTTCACTGCCGCGTCGTTGGTTATCTTGGCGGCGGCGGTTATCGCACCCGCGAGAATAAGATAGGTTATAACCGTGCTTTCCGTGGGGTTGAGGTCGGGAAGAGATATGCCCGCCTTGACGTCGTAAGAAGGTTGCGATACGCCGTTTACGGTTACGCTTCCCGCAACGTGCGTCGCGTCCGCCGACATAAAGTCCGCAAGCGTCATATTGGTGAGTTTGACGGCGGAGTTGTTGGTCAGCGTGATGGTCTGTAGCGCTTGCTGTCCTTCCTGCAAAAACGCCGACGCCGTGGATTTGAGTTTGACCACCGCGTCGGTGAGGTTTTCGGTCTGCACCTCGTTGCTGACGCTTTGAGCGGGTACGGTGCTCTGGTCGGGAAGGGTGTATTGGTAATTTACGTTGGACGTGTTGGTTATTATCATAGTCATTCTCCTTTTCAGTTTATAGTCACGCGGAAAGACACGGTTTCCGTACCGCCGACGGGTATATCGCCGAGGGGTATTCCGGCCGCGGGGTCTGCACCCGCGAGCGGAACTCCGTTCAGTATCACGCTGTCGGGCACGAACGTAGTGCCCGCAGGGGCGCTGTCGTTGAATACCGCATTCTGAACGTCGACGTTGCCGCCGTTGGTCACAACGGAGAAATATGTCAGTTCGTCACCTTTTACGGCATAGGTTTTGTCGACGTCTTTTGTCACAATAAGGTTGTTGTAAATTATCTGTACGTTTACGGGATTTGACTCTGTGGACGCCGAAACGGTTATACCCGTGAACGGAGAGAACGAGTAGTCCGCGGTCGCACGGTTGACGGTCGGATTGACAGCGGGCAACGACGACGATTTCGCACGGAAAGTTACGGTCGCGGTCGCACCTGCGGCAATCGTGGGTATGCTTACGGGCAATCCTCCCGCATAAGGCGCGCCGTCGAGTGTAACGCTTCCCGCAACGAGAGTGAGCCCCGCGGGCAAAGGGTCGGAAACAATGACGTTTGTCGCGTCCGCGCTCCCCGAATTGGAAACGGTAAGCGTATATTCCACCTCTCCGCCAAGCGAAACGAAAGTACGGTCTGCGGATTTTACGACGTTAACGTTTGCGCCTTTGCTGTCGATTTGAACGGCAAGACCGTTGACGAGATAGAGGTCGCCCGACGTCGTCATTCTGATTGCGGCGGAAGTCTGCGAAGTCTGTATGAGAGAGGAAAGGTCGACGGCGGTAATGTCCCAGCCTTGCCTGCATGCCGTGGTGTTAAGACCCGTTTGCGCCGAAGCGTTACGCGTGCCGAATGTTCCGCTTGTATCGACAATCCCTGTGGAGTTGTTGATTTGCGACGCAAAGAAGTTGGTTTCGGGGTTGTTGGGACCCGAAAGCGGTTGCAAGGTGGCAACCGACCCGCCGAACAGCATTCTGTCTCCGCTGATAACCGCGTCGCCTTCCTGCGCCGACACGAAAAGTTTTGCGCTGATAGGCGGAGTTTCGGGGGTGAGAAAACCAGATACGGTGATGTCGGTGCTTCCCTGTGCGAGCGAAACGGGAGTAGCACCTCCCCAGAAAGTCAGACTGCGGAGGGGTGCAGACGGGCTTTCGTACACGACGGCAAGAGTCCAGCCTACGTGGTTGGTGTCCGAGGACTGTGCCGACGGGTTTGCAATCAGCGCGGGAACCTGTTGCACGGAATACGTGCCCGACATTGCGGTTTTGACGGCTTGCGTGACGACCGCCGACCTTACGTAAAAACCGACGTTTCCGCTTCCTGTCGACAGCAAAAGATTTGCGCGTGTGACGGGGTCGCCCGTTATGCTCAACGTTTGGGAGGGCGTGGTGAACGACACCGCATTGTCGGTTAGCGCGGTGATATCCGTATTTCCGTAGCGGTAAAGACCGCCCCAGACAAGTTCGGCGTAAATAACCGTTGCGTCGGCGGGGAGATTGAGAACGGCGGCGGAGCCGTTTTTGGTGTAGTCGAGGGTAGTTCCCGCTGGAAATCCCGAAACCTGCAAAGATGTATCGAGGGAAGTAAACACGGCAATCGACCCCGCGAAACCGCCGCTGCTCGATACGGCGGGCGCAAGCCCCAGCGTGTTACCCGTGAAAACGATTCCGCCTTGTCTTACGGTAGAAAATCTTTTTATAACAGCCATAACTTCTCCTTTTATGTAAATCTGTTATGTACGTATGCTCGATATGTCGGAGAAGTCCATTACAGTCTATGCAAAAGCCGTTACGAAAGGTGCGGACGTCGGAAAATTCGGGAGCAATTCTGCAAAAAGAAAACCGCACGCTTGCGGCGTGCGGTAGTAGGTTAATAGTTTTGTGTTTCGGAAAATCGGTGTGCGTAGAGCAGGTGAATGCAGTTGAGGTCCGCGTCCGACCGCTTTTCGGGCGGGGCGGTCAGTTGATGAGCACGCCCTGATAGTATGAGCGGAAAGCTCCGTCGTCGTATTCGAGGAAATCGACTACGTATCCGAAAGAGTCGGCGTTATAAAGTCCCGTAATTCTTCTGAATACCGTAAGGATATATTTTTCCTGTGCGGGATTGAAGGTCGGGAAGGCGTAGGACACACCCCACACATCCGCGGCACGGGGGGCTTTGAGAGTACCGTCGGCGTTGTACAGTTCGTCGAGATACTCCGCGGGGCGGGAGGAAATGTCGATAACGTACTGCGCATATTCGTTGTACACTTTCACTTTGTAGCAGTCGGCATATTCCGCCTTGAACCCGTCAAGACCGTTGCCGTCGTACAGGGTTTTGATTTCGGCGTTGGACACGTCAAAAAGGTATTGGAAGGCATAGCCGCCGCTTCCGCCGCTTTGCACGGAGTAGAAAATCTGTTCGTAACCTCCGCCCGTGAAATCGGCAAAGAAGAGGTTGGGTTCATAGCCCGCATTCTGCGGGGGAACTATCGTGAGAACGGGGTCTTTGGCGTTCGGGGAATAAATCCTTATTTCCGAACCGCGTGCGAAAAGGCTTTTGTCCGTATAGAAAGCCACAAGCTCCACACGGCTCACTTCTTCGGGGTTGAGAACGCGCCTGAATTCAGTCTGCAAAACAGTTTCCGTGACGGGGCGAATGCCTTGCGGGGGAACTCCGAACTCGGGGTCTATGACTTCGGCGCTTGCAACGGAAATGTTGCAGGACGCCGTGGCGTATACCGCCGTCGCTATGCACGCGGCAAGCAGTATAAAGAGCAGGGGTTTGATGAAAAGGGAGATATTTTTCGTTTTCATACCCGTACTTTGCGCGGAACTCAAACAATTATCCGTCTTTGACAACAAAGTTTACGGGCGGAAGATTTGTGCACGAAAACGACGTTCAATCAACAAAACCCGCGAATAAACGCGGGTTTTGTCCGATTTGCTTCTATGCGCATCGGGATTGAGGGGGAGGGTTGCAAGCGTCAGGACTTTTGCGCTTCGGACTTATGCTCCTTCGAGCAACATTTTGTCCGCGACAAGCGCGATAAACTCCCCGTTGGTGGGCTTTTCATTTGCGGAATATATTTTCATGCCGAAAATCTGGTTGATGTTTTCTATCTTTCCTCTGTTCCATGCGACTTCGATGGCGTGGCGAATTGCGCGTTCGACCTTGGACGCGGTGGTGTTGAAAGTCGCCGCAATGGAAGGGTAAAGTTTCTTTGTTATGCTGTTTATGATTTCGGGGTCGTCGACCGTGATTTTGATTGCCTCGCGCAGGAACTGATAGCCTTTTATGTGCGCGGGTATGCCGACCGAGATAAAGAGGTTTGCGATTTTCTCGTCGAGAGAGCGGTTGCGTTTTGCGGGTTGGGGCTGACGCGTGACCGCAGGATAGTTTTCTTCTCCCGAAAATTCGTCCAGCGTTTTGAGCAGAACGTCGAAATTGAACGGTTTTGCGAGAAAATATTTCGCACCGTAACGCAGGGCTTTCTGTACGAATCCGTCCGTGTTGAGCTGCGACATCATTATGACCGTGGGCTTGCGGGATTTGATTGCGGAAAGTACGCCGAAACCGTCGAGTTCTGGCATGACTATGTCGAGAAGAAGGAAGTCGGGGTTGTATCTTTCCACGAGTGCGAGTGCCTGCACGCCGTTTTCCGCCGTGCCTGCGACTTCGTAATGGCCTTTGTTTTCGAAAAACTCTTTCAGGCTGAGCACCAGTCCCGCGTTGTCGTCGGCGATAATGATGGATTTTTTCATTTTTTCCTCCAAAATGTGGTAATTTTATTGTAGCATAGTCAAAATTCGTACTAAAAAGCATAAATGCTCGTTTTCACAAGATTTTTGTCGAGTTTTCGATGATGCTGTCTTACTGTTTCGGGTGTCGGTAAAAACTTTTCCCCCTGTGGCAAGGCAGAATATATCACATTTCACGAATATTTTTCAACAATTATTTTCACCAATTTTTAAGGTCGGTACATTTAGTTGACGAGGGCGGGAAACTCCACCAAATGTAATCCGCGAATAGTTCCCGTTCTTTTGCACATACAAATGCCGTTGTCCGTCCGTCCCGTTCGTCGAAAATCGAAAAATTTTTTCTTTTCAAAATGTAGCGTAAAACAGTTTACATATCTGCGTCTTATAAATATAATATATGAAAAATTCAATTAGCGAGGAAGCAATGGGAAAATACAAGAAGTGCCCGCGCTGTGAACTGAACTGGATTCCCGTAGAGGAAGAACTCTGCGAGGTGTGCAAAGCAGAACTTGGCAAAGCAAGCTCCATAAGCCTTATCGAAGACGACGACGAAATTATCTACGAAGAGGAAAGAATCTGCCCCGTCTGCAAAGTGAACTACCTTGCCGACGACGAAGATATCTGCCCCGCGTGCAAGCTCGATCAACTCGACAAGAAAGCCGACAAGTCCGACGACGAAGACGAAGGCTGGAAAGAGTTTGTCGAGGACGACGCCGACGATGCGGTGCTCGAAGAGGACGACGAAATCTCCCTGTCCATGTTGCAGGAAGAAGAGGAAGACGATGACGACGAAGAGGAGTCCGCGGACGACGAGCCCGACGACTTCGACGAATCGATGACGGATTTCGACGACGCCGACTTCGACGAGGACGAAGAGGAAGAAGAAGACGAAGAAGACCTTTGATTCCGAAACAACCCGAGCAACGGCTTGTCCGTTGCTTTTTTTTTGTTTTGGTGTTAGTATGATAAGACAAGATTATTGTTTGGAGAAGAACAATGCAAAAGGACAATCAGTTTGTTAAAGAAATCGCCGATATGACCAAAGATTTCCCGCAGTGGTACACCGACGTCATTCTGAAAACGGAACTCGTGGACTACGGCCCCGTCAAAGGAACGATGGTCATCAGACCTTACGGATACGAAATCTGGGAACACATTCAGGAAGAGCTCAACCGCCGTTTCAAGGAAACGGGTCATAAGAACGCGTACTTCCCGATGTTCATACCTTTGAGCTATCTCATGAAAGAAGCCGAACACGTCGAAGGTTTCGCGCCCGAAGTCGCGCTTGTAACGCACGTCGGCAACACCGAACTCGAAGAAAAACTCGTTGTCCGTCCCACGTCCGAAACCATCATCTGCGATATGTACGCGAAATGGGTTCAGAGCTACCGCGACCTGCCGTTGCTCATCAACCAGTGGGCAAACGTCGTGAGATGGGAAAAGACGACCCGTCCCTTCCTTCGTACTAGCGAATTCCTCTGGCAGGAAGGGCACACTCTCCACACCACGGAAGAAGAAGCGCGCGGCGAAGCGCTCAAAATGCTGGAAGTCTACCGCGAGTTCATGCAGAACGTACTTGCAATGGACGTCCTTACGGGCATAAAGACGGAAAAAGAGAAGTTCGCGGGAGCGGTTGAAACCTATTCCATGGAAGCCATGATGCTCGACGGCAAATCCTTGCAGTCCGGCACGACGCACTATCTCGGCAAAAACTTTGCGTCCGCATTCGAAATCAAATATCTCGACCGTGACGGTCAACTCAAAAATCCTTATCAGACCAGCTGGGGCGTGTCCACACGTCTTATCGGTGCGCTCATTATGGCGCACGGCGACCAGCGCGGTCTCAAACTTCCCCCGAGAGTCGCTCCCGTTCAGGTTGTCATCATACCTATTGCGGCATACAAGGAAGGCGTCGTCGACAAAGCGTACGAAGTTGCGGATATGCTCAAAAAGGCGGGTCTGCGCGTAGAAGTCGACAACCGTGACCAGTCCGCAGGCTGGAAGTTCAACGAATGGGAAATGAAAGGCGCGCCTTTGCGTCTTGAAATCGGACCCCGCGACATCGAAAACGGAGTTGCGATGTACTCCCGCCGCGACACCCACGAAAAGGGCAGCATAGCACTCGGCGATCTTGTAACGGCAATTCCCGCACTGCTTGACGAAATCCACGAGAATATGTACGAACAGTCCAAGAAGTTCTTGCACGGCAACGTGGAAATCTGCTCGAACATGGACGAATTCAGAGCGGCAATTGACAATCAGCACTTTGTCAAGACCATGTGGTGCGGTTGCAGAGAATGCGAAGACGCAATCAAAGCCGAAACCGCGGCTAGCGCGCGCGTTATGCCGTTTGACCAGACGCCCGTCGGCGACAAATGTGTCTACTGCGGCAAACCCGCAACAAAGGTCATCTACTTCGCAAAGAGCTATTGATATTACAAGCATAAAAAAGACCGCCAAACGGCGGTCTTTTTTTTTGGCAGTTATTTATCAAGCGGCATTTTTTCTTGCGTTTCTGCAAAAAATGTAATGCATGTTACTTCAGTGTTTGGCGTAGAGGGTTGTTCGTACTTTACGAAAACTACGTTTTCTCCCTCCACTTTGGCAATATTTTCACAAACAAACATAATGTTTCCGTCCGAGTCTATATTGCAGGCGATATCTCCGTTCAACAAAGTGTAAAAGACCTGATCTACACCTGAAGTTTCAAGTCGCGCACCGTCTCCTGCAACGTCGCGGTGCGGGTGATCATATTTGCCGTTTCCGGCAAAATCCGGCAAATCTGCGCCTTGATCGTCTATTGCTGAAGATATGAAAAGGTCATATTCGCCACTGCTGTTTTTACCGCCGTCATCGCCGACTGATACAACAGCGTATTCGCACTTTATAAATCCGAGAAAATCGGCACCGCTGCTGCCTTGCGATCCGTGATGCGGTACTTTGAGAATGTCTGCGTCGAAAGAGGTTGTATCGAAAACTTTTCCTACATTTTCAAGGAAGTTTTTCTCAGAGCTTGTGCTTGCATTGCTGTTGTTTGCGTCACCTGTAAGAATGGTTTTTGTTCCATTGTATTCAAGCACACAAATAGGTGATGCGTCATTTATCCAATGCGCATCTTCAGTTTTCTTTATTCTGTAAAAGGCATCGTCTTGACAAAACATTGTCATTTTGTAAGTGTTGTCAGCGTCTTGAATGGTGATTATATTTTCCGTAAATATAAGCTGTGTTTGTTGTGTTTCGCCGTTTTCGTCCGTGAAAGTCGCATTGTTTGCCGCGGTTACAAAGTCATTGTAGACAATAGTGCCTTTTGTGCCGTAGTCACCGCTTAATCCCAAAGAGTAATCTTTTGATTTGATTTTGGGAAGATATACGGTTTTTACGGATTCGGCATGGGTTATTGCGTTGTCCAGGGAGCCGCAATGGTCTGCGTCGGTATGAGTGAGCAATACATAATCGAGCGTGTGTACGTTGAGCCTGTCCATTGCTTGTGTAACTTCGTCGGCATATCCTTTGTCGCCTCCATCGATAATCATGTTTTTGCCGTCGGGGAAGAGAATGAGAATGCAGTCGCCTTGACCTACGTCGATGAAATGCACTTGCAAGTCGCCTTCTCCGCGTTCGAGCGGGGGAGTTTCGGTGTTGCCGCCACCACCTGTCGAAGACGAGCCTTCGGGCTTGAAGAACGCCGCGATTGCGTCGAAGGTTTCGGGTGCGGCAAAGTAGAGAATGACCATCGTGATTGCAATGATGAGAACTATCGCAACGATGGCTATGATGATGTTTCTTGAAAGTTTTTGTGAGTGTCGTTTCGTAGCCATACGAGCATTATATATCGCCTGCGTCGTCATTGCAACCCGACACGGCAGGCGCAAAAGTCGGATATCCCGACATGTCGGACTGAAATATTCCACTGATTGGTAGGGGAGCGCGCTCCGAAACGCCACAAAAAAATTTTTTGCAAAATTATAAATCGAAGTTGACGAGAAATGAAACGCAATTTACAATGATACATATAAATTAATCTTGGTGGTTATGAATGGAATTGTTGGCTGCAAAATGTCCAAATTGTGGAGCAAATATAGAATTAGACAAAAATAGAGACGTTTTATATTGTTCTTACTGTGGGACAAAAATTATAGTAAAAGATGAAATAAAAAAAATAGAATTGGATGTTAAGGGGAAAATAAAGGTCGATGGTTTAGCTTCTATTGCGGACAAAGTAAAAAGAGCAAATGATTATTTAAATGCGGCACAATATGATCAAGCGTTGTGTTGTTTTGAATCGCTTTTGAATTTATCTCCTGACAATAAAACTTACGCGTATAAAGTGGTGGAGATTTGCAATTATTTAATAGATAAGGCATATTCACATCCTACACAAGTTAAAATGGGCTTAACTGATTTTGCAGACAAAAACGCTCGAACTGAAAAAGCAAAAGAAATAAGGGAAGAAGAGAGTCAAAGGGTTCTAACAGCAAATGCATTAAAGCAAAGGCGTGCATCTGCAATTGAAGCATTAAGACGTATGGGTTCATCACCTGATGAACTAAATCGTTTAATGCAGGCAACACCAGGCGAAGCTGCGTTTAATCACAATAAAGAAAAAGAAAAAAAGAAAGGTGCAAATTGCTTGATATGGGCAATAGTGATATTAGGGGTTATTTTTATTATAGCTATGTTAGCAGGGAATGTATGAAAAAAGCCTCATTTACAAATGAGGCTTTTTTCATTAATCAAATGTTTTGGTTATTAGTCGGCTTTGTAGGGCAGAAGAGCCATAACTCTTGCGCGCTTGATTGCCGTTGCAAGGGGACGCTGGTGCTTGGAGCACACACCGCTCATTCTGCGGGGCAGAATCTTGCCTTTTTCGGTGATGAAGCGGCGGAGTTTCGCCGTATCCTTGTAGTCTATGTCTTCGATATGGTCGACACAGAAGATGCAAACTTTCTTTTTAGGCGCTCTCTTGGGAGGACGCGTGGCTTTTACTTCTTCGTTCATTTCAATACTCCTTAATTAGAAAGGCAAGTCCTCGTCGATGGGAGTGAGGTCGTCGAAATCCACGCCGTCGTCCTTGCCGTCATCGTTCTTGGTGGAGAGGAATTGCACCTCGTCGGCGGCGATTTCCGTCACATAACGACGGCTGCCGTCCTGCGTATCGTAGCTTCTGGTCTGGATTGTACCGCTGATAGCAGCTTTGCTGCCTTTTTTGAGATAACGGGCGCAGTTGTCCGCCTGTGCTCTCCAGACTACCACGGGAAGGAAGTCGGTTTCGCGTTTGCCGTCCTTGGAGTAGGAGCGGGACACCGCAAGGGTGAATCTGCAAAACTTCACGCCGCTGCCGGTGGTGGAGAGTTCGGGGTCACGGGTCAGGTTACCGATCAAAAAAACTTTATTCATAATACACTCCTCGACTTATCACTTTTTGATAATCATTCTTCTTACGACGTTGTCGTCGATGCCCATTTGTCTGTCGATTTCCGCCTGCGCTGCCGCGTCGCACACGACGTTCATAAGAACGTAGTAGCCTTCGCTTTGCTTGTTGATCTCATAGGCAAACTTTCTCATACCCCATTTATCGAGGGTTTCGAGCGTGCCGAGACTCTGAGCGAGCGCCTCGTACTTTTCGACGACCTTTTGTTTCTGGTCATCGTCGATGTCGCAACGAATAATGTAGAGAATCTCGTACTTATTCATAGCTACCTCCTTTTGGACAATTTGCCCCTTGCGGGGAAGGATAGAAATTCCCGATGGAAATTTCGCTTGATTATGATAATATATAAAAAGGTTAAAGTAAAGTATTTTTAATCTGAAAAATGAGAAAAAATTATCAACGTGCGCACGCGTAACGCGCGCAGGCGCATCGAATTGATTTGACGGTTTGATTTGAGGTTGCGTTGCAACAGTTTGCGATAGGCGGGGAATTTTAGGAAAAGCAGTGCGAGCAATCGGAACAAGCGTGTTAAGAAATGCGGTTAATAGGCAGTGAATTGGCGGGTAGTTTCGGGAAAGGAAATGAGGACGAGTAATCAAAGAGAGTCTTTGATTTCGCCTATGACTTTTTCGATTTTCTTTTTGGCAAGGTAAATTACGTTGTCGACTTTTTTTGAAGAAACGCCGATTTTTGCGGAGATGTCTTTGTAGGGAAGTCCCGCGAGATACAGACGGAAAATGCTGAAATCGGGTTCGCCGAGCAGGTTTTCGAGTGCGGAATACAGCCCCGCTTCGGACTCCTTTTCAATGAAAAGCGTTTCGGGTGAAGGCAGAGGGGAGGGAATGTCGGAAATGAGCGTGTCGCGGTCTTTCGCCGCCGCGTCGTCTATGCTCACGGCATTGAGGTCGGCGGAATTTTTCGCCGAGCGGGAAGAACGGACGGCGTCGAAAATGCTGTTGCGCATACACACGGACGCGTACGTTTTGAAGGACGCGCCTTTTTCAGAGTTGTAGGAATGAACGGCTTCGAAAAGTCCGATAACGGCAATCTGGAACAGGTCGTCTCTTTCCGCTCCCGCCAGATAGTAGGAACGCGAAAACTTTTCGGCGAACGACCAGTATCTGCGGATAAGTTCGGTTTCGGCAGAGCGGTCGCCGTCAGCCGCGGCAAAAGCCAGTTCCTCGTCCGTGGGAGAGGAATTCGCGGCTGCAAAACCGCCTTCCGCCGTGACGTCGTCGAAATTGTCCGCGACGTGTTTTTCGTCTTTGCCGTCACTCATCAATGTCTTTGTCTTGCCGCCTCGTAAAGCACCACGCCTGCCGCCACGGAGGCGTTCAGACTGTTGATTTTTCCGAATTCGGGAATGGTTACCGTGTCGTCGCAAAGTTCCTTGGTCAGGCGTTTTATTCCGTCGCCTTCGCTTCCTACGACGATTGCCGTGTTGTCCTTGAAATCTGCACATTTCGGGGGTTTACCGTCAAAAGCGCACGCATAAACCCATACATTGCGTTCTTTCAGTTCTCTTATCGTATCGTTTATGTTGGTCACTTTCGCAACGAGCATATGTTCGGTTGCACCGCTTGCGACCTTGACTACGGTGTCGTTCACGCTTACGCTTCTGTGTTTGGGAATGACAATTCCGTGTGCGCCGAAACACTCCGCACTGCGGATAATCGCGCCGAGGTTGTGAGGGTCGGTTATGCCGTCGAGAAGAACAATCAGAAGTTTTTCTCCGCGTTCTTCGGCAAGGGCGATTATGTCGTCGACAGAGCAGTACTCAAAGTCGGTTATCTGCGCCGCAACGCCCTGATGGTTGCCGCCGCCCGCAAGCTGTTCCATTGCGCGGTGGTCGATGTAGCTCACGGGGATTTTTCTGTCTTTCGCAAGACCGAAGATCTGGCTGAGCTGCATATCGGGTTCGCCTTTGACAAGGTAGAGTTTTTCAACAGTTTTGCCCGAGCGGAATGCTTCGCGCACGGGGTTTCGTCCGTAAATTATCATTCTTCACTCCCTAACGTAAGGTCAAGAAACTTTTTCAGTCTTTCCGTGCGTCCCGTAAGATACAGGTATCCCAGGACGGCTTCCAGCCCGCTGGCTTTGCGGTATTCGCCGCGTTCGGCGTGTTTTGCCGAGGTCTGGATATGACAGTTGCGCGCACGCCTGAAAATGTCGGCTTCCGTTTCGTCGAAAAGCGGAGTAATCGCGTTGCTGGACGCCGCTTGCGCGACTGCCGATACGTGTTTGGTCACTTCCTTGTGCAGTACTCCCGTTTTTCCCGAACTGCCGACGGTCACCGCCGTGCGTACGTACAACGACTGTACGGCGTCGCCGACGAACGCCAACGACATAGGGGGCAGGGCAAGTGCCTCTTTGTCCGATAACGGTTGCAACAAAGAAAATTCCGCGCGTGTGTAATACATACTTAAATCATACCATAGTTTACCGATATTGACAACATTCCGCACGCCGTATTATATTTAATCGGAGAGCAAGGGAGCCTTATGCAAAAAAGAAAACACACTTTTTCAATCGGTTGTCTGAAAACCGTCTTGCTTGTATCGCTGATGGCGGTGCTTCTCTGCGCGCTCACCGCGTGTTCGTTTTTCGGACTCGGCAACAAAGTTACTTCCGTAACCGTTACCGCGGGCGACGGACTTGACTATGCGGGCACGCCCGCCACCTATTTTGCAACTCTTTCCGAGCAATTCACCCTGAAAGCCACGCTCAACGCTTCGGCGCCTGCAAGAACCGTTATCGAATGGTATAAGACGGATGCGGACGGCAACGAAGTAAAAGTTGGCGGCGGCGCGGGCGTAAAAGAACTTGTTTATACGATAGACGACATATCCGCGGGGACGGTTTCTTTCTATGCAGTGGCGGACGGAGTTAAAAGCGGAGCGGTGACGGTCACCGTGCGATACGGCGAACTCGACCGTCTGAATATAGAAAGCGACACGCACAAAATTGTGAGCGGAGTTATTCGCCAGAACGCCGCGTCTACCCAATCCGTGGAACTTCACGCAGTTTACAACGACAATCTTTCGCCCGACAGCGTGGTAACATTGCAATGGTTTTGCAGGGAAAAAGGCTCTGCGGAATGGACGGAACTTTTCGCAACCGACGGCAGCGTGGTTTACACTCACGACGGAGCGGTCGCCGAGATAGAAATCAAAGCGGTTGCAATCTGCGGCGAAACAAGTATAAGCGCAACCGTAACTTTGTCGTACGTTGACGCATTCCTTGCCGTGACGTCCGTTGAAATAGAAACGGGAGCGCCCGCTACGGAAGAAAACGGGCAGTATTTCCTCATCAATGACGGGTCTGTCGCAAAATCAGTTACGCTTATCGCAAGCACATATCCCGACGGCACCGACCTTACGTCTCCCGTAGTCTGGCAGGTGCGCACGCAAAGCGGAACGCGGACTTTGAATACGCCCGAACGCGAAATCGAGTTTACGCCCGTGGCGGGCGAAAACTTCGTGACGGCAACCGTCGACGGAGTGACAAGTCTGCACGCGGCTATTATCTGTCTGTCCTCTTCCGAACGCGAAAGACGAGCCGAACAACTTGACGAAACCTTCATATGGCGCGTCGGCGTGCACAACTATTACATTTCCGACGCGACGGATTTGAACGCAGTGGTCAATTACATCATCTCGCAACATCAGACGGGCGACGCAAGCTACAAGGACTGGTATCTTGCGCCGTCGTCGTGGAAGACGGGCGGGATTGTCGAACAAACTTCCGAAACGTTCGGCGACATTATGCAACAGGCGATAAATTACAGCGACGAGTCGGGTTCGTTCTATTTCAGCTATTCCACGCAGGGCGTAAAAATGCTTGAGGACGGAACGTATTTCGGCGTTCCCACCGAGCCTTGCACGCTTGAATATACGGTAAACCAGTTGGACGGCGTAGTAACCTACAACGAAACGGAAGGCGCAAAGCGCACCGAACTTTACATCGACGGTGTCACACGCACCGCGCCGGTCACGGACAGCAATATGCTTTTCCGCGTCGTGGAGTGGGGATACAAGCCCGTTTTCGATTATTCGGCACAGTCGCAGGCGGCGCTTTCCATTTACAAAAAGGCAAGAGCGGTATTGCTTGAAATTATCGATTATTCTATGTCGGAACTCGACAAAGTCCGCGCAATTTACGAGTGGATTGTGACAAACGTCGATTACGATTACGGCGCGGCGGAGCAACCGCTTGACGCGGTGGAAACGCTGAAATACAACGCGTTTTATCTCGAAGGCGTGTTCAACGACGGCAGAGCGGTGTGCGACGGCAAATCAAAGGCGTTCTCTTTGCTTTGCGGAATGGAAGGAATAAAGGCTGTCAGAATAACGGGCGAAGCCACGTCGGGAGGTCAGACCGCGGGACACGCATGGAACAAAGTTCTCGTTGACGCGGACGGCGACCTCGACAAGGAGTGGTACGTTGTGGATACGACGTGGGGGGACGGTGCGCGTACTACGGACAATCCTTACGTTATCGAAGAACTTTTCACGTACGCATATCTCCTTATAAGCGACGAAGACATTTCGTCCACGCACAAGGCGCGCTCGGAGTTCAACCCGTCCGCAACAACGGAGTTCGACGTGTTTGCGGCAACCGAACTTCCCGATAGCGGCGGAGTCACGCTGTACGTTGACGAAACAAACGACCTTGTGCGGTTGGTCGAGTATCTGGACAGCCGCAAGTACGAATGGGTAAACATAGAAGTTGACCCGTCCTTTGCGGCAACGGAAAGCGGACTGAGGCTGAAACTCGCGTCCGTTATGGCATTGAAACCTTACGACCTGCTGTCCGGCGGGATAAGAAACGTTTACTGGTTCAGAAGAATGTAGCGGATATTCTGCGACAAACAAAACAAGAGATAAATTCGAAACATAAAAAAACGGCGGATTCAACCGCCGTTTTCGTTATCCGCACAATGTGCGGAAACGTGTCACAGGAATTTTCTCAACGATTTGATGCACTTGTCGTAAGATTTGATGAGTTCGCGGGCAAATTCGGGAATGTCGCCTTTGTGTGCCTGACATTCGTTAAGGCATTTCTGCATGGAAGTAACCCCCATCTGATAGCCTTCGATGAGCATTTCCGCGATGTGGGAAGAATCTCTGTTCATCATTGCCGAAAGGGACGCTCCCGCTTTCATCATGGTTTTGGAAAACTTGTTGCCTTCGGCTTCTTCGATTTCTTCTTCCGACAGTCCCTCGCGGGCTTTGTCGTAGTATGTTTTCATGAGGTCTCTCTGTTCCTGCATTACCTGTCGCAGGGATTCGTCCGAGACGTAGGGCAGGACGTTGTCGATTGCCTGCATACCCGTCGATGCGTTACGTATGGTTTCTTTGAGAATGTCTTTCATAATTTTTCCTCCGCGGTTATGGTGTGCGTTTTTCCGCCGATTATACGTTGTTCCCGAAGAACCCGAAATGTGGACTTTGGGCGAAAGAATTTTACCAAGTTGCCATACAGGAAAAGAGGGGTTGTTTTCCGTGTGGGGTAGGGTCAACCGAAGATTTTGTCGAGCAGTTCCTTGACCCAGGATTTGTACTGTATCTGTTCCGACCCGTTCGACGGAACGAAACACAACGGGGGAAACGCAACGCACCACCAGTTGTCGCCTACGCCTTCGCCCAGCAGTACGAGAAGGGCGTCGTAATCGCCTTCGGGGAAAACGTAACCGTCGTACGTTCTTTCGGGAAAATGTTCGCGCGAGAGCACAACGCGGGCTTTATAGTCATATCCGTTATCATAAAGTACGTTTTGCGCAATATTCTGCAAATTGTCTTTTTCGCGTGAGAGGGCGGCGAGCGCGTCCGATTTGTCCGAGCACACGTCGAGTTTGTCCGTGAGATATGCAGTGACGGCGTCGCGGACTTTGAGTTTTACGGACTGGTCTTCTTCGCTGTTGCTGTTTGCGCGTATATGTATTCTGACCACGCTGTCGCCGATGTCGGGGGACTTGGGGAGAATTGCGCCGCCCAGGTTGTCGCAAGCACAGAGTACCACCGCCGTTACCAGAAGAAACAATGAAACAATGATTAAGGAAATTCTTTTTTTTGTCATATCGACCTCGCAAAGATTGTTGCCCGAAAGGGCGCTGATTATACCCGTTGAACCTCGGCGTATAAAAGTTTTCTGCGGTTGCACACTAGGCGTGAGGTGAATATGAAAACGTCCTTTTTCAAAAAGTCAACGGCGATACTCGCCATAATTTTGCTGACGGTTGCGCTGGTCGCCGCCTGCATTGCCGCTACGCAGTCTTCGCTTGCAGGTGACGACATTGCGTTTGCCGCAACCCTGAAACAGGGAAGTACGGGAAGCGACGTGCGCACTCTGCAACAGAAACTCAAAAGCTGGGGTTACTATTCGGGCAGTGTGGACGGAATATTCGGTTCGGGCACTAAAAGTGCGGTTCAGTATTTCCAGCGCACCAACGGGCTTACCGCCGACGGAATAGTCGGTTCCGCCACGGCCGCGGCACTCGGTATGAACATCGGCAGTTCCTCTTCGACGACTTCTTCGTCGTCGGGCGTGCTCAAACAGGGCAGTTCCGGCGAAGCCGTCAAAACCTTGCAACAGAAACTCAAAAATTGGGGTTACTATTCGGGCAGTGTGGACGGAGTTTTCGGTTCGGGTACGAAGAGCGCTGTTATGTATTTTCAGCGTAACAACGGACTTACCGCCGACGGCGTAGTGGGCAGCCGTACCGCAGCCGCTCTCGGAATAACTCTCGGAGGGTCGTCCACGTCCTCGAACGGAACTTCGACTTCGTCCGACCTTACTTTGCTTGCACGCGTAGTCTACGGCGAAGCGCGCGGCGAGCCGTACACGGGACAGGTTGCCGTTGCGGCAGTGGTGCTCAACCGCGTAAAAAGTTCGAGTTTCCCCAACACGATAGCGGGTGTTGTGTATCAGTCGGGCGCGTTTGACTGCGTTGCCGACGGACAGATAAATCTCACGCCCAACGATACGGCAATTAAGGCCGCACAGGACGCAATGAACGGCTGGGACCCCACGTACGGTTGTCTGTTCTACTATAACCCGAAGACGGCGACTTCCGCGTGGATGCTTTCCCGTCCCGTGAAACTTGTAATCGGAGACCACAATTTCTGTTAGGAGGATGACGGATATGTCAAAAGAGAAAGAATGCAAAACCGCCGCTAACGCGGCGCAGGAACAACCTTCCGTCGAAGGCGAAAACAAAACCGCTAAACGCGGCAAGAAAAAGAACAAAGTACGCACGGTAGTGGCGATTACGGTTGTATCGCTTGCGGCGTCGGCGATTGCGGGACTGTCCGTTGCGCTGTATTTCAGTCAGGACATCAACAGAATGCAGGCGAACTATATGCGCGAAATGGAAGCCGTGTATTCGCGCAACTATTACGACCTGCTTGACAGTGCCAACAATCTCGACACGGAACTCAGCAAACTCAACGCGGCAAGCACGGTGGAAGCCCAGCGCGAAATACTCTACGACGTATGGAGCGCGGCGACCGCCGCGAGCACAGGATTGTCCGCGTTTCAGGGCGGCGAAGACGGGGTTATGAAAGCCACCAAATTCGTGGGACAGCTCGGCGACTATGCGCACTATCTTGCCAAGCGTATGGAAGACGGCGAACCTCTTTCGGCAGAGGAACGCCAGACCCTCGGCAAACTCCGTGAAATGGCGGGCGTACTCAAAGACGCCCTCCAAAGCACGGGTGAAAGCATAAATCGCGGCGAACTGTTTTTGGGTGACGGCGGAATTCTGGAAAGTTTTACGTCCTCTTTCGACGCTTTTGCGGAACCCAATCTCGATTATCCTCAGATGATATACGACGGACCTTTTTCGGATTCTTTGGAGCACCGTGAATGCAAAGCGCTCAAAGGTCTTGCGGAAATAACGCCCGAAGAAGGCGTCGAACTCATCGGCAAATACATTCCAGACGCCACCGACGTCAAGTATTACGACAAAACCGAAGGCGACATAGTGACGCTCAACTATTCCGTTTCGTCCGAGGGCGGAGAAGGTTTCGTACAGCTTACGGAAAAAGGCGGACTGCTTGTTTCCTACAACGTGAACTACGAGCGCGCATCGGTTGACGCAGGCTATCCCGAACATTGCGCGGCGGCAATCAGATTTGCCGAAAACGCAGGTTTCGAAAACCTCACTTCGGTATGGTGTTCGCAGGCAAACGGAATAGTTTTTGTCAACCTTGCGCCCGTTCAGAACGGGGTGGTGCTTTATCCCGACCTTATCAAGGTCAAGGTCGACGAAGCAAGCGGCAAAGTCATAGGACTCGACGCAATGCACTACGCGTTCAACCACACCGAAAGAAGTTTGCCGTCCCCCGCGCTCACCCAGTCGCAGGCGGCGGAAAAAGTCGTGTTGCCAGTTGTGTCTTCGCCTATGCTTGCGCTTATTCCGCTTGACGAAACCAGAGAAGTGCTGACCTACGAATTCGAATGCGAATCGGGCGGAACGTACTTTGTCTATATAGACGCAATGACGGGAGAGGAAAGCAACATTCTTTACGTCATAGACAGCGAGCAGGGCACCGTTCTGATGTAAATTGCTTTGTCGTTGTTCGACGGTTTTCTGAAAGACTGTCGACACCAAAACGAAAAACGCACGGCTAAAACCGTGCGCGGAAAGGGGGATAAAACAAAACGCCGCAGATTGCGGCGTTTTGTGTAATGTTGCGATTAAGTTACGCGACTTTCTTTTTCATGCTCTTCAGGAAAACGAGAGAGCAGATAAAGTAAATCGCGGAGAGTGCCGCGGGCACTACGATGAGATAAAGTCCGCCGTCGATTATTCCCGCGAAGTAATCCGCAATCGTTCCGCCTGCTTCATTTACAATAACCGCCATGGGGTTGAAGAAGATAATGCACACGGACACCGCGAGCATTGCCGCCGCGAAGAGGAAGTTGAAGAACCTCGAATACTTTTTGCCTATGAACGCCACGAGTGCGACGAAAGCAATCAGTATTGCAAGCAGGAAGAATATCGAGGGCAGAATGAAAGAGATACCTTGCGCGGGGTCTGCTTTGAGCATTTCGCCGTATACTTCGGGATTTGCGGCAATATCTTTGAGGTTGCCGACACCGTCGAAGAAACCGAATCCTCCGAGTTCGTTCACCGCAATGTCACCCTGCACGAAGAAAAATCCGAGAAGAGAAATCACGATGAACAGAGCGGCGAAGACAAACACTACTGCATTTCTGCTGCGGCCTGTCTTTTTGTTGCCGGCAGCCGCTTTGCGCGCTTCTTTCTTTGCAGCTTTCGTTTCCTCTGCGGAAGGCTCGTAGTTGGGTGCGTTGTATATGGTTTCGGAAGGGAAAGCGTTGGGGTTTGCGGGCGTGAAAGTAGGTTGCACGGAGGCGATGGCGTCGCGGTTGGGCAACTTTACGCCGATTGTGACGCCGCAGCTGGGGCATTTGATTCTGTGCTTATAGCCGTCGGGAAGATTCGCTGCGTTGGCAGGCGGTTCGAAACAAATTTCGGCTCTGCAACTAGGGCATCTGGTATACATAGTTTTCTCCTTTTTGATATTATACACCATTATTATAGATTGATATGATTGCAAAGTCAATCATAAAGCGTTTTTTTTGCCTTTGTCAACTGTGCAAAGTACGTCGTCGGTTGTCCGAAAAGGTCGAATGGGTGCAAACTCTACTGAAAATCGGAGCAGCTGGATATCGGAAAACGGCGAATTTCGGCGATTGGCGTCGTGCGGTTGTCAAAACAGGTATGGCGTGATATGATTATGCAGTCGGGTGCGACGCAAGTCGAGAATCGGGAAGACGGGTGAAAGTCCCGCACAGCCCCCGCTACTGTAAGGTGAAACGGAAAACGCCACTCGAAAGGGGAAGGCGCCGCGGCGAAAGCCGACCGAAGTCAGGAGACCGGCCCGATAATAACAAAAGCAGTTGTTTCGGTGGGAGACGACGGCGTTTTTCGTCGTACCTCCCATGAAAGAACGGGAGGTTTTTTTATGAAGCAGCAAACCAAAAGAACATTCATTCTCGCCGTCTGTGCCGTGCTCCTCGTGTGCGTGCTTTCTTTTGCGCTCGTGGCGTGCAACGACGGACTGAAAAACAAACTCGACCAGTGGCAGCAGGACACGTCGGGCAGCTCCCCCGAAGAAGGCAAAAAGACCGTCGAAATCATAATAGGCGACGAAGTTTTCTCCTTGCAGACGGAAGCCGAATACGTAATGGACGCGCTTATAGAACTCAAAGAAACGGGCAAAATTTCCGTTCTCGAATACACGACCGGCCAGTACGGTGCAATGATACAGAAACTGGGAAATCTTGTTCCCGACGCGAACAGTTACATTACTTTTTATCATACCGTCAACGAAGAAGGATTGAAAGGCGCGGACTGGGAAACGGGTGAAATAATAACGGTTGAATACAACGGCAAAACCTACTATTACGCAAATCTCGGCGTATCGTCGTTCCCTCTGCGCGACGGCGCGTCCTACCACTTCTTTGTCGAAAAAATGTAACTTTATCCGACGAAATTCGCATATAAAGTTTGGTTCTGACAAAACAATGAAAAATATCGGCACGGGCACAAGAACGGTTCAAAGCGAAAAAAACGTCGGTAGAGGTGTCAGACTCACGGCGCGGTACGTGGTGAAAGTGGCGGTTATGACGGCTATGCTCACCGCGCTTAAATTCGCGTTGTCTTTTGTGCCAAATGTCGAAGTCGTTACGCTTCTGATACTGGTATACGCCGCGGTTTTCGGCGCGGCGTACGCCGTGCCTGCGGCGCTTGTTTTCTGCGGGATAGAAATTGCGCTTTACGGCGTTGCAAGCTGGGTTGTGCTGTACTTCGTCTACTGGCCGACGCTCGCTCTTGTCGCATCATTGCTTTTGCGCAGGCGCAACGTTTTTGTGGCGGTGATAATCGCGACTGTGGGGTCGGTGTTGTTCGGAGTTCTTTCCGCCTGCGCCGACACAATGGTGGTTGCTCTCGGCATATCCGAAGTCGACCTTGCTAAATACTGGGTTGCTTACTACGCGAGAGGATTGTATTTCGACCTCATACACACCGCGTCAAATTTCTGCGTGGTAGGGCTGTTGTTCGTGCCGCTTTGCGCGGCGGCGGAACGTATAAAAAACGCAACTGCGCCCGCTACCGCGAAAGAAACCTATTACGTCAGAGTGCCGCGCGAAAACAAAGAAATCGACGAAGATATCGACGAAGAAACTGACGCCGATGAAAAGGATTGAGATATCGACGTTTGCGGTTTTTGTCGCATTCGGAAGGAAAAAGCAACAATAGGGCAACTTTTGTCGCTATCGTCCGTCCCCGCTCATTTTATGTTAATATGCAGTCGGAGGCGGAAATATGGCAAACACCAGACACCCTAAATGCGCCATACGCAGTATGGCGGTCGAAGCCAAAAAGAGGTTGCAGAGCAAAGCGTACGGAACGGGAGAAATTCCCGCGCCCGCAGGAATAAGTCCCGCGCAGAGAAGAATCTACATAAGACTCAGAGAACTCCGCGAATCGGGCGAGGAAGTCGTCAATCCCATTCAGCAACTTGCGGACAAAGAGTTCATGAAAGGATTGTCCCACGAAGAAAGACAGCGTTACATCATTCAGCTTGCCGCAGATTATCTGGCGGTAAAGAAAGAGCTGGACGACAGAAGTGCGGCGGAGCGCAGACCGTCGTTCCGTGCGGGTTGACGCGGCGTAACAAGAATATTATTGTTTTCGGTTCTCCGTATCCTGCGGGGAACCTTTCTTTCTTCTCTCGGGCAAAATTCGTTTGAAAAGGACAATCAGTTTTCTTCCCGCAAATATTCCCAGCACGTAACACGCCGCGCCGTAAAAAGTGGGTTGTCCCTGCGCACCGAAATGAACGGACGCGATGAATATGCCCGTAAGTGCGACAACGGCAAGAAAATCGGCAAGGAATTTTTCCGCACCGCGCAGTTTCAGCCCGAAAAGCAGGGTCGCGAAAGCGGCAACCGCACCGAACCCGAACGATGCCGTCGCCGCGACGAATTGCAAAGACCACGATGCCCCGACCATATTCGGCTACTTGAAGATTTTACGTATAATCGACGACGGCGCGACAGCCGAGGAATACTTCATCGAGGTTACGTAACCCGACGCGTTGAACTGTCCCGTTTCGAGGTCGAGACCTTTGACCGTAAGGTCGTGCCCCGTGACCACGAGGGATTCGCCTTCGAGTTCGATTTCGATGAGTTTGTCCGTAAACGTCGGCACCGCTTTAACTCCCGACACCGACAGCAGTCTGTGTTCGGCAAGCTGCAAAGAATGCGGGCGTACGGGCTTTTTTGTTTCTTTCTGGTTGGAATCGCTCATTGTTTGTCTCCCCGAATCCGCACTGCGGACTTCACGCACATCATTATATGCGGCAGGAGGGCGTTTCAACACGAATCCGCAAGAAACCGCACGGACGTGCATTTCATTGACAACTGTTGTAAAAAATAATAGAATGGTTAAAGCATTCAAGTCGCGCGTCGCGCGCGCAATCAACGGAGGGTCTGGCTATGCGGTCTGAGGCTGAAAAAAAACAAAAACCCAAGAGATACAAGCTCGACGTTTCGTCGCAGTTCTATCCCATAATTTCCACACCGAGAGCGCAGAGTCTTTTCCGCGTAACCGCCGTTATGAAAGACAAGGTCGACGGCGATTTGCTGCAACGGGCGGCGGAAATCGTGCTCAACCGTTTTCCGACATTCAAAGTCAGATTGCGCAAAGGGTATTCCTGGTACTACTTCGAGGAAAACACAAACCCGTTCAGAGTAGGCGAGGCGGACGACAAGTTGCTCACGCCCATAAACCCCAAAGAAACGGCGGGATATCTTTTCAGAATTACCCACAAGGACTGCAACATAATATTCGAAGTTTTCCACGCGGTGTGCGACGGACTTGCCGCGCTTGAATTTCTGAAAGCCGTGATTTATCGTTACGCCGTTCTCAAAGGCGACGCGGCGGAAGGAGCGGCGGACGTCATAGACATCAACGCTTTGCCCGACGACGAGGAACTCGAAGACAGCTTTTACCGCTATTACCGCCCGATAAAATTCGGCGACGTCAACCTGAAAGGACTCATGGGCGAAATGCCGTTGTTGCTTGACGGCACCCCCACCGACGACGGATACAAATCTGATTACGAGTCGCTGTCCACATCGCAATTGTTGTCCTTCGCGAAAAAAATGGGTACAACTGTGACTGCGTTTTTGTGCGGTGCAATGGCGTTTGCGGTAGAGAAGGCGACGTGCGGCAAAAAGCCGATAGTAATGATGGTGCCCGTAAATCTCCGCAAAATGTTCCCGTCGCGGACGCTCCGCAATTTCGTGAACTTCGTGAGAATCGTTTTCGAGCCGAAGAAATGCACCACGCTCGGCGACTACGTTGCGGAAGCGGCGGCACAGCTCAAAGAAAAAGCCACCAAGGAAGAAATGGAAAAGTTTTTCGCCACGACCGTACGAACGGAAAAGTCGCTCGTTCTTAACGCGGCTCCGCTTTGGTTCAAAATATTCATGGCGAGGATATTCCGCTTTTTCCTGAAATCGCGTCAGACAATGATTTTCAGCAACATGGGCAAAGTAAACATTCCCGAAGAATGCGGACTGAAAAGAATGGTGTTCAACGTCAACGTATCAAAACGCGCAAAAGTAAACGTGGGCGCAGTAACCGTAGGCGACGAAACGACGATAACGTTTACCCGTTCGATAAAGGAACGCACCATCGAAAAAGAGTTTTTCGCCATACTTGCGGCGGCGGGACTTGTCCCGACGGCAAAAAGCGGCTGCTGAACCATATTGCAACAAACAAGACTTTAACTGCGAAAATCGCTATATAAAAGAGGACTTATGAAAAAACTCAACTCTACCGAACTGCGAAAAGCATATCTCGATTTCTTCAAGGAAAGAGGACACGTTGTAATTCCCACGGCGTCGCTCATTCCCGAAAACGACCCCACCGTACTGTTCACGACGGCGGGAATGCACCCCCTCGTTCCTTATCTTCTCGGTGAAAAACACCCCGCGGGCAACCGCCTTACGGACGTTCAAATCTGCGTGCGTACGGGTGACATCGACGAAGTTGGCGACGCGTCGCACTGCACGTTTTTCGAAATGCTCGGCAACTGGTCGCTCGGCGACTATTTCAAGAAAGAATCAATCACGTGGAGCTTTCAGTTCCTGACCGAAGTGCTAGGCATTCCCGTCGAACGCATAGCCGTCAGCGTATTCGGCGGCGACGAGGATTGTCCCCGCGACGACGAAAGCGCGAATATATGGAAGAGCCTCGGTCTGCCCGAGAAAAACATTTTCTTCCTGCCCAAGAAAAACAACTGGTGGGGTCCCGCGGGCGTTACGGGTCCCTGCGGTCCCGATACGGAAATTTTCCTTGACACGGGCAAACCCGCTTGCTCCGACGAGTGTTCTCCCGCCTGCGACTGCGGCAAATACCTCGAAATCTGGAACAACGTTTTCATGCAGTTCTTCAAGGATGCGGAAGGAAAACTCAATCCCATGGAACGCAAGAACGTCGACACGGGAATGGGACTCGAACGTACGCTTGTCACGCTCAACGGTTATCAGTCCGTTTACGAAACCGATTTGTTCGACTATGCGATAGCCGCGCTTGAAAAGATGTCGGGCAAGAAGTACGGCGAGAACGAAGCCGACACCGTCGCGATGAGAATAATCGCGGACCATACGCGCACGGCAACGTTTATGCTCGGCGACGTCAAACCCATTTCTCCGTCCAACGTAGACCAGGGTTACGTGCTCCGCAGACTTATCCGCCGCGCTATGCGTTATTGCAGAACGCTGGGCGTGGAGTTCGACGCGCTCACCGAACTTGCAAAACTTTACATCGCAAAATACGCCGACGTTTACAAGAACATAGCCGACAACAGCGAACGCATAATTTCCGAACTGGAAACCGAAAGAGGCAAGTTTGCCAAAACCATAGAGCAGGGGCTCAAAGAGTTTGACAAAATTCTGACGCACATTCCCGTTGGAACTTTCCCCGGCAAAACGGCTTTCCGACTTTACGATACGTTCGGCTTCCCCATCGAAATGACGGAAGAACTTGCCCGTGAAAAGGGGTACACCGTTGACCGCGCAGGTTACGACAAGGCGTTTGCCGAACATCAGGAGAAGTCCAAAGCAGGCGCGGAACAGAAGTTCAAAGGCGGACTTGCGGACGGCGGCGAAGCCACCGCAAAACTGCACAGCGCGACGCACCTTCTCAACTATGCGCTCAAAAAGGTGTTGAACGACGAAAACATAATGCAGAGGGGCAGCAACATAACGCCCGAAAGACTGCGTTTCGATTTCAGTTTCGGAAGACCTATGACCGAAGATGAAATCAAAGCCGTCGAAGAAGTCGTCAACGCCGAAATCGCAAAGGCGCAACCCGTCGTATGCGAGGAAATGAGCGTTGAAGAAGCGCGCAAACAGGGCGCAGTAGGCGTATTCGGCGACCGTTACGGCGAAGTTGTCAAAGTTTACACGATAGGCAGTTCCAAAGAGATTTGCGGCGGACCTCACGCCGCCAATACGGGCGACCTCGGCAAATTCCGTATAGTGAAAGAACAGAGTTCGTCCGCAGGCGTAAGAAGAATAAAGGCGGTGCTCGAATGATTAAAGTCGATTCGCACGTGCACACCCGACACTCGTCGGACGGGCACGACCCGATAGCGGATATAGTTGCGGAAGCCCGCGAAAAAGGGTTGTATTACCTCGCGACGACAGACCACCTCGACCTCGAACTTAAATTCGGCGGCAACAAAACCCCCATTCCGTGGAAACACATCGACCTCGACGCTTACTATGCGGAATGGCGCGCGGAAGCCGACAAACTGGCGGCGGAAAATTCGCCTTTGAAGTTCAGACTCGGAATAGAAGCGGGTTTCGGTGCAAACGTCTGCGACAAGTACGTCGAAACTCTGGCGAAATATCCTTTTGACGTCGTCATCAACTCGGTGCACTTCGTCGACGGGTGGGACGTCTATTTCCCCAACGCGTTTTTCTTCAAGTCCAAACGCAGAATGTACGGGCAGTATCTCGACAACATCATCGCAAGTCTGGACGCGCCTTACGAGTACGACATAATCGCGCATATCGGATACGTGACGCGCAATGCGCCTTACATAAACAAAAAACTCGAATACGCCGATTATCCCGACAAGTTCGAAAGAATACTGAAAGGCATAATCGACCGCGGCAAGGCGCTCGAAGTCAATACGCACACAACGCTGTTCCCGACCGAAGAAATACTGCGCAAATACTACGAGTTCGGCGGAAGAAAAGTGTCGTTCGGTTCCGACTCGCACCACGCGGAACTTTGCAAGGACTACGAGAATACCTGCAAACTTCTGAAAGAAATCGGGTTTACGCATTTTTCCGTGTTCACCGCGCACAAGGAAGAACTCGTGCCAATCGGCTGACGCTGGCTTACAGTATGCGTCGCGACGCGCAATAAAGATATAAAACAACGCGCAAGGCAAAAACACACAGGACACGCACAATGCACGCATACAAAGCACACAACGCACACATATAACGCACGCATACAAAGCGTATAAAAGTGCACAACTCACAAATGCAAATTTGCACAATGCAACAAAAAACGCCGCAGATTGCGGCGTTTTTATGTTGTTGATTTATGTATCCGTCAGGCGGAACCTCATTTTACGAGTTCGATGAGGTGCAGTGCACGTTTCAGCGCAAGTTTGCTGTTGACTTTGAACTGGAAGGGGACTTCGGCGTAAACCTTTTTGTGTCCCGTGTTGGTGTGAGGCATTTTGCCGTCGTTGAATTCGGGCGCGTCGGGGTCGAGAGGCAGGTTGATACGCAGGGAAGTGCCGATTATGGTGACTTTTGCAACGATGTCGCCGCCGCGACGGTAGGTGTCGCACTGCTTGCTGATACGGCTTTTGATTTTGGGCGTTCCCTTGGGCGTGGTTGTCAACGCTTCTTTGAGTGCGGCGTAACGGCTTTTTACGATGTCGTCGGCAAGCGCGTATTTTTCCGCAAAACTCAGACTTTTGCGCGCGGCCTTTTTCTGCATTACCTTTTCGAGGTCGAAGGCTTTGCCGAGAGAAAGTCCGTCGTCTTCTTCTTCGATTGCTTCGGCGGCAAGTCTTTCGAGTTCGGCTTTTTCTTCTTCACGCTTTTGGTTCATTCTTTCGAAAGCATTTGCGCAGGGGGTTGCTTCGTCTTTGTTGCACCAGACGCAGTAATCGTAACTGCCGCACATATCGAAATGATTGGTTTCGGATTCCAGCCACTTTTCGACGTCTATCTTATGTTGGAGTTCCTGATTTGACATAACATTTACCCACAATTTAGAATTTCCGATAATCTATCCGCTCGGATTTATATAATAATATATCAATCAAACCTCACAGTCAAACAAATGAAGGGGTAAAAATTCCGACGAAAAACAAAAACTCTCGGCAACCGAGAGTTTGTTTTCCTCCGCGAAAAGGGTTAGGGCTTGTAAATCAGCATAAATGGGGAAGTTTGGTGCGCTTGCCTGACGGAGGAATGCAAGCGTTTTGGGGAGGGAGAGCCTCAGCTCTTGATCACAGTGTACAAGCCTATTCTTACAGAAACATTAAAATAAAATTTTTGTCAGAATTTTTGTCAAAAATATTTTTGGATGTTTTTCGCAAGGACAGGCTGTCTTCCAACGCGCGGTTTAGGGCGCGGTTTCGGGCGTCGATTGAGTTGCGGATTATTGTCGGTCGGCGTCATCTTCCGACCTTTCGGCGGGAAGATTGTCGAAAGACGTGTCGGGGGCGGATTGTTGCGCGTTGTCGTGGTGCGCGGACGTTTTTTCTTTGCGGGCGGGTTTGAGTACGGGGAGTACGACTTCGAACACCGTGCCTTTGTCCTTTATGCCTTTGCACAGGATTTCGCCGCCGTGAGCAAACGCCGTTGCCTGTGCGATTGCAAGTCCCAGTCCGAAGCTGTTTCCGTCCGTGTTCTGGCGCGCTCCGTCCGTGCGGTAAAAACGGTCGAATACGTGTTTTGCGTCGTCGTCGGATATTGCGTTGCCCGTGTTCATCACGTACATGCGCACTTTCTTGTCCGCAACGAGTTTAAGTCCGATTTTGCCTTTGTCGCCGCAATATTTGGTCGCATTGTCGAGCAAGCAGGTGACCAACCGTTCGAGGGAGTCTTTGTCGCCTGCGACGTGAATGTCGGGCGTAATGTCAGTCATGAGCGTAATGCCTTTTTCAAAGCACACCGCGTCAAAACACAAGCACGCGCCTTCCACGATTTCGCTGAAATTCAGGTCGGTTTTGGGAAGTGACACGTTTTCCATTTTGGACAGTTGCAGCATGTTTACGATAAGTCCGTTCATGCGCTGTATCTGTGCGTCGATTGCGTCCACCCATTTTGCGTTGTCCTCGATTGTGGACTGCGGCTCGGATTTCATGACCGAAAGGTTGGTGGATATGACGGTAAGCGGTGTTTTCAGTTCGTGCGACGCGTTGGCAACGAGGTCGCGCTGTTTCTTGAACGAGTCGGCGACGGGAGCAAGCGCGCGCGACGAGAAAAGATAGAAGAAGAGCACGACGACAATCATGGCCGCGATGTAAATCAACGCCATGAGCATGCTTGCAGACACAACGCTGCCGCGGTCGGACGTGCGGTCGATTACGGCATAGAGAGTGGTAGTATCGTTTATGCGGGAAGACATAACCCTGAAATAAAGGTTGCCCACCTGAAACTTTCCGTTGCCGACGCTGTACGCCTTGTTCACAATGACGAGCGCGTCCTGCCCGTATGCGTTGAGCTCGTCCTCATAGGATTTGAATGTGTGTGCAGTCGGGTCGCCTTCGGTGTAGTAGAACGCGATACATCTTCTGCCCATATCGTCGTCGGCACCCGTTTCGGGGTGTTCGAGGATTGCTTCGAGTGTGCGGCTTGCTGTTATTTCCGTGGTCGCGTAAAGCGTCGCGCAGAAACCTACCGACAGCACAAAAAGTATAATCCCCGCAAGCAACGCGGTGGACAGAGTGAATTTAAGACGCAGTTTTTTGAGAATGGAGTTCATTGTCGTTTTGCCGTTATCGAACTTTTATTTTGCGTTTTTGTGTGTTAAACGTCTGATTATGCCGATTGCCGTTTATTCTTTGCGTATTTTCGAACGAATGGTAGAGCGCATGGAACGCATTCAGAAACAAATCAGGCAGACAAATAAAATCGGGCGCGTCGTGCGCCCGAAACGATGTCAGTTTTTGTTGTTGGGAACAAATCTGTATCCCACGCCGCGCACCGCTTCGATAGTGAACGAGGCTTCGAGGTGGTGCAGTTTTTTGCGTATGAACGAGATGTAAACTTCGAGGTTGTTGGACTCGAAATCGCTGTCCAGTCCCCACGCTTTCAGAATGAGGTCTTCTTTCGCAGCCACGAAATTGGGGTATTCGAACATATAACGCAGCAGTTCGAATTCTTTGGCGGTGAGTCCGATTTCGCCTTTGGGCGTGGCAAGCGTGAAAGTGGTAAGGTCGAGAGTGGTTTCCGCGTATTCCAGTTTGTTGTTGGTGACGAGTTTGCCTCTTCTGCGGAGCAGGGCGCGTATTCTCGCCGAAAGTTCGTCAAAGGAGAAGGGTTTGGAAACGTAGTCGTCGGCGCCGCGGTCAAGTCCTGCGATTTTGTCGTGTTCGTCGCTCAGTGCCGTAAGCATAAGTATGGGCGTTTCCACCTTTTTGCGGCGAAGTTCGGCAAGCACCTCGAAACCGTTCATTTTGGGCATAATGACGTCGAGTATAATAAGGTCGTAAAGTCCCGACAGAGAAAAACTCAGTCCGTCCAATCCGTCGTATACGCAATCGACGTCATAACCGTCTTTTGTGAGCATTTTCGCGAGTGCGCGCGAAAGTTCTTTTTCGTCCTCGACGAGCAAAATTCTCATTTCTGTCTCTCCTGATTTTAGTTTGTCACTAAATTGTGTTCTTATTAGATTAAACGAGCATTAAACCGAAAGCCTGTGCCGAATGTCAGGCGTACAGTGCCGCAAGAAGTTTGTTGACCGCGCGTTCGGGCAGGAATTTCGCCAATGCGACGAACAGGGCGTACTTTTTGCCTCCCGTCTTTGTTACGGGCGGATTTTTCATCGTGGCAAGTCGGTAGATGTCCTTTGCAATGACGACGGGCGGCATACCGTTCTTTTCGTCGCGTTCCATAGTCGCGACCGAACGGCGTATTCTGTCACCGTAAACGGGGTTGTCGGATACGTTCTTTTCGCGGGACGCGGTGAAATCCGTTTTGACGTCGCCGGGAAGAACGGACGTAACTTTGATGTTGAAAGGCGCGACTTCGGCGCGGAGTGCCGCGCCGAGCGAAGACACAGCGGCTTTTGTTGCGGAGTAGAAAGCTTGAAAAGGAATGGAAAGTTTTGCGGCAACCGAACTCACGTTGACGATTACGCCGCCGCCTCCTGCGCGCATAACGGGCAGAACAGCCTGAATTACGTTGAGAGCTCCGAAAAAGTTAAGTTCGAAAATCTTGTGCGCGGCGGCAGAGTCGGTGTCTTCGATTGAACCCGATATGCCCATACCTGCGTTGTTCACCAAAACGTCGATTTTGCCGTATTTTTCCGCAATCTGACCGATTGCGCGGTTGACCGCGTCCTGGTCGGTAACGTCCGTGGATATGCAGTCCATACCTTCGACAGTTCTGCGGGCAAGGCACACGACTTTTGCTCCGCGTTCGGCAAAATACAGTGCGGTGGCTTTGCCGATGCCGGCAGTCGCTCCCGTGATTACAACTACTTTGTCTTTTACGCTTTTCATTCTCCCTTCCTTTTCTACGATTATACATCTTTTGATATGCCAATGCAACAAAAGTTAAGTCCCATATGAAATTTGGCAAACTTTTTCCGAGCGACGGCAAAAAAGCCTTTTAACTGCAATAAGAAATCAAAATCCTGCCGACAAAGATTGACGATATTCGGCTTTTAATATACAATATATACGGACATTTGTATAAATTTGTTGACACAAACAAGGTTAAGGTTTTCGAGAGGCTGATATGTTTGACTTTGTCGCCCACGCACTCACGGCAGTACAGGCGGGACTGATAGGCGCGTGCGCCGCGGTGGTCGTGCTGATAATCGCGGTTTTGCTGTGGATAACGGCGGCGAAAAAACGCAGGGACAAGCGGCATAATCTACCGAACGAAACCGAAAACGCATTAGGTGCGACAGACCTTTCCGCAAAGGTCGAAACCGAGGAAAATACGGAAGCCCAAACGGAGTCGGTTGTCGACACTCGTTGCAAGGAAGGGCAAACCTTCGACAAGACGGAAACTTCCGTGGCGGAACTCAATCCGCCGAATGCCGAGGAAGAGGCAAAATCCGAAACTTTCCGGCAACAGGACGAATACGAACAAACTGTCGAAAACGAAAGCGGCGCAAACGGAAATGTTGCAAGCGTAAACGACGCAACCGTAAATGACGTAAAAGGCAATGCCGAAAACTCGTTCGACAAAGGCGTATCGGAAGACGCGGAGTTCGACGACGACGTAATCGTGGATTACGGAACAGGCGATTATCCGTTCACTCCTTCGATCGAAAGTCTGTTCCCCGACGAAGAGCCCGACGCTTTGGAAGAGGAGTACGACGACGCGCAGGAAAAGGCTGACCGTGCGGAAGAACGTAAAGACGCGCGCAGAAAAATCACGTTCGTGTCCAAAATGAAAGCTACGTCGGTGGAAAATCACGCGATATACAATGCGGTGAAAAACGAGCTTTTGTCGTATCGCGGAATACATTCGCGCGTTGTGGCGGGTGGAGATTATTTCAGAAAACGCGGCAAACAGCTTGCAAAAATCGTGTTGATAGGCAGAACATTGCGGCTTGCGCTTGCGCTTGACCCTGCCGATTACGATTACAACATATACCACCAGCGCAACCGCGGCGGAATGAAAAAGTATGCCGATACGCCCATGTTCGTCAAGATAAGGTCGCGCGTCGGCGTGTACAGAGCGTCCAAGCTGATTGCCGATATGATGGGACGCGAAAAAAAGAAAAAGAACAAAAAATACATAGCGTTGGATTACGCAAGAGAAATAATGCTCGCCGAAAACATCGGACAGTCTGCGTTCGGTGGGTCGGAGAACACGAATACGGACAGGAGAGATAATGAGCGTTAAATCTTCGAGAAACATTATCGCACAGACGGAAACTTTCGGGGCACACAACTATCACCCCAAAGACGTTGTCATTTCCTATGCGCAGGGCGCAGTCGTCACCGACCCCGAAGGTAAACGTTATTTCGATATGCTGTCGGCTTACAGCGCGCTCAACTTCGGTCACCGTCACCCCGAAATCGTGGCGGCGGCAAAAGAGCAACTCGACAAAGTAACTCTGACGTCACGCGCTTTCCACAACGAACTTCTCGGCGAATTCTGCGAAAAACTTTGCTGTCTTACGGGCAAAGAAATGGTGCTTCCCATGAACACGGGAGCGGAAGCCGTCGAAACCGCGCTTAAAACCGCCCGCCGCTGGGGCAATTTCGTAAAAGGCGTCGAAGACGGAAAACAGGAAATCATATGCTGCCGCAACAATTTCCACGGCAGAACGATAACCATAATCACGATGAGCACGGACGAAACGGCAAGAAAAGGTTTTGCGCCGTTTACGGACGGATTTGTCAAAGTCGAATACGGCGACGCGGAAGCGCTCGAAGCCGCGATAACCGACAACACGGTTGCATTCATTGCCGAACCCATACAGGGTGAAGCGGGCATAATCGTTCCGCCCGAAGGATACCTTGCCAAAGTCAGGGAAATATGCACGCGCCACAACATACTAATGATAGCCGACGAAGTACAGACGGGATTTGCGCGTACGGGCGACCTGTTTGCCTGCAACCACGAAAACGTCGTACCCGATATCTATGTGCTCGGTAAGGCGCTCGGCGGCGGCATTATGCCCGTCAGCGCAGTTGCGGCAAACCGCGACATACTCGGGGTTTACGAACCCGGTTCGCACGGTTCGACGTTCGGCGGCAACCCGCTTGCCTGCGCGGTCGCCCTCAAAGCAATGGAAATCGTCGTGCGCGACGACTACTGCGCAATGGCGCGCGCCAAAGGTGAAAAATTCATGGCGGCATTGAGAGCGGTCGACAACGACGAAATAATCGACGTACGCGGCAGGGGACTGCTCATCGGCGTTGAGTTTTCCGTACCCGCGGCACCTTATGTTGCAAAACTCATAGAATGCGGCGTGCTTGCAAAAGAAACTCACGAGCGCACAATCCGTTTTGCTCCTCCCGTCAACATCTCCGACGAGGAACTCGACGAAGCAATAAATCTGGTAGTGAGGGCATTGACGAAATGAGGAATTTTCACGGAACGAACTACGGCGAAAGAACGCGCAAAATCGTTTATACGGCTTTGTTTTCCGCGTTGATTGCGGCCATGTCGCAGATAGCAATTCCGCTCCCGTCGGGAGTTCCGCTTACGTTACAGACTTTTGCAATCGCATTCGCGGGATTTTTCCTGGGTTGGAAAAGCGCGCTTGCGTCAATGCTCATATATATAGCTCTCGGCGCGATGGGCGTGCCCGTGTTTGCCAATTTCACGGGCGGAATTCAGAAACTCGTGGGACTTACGGGCGGATTTATATGGGGATTTGTAGTGCTTGCCGTGTTCTCGGGCGTAGCGTTCAACGGCAAAAAGAACTCCGTAGTATGTTCCGTTGCGTCGTCGATTGCGGGACTTGCCGTATGCCATCTGCTCGGTATTACGCAGTTCAGCCTTGTTTCTGGTACAGAGTGGGGTGCTTCGGCGATAGCCGTTTCCGTGCCTTATATCGCAAAGGACGTCGTATCCGTGCTTGCGGCATACTGGGTGTCCGTAAACGTCAGAAAAAGAGTGGGGTATCTGTCGGATACCGAATAAATACAAAAGGGGAAACCTATGACCAAAAACACCAACAAAACCGATTTGAGAATTCAGCGAACTCAGAAAGCAATCGTCGACGCGTTCTACGAACTGCTTGACGAAAAGTCCTTCGGGTCGATAACCGTCATCGACATCTGCGACCGCGCACTTATCAACAGAGGCACTTTCTACACCCATTTCGAAGACAAGTACCAACTGCTCGACAAGTGCATAAGCGACATTATGTACGGTCTGCACGAACAGGTCAAAAAAGCGCACGGCGACACCGACCTTATCACGTACTACAACGAGGTTATGGACCTCGGCATAAACTTCCTTGCGGGACACCGTCGCCGTATCCGCACCATAATCGTGAAAGCGGACAGCGCGCTCGTTTTCGACAAAGTGCACGAAATTCTCACGCACAACATCGTAAACAGACTGAGCAAGGCAAAACCCAAAGAGGGCAAAGGCAAACTGCCCGCGGACATACTTGCGGAATTTTTCGCGGGCGGCATAATCTCTCTCATCAAATGGTGGCTGCTCGAAGAACCGCACTATACGCTTGACGACATTCGCAAACAACTCAGCGTGCTTGCCGAAACGACTTTGAGCGAATACTGCGCCTGAAAACGCGTCCCGCGGAAATAACAACGCGCGTGTAAATGTGCACGGGCAACAGCAACGAAACTCGCGGCAAAGGTGTGCGCCTCACAGAACGCGTTATGTGTCTTCACTGTACGTGCGGCAACGGAACGCGTCTTCACCGTCGTGCGTAAGAAATCCGCGCACGATACGCGCCGTCGACTTGCTCAATCGCCGAACTTTTCAAATCGTTATTCGTGTCATATACGCATAAGGCTTAACGCTATGCAAGTCAAAGCCTATGTAAACAAAACCTAAAATGCAAAAAGCACCGATTATCGGTGCTTTTTCTGTTGATAAAGTCGTCATTATGAGATTTTCTGCTTCCGTTTACAGGTCGTCGGCGTCCTGTTCGGGAGTTTTCAGCGGGTTGTCGGGCACTCCCGTCCAGCAACCGTTGGGGTCGTAATGCGACGCATTGATTTGTTCTTTTGTCTGATTGCCTTCGACGAGTGTCGGGCGTTTGACTTTCTTTTTCTTTTTCTTTTTCATTTGCCACCTCCGCTTTCAGTATCTGCGGATACGGCACAATTATTCACCCGTTTTTGAGTTTGTCGAGTGCCGCGGCATATCCCGCAAACCCCATTCCGCATATCGTTTTCTTCGCATAAAGCGAAACGTAACTGACTTTGCGGAACTCTTCCCTTGCGTTGATGTCGGTGAGGTGCACTTCGACAGCGGGCAGTCCGACGGCTTTCAGCGCGTCGAGAATTGCGACGGACGTATGCGTGTATGCGCCCGCGTTTATGATTATTCCGTCGAACTTGCCAAGGGCTTTCTGAATGAACGTAACAATGTCGCCCTCGTGGTTGGATTGTTTGCAAACGGCTTTCATTCCGCGTTTTGCGGCTTCGTCTTTTACGAACTTTACGAGTGCGGCATAGTCGCGCTTGCCGTACAGCTCGGGTTCGCGAACTCCCAGCATATTGAGATTGGGTCCGTTAATAACCAAAACTTTCATAGTACTTCTCCTTGACGGTTGCGGCGGTGATTTCCGCGCAGCCGTTGTTGTCGGCTTCGCAGTCGGCGAAATTTTTGTATATCGGCAGACGTTCGCGGTACATTTTACGTAGTGTTTCCGCGTTTTTGGAAAGTGGTCTGCCTTCCGTGCTCAAAAGTTCGATGTCGCGTTCGAGGAACACGCCGTACCCGTTGGCTTTGAGCAGTTCGGCGTTTTTGGGATTGAGCAGGGCACCCCCGCCGGTTGCGATTACAAGCCCTTGCCGCGCCGCAACTTCGCGCACGACGTCGCTTTCTGCTTTGCGAAAAACGGGTTCGCCGCCTTCCGCGAAAATTTCGGGTATTGTTTTGCCCGTCGCTTTGCAGATTTCTTCGTCGGTGTCGATGAAGGTTTTACCCAGCATACCCGCAAGCAGTTTGCCGACGGTGGTTTTGCCCGACGACGGCATTCCGCACAAAACGACGTTGGTGAGTTTTTCTTCGAGGTCACGGCAGGCGCATATTGCGGCTTTGCCGTCTTCCGTATCGGGCGTGAACGGCACGTATTTTCCTTCTTTGAAAATCTTTGCCGCAGCTGCGGCTTGCGCCGACAGCATAAGCAATCCGCTTGCGTGTTTTGTTCCTTTTCTTTGGGCTTGCAGCACAAACTCCGTACGCAACGGATTGTACACCGCGTCGAAAACGCCTTCGACTGCGGGAAATTTGTCAAGGTCGACGGGACGGGCGTCGATTGCAGGGTACATTCCGACGGGAGTTGCGTTCACGATTACCTGTGCGTCGGACAGCAAGTGCAGATTGTCGTAGTTGAATTCGCCTGTGCGGCTCACTACGGTTACGCGTTCCGCTCCCGATTTGCGGGCGAGAGTACAGGCGGTGTGCGACGTACCGCCGCTTCCCAGCACCACTACTTTTTTGCCGTTCAGGGTTATGCCGGCCGCTTTCAGGGCAAAGTCCATTCCGAATACGTCGGTGTTGTAGCCTGTGAGTTTTCCGCCATTGTTGACAACGGTGTTTACCGCGCCGCATTCGGCGGCGGTCGGGTCGATGTCGTCAAGCAAAGCCATTACGTCGCGTTTGTAGGGTATGGTTACGTTTATGCCCGAAAATTCGCGGCGTTTGAAAAACTCTTCGAGTTCGTCTTTTCCGAGCGGGTGCAGTTCGTAGCCGTCAATCCCGAATTTGCCGTGCAGATACGGGGAGTGGCTGTGCCCGAGCGGATTTCCTATCAGTCCGTATTTCATTGAGAAACCTCGTAGTAACTTCCGAGGAAGAAGAACTGTTCGCTGCCGCGGTCGAGTTCTGCAATGAGCGCTAGGGTATCGGAGTTTTCGATTTGTCCTTCGAAATCGAAGTAGAACATAAATTCGAAATCCGTACCGGGCAGAGGTCTGGACTCCAGTTTGGTGAGGTTGAGTCCGAGTGTGGAGAACTTGTTGAGTACACGGTTCAAAGAACCCGACTCGTGAGGCAAAGTCATCATTATGCTGATTTTGCCTGCGGGCGCAAAGACTTGCAGATTTTTGCTTATGCAGATAAACCTTGTGTAGTTGGAGTCGTTGTCCTGAATGTTGCCGTCCAGTATGCCGAGGTCGTAAAGGTCGGCGCAGTTGCGGGAAGAAATGCAGGCAACGTCCGTTCTGTCGCTTGCCGCGACTTTTTCGGCGGCAACGGCGGTGTTGGGACACGCCGTTATCTTTACGTCTTTCGCGAACTTCTGCAAATATTCTGCACACTGACCGATTGCCTGTTCGTGCGAAAAAATCTCTTTGATGTCCGAAATCTTCACGCCTTTTTTGGCAAGCAGATGATGACAGACTTTCAATTTTATGCTTCGAACGATATAAAAACGGTGTTTCTTCATAAGGTCGTAAACGGCGTTGACGCTCCCTACCGCACTGTTTTCGATGGGCAGAACGCCGTAGTCGCACAACCCCTTTTCCACGGCTTGGAACACTCCTTCGAAGTTTCGGAAATACGTTATGTCGGCAATCTCGAACAGTTTGTCGGCGGCGATTGACGAGTAGCTGCCTTCCACTCCCTGACAGGCAACGGTACTGCTCACGGGGAAGTACTTTTTGCCTTCCATAAGCACGCGGCGAAGTTCGTCGGCAAGCGGCGATACGGGCGCGACCAACCTGCGCTGATACGCGCGCGACGTTTCCATAATTGTCTCAAACACGCGTTTAAGGTATATTTTCTGCTCGTCATCTGCCGATTTTGTCACGCGGGCAATGATTTGCTTTTCTCGGGACGGGTCGGCAACCGCAGTTCTGTTGCGCGCTTTCTCTTCGCCGATTTTCTTTACGACGGACTGTCTTTCAAGATACAGTTTTGCGATTTCGTCGTCAAGCGTGTCGATTTTTTTTCTCAGTTCCTCCAACATAACTTGCTCCTTAATATTCCTGTTTTTGTTTTTCCGAATTGAACGTTCCGCACTTCAACGTTTCGTCGAGTACGGCAAGCGCGACGGCGCTTTCCACCACGGCAACCGCGCGCGGTACGACCGTGACGTCGTGTCTGCCTTTGATTTCTATTTCCGTTTCCTTGCCCGTTTGCAAGTCGACGGTTCGTTGCGGAAGAGATATCGAGGGCGTGGGGCGGAACACCGCACGCAGCGTTACGGGCATACCGTTTGATATGCCGCCGTTTATGCCGCCCGCGTTGTTGGTCAGCGTAACCACTTTGCCGTCGCGGAAAGCAAACGGGTCGTTTGCCCGACTTCCCGTCATTTCGGCAAGGTCGAAGCCTGCGCCGAATTCCACGCCTTTTACCGCGGGAATGCCGAACACCGCCGCGGATATCTTGCTTTCAAGTCCGTCCGTGCCGCTGTCGCCGAGACCGATGGGCAGTCCGTACACAACGCATTCCACCGTTCCGCCCGCGCTGTCGCCTTTTGCCGCAACTTCGGCAAGCGCGGTTTTCGCGTTTTCGATGTCGGAGAGCATAGGCAACGCCTTGTCGTGACAGGCTTCGATTTCTTCCGCCGTTGGAATTTGCTTTTTGTAACTTGCGGCGTGCACTCCGCAGATGTCGGATATATACGCAAGCACTTTTATTCCTTTTTCGGCGAGCAGTTGTTTTGCTATGCCGCCCGCGATGACAAGCGGAGCGGTCATTCTGCCCGAAAATCTGCCGCCGCCCGACGCCGCGGCGTCGGCACCGTCTTTGACTGCGGAGACGAAGTCGGCGTGAGAAGGACGCGGAGTGTAAACGTATCTGTAATCTGCGGGGCGAACGTTCGTGTTGTCGATATGTGCGCGAACCGTTCCCGAAATCTCCGCGTTGCCTTCGCCTTTTTCGCAAACGCCTTCGTCCCATACGATTTTGTCTTCTTCGCGGCGGGGAGTGGAAAACAGATATTTTCCGCTTTTGCGTCTGTCGGCAAAATTCTGAACTTCGGCGAGATTTATAGTTTCTCCTATGGGCAGTCCGCCGAGCGCGAGCGAAATCGACGGGGAGTGCGACTCTCCTTCGATGTTTACGGAAATGACGTCATACAGTTTCATTTATCTTTCCTCCGAGCGACTCCAACTCCTTGAAAAAGTCGGGGTAGGATTTTGATATGGGTGCGCCGTCGTCGATTTCACCGCCGCATACGAGTGCGGCAACCGCCGCGGACATAACCATTCTGTGGTCGCCGAACGAACGGGCGCGGAAAGGTTTGAAGTTGCCGCCGAATATCGCAAGTTCGTCGTCTGAGCGCAGTTCGGTGCGAATTCCCATCGAAGAGAGGTTTTCGATTATTGCTGCCAATCGGTCGCTTTCTTTTGCGCGAAGACGGGACACTCCCGTGAACACGCTTTCTCCGTCCGCGACTGCGGCAAGCACGGAAAGCACGGGTGCGAGGTCGGGAATATCGGTGAGGTCGGCTTTTATTGCGGAAAAGGCACTTTTGCGGGCACGGCAAACTCCGTCTTGGAAAGTTACGTCTGCGCCGCAATCCGCAAGCAGGTCGAAAACGGCTTTGTCCTTTTGTTTGCTGTCGCGGTTCAGTCCGCGCACGCTTACGTCTCCGCCGAGAACGCCCGCCGCAATCATAAACGCGGCATTCGACCAGTCACCTTCTACGCATACGGTTTGCGGGGAGTGAAGCCTTCCCCCGCCAAAACGGTAAACTCCGTTTTCTTCCTTAATGTCGGCACCGAACGTGCGGAGCGTATCGACGGTCATTTCGGTGTAGCCGCTCGATACGGCTTTGCCCGAAGTGACGAGGGTACAAGGACTGCCGAGTGCGGCCAGTGCAAACAGCATTCCGCTGACGTACTGCGAACTGACGTCTGCGGGAATTTTGAACGTGTCGCCCGAAAGTTTGCCAGATACTGTGAACGGAAGCCTGTCGGAAGAGAACTTTATGCCCGCCGATTGCAGAGTTTCTTGAAGTCCGCCGAGAGGACGTTCGGGCAGTCTGCCTTTGCCCGTGAACCGCGCGTTTATGCCGAGAGCACATGCGACCGGCAACAGAAACCGCAAAGTCGAACCGCTTTCGCCGCAGTCGAGCACAACCGTGTCATCGGGTTTTGAAAATGCTTTTCCGTCGCGCGGAACAGGTGTGACGTCAAAGCCGTTGCCGTTGAAATTCACTTTGGCGCCGAGAGCGTTCAGACACCGCGCAGTCGCCTCGGTATCTTCGGAGAGATACGGACATTCGACGGTGCAGGGCGCATCGGCAATCGCCGCTGCAATCAGCAGTCGATGAACGTGCGATTTCGAGGGTATGGCGTCCACCGTGCCCGACAGACGCGAGGGTGTAATCGTAACTTTCATATTACGAACTTCTCCAATTCTTCCGCAGTGAACGGAACCGTGCGACAGTCGCCGATGCCGTAAATTACAACGGCGTTGACTTTGCCGTTTGCGATTTTCTTGTCGTGAACCACGTGAGGCAGAACGGAACGTACCGAATAAGGGCATTCGGGGAAGCCGTATTTCTGCAACAGAGAGGTTATACGCTTGTAATCCTGCATGGGAAGAAATCCGTTTCGTACGCAGGCGCGCGCTATAACGTAAATGCCCATTGCGACGCAGACGCCGTGCGGAAAACCGAGCGCGCTTTCCGTTTCTATTGCGTGACCTACGGTGTGACCCAGATTGAGCAGACGGCGTTTGCCGCTTTCGTTTTCGTCCGCTTCGACTATTGCTTTTTTGCTGAGAATGCAAAGGTCGATGAGCTCGCCGATGTTGTCGTCGTTCACGCCGCTTTCCATTATTTCGAAAATTCTTCCGCCTTCGAGCACTGCGTATTTCACGGCTTCGCCCAATCCGCATTTCCATTCCGATTTCGGGAGAGTGGACAGCACTTCGGAGTCGAAGACCACGGCGCGCGGGGGATAAATCCTGCCCGCGAGATTTTTGCCTGCCTGCAAATCGACGGCGGTTTTGCCGCCGACGGACGAGTCTATCGCGGCAAGCAGAGTGGTGGGTATCTGAACGTAATCTATTCCGCGCATATACACGCTTGCGACAAATCCCGCAATGTCGCCGACTACGCCGCCGCCGAGAGCCAGAATTACGTCGGTGCGGGTAAACCCTTTTTTCGCCAGCCATTCCAGAATTTTGCCCGCCGTTTCCCAGTTTTTGCTGGTTTCGCCGTGAGGAACGGTGTACGTTTCCGTGTTGTCGGGCAACGTGGATTTCAGTTTGTCGAGCCAAAGGGCGGAAACGTTGTCGTCGGTGACGACGGCGATTTTCTTGCTTGTGACGTATTCGCCCGCAACTTCGGCAAAACTGCCGAGCAATCCTTTGCCCGTTATTACGGGATAATCTGTCGTGGAAGTTCTGACTACGGTTTTCATTCTTCGTCCTTTTGCGCGTCTAAATTTCAAAACGCGCATTTTATTGTTGCTAAACGCACGATAAACATTGCTTTGTGGTGATTTATGCGTTGTCGTTTTCGCGGTTTATGAGTTTCGGTTTCGGTTTCGGTTGCTCAGTCGTCGAGTGCGTCGTTAAGTTTCTTCTGACGGTCTTTTTCGACGGACAGTTTCATGCGGTTGCCTTCGTCGAGCAGTCGGTAAAGACACTCCTTGTCTGCGTTTTCCAGACTGTCGGCGTATTCGTTGAGCCGTGCCGCGATACCGCGGATTTCGGGTATGAGGTTGTCGGCGTTGTCCGACATGAGTTCCGTCCACATGGCGGGGTTCATTCTGGCAACGCGGGTCATATCGCGGAAACTTCCCGCCGAGTAGCCGTAATGCCTGCTTGCGGCTTCCGATTTGACGTAGGCAGAAGAAACGACGTGTGCAAGCTGCGATGTGTAGGCAATCATTTTGTCGTGGTCGTCCGCCGTTGTGATGACAACGCCTTCCGCGCCGAGTTCCTTGTAAAACTCTTTGAGCCTTGCAAGTGCGTCGAGCGGAGTTTTGACGCTGACGAGCAGGACGGTGGAGTTTTCGAGCAGTCCCGCGGTGGAGTGTGCAACGCCGCTGAACTCTCTGCCCGCCATGGGGTGCCCGCCGACAAAAGAGATGTCGGGGTATTTTGCGGAGTATTCCGTCATTGTTTCGACGACGTGACGTTTGACGCCTGCGATGTCCGTGACGGTTGCGCCGCTTTTCAGCAGAGGCAGGTATTCGTCGAGCAAAGCTGGCACTGCGGACGGAAGTACGGCAAGTATCAGCAAGTCGAGTTCGTGCGCGTTATCGTGGGTTAGCCTTTCGTGGTAGGCTTTGAGCAGACTGCCTTTGACCATGCTTTCTTCGTCTATGTCGAAGGCAAACACTTTGTGTTTTTCCGTTCGTACCGCGGCTCTGCCTATCGAACCGCCCATAAGCCCGAGTCCGATTATACCGACGTTCATAGGTCGCGCTCCTTTCCGACGACGGGAAGCATGACGTCTATACGCTTGACGAGGTCGTCGAACTGTTCGGGACGGAGTGATTGCGCGCCGTCGCATAGCGCGTGAACGGGGTCGTTGTGAACTTCGATTTCCAGTCCGTCCGCACCCGCGCCTACGGAAGCCAGCGAGAGGGGCAGAACCAGTCGCGCAAGTCCCGAAGCGTGGCTGGGGTCGACGATTATGGGAAGGTGCGTCAACTCTTTGAGCACGGGAATTGCCGAGAGGTCGAGAGTGTTTCTGGTGTAAGGTTCGAACGTGCGTATTCCGCGTTCGCAGAGAATGACGTTCATGTTGCCTTCGGACATGATGTATTCCGCACTCATGAGCCATTCTTCTATCGTTGCCGCCATACCGCGTTTAAGTAAAATAGGTTTGCGGGTTTTTCCGAGTTCTTTGAGAAGTTCGAAGTTCTGCATGTTGCGCGCACCGACCTGAATTATGTCGACGTCTTCGAACAGCGGCAGATAGCGTATATCCATGATTTCCGTGATTATCGGCATGCCGACTTCGCGTTTTGCGGTGAGCAGGATTTCCATTCCTTTTTCGCGCAGACCCTGAAACGCATAAGGCGAAGTACGGGGTTTGAACGCTCCGCCGCGCAGCACCGTTGCGCCTGCAGCTTTTACGGCTTTTGCGACGGCGATGACCTGTTCTTCGCTTTCGACGGAACAGGGACCCGCAATCAGCTGGAAGTGTTTGCCGCCGAAAAGGTGCCCGTCAACGTCGATAATGGTGTCTTCGGGGTGGAATTTGCGGTTGGCGTTTTTGTAGGGTTCCTGAATGCGTTTGACGGACTCGACGATGTCGAGAGAGCGGATGAGGTCTTCGTCGACGACGGAAGTGTCGCCGATAAGTCCCATAATGGTTGTATTGTCGCCCTTGCTCATATGGATATCGAGACCGAGTCCCTTAATCCATTTGACAAGGTTGTCCATCTGTTTTTTGTCGGGGTTGTTCTTTACGACGATAATCATTGTTTCCTCCGTTTTGTCGGCGGGAGCGCCGGGTCAGGTTGCAGAGTGCGTTGCGGCAGGATATAAAAAAGACCGCCATCGGTATGGCGGTCTTCACAATATCCGAAATATCCGTTTATCCGCGCATACCGAAATCAGGGCTCTTAAAGTAAAAGCCCTTAAAGTAGAAGTATGCGTAAGATATAGCGAAGTTTTTCATATATGCCTCTTGTCAACAATATAAAACCGCATCCGCAAAATGTCAACGGTTTTTTTGTGACCGCGTCCATTTTTTACTCCTCGGGGGAGAGGTTGAGGACGCTTATCGCGTCGGTTATGTTCTTTTCCATTGCTTCTTTGCCGTATGCGTCGACTTCGCGTTTGTTCTTTTCGCCGTGGGTCAGACAACCCGCTCCGCCGATACAACCGTCGACGCACGCCATGCCTTCGATGAAGTTGTTGGGAAGTGCGCCGCGCGCGGCTTTGAGCAGTGCGGCACGGCAAGCCTCGATGCCGTCGCAAGCGATTGGATTGAACACGAAGTCCGTTTCGCCCTGTTCCTTGATGGCTTCGCTGACTGCGTCGGTAAGTCCGCCGCTTCTTGCGAATATTCTGCCGAAGTAAGACGCGTTGTCAAGCACGCTTTCTTTGAGGTTTTCGATGTCCACTTTCTTGGCGTCGAAAAGTGCTTGCAGTTCTTCGAACGTTATGACGGAGTCGATATACGGGCGGACTTCGGGTTTCTGGAACTCCATTTTCTTTGCGGTGCAGGGTCCTATGAAAACAACCTTGCAGGGCGACGAAGTGGTTTTGATGTACTTTGCGATTGTCGCGGCAGGCGACAGGTTTTCCGAAATGTGTTCGGCAAGGTCTGGAAACTGCTTTTTGATGTAATCGACGAAAGCGGGGCAGCAGGAGCTTGTGAGGAACCCTTTCTTTTTGAGTTCTTCGGCTTCCTTGTACGCAACCATATCCGCGCCGAGAGCGGCTTCGACGACGTTGAAAAATCCGAGTTCCTTGATGCCCGTGACGACCTGTCCGAGTTTTGCGTAAGTGAACTGACTGGATATGGACGGAGCGACGACGGCGTACATTTTGTATTCGGTGTTGTTCTTGCTACGTTTGAGCATATCGATGACGTCAAGGATAAATGACTTGTCGATGATAGCTCCGAACGGGCACTGGTACACGCACGCGCCGCAGGATATGCATTTTTCGTTGCTGATGCTTGCCGCCTTGTTTTCGTTCATGGATATGGCTTTGACCTTGCAGGAGTTTTCGCAGGGACGGCGACGGGACACGATTGCGCTGTAAGGGCAGACCTTTGCGCATTGTCCGCATTCGACGCACAGGTTTTTGTCGATGTGCGCTTTCTGCTGGTGGTCGAAAGTTATGGCGTTTCTGCGGCAGACGTCTTCGCAACGGTGCGCAAGACAGCCGCGGCAGGCGTTGGTGACTTCGTAACCGCCCGCGGGACAGTCGTCGCAGGCGATTTCGATGACTTCTATGACGTTGGGATTGGAGCGGTTGCCGCCTATGGCGAGCTTGACGCGTTCGGCGATGATTGCGCGTTCCTTGTAAACGCAGCAACGCATGGTGGGTACGTTGCCCGGAATGATGACTTTGGGAATGTCGGTCACTTTTTCGAGCAAAGTGTCGTTGAACGCGTTGCGGGCAACTTCTCTCAGAACCTTATATTGAAGGTATTGTACTTTGGTGTCGAATTTACGTAATGTTTTTTTGTCGTTCATAGCGCAGTACCGTAATGATTGATATAGTTATGGGAACCTTGCGGCTTTTTAGTCGTAGTTGAGTTCCACTTTTTTGCCCATTGCTTTCAGGTTGTTGGAAATGCTTTCGACGAGTTTGAGTTTCATTGTGGTGTCGATGGGCAGTCCCTGATGGGCAACGTTGATACTTTGTCCGACGAAGAACGTAACGCTTGTCGCGTCTTCGAAGAGCATATTTGCAAGCAGCGACGCGCCGTCCTTTTTGTTGGAGCGTTTGGGGGTGAGGTCGGACGTCGAGAGATATTTTTCGCTGAGTTCCAGCAACTTGCGCAATGTGAGCACGCCTTCGGTCGTCAGGTCGATGCCTTTGATGTAACCGATTGGCGGAACGTCTTTGTCGGGGAAGTCGAAAGACGCCGCGACTTTTTCTCCGAGATAGCGTGCGACAATCTGCGAACTGGTACCGCCGCACACGATTTTTTTGCCTTCGCCGCTGAGAAAACGCGAAATGTAGAAGTCGTCCTGTTCCTTTTCGACGGGAGGTCCGACCATAATGCGGACGGGGCACTCTTCGCGCGCTCTGACGACGGCAACCGTCGTATCGTCGCCGGGTTTTCCGAGATAGAGGTCGTTGCACGCGCCCGCGACCATACATGCGAGCCCGCGCGCGCTCATTCCTTTCTGAATGTTGCGGTCGATGTGCTCCATGACGTCTTTGCGCAACCAACCGAAATTGAGCAGCATTCCTATACCCGCGTGGATAACACCGTCGCTCATAAGTACGATGTAGTCGTCGGGTCTGAGGTTGAGCCTTGTGCCGTAAACCTTTTTGCCGAGAATATTGTATTCCTTGCGGTCGAAATCTCCGCATTTGCCGTCGCGCACGAAAATGGCTTCGGGGTTGTCGAACTCGAACAGATACCCCTTGCCTTCCTTGTTGACGTGGACTACGGAGAAAGTGGAATACGCCACCTGTCTGACCTTGCAGACGGGCAGCGTCTGAACGACCGTTTCTATGCACTCTTCGATGCCGATGTTGTTGGACACCATAGTGCACAGAATCTTGGACGTAAGGGTGGAAAGGATATTAGCTTTGACGCCGCTTCCCAGCCCGTCGGCGAGCACGAGAGTAGTGTAATCGCCGTCGATAATCTGTTCGACTTTGTCGCCGCAGAGTTCCTCGCCCTTTTTATTCAGGGAAGTGTAGCCGCTTTCCAGAAAAAGTGCCATCAGTCGTCGTCGCCCTCCGAACGGGGTTGAAGAGTTTCTTTGAGTTTGAGCAGCGCGACCTTGGTTTCGGCGGTGGTTTCGCCGAGCAGGGACGCGATTTCCTGCGCAACGCGCATCTGCTTCTTTATGACCTCGTCTGTGGTGGCGAGGGTTTCGAGTTTGATTGAGTTGAGCTTTTCGTCGTACTCAACGTTGTCGGTGATGTCTTTCATAACGCCGAACATAACGTTGTGGTCCTGCAACAAAACGATGGAAAGTTCCACGTACTTTTTGGTGCGGTTGACGAAAATTTTCTTTTTGCTGACGTTTCTGCCTTTACTCAGAGCGTTGATGAACGGGTCGCAGTCGAAGAGGTCGAAAGCAACCATACCTTTGACGTCGTGCTCGGTTATGCCGAGAATACGCATAGCCTTTGCGTTGATGTCGAGAATGCGGAAATCGTTGTCGAGCAGAACTATGCCGTTGGGCGTATTCTGTATGATTTCGTAACTCATCGACTCGGCGCGGCTTCTCATATATGGCAGACACATTTCGATGTCGGCGTACCCGTTGATGACGGCGATTGCCTTTTCGCGGCAGGTGGAGTAGCCGCAGGCTCCGCAGTTGAGTTCGTCCTCGGGGGTATTCTTGCCCGTCTTGGCAAGAATGGCGCGTATATCGCGTTCGCTCGGAATTCTGTCTTCCAGCCTTATGCGCGGGTGCGCTTCGACCATATTGATTTCGGGCGTTTCGACGACGTTGCCCGCGCTTATCGCTTCGTTGTCGAGGGACGCGTATTTGCGGACGTCCTCGTTGGCTTTGAGCGAGCCGCCTTTGTTGTCTATGCGGCAGGGACCGCCCACGCACGCGTGTTCGCAGCAGTTGAGTTCGAGGAAAAGTCCGTCGAATTCGTCGATGTCTTCAAGCACTTCGAAACAGCGGTTCACACCGTCGACCGCAACGTATTCGTAACCGGCGGGCAGGGTTTCGAAAGACTTGATTATGCCGCGGCTTATGGGATAGAATTTCGCGCGGTTGCCTTCGCGTTTTGCCGACCTGAAAGCGTTGATTTGCTCCAAATCGATGTTTTTCTGTTCGAAAAGGTGCTTTAACTCGTCGAATGTGAGAACTGCGTCGATAATGCCGCTTTCCTTGCCTTCGCGTTTTTTTGCGATGCAGGGTCCTATGAAAACGATTTTGTAATCGGGGTATTTCTGTTTCAGAATGCGCGCGTGCGCCACCATGGGCGACGGTACGGGCGCAAGGTATTTGAGCGCTTTCGGATAGTAGAGCTGAATCATGCGGTTGACTGCGGGGCAGGCGGAAGTTATGAAATTGCGGTACTCGCCCGTTTTGAGCAGGGCGGCGTATTCTTCCGTGACCGCTTTCGCGCCGACAGCCGTTTCCTCGGCAAGGTCGAAACCGAGTTTGCCGAGCGCAATCTGCATCACGCCGAAATCCTGCAAGCCGAAACTCGACACGAAGGACGGCGCAACGCTCGCAACGACTTTGTCATTGCCCGCGAGCAGTGCGAGAACGTCGTCGGCTTCGCTGTGAACCTGTTTGGCGTTCTGCGGGCAGACGAGAGTGCAGTGTCCGCAGAGTATGCATTTCTGTTCGATGATTTTCGCCTGATGGTTTTCGTAGCGTATGGCTTTGACGGGACACTCGCGCAGGCACTTGAAACAGTCCTTGCACTTTGCGTTCTTGAAATCCAGATATGGCGTGTTACCAGACATAATTCTCTCCGTTATCTTAAAACGCCGTTACCGCCGCGGATTATTCCGCGGCGGCGACGAATGTTACTGAATTTTTTTGACGATGACGTCGGTAAAGAAGTCCATCACGTTTTCGGGTTTGACGGCGAAATACTCGTCGTCGACCGTGACGCTCACGCCGTCCGCGCCGCATTTACCCATACAGAAAGTGCCGCCGAGGTCGACGCTGTCGCCCAGATTGTTCTTGTTGATGAGATATTGCAGTTCTTCGACTACTTGTCTCGAACCTTTCAGGTGGCAGGAGCTGCCGATACAGACCGTGACTTTTACCATTGTTTTTCTCCCTTTATTCGTAATCTACCACATCTACCCAATGCAGCAGGAATTCCCTTTCTTCCTTCTTGCCTTTGACGAGCTGGCTTGCCGCAACGATAGGTATCCATTTCTGGACGTACTGTTTTGCGGTGTCGCTTTTCAGGCAGAAGAGGTTGAGGTATTTTTCGGCGAGGTTGATGTCTCCCGCAAGCCAGAAGAGCAGGTAAGTGCGGGCGACGTCGGCGGACGCGTTACCCTGCGTCGCGTGCGACCAGTCGATGATGTAGGGCGTGCCGTCCTCGTCGGAGATGATGATGTTGCTGGGGTTGAAGTCGCCGTGACAGACCTTGTTGTGTTTGGGCATGGATTCCAGTCTGGTGTGCAGGTCGTAACGGATTGTCGCAGTGAGGTCCGCCTGCGAAATCTTGCGGTTCATTTTGTCTTTCAGTTTGTTGAGCAGAGGAGCTTTCTTGGAATGAACTTCCATTTGCAAGTCGACAAACAGGTTGAGGTATTCGTCGATTTTGTCGGGGTTTTCGGCCATGAGCTGCGCAAGGGTTTTGCCCTTGATGTAGTCCATGACGATAGCCCATCTGCCGTTGACCTTCGTGACTTCTTCGAGCTTGGGGATATTGAGACCGGTTTCCTCTACGCGCGCCTGATTGAGAGCTTCGTTGAGGATGTCGGCTTTGGAGTAGTGCTCGTCAAATACTTTGATAACTTTGTCGCCGTCGCGGTAGACGGTCTTCGTGTTGCGTACGGCAATAACTTTGTCGGTATTCATGGCTTCCTCCTTATTTACCGTAATAGGCGTTGAGATACATTTGTTTGATTTCGCTCATCAGCGGATAACGGGGGTTTGCGCCCGTGCACTGGTCGTCGAACGCCTGTTCAACCATTTCGTCCAGTCTGTCGAGGAAATCTTTTTCGTCGATGCCGTAATCCTTGATGGTCTTCTTGATGCCGACTTTGGCTTTGAGTTCGTCGATTGCGGCAATGAGATTTTCGAGTTTTTCGGCATCGTTCTTGCCTTTGATGCCGAGTGCGTCCGCGACTTCTGCGTATCTTGCCAGAGTGTGCGGATGGTCGTACTGCGGGAAGGTACCCATCTTGGTGGGAACTTCCGCGGCGTTGAAACGCAGGACTTCGTCAATCATGAGCGCGTTCGCCACGCCGTGGGGCAGATGATGGAATGCGCCGAGTTTGTGAGCCATGGAGTGGCAGACGCCGAGGAACGCGTTTGCGAACGCCATACCTGCCATGGTTGCGGCGTTTGCCATCTTTTCGCGCGCTTCGGGGTCGTTGGGACCGTTGTCGTATGCGCGGGGCAGATACTTGAATATCATTTGCAGACTGCGCAGAGCAAGTCCGTCGGTGTAGTCGGTTGCCATCATGGACGCGTAGGCTTCGAGGTCGTGAGTTACGGCGTCGATACCGCTTGCGGAGGTCAGACCCTTAGGTGCGTTCATCATCATGTCGGCGTCGACGATTGCCATGTTGGGCATGAGTTCGTAGTCGGCGAGAGGATATTTGACGCCGGACTTCTCGTCAGTAATAACCGCGAACGGAGTCACTTCGCTACCCGTACCTGCGGAGGTAGGAACCGCAATGAAGAATGCCTTTTCGCCCATCTTGGGGAAGGTGTAAACACGCTTTCTGATGTCCATGAAGCGCATTGCGAGGTCCATGAAGTCGACTTCGGGGTGTTCGTACATAACCCACATGATTTTACCTGCGTCCATTGCGGAGCCGCCGCCTACCGCGATGATGCAGTCGGGTTCGAATGCGCGCATTGCCGCGGTGCCTTCTTTCGCACATGCGAGAGTGGGGTCGGGGGCAACGTCGAAGAACGTCGTATGCGCGATTCCCATTTCGTCGAGTTTGTCGGTGATGGTCTTCGTATATCCATTATGATACAAAAAACTGTCCGTGACAATAAAAGCTTTCTTTTTTCCCATAACGTTTTTCAATTCGTCGAGGGCAACGGGCAAGCAACCCTTCTTTATATATACTTTCTGAGGTGCTCTGAACCAAAGCATGTTTTCTCTCCTTTCCGCAACCGTTTTGATGTTGATGAGGTGTTTGACACCCACGTTTTCGCTGACGCTGTTTCCGCCCCAGCTGCCGCAACCCAGAGTAAGGGAAGGCGCAAGTTTGAAGTTGTAAAGGTCGCCGATACCGCCCTGAGAAGAGGGAGTGTTGACCAGTATACGGCAGGTCTTCATGCGGTGAGAGTATTCCTCGATTTTGGCTCTTTCGGTGACTGCGTCGAGATAGACGGACGCCGTGTGACCGTAACCGCCGTCTGCGATGAGGTGTTCGGCTTTGTCGAGAGCGTCTTCGAAGTTCTTGGCTTTGTACATTGCGAGAACGGGGGAGAGTTTCTCGTGTGCGAATTCTTCGGACAGGTCGACGCTGGTAACTTCGCCGATGAGGATTTTGGTTTCGGCGGGAACGGTTACGCCTGCGAACTCCGCGATTTTAGCGGCACGCTGTCCGACGATTTTGGCGTTGAGTGCGCCGTTGATGAGTATGGTCTTGCGGACTTTTTCGATTTCGTCTTCTTTGAGGAAGTAGCAACCTCTTGCGGCGAACTCTTTCTTGACTTTCGCATAGACCTTGTCAAGTACGATGACGGACTGTTCGGACGCGCAAATCATGCCGTTGTCGAACGTCTTGCTGTGAATGATGCTGTTGACGGCGAGCAGAATGTCCGCGGTGTCGTCGATGATTGCGGGGGTGTTGCCTGCGCCGACGCCGAGTGCGGGTTTGCCGCTGCTGTATGCCGCTTTGACCATTCCGGGACCGCCCGTCGCGAGAATGATGTCGGACTCCTTCATGAGGAGGTTGGTCATTTCGAGAGAAGGAATGTCAATCCAGTCGATAATGCCTTCGGGAGCACCCGCTTTGACTGCCGCTTCGAGAACGATTTTGGCGGCGGCGATGGTGCAGTTCTTGGCTCTGGGGTGAGGACTGATGATGATACCGTTTCTGGTTTTCAGGGCGATGAGCGTCTTGAAAATCGCGGTGGAAGTCGGGTTGGTGGTAGGAATAACCGCGCCGATTACGCCGATAGGCTCTGCGATTTTTTTGATACCGAAGGACTTGTCCTCTTCGATGACTCCGCAGGTCTTGGTGTGGCGGTACGCGTTGTAGATGTACTCGGCGGCATAATGGTTTTTGATGACCTTGTCTTCAACCACGCCCATTCCCGTTTCTGCAACTGCCATTTTTGCAAGCGGAATACGCTGCTGGTTGGCTGCGGTTGCCGCGGCAAAGAAAATCTCGTCCACTTGTTCCTGAGTGTATTCGGCAAACTTTTTCTGTGCCGCGCGCACTCTGGCAATGGTGTCTTCCAGTTTTTCTACGCTGTCTACGACTTGATATTTTTTGGTTTCTTCCATATCGGTCTCCTGTTTATTTGTCTTCTTTGCTTAATATTTCTTTCAATCTGGCGGAGAGCACTGCAAGCGACGCCGCCATATTTTCGTTTTTTACTGCCACATTGTCGGGAAGGTTGAGGCTTACGGGGGAGAAGTTCCATATCGCGCGGATTCCCGCTTCGACAAGTATGTCCGCCATAACCTGCGCGTGTGCCGCGGGCAGAGTAAGTATCGCGATTTTGATTCCGAGTTTTCTTACCGTGCTTGCCATCTTGGCTACGTGAAGTATCTTTTTGCCGTGTACTTCTTTGCCGATGAGCGCGTTGTCCGTGTCGAATCCCGCGATTATGTTGAGCCCGTACTTTTCAAATCCGCTGTAACCCATAAGCGCCTGTCCGAGTTTGCCCACACCGACGAGGATTGCCTCTTTTTCGTGGTCGTATCCCATAAAACTCTCGATGTCGCGGATAAGGTCGGGAATGTAGTAGCCGATTTTCGGTTTGCCTTCCGAAACGACCGCCATGGACAAATCTTTTTTGACAACGGCGGGGTTTTCCTGCATCGCGTCCGCAAGCCCTACGGAAGAGATGTACTCCGTACCCTCGGAATTGAGTTGTTTGAGATAACGCAGATACCCCGGCATGCGCTGCAACGTGGCGAGCGATATTGATTTGTCGTTGTCTGCCATAAAACCTCCCGACGCCGAAATCGTTACAAAATATATCGATACTTTCGGTGTCGATATGGATTATATGCTCACGCCGAAACAAAGTCAACCGAAATGAGGCAAGAAATAAAGAAAATTTTTCCCGATATAATCGGCGGCGGAAATTTCGTGCAAAAGCAATTGGAAGGAAGGGCATAAAAGTGCAGAAAAAAAGGCAGGGGCAGAGCGGTTTTGCGGAAAATAGGAGGCGGACAATTTCTTCAAAACCGCAAAACCAGTTGACAAAACCGATACACGGCAATATAATTGACAATGCTTTTACAAGTAGCATTAGCCCAGCTGGATAGAGCGTCTGGCTACGGACCAGAAGGTCGGGGGTTCGAATCCCTCATGCTACGCCACGAAGACACTGCAATCAGCAGTGTCTTTTGTTTTTTAATATAGTGCCGTGAAGTTTTTACGTGATTTAGTGATTATAAATTTAATTCTATTAATCCATTGACAAGATATAATATTTATTCTAGTATTATTCATGAATTTGGATTTTAGAAGATGGGGGGTGACATAGAATTAACGTATAGTTGCGTGGAGCTTATCGATTTATTTGTTAGCACTTTTGCAGCGACTTCGCGTTGGTTAATTGATAAAATACTAAATATTTAAAGAAGGAGATAAAATTGATAGTTTTTTCAGGAGTAGTTTCCGATGAAATACAGGCTAAAACATTGAAAAGGCGAGAACGACATTCTTTTCAACTTTTTGCTGTATGCTCTATAATTTTAATTATCATATCTGGTATATTGTGGTTTTTATTAAATTGGGATATAACAGAGTGGATAGTGTTATCGGGATTGCTTATCGTGGTGATATTACTGCTGAAATTAAGTTGCAGACAAAAGGTTAGTTTTCATTGGGAGTACCATATAATAATAGATGAGACAGCAATTAAAGTCATGTCTCCATTGTGGTCTAAACCTTTCTATAAGCCACTTAATAAAATAAAGAAAGTGTTAGATGAGGGGGATTGTTATTACATAATTTATTCCGACATAAACAATTGTATTATTTGCCAAAAAAATTTAATTATAGAAGGATCACTTCAAGATTTTGAAAAGTTGTTTGAGAACAAAATAAGTAGAAAATGAAAAAGAAAGTTTTTATTCAGTTAAATATCTGGTGGAATTTGTTGCTGATTGCATTATTGAGTATGCCTATTGCTCTTTTTATTGTAATGATTGTGGAAATGGTGCAAGCGGGCGAAATCAAGGTCATGGAAATTATAGGAGGGTGTTTGTTTTTGTTAGCAGCGATAATTTTCATAGCATTATTAGACAAGCATCATATTACATTTGATGATACAAAATGTTTTTCTCCGTCTGATTGGCAGAGAAAGAATGAAAGAATACAGTTTAAAACGGTTATTTTTTATGAGGAAATAGCAGATATAAAGCTGATTTTAAGCAAAAACAATTCTTTAGATCACCGCATTGATTCTATTATGCCGTCTACTTCGGTGCTTAAACCGTATTTCGAAATAACTTGCAAAGACGGCTCACGCAAAAGGATATTTGCAATGTACTTTTCAAAACGACAAAAAATCAAGATTATCAATGAATTCAAGAAGCGCATGGCGAGCGTGGGAAACGATGTCGTTTTGCCGTCGGCAGAGGAGTTGGTTGCAAAGCAAGGAAAAATCGGTTTTGAAATTTAAATTCACTATTAATTAATGGAATAACACGATGGACGCAGATACTAAGTCCGCATTTATTGCATTCTTAGTAGTAGTAATATTGCTTTCGTTGGGTGCAGTAATAGAATTATATATAGTTGCAATAAAAAAAGGAGCCTTGTATAGGAGATATCAAACTTGGAAGGGCACCAAAAAACCTATTGTCTGGTTTGTATGTTGCAGCATTTTTTGGCTTTGGCATATACCTGCTTATGTTGTATTGGCGCAGTATTGTACAAGCGTTGAGGAAATAATCATGCTTTTCCGATTATTGGAACTTATGATTTTAGTAGAATTATCGGTATATTTGATTATTGCGTTTGTGCTGTGGTTGTTGGATAGACGAAAAAGGAAACAAATGAAAGATGTGAATTTTGACGATCAGGTAGATACGTCACAAACAACGGATAAGGAGAAAAATACAGGTAAATATGTTGAGTAAAATGAACGATATAGAAATCATACTGATTTATGCGGGGTGTTTATGTTTATTCGAAATAGTTATTTCATACGGCGTATGGATGATGTGGATATACAACAAAGGGCTTATTAAACTGTTTCCGAATTGGGAAGGCACGAAAAAACCTCAAAAATGTTATTTGATATGGTTTTTGTCAATGCTATTGGATGAACCGATTTATATCGGAATAGCATCGGCAGTGCCAAACGAAAATTACAACTATCTATGGATAATGATAGTCGTTGGATGGGTGTGGTTTTTCATTGTTGCATTTACATTTAGAATTATACAGATTATAAACAAAAAACACATTTATAAAGAAAATAAAAACGATCAGAAATAGTAAGAGAAAAGTGCTTTAATCAAATAAGCCATTAGAAGCAATAGAATAACACTTGTATGTTGCGGTACTTTGCTGGGGCTCTGCTGTGGAATGCAGTGTCTTTTGTTTTGTCGATAAGGTATTCTCATCATTTGCGGACGCGGAAATTTACAAGGCGGTGAATTTATGTTAAAATAAAACAACAAAGGGCACGGCGGTTTTCGTCGGAGGCAGCGGGTGAGGAAATATGAAAAAATTTTTTACGGTTGTTTGTTTGATTTGTATGCTTGCCGGCGCGATGACTTTGTCTGCGTGCGGATTTGACAGTCTGACTTCACTTGAAGACGATTCGCAGATTACGGCGATAAAACTCATTTACAATGACGGCTATGCCGTCGACCTTTCCGAAAGCGACATCTCTTTCATTAAAGAACAGATTTTGAGTGTGCCCGATTTTCAAGCGGACAGCAAAATTCTCGTTCAGAGCAGGTGGGAATTCGAGTTTGACTACACATTCCGCATAACGACAATGCGCAAGCAGTTTTTCAAAAAAGTGAAAACGGAGTTTGTATACCGATTCGGGACAACGGGCATATACACGGACGGTAGCGGAAAAGAGAGCAAAACCCGATATGAAAACGAATGGACGTATTATACGGTGGCAAATTCCAGAAGAATTGCAAACACCACGGACGATAGGGCGGCGGCAATTCGCGAAAGACTCGACGCAATCGTGAACGGCGAACGTCAAAGCAAATACGACGCGATAAAATCGCAGTTTATCTCCGAAGGATTTACCTTGCGAGAACTGAACGGAGCGGAACTTGTGAGTTTTCCCGACCCGAACAGCGAGAGCGCGTTCATTGTTGTCGGAGCGATACAAGGATTCGAAGCCGTAAAAGAAAGCACGTACGAAAGCTATAAGATTTATTATACGACGGTGGAAAACGCAAAAGATGCTTATTATGAACTAAGCGGTACAAATTGCAGGCACAATGACGTGTTTTTCGGATACGGATTTATTGCGGACAACGACAGCATATTGAACAGAATATTCGCGTGACGTAAAACCAAATGCTGCGGCAACCGAACCTCTGCCCGACGTGCAGGGTTGAGGAGGTTGTGAATGAGTCGTCACGGGTGCAACGGTAAAAACGGGTGCAGCAAACTGATAACCCAGAATGCGGAAGTTCAGTTGCCTCTGGACATCAACGCCTATGCGGAACTGGGCGAAGTCCGCACGCAGTGTTGCGGAGAACCAGAAATACAGATAGTTCACCGTTGTGGCGGCTGCAAACTGATTGTCAGTCAACGGCTTACGGTGACCATAGCCGTGGAGTACGGCGCGGACGTAACAGCGGAAGAGTCGCAGGGCAGTTATACGGGCGAAGTTTGCGTTTAGCGGCTTCGTGGTGCGGCAAAGCCGTCCCGCTACATAAAACAATTTCGACGGCTGAAATTTTGCAAATAAAGGCATTTCAGAGGCAACAGAAAAGCGATAACAAAACAGGAAATCATTTAAGGATTTTGTTTTATTCTATTTATATATAATAAGGAAACACGGTTGTAAAAAGTGCAGGTGTGAAAATGGCAGGCGCAAAAAGGCGCCGACGCAAAAGGGTACTGAACGCAATCGGTTGAACGTATATAAAAAAAGCACCGTGGAAACGGTGCTTTTTGTTTGTTGCAGGGTATTGTTATTTGCGTTTCTTTTTGACGGTGGAGGAGCGGCGGACGACGCGGTTTGCGGTGCCTGCGCCTTCTTCCTGCGCCGCGGGTGCGGCGTTCTGTGTGCAGAGCGACAGCATTTCGTTGCAGAAGGAGTTGGTGAGCGATTCGCTTGCGTTCTTCTTGGTGAGAATGCTGAAAGACAGGTTTTCGGTGTGGGGCACAAGCATTGTGAATTCTTTGGTGAATTCGTCGACTTCAAGCCCGTTGAAGCCTGTTTCGAGCACGGTTGCGTATTTGTTGTCCGCGTTTGCCGTTTGCGTGATTATCGTGAATTTGTCGTAAGGCGTGACGGGAGTGCCCGAAAGTATAGCGGTGCGCATTGCGAGCACGTCGTAACCCAGACTTTCCATAGAGGGAGTATCGCGGAGAATGTCTGCGCGTATCTGCTGCCACTGGGAGATTTTGTAGGACTCGGAAATGAGCCATTTGATGACGTTACCGGGCAGGTTGCGCAGGTTGTTGAACATATACCAGAACGGACCGATGGGGAAGGTGGAGTCTTCGAGCGCTTTGTAGATGATGTTGATTTTCTCCGCGGCGTCGGGGTAGACCTTGACTGCGACCTTGTATCCGCTGTGGTCGTCGTTTTCCTTGACGATGAGGATGGTTTTGGATTTGTATTTGTAAACCCAGTTGAGCGTACCGCGTTTTTTGATGCAGTACACGCCTTCAAGCGACGCGACGTAGTCGATGACTTCCTGCATGGTCATGGTTTTTTCTTTGTGGGGCATGAGAATGAGGTTGTCGAAGTCGGCGTTGCCTATCATGTTCATCTTGATGATGTCCATATCGGACGCGCCGTACTCTTCCATTGCGCGGGCGGCGGCAGGGTATTTCTTCACTACGGTGTAAACTTCGCCGTCGTGGAGTCTTACGGAATTGTAGTAGTTGGTGTTGGTGATTGCGGCGACTGCGTCCTCTTCTTCGACGGGTTTGATGTTGTCGTCGGTGGAGAGGTAGGTCATAAGAAGAGATGCGTTGTCGTTGGAAACGGCGACGACGGGAGCGGTTTCACCGCTTTCTTCCTTTTTCTTTTCGTATTTCTTGGCGCCCTTGGGCGAAACGAGGAAATAGACCAGTCCGAGCACGATTGCGAGCACGATGAAAATCATGTCGAAGAGCAGGAACATCATCGGGTCGTCTATCACGGAAAGCACGAATGCGGAAGTTATGTCTTTTTCGTAAACGCCGAGAATGGGCGTATCGGCTCTCAGCGTTCTGACGCCGGGGTTGTCGACGAAGGACACCCATTCGGAGTCGATGTATTCCACGGTGCGCAGCGACACGGCGACGGAACCGTCTTTATCGAAACTCATTACGCCGACGCGGTTGCCCGCAAAGACGTAAGACGTTTGCTTGATTACGGCGCCTTTGTCGAGTTTCAGCCCGCTGACGTGGTTGGTAAGCACGGTGCTGTACTTGCCGCCCACGCAGATTATTCCGTTGTTTTCAGCTGCATTGGAGAGGAAAACGGCGGATACGATGCACATTGCGAAAGCCAGAATTATGCATATCACAAAGGCAATGAGAATTATTTTTGCCAACGTCGGGTCTTTGATGCCGTAAGTCACGGCCATATTTTTGGAATTTTTCTTGTCGGATTTATTTTTGCTCTCTCCCATATGCCTCACCCTGTCGGAATACCGAAATAAAACATATAAAATATGTTACTTCAACGATATATGAAAAAACATCTTTTGTCAATGATTGCCGTCAAATATTAAAACGGCGGGAGAAATAACCGCACGCTTGTATTTTTATAACAAATCAGGTGTCGGCAACAGACGGGTTTTGTTAAAAAACAGTCGCCGACGGCGGCGGTTGTGAAAAGTGGCGTATTGCATTGTCGGCGGGCGTATGATACAATGAATTTACTATTTAAGGGGAGCCGGAATTTGCAAAAGTACAGTTACAAAGCCGTTGACGCATCGGGGAAGTTCGTCAAAGGGACTGTAGTTGTAGCCGACGACAAATCGTTCAGGGACTTGCTGCACGAGCAGAGTCTCAAATGCTACGACTACCGAATTGTCAACAGGGCCAAACAAGTAAAATACAAACCGCTGAAAATCGGCGATTTAATTGCCTTCAGCAGGCAGTTGTCGTCCATGTTGTCCTCGGGTCTCGATTTGAGCATGAGTCTGAAAATGCTCTACGAGAGGACGGAAAAGAACAAAAAGCACCTGAAAGTCGTTCTTGCCGCGCTTTACGAGGGCATTCAGAAGGGCGAATCGCTTGCAACTGCCATGGCGGCGATGGACAACACGTTCCCGTCGCTGTACGTGAGCATGATCAAGTCCGGCGAAATGAACGGCAAAATGGACGAGTCGCTTGTGACTCTTGCCGATTATTTCGAAAAGGAACACAAACAGCGCAACCAGATCAAGAGCGCGATGAGCTATCCCATCATTCTGTTGGTGATATGTTTCCTTGTCGTCGTGCTTATGTCCGTCGTCGTTCTGCCGCGAATGGTCGGAATGTTGCCCGAGGGCACGGAAATGCCGCTGCCTACGGCAATCCTGATGGGACTCAAGGATTTCGTCGTAAACAACTGGTTTATTCTGCTCATCGTTATCGCGATTTTAATCGTAGTTCTCCCCATAATATTCAGAATACCCGCCGTTGCGACTTTCCTCGGCAGGCTCAAAACGCGGATACCCGTAATCGGCAAACTCCGCAAAATGCTTTACACCGCGACTTTCGCGAGGTCGCTCTCCACGCTTTACGCGACGGGCATACCTCTTCTCGAAGCCATTTCCATGGGCGCAGAAATTCTGGACAACAGGTTCATCGAAATGCAGATAAGAGAGTCCGTCGTGGCAATAAGGAAGGGCAGTTCCATCGCGGAAGCGTTTTCCATCGTCGACTCTTTCGACCCCATGCTCATGACAATGATTTTCGTAGGCGAGCAGTCGGGCACTCTCGACGATATTCTCATTCAGACGGCAAAATATTTCGAAGAAGAGGCGCAAGGCGCACTCAAGAGACTTATCGGTATGATTTCGCCGATAATGCTTATGGTTATGGCGGTTGTCGTAGGTTTCGTGCTGATTGCAATCATGATGCCAATGCTTACGCTTTACCAGTCGATAGGATAAAGGAGAGGTTATGTACGTACTGCACATCAGCGGGGACACAATCAAAATTCTCGAAGGGTCGTTCACGCGTCGGAAAATCGTCATCAACAGTTTTTATTCCGTCGCCATGCCCAGCGACTATCTGGACACGCCCGACGAGAAGGGTTACGAGAAACTCGAAGCCGTAGTAACCAACGGTCTGCGTGAGCTTGACGAGGATTTCAAAAACAAGAAAATCCGCGTCGTTCTCGACAACATCAACATTCCGTTCAGGGAAATGACGGTTCCGACGCTCAACAAAAAGAAAACCATAATGCTCATCAAAAACGAGATTTTCAGCGACGAAAAGCTCGCAAGCGGCAATACGGTCGACTATATCGAACTCGAAAAGAAAGTCGACGGGCAGAAGCAGACGAGAATTATGGTGACCTACGTCGACAACATAATCCTTTCCGACATTCAGAAGCTGTGCAAGAACCTTATGTTCAGGCTGGTTTCCATCGACGTCGGACAGAACTGTACGGCGAAACTTCTGCGTTATACCGCGGACTCGCTGCCCGATACTTACATATTCACGGAACTGCGCGACAGTATGGTGATGATAAGCCTTGTCGTGGGCGGCGTGTTCAAGTACAGCATGACGAAGAGCATAATTTCCATGGAGTCCATGCGGTTCAAGAGCGAAAGAACGTATTTCGCAAACGACATCAGCAACACACTCCGCAGCGCAATGGATTTGTTCAAAAAGCTCTATCCCGACCTCGAATGCAACAACGTGGTTGTGGCGGGCACCGCGGAAAAGTTCGAGCTTATGAAGAAACCCGTTTCCGACAGACTCGGGGTTTCGGTGCAGCTCGTGACCGTACCCGAGAACATCGACAGCATTGCCGACGAAGATTACAACGAGTTCTTCTGCACAATCGGCGGACTTATCAGGGAGGACTGACATGCGTAGAAAAGACATAAACCTTCTTTACAGTCTCACACAGGAGACCAAGAAAAAAAGTTCGTCCAACATGATGATTGCGATGATTGCGGGCGTGGTTATAATCGTCGGACTTATGACCTTCCTTTTTGTCAACGCCAAAATCAACCTCGCGAACAATCAGGATTTGCTCGGCGATTTGCAAAACAAAATCGACCAGACCGACCAGTTGAGCTCGTTGCAGAAAAAATACAACGAAATGAAAGCCGCCTACGAAAGCGATATCGCCGAAGTCATTGCGGAAATAATGCCCGGGCAGTTTACGGCAAAGGCGGATAAAATAAGCAAAACGTTCATCGACATACTTATGCTGACGGACAAAGAGGACGAAACGGACGCGGGGTTCGACGCCGACGACGTCCCCGACAGAGTGTTCGACGTCGACATAAGAAGCATAGCAATCAGCGGGGAGCAGGTTACCGTGGAATGCGCGGTGTCCGATTATCTCGCGGCGTGGGATTTTGCGGACTATCTTGCGGGCAACAAACTTGCCGATTATCCCGCACTTGACGCTCTCATCGCGCAAAACGCCGTCTACTTCACGGACGTCGAAAAGAATTATCCCGGTCTTCCGCAGAAGCCCGCGACCGAACCTACAACTCCTCCCGACGAGGGCGGCGAAGGAACGGTTGAACCCACCGAACCCGAAAAGATGACGTTTACACTCAAATTCAACGTGAACTGGGAGGCAATGAACGTATGAATATGAGCCTCAAAATCACCAACAGAGACAAAATATTGCTTGTATTGCTTGCCGTAATCCTGTTTGCGGGAATGATGTACGTTTACGGAATAATGCCGACGAACTCCGAGATTGAAACGCTCGAAAAACAAATCACCGAGAAACAGCAGGAACTCAGGGATTTGCAGTTGCAGGTGGCGTCAATCAATATTTCCGCTCTTGAAAAAGAGTACGACAAACTTCTCGACTACTACTATGCCGCGGACAAAGGTGAACTTGCCGACAAGGTGGGCATAATCGCCATAAACCGTATGATTATCAAAATGCTCGACGAGCACAACATCAAGGCTTACAGCACGATAGGTTGGAAGATAAACGAAGAATCTTACACCGCCTCTTTCGGGGACTACAAAGCCAACTACTTTGTGGCGAGCGCAACGTGTCCCACGCCTTTCGAAGCAGAAGCGGACGACCTTTATGCATTTATAGAAACGGTACGCACAAATCCGTTCTTCCGCATGACTTCGCTCAGCGTGTCCTATACTGAGGACGAAACCGCAGGCACAACCGTTGCGGAAGGAAACCTCGTTCTAATGTACTATATGAGAGCCAACACGGGCGTTGCTGAAGTACCCGCGCTTATGGCGGACGTACAGAACGTTTCGTCGGAAGGCGCGACGGTGTCTTTCGATGCGGTTGAAGGTGCGGTCAAATACGAATTCTATATAGTAACCGACGGCGTGGACGGCAAGAACTATACGCTCATCGACAAAGCGTCGCTCAACGCTTCGGGAGACGGAAGACAGACTTACACTTTCAGAACTTCGGCGTTGGAGCTCGGCACTTACACCATAGCCGTACGCGCGGTCGGCGACAAAATGCAGGGACTTTTCAAATCCCCGCTCGGCGACACGATGCAGACCACGGAAATAACGCTTGCGTGATTTTGCGCAAAACGAACGTTTAAGTTATAAAAAGTAAATCATAAAAACCGCGTTATGCGATTTATGACGCAAAAGCCCGTCGAAACGGGAAGTCAAATCATATCAGAGGAAAGACGTTGAAAGGCAGACTGAACGCAGAAAGACGATTTATACGAAAGAGTTCCAAAAGGGGAGCTTCGCTCGCCATGGTGCTTGTGTCTATGACGATACTCATCATCATGGGGACTCTTTTCACGACTATTTCGATGCGTTCTTATCTTTACTCTTACGCAAAGCTCTGCAAACAGCAGGCGTATTACACGGCGATGTCCAGCGTGCAGAGTTTCCACAGTCTGTTGAAAGGCAATCCGAGCCTTATAGGGACGTTGACAAACAGCCTGAACGAAGCTCTCGACGACGAAATCAATGCAGGTCTCGAAATCACCGACGTAACGATAGAAATCGGTTCTACATACGGCGGCGGCGGGGCGGAGTATGTTCCCAACGGATTTTTCGACTCTTATATGGGCAGGTGTACGCTGAAAGCAAGGTACGCCAGTGCCGACCGCAACGAAATCAGCATAGAAGCCAACGCGAATTACAAGGGATACAGCGACTTCGCGCGCGCAAAAATAGCGCGTACAAACGCCGCGGCAAGCGAACTCAAAAAGATATTCGACAACACGTTCTGCCTGCAATCCCCGATAAGCACAATTGTGGGAGTAACCGAAGGAGACGTATATATTTCTCAGCCCGCTTTGACGGAATTTACTGGTGACAGTTTGACCGATGAACAAAAAGCATACAACGCAGTTCTCGGCGCACTCAAAGAAGGCGGCACATACAAAGGTTATTCCGCGTTGCCCGGTCAGTACATTCGTGATGAGAGCGGACAGATAGTTACTGGTGACAGCACGATACTCGCATACAACAATATTTTGCGTGAAGAACTGTACGGCAAAGTTCAGGCAAACACGCTTGATAGTAACCTTGTGGGACACACTCGTCCTATGGACATTTACAACTACCCGATGCCTACCGATTTTACCAATGCCAAAGTTGAGAATGGAATGACTTTCGGTGATAAATATTTCAACGACTGGGTAGAACTTTATATGTTTGCTCCTTCATCTGACGGGACAAGCGCGACAACGGCAATAGAAGGAAATGTTTATGCGCATTCGCGCATTTTGATCGGATTGCTCGATAAAGATAAGAGTAACGAGTTGTATCCGTATATGTGGGACGATACCCAAAAAAGGCAGGTATTTCCGAAGGACAGCAATGCAACCGCGCCCAAATCCGAAGGCATAGAAATGTGGCAATTAATCGACAAAGACGATTATGTTTCCACAGGCAAGAGCGATTATGACGATAAATTCAAAAATTCGCATTATGAACACGGCTTTTCGCAAGAAGTATTTTTCGACAATCGCGACATGAAATCGCTGACCAGAGCGGCATCGCAGCTTCGTGTCAACGGCCATCTGTATTTGTGGGAAGACGCTCGCATCGAGAATTTCGACAGCACGAACACCAAAAATGCACAAAACGGCATTAAGAACAATGTGTACGCATACAAAAATCTGGTCATAGACGGCACATACATTGAAAACTGGGCTGGAATCGGCAAACAATATCCTACCAAAAATATAGATTATCCCGCAAACAAGTCGTCTAATAAGTATTACGTGACTATTTACGGTGACGTTATCGTTCAGGGTAACGCTCAGATAATAGGCGCGAATATAACGGGAGACGTTTACTGTTTCGGCAACGAGCTCACAATGGTAAACACGAATGTCAACGGCAACGTATATTTCGCAGGCGAAAAGTTTTCTTCGGACAACATTTTGATCAGCGGCAATTTGATAATCGAAGGGCAAGGCACGTCGGTCAATTATAAAAAATACGACGGAAACGTCTTCGGACACGCGGATGTTGGAAACGTCGGTTCAATATACAAGTGGGGTGCAGTGCTTACCAATACCAGCGTTTCGGGCAATCTTTGGTCGGCAGTGAACACTCAAATTGTAATGGCAAAATGGTCAAAAGGCAACGAAAGCTTGGTCGATCATTATGGAAACATATATGTAAAAGCATATCTGTTTATCGATGCGACACGGTGTTATGACCGAGGTTATCTGCCGAACTGGTCGGGCACACCGCAAGAAGACAAAACCGCGACGCGTTGGAACTGTTTCGAACAGGACCAAAACGGTGACAGCAATCTTATTTATGCGGATAAATTACAAATAAAAACTACGCAAAACGGTCTGGATTTGGGGCAACATGCCGATGTGAACAAATTTGACACAATATGTGTAGGTACAGGCGGTTTTCATATCGACGGCAATGAACATGCCAATACTGACGAGAGCTATTGGGATTGGGATGGCTGGTTGTATAAAGAATTCTTTGAAAAAAGCATTGTTATCAACAATTTCTATAGTTTGTCAAACGGTTATTGTTGGGATACAAGAATAGGAAAGGATAATGTCAACAACTATAAGTCCAGTGTTTTCCCGAGCGGAGAGTACGCGGCGAATTCGAGCGAAACAGATATGGTCAATCGTATCAACGCCGGTGCAAGTTCGATTGATGATGCGCTTAATCGTCGTCTGATAGAACTGAAAAGTCAGTTCGGTTTGGACCAACAACAGGGCATAGGTGTTTCCGAAATCGTAACGCGATATTTTAATGGCGTGCAGGCGGACGAAATCTGGAAGGACAAAGTGATAAAGCTGCGCAAGTGGAGCGCGCCTGAACATAAAACAGAAACGGAAATACAGAACGGCGAACCCGGCACTTATTACAACGGTTTTGACGTCAACGGAGGAAAAGGCTTTTCATCTGTCGAAAATTTTGTGGATTATATTCTGGGCAGAAATGATTTTACTGTTCCGCACCCCGAAGCCGGTGAGGTTTCAAACGGTAAACTCGTTATAAAAGAGAGTGTAATCTTCGGTGGGGAAATAGATTTCGAACAATATTCAACGGTCGTTTTCGATACGGCCAATGGAAATATCCATGTTCGCGTGGGGCAAAGTATTATGTTCGGCAATGCCAATCAGGCGTCGAAAGTTGTACTCAAAGGCGGCAACATGGTCTTCCTGTATCTCGAAAACGAAAAAAGTTTCAATGACGGTAGCATGTTCCCCGCATTAACGATAAAAGAAAATTGCAGTTTCGGAGTTGTAGAAGCGTCGCAGGGGAGCAATTACGGGAATGACGGACTTTACGTGATATCCAACAACGACAGTCTCATATGGCTCGGCGCAACAACGGAGTTCAACGGATTTGTCTATGCTCCGCGGAGTCAGGTTTTTGTTGCGCCTGGTACGAAAGATAATAAAAATACTTTCAACGGCTGTATGGCAATCGAAAGCTTCGTCATAATCAACGATGCCGATAAACAGGATAACAGTCTGTGGGGACAAATACAGAGTTGGTGGGGTAATCTTACATGGACCAACTCAGAAGTTACGGCAGAAGTTGTCAAGCAATATTCAAAATGCGTGTATAACTATGTCATGCCGCCGCTTATAGTCGATGCGGGAATGTCATACGGCGGAACAGACGACGAAGTAGTCGACTTCGGACAGGTCGTCTGGGAGTTCATGGGATTCTATTAAAAACAAGTGCTTAGAGGCTTAATGTCGACCCGCAAAACGCGGAGTCGGTTCAAATGCAGATATATCGCAAGTGCGGAGACAGAATGAAAGCGAAGTTGAAAAAAGGCAAAAAGGGATTTACTTTGATTGAAGCCGTGGTAAGCGTGGCGGTGTTCGCCATCGCTGCGGTGCTTTTTGCCATGATACTTTTCAACGCAACGCATATGGTCAACTTGTCGCTTGTATACGACCGCGACAGAATCGCACTCACGCAGGCAATCGAAACGGGCAGCGGCGGAAGTATCACCGTCGAAACCGTCAACAACGAGAGCGGAGAGTACGAACAATTGACAATCAATTTGTCGAAAATCGAAAAGAAATATTCCGACCAGAACGGAGTTTACTACATATACAAGGCGCCGTCGGGCAGAAAATATTGCATTTTCATGGGTTCGACGGACGGACCGCAAGAAGTGTAGCCAAGCGAATTTCTGCGTGAGAAGTGATTGTTGCAGACCAAGTAAGAGGGAACCGTGCTTATAAGGAAACTGAAAAACGCCCAAAAGGGGTGCAACTCCAAAAAAGGATTTACGCTTGCAGAACTGCTTGTCGCGATTGTCGTGATGAGCATTTTGAGCATATGCGTATATCTCATCACCTCTTCGGCGTCGCAGACGTTTCAGCACGGACAGACCACGATAGCCGCGGACGACGTCAAGGATTTGATGATTGAGTACGTCCGTCAGATAGTGAAAGACAAAGAAAAAATCCGACTTGTCGACGACATTTACCCCCTGACGGCGGACGGCAGGACGAAAGGCGAGAAGTACATAGCGGAAGGCAATTTGCTCTTTTCGTTCAACGGGATAATCTACATAATGGACAGCAACATCGACGGTGAATTTCCGCTGATAACGGACGGAGAAAACGCCGGTTTGCCACTCAACGCGCGGCCTTTGCTCGGCGTGACGGAAAGCGGCGCACCCAATCTTACGGTTTACGGAAACTATCGCATAAATCTCAGCTTCGAGCCGCTAATAAACGTTGAAGGCAAAGCCTTGTCCGTAAAAATAAGGCTGGTGGTGTGGGACAGCACCAAATTCAGCGACGGTTCGTACGAAGTTTCGGCGATAGGCGAAGAAGTCATCCATTTCTACAATATGGAAAACAAAAACGGCAAAGTGCAGACAGACGGCACGGGTACGGGATACAACTACTGTTTTTACGCTTAGAAGAAGATTATGAACGTGGCGCTTGATGTGACTTTGTACATTCTGAGTGCGCTTGCGGGGCTTGCCGTAGGCAGTTTTCTCAACGTATGCATTTACCGCCTGCCGCGCGGCAAATTCTTTTCCAAGTCGCGCTCCTATTGCCCGAAATGCGGCGCGCAGATTAAAGCGTACGACAATATTCCTCTTTTCAGTTACATAATTCTCCGCGGCAAATGCCGCAACTGCAAGGAACGCATTTCCCCGCGTTATCCTTTTGTCGAAGCCCTGACCTGCGCTTTGTGGGTGGGCAACTATGCGACATTCGGGCTTGACGGCATGACCATTGTATGGGACATTGCGGTCGCGGTGCTTATTGTTGCAGCTTTTGTCGACCTCGACACATTCGAAATCCCCGACAGCGGAATAATAACCTTGCTTGTGCTCGGACTAATCACGTTTGCGCCCTTCGGCGGAGTGAGCTGGCAGGACAAACTGATAGGTTGCGTTTGCGTTAGTGTTCCTATGCTCATAGTCTGTTTGTTCGGCGGAATGGGTTTCGGCGACGTAAAACTTTATTTTGTTCTGGGACTGTTGCTCGGCTGGAAAAAGATATTGATAGTATTTCTTTTGTCGGTGGTGCTCGGAGCCGTCGTATCGGTCAGTTATCTGATTGTATGCCGCAGACGTGAAAGCAGAGCGGGAGACAGTACGGACGAAAACGAGGAAAATCCGACAACAGAAAATTCTGCAACCGAACATGCAACTTCGGAAAACGAAAATGCCGAAAACGCAATGGCGGACAAAGAAGTTTGCACTGTGGAAACGGCGGCAGAGGAGAGCGTAAGTGCCGATTTATCCGTTGTGGCGGAACAGACTTCCGAAGACTGCGGCGACACGTCTTCCGGCTGCGGTGCGGAGAGCTCGGAAAAAGAGGAAGAAACCCGCGGACATATGATACCTTTCGGGCCGTTTATTGCTATTGCTACAGCTGTAACGATATATTGCGGCGACGCAATAATCGCGTTTTATTCCAACATTTTGGGCATATAAACATTGTTTTGTGTGATTTGATTTGTTGATTGTCAACGGAAAACGTGTTTTAAGCAGGCATGCGGACGCGTGCACCAAAGGTTAATATTGACAACTAAATCAAGTTAATATATGATTGATGTAAAGGGGAGGGCAAACCTTTTTTGGACAATCATATGATATGGGAAATACTGCTCGCAAACGAGGTAATAACCCACGAGCAGTTAAGCGATGCGCTAAGGTGGCAACGCAGTCACCCCGACGAAGACGTCGGCAACATTCTTTTGTCACGCGGCATCGTCAACGAGTCACAGTTGCTGGCGGCTTATGCACAGCGTCTGGACGTTCCCCTTGTTGAAAAGGACCTTGTCGTCAAGCGTCCCGAAGTTTTGAAACTCGTCCCCGAAAGTTTGGCACGTCGTTACGGCATTATGCCTCTCGACATCAACAACAACAAAATCCTCATCGCGGTCTCCAACCCCGAAGACATGAGCGTCATCGAAGACGTCAAGATGAGCTCGCGAATGGACGTATCTTTCCTGCTGTCGCCCCGTGAAAACGTCAATGGCGCAATCGAAAGATACTACAAAAACGTCGAACTTTTCTATCGCGAAGAACAGGCGGAAGTGCAGACAATCAACATCGTTTCCACCGACACCGCGAAGAAAATGGACGAAATCGAGTCCAACGTCAACAATACGCCCGTTGTCAAACTCGTCAACAACCTCGTTCAGCAGGCGTACGTAAGGCAGGTGTCCGACATTCACATCGAGCCTTTCGAAAACGACGTTCTCGTGCGTATGCGTATAGACGGCGACCTTGTCGAAGTCATGCGACTTGCGCCCAGCGCGCTGAACAGCGTCATATCCCGTATCAAAATTCTGTCGGGAATGAACATTGCGGAAAAACGCGTGCCGCAGGACGGCAGATTTGCGTTCAGCAACGACGAATTCAAAGTCGACCTTCGTGTGTCGACGATTCCCACCATATACGGTGAGAAATGCGTTATGCGTCTTCTGAACACGGGCGGAGAGAACCTGCTTTCTTTCGAACAGCTCGGCATGACCAAAGAAAACATAGCGCGTTTCGAACACATGCTGAGCGCACCCAACGGCATAATCCTCGTCACGGGACCTACGGGTTCGGGTAAATCGACGACGTTGTACGCCGTGCTCAACAGACTGCGCAAGCCTACAATCAACATAACCACGATTGAAGACCCTGTCGAAAAACAGATGTTCGGCGTCAATCAGGTGCAGGTAAACACCAAAGCGGGCATGACGTTTGCAAACGGTCTGCGCGCACTTCTACGTCAGGACCCCGACGTCATAATGATAGGTGAAATCCGTGACTACGAAACGGCGGAAATCGCCGTCCGCGCGTCGATTACGGGTCACCTCGTGCTTTCGACTCTGCACACCAACGACTCGGTTGCGACCATCGTCCGACTCATCGATATGGGCGTTCCGCCTTATCTCGTGTCGGCATCGGTCAACGCAATCATCGCCCAGCGACTGGTCAAGAGACTGTGCCCGTACTGCAAACAGAAACGAGCGCTCACCGACGCCGAGAAAGTTATGCTCGAAGACGACAGCATCAACGACGTTTTCGAACCCGTCGGTTGCCCCGAATGCAACCATATGGGTTACAGCGGACGTATCGCAATCTACGAGATAGTGGAACTCGACCATACAATCCGCAAGATGATTTCGTCAGGAGCACCCGTCGACGAAATCCGCAAAGTCGCGGCGGCAAACGGCGCGGAATTTCTCGCAGACAACCTGCGGCAACTGGTCGCAAAAGGCGTCACGAGTATGGACGAATACAACCGTATCATCTACACGGTAAGCTAATCAGGTTATAACGGCGCAAGCTTTTATAATAAAAAACACACCTATGTGGAGGGACATTATGAACATCACAGCAAGAAAACACAAGAAAGGTTTCACACTGGTGGAACTCATCGTCGTTATCGCAATCATCGGCGTCCTCGCAGCAATCATCGTTCCTACGACCTTGCACTTCGTCGGACAGGCAAATGACCAAGCGGCATCTGATGAAGTTTCAACGGTACTCAATGCACTGGACGCAGGCTTTACAACTGCAGTCGCAGGCGGCAAGACAATCGATGCTGCGGCACTTATCGCTATTTTGGATGCAGCAGGAATAGCAGGTTCTTCCCTCAATAATGAAATAACCGTTGTTTTTGCTTACGACAGTGATACAAAAGCTGCTTCCTTTACTGTTTCGACGAACTATAGCGATAACATGGAGCAAAGCAAGAGCTACACAAACATCACTCTTGCTGGCGGTGCAGACATTGATATTACTTTGAAGAATAACGGTACCGATAAAGCTTGGGCACAAGTTGTTGCACAAGGCTGATTGTCGGCTGGTTTATCAAACTTAATCAGAATAACAACCTAATTTATTGTTCTAGGCGCAACCCGCACACGCGGGTTGTGCTTGGGCATAAAATGCGCAGGGTGGAAAATATGAAGACAAGCGGACACAAGAAAGGTTTTACCCTTGTCGAACTCATAGTCGTGATTGCGATTATGGGGGTTCTTGCCGCTATCATAATTCCAACTACAATGCATTTTGTGGGCGAAGCCAAAGCGGAAAAAGCAGTCGCGGAAGTTCACACCATTGTTGACAATATTTATGTCAATCTTCCCAATATCGAATCGGGGAGTGTTCCAGGACAGAACGATAGTATTGTAGGTCGCGATACCGTCAAACAAGTGCTGGAAAATTATATTGGTAAAGCTGAAGACGGAACCGTGGTTAAAGGTGAAGTCGTAGAAACCGAAATCAACGGATATTCCGAGCAGGTGTTGCGAATCACGGCGATTTCTCCGCTGTCCGACGATAACGGACAGATAAGTTATTCGAGAGATTATTTGCTCAATCCCGGGGTGGCTTATTCTCCGTTCCAGTTGCGGGCTACGGATTCGGGTTGGATTTGATAGTCGTTTCTTTCCGTCATTATGCCAACATATGAAAGTATGCAATCCGCATAATGTTGTATAGGCGTTACGTTTCCGTCGGACAATATCAGATGAAACAAACAAGGTCAAAGCGCACGTCGAAAAAAGGGTTTACCCTTGTCGAACTCATAGTCGTCATTGCCATTATGGGTATACTGGCGTCTATTGTCGTGCCCGTGACTCTTCATTATATCGACGACGCGCAGAAGTCCGTCGACACCGTTTATACACAAGACGTGGCAAAATGGGCTGTCGACTGCGTAAACGACCTTATGCAAAGACAGGACCCCACGCGTCCCGTAACTTCTCAGAACATAGCGGAAGAAGTCAAAGCGCGTTACGGCAACGAGTTCCCTTATCCGATAGGGCATGTCAGCAAGGAGCAGATTCTTTCTCCCGAGTCTCCTGACTTTAGCGATTTTACTATTGATGGATCAAAAGATTACATTGCAATTTATATAGAAGGCAGTTTGCTTTGCGTTTATATGGTAAAAGGCGGGGAAGAAGTCTCAACACAAAGGGTTGTGCGCACAATAGCCGCATAACGCCGAGTTTAAAGCAGAATTCAATCCTACGGCGAAAACGCCGTTTGTGCTACCGCAGCAATGCGGTTTTTTTGTTGTCTTCAAAGCGACGTTTCGTTGAACCGATATTCGAGGGTTGCGCTTTGACGTTCGCGAAAAGACAATCCCGATTATTGTAGGACACAGGGGGATTGTATCGACATCCGAACGTCGGCGTCGTTTTTACTGTTGTTGCGGCTGTTGTGAGAGTTCGTCATGTTGCGGCAACATCTGCGCGCGTTTTTTGAGCAGACGCGGAAATACCGCGAGAAATACGCAGGTGCTGAGCACAGCCGACGCAATGTCGGCAATCGGTTCGGCATAAAATGCCGTTTGCACTCCGAAGAATATAGGCAAAAGAATCGTTGCGCCCAACATGAACACCAGTTTGCGCGTCATGGAAAGCGTGATTGCGAATTGAGGTTGTTCGAGTGCCGTAAGCCCGTCTACGAATGCGTACTGCAAAGAGAGCGGAATTATGCCTATCATATAAATTCTGATACCCCACAATGCCTTTTCTATTGTTTCGGGGTCGCTTGTGAACATCTTGACGAAGGGCTCGGCAATTCCCCACGACAAGGCAAACATCAGGGTAGTATAGGCAAGGCACAGCGAAACGATGATTTTTTCGGCTTTGCGTATGAGCGTGATGTTTCTTGCTCCGTAGTTGAAACTGAGTACGGGTTGGGTGCCTGTGCTTATTCCGAGCATAGGCATTGTTATCAAGGAAAGGAAAGCCTGCACTACCGTTGCCACGGTTATCCAGAAGTCGCCCGCGGCTCCGCCCGTTTTTTGCAGGACTGCGTTCAGGACTATGATTATCACGCTGTCCGTTGCCATGATGAGGAAAGGGGATACGCCGAGCAACAGCGTTTTCAGCATGATTTTCGCTTTGTATCCGCCGAGAGAAAGCCGAACTTTTGTGCGCTTGGAGAGCAGGACGCAGAGCACGAATATCATTGACATCGCCTGCGAAAGTATGGTTGCGAGCGCCGCGCCTTTTATGCCCATTCCGCAGGTGAATATGAATATCGGGTCGAGAATTACGTTTGCCACAGCACCGATTGAGGTTGTTAGCATTCCTAGCCCCGAATAGCCTTGCGCGATTACGAACTGGTTGAGCCCCAGCGATACTATCGAGAACACCGCGCCGCACGCGTACACGAACATATATTCCCGTGCAAACGGGTAAGTGGCTTCGCTTGCGCCGAAGGTCATGAGGAGCGGTTTGAGAGAGGCGAGAATAACGCCCGTGATTATGACGGAAAGTATCGCAAGCATCAAAAACGCGTTGGCGAGGATTTTTTTTGCGTTGTCGGGTCTGCCTTCGCCCAGACTGATTGCGAAAATGGGACCGCCTCCGAGGCCTACGAGAAAGGCAAAAGAGGAAATAAGCGTGGTGACGGGTGCGCAAACTCCGACGCCTGCAAGAGCAAGGTCACCGACGCCTTCTATGTTGCCTACGAAAATTCGGTCAACGATAGAATAAAGCACGTTGATGAACTGTGCTATCATGGCGGGTACGGCAAGTCTGATTACCGTTCCGAATACTTTCTCTTTGCCGAGGTCGAGGGCTTTCATGGTCTTTTTTTTGCCTTTTCTTTTTATTTTCCGTTGAATTCGCGATACATCATAGCAACGGGCAATATTTAAGTCAACAAAACGCGATATGTTCTTTTATTTATTGTAAATTACTTGAATATTCAAATCATTACAGTCGCTTTACAATGTGCCTGCGTCGCGGTAGAATAATATCAGAAAAATATAAGCGGGCGGATTATGGAACTTTTCGAAATAGCCGGTAAATTTGCTTTTGAAGGCGAGTGCAAAGACGTTTCGCCGTACGGTAACGGACATATCAACGATACCTATGCCGTTACGTGCGACGTTGCGGGCGAAAACAGACGGTATATTCTCCAAAGGCTCAATCCGTACGTGTTTCCCGACCGCGAAGGGCTTATGCGCAATATGATTGCGGTCACCGACTTTTTGAGAGAAAAAGTCGTCGAAGACGGCGGTGACCCCGACCGCGAATGTTTGTATCTCATTCCCACAATCGACGGCAAAAGATATTTCACGTCCGAGGACGGCGACGTGTGGCGCGCCACGCAGTTTATTGAGCATACCGACGCATATCTGGTTGCGGACGACGAGGAGATGTACGCCGACGCGGGACGTGCTTTCGGACAGTTCGTCGCAAGGCTCGGAGATTTCGACGCGTCGTCGCTTTTCGAAGTCATACCGAATTTTCACAACACGGAAAAAAGACTGGAAAATTTCAGACTGGCGGTCAAAGAGGACAAATGCGGCAGACTGTCGTCCGTGCGCGACGAAGTTGAGTTCGTCGAACGCAGATGCGGTATTTGCGGAACGGTTGTCGGAGCACTCCGCGACGGTTCTTTGCCCGTTCGAGTCACGCACAACGACACCAAACTCAACAACGTTCTGATTGACGTCGACACCAAAAAATCCGTGTGCGTCATAGACCTGGACACCGTTATGGCGGGAAGTATGCTTTACGACTTCGGCGACGGTGTGCGCGTGGGTTGTTCGACTGCCGCCGAAGACGAAAAAGACCTCGGCAAAGTGCATTTCGACATCAATATGTACAGGGCGTTCGAACGCGGTTTTCTGAAAGGTATGGGAAACACCGTGACGCCGAAAGAGAAATCGCTTATGTCCGCTGCGGCGCGCCTTATGACGTTCGAGTGCGGTATGCGTTTTCTCACCGATTATCTTGCGGGCGACGTCTATTTCAAAACAAAATACGCGGAGCACAACCTCGTGCGTGCGAGAACGCAGTTTAAGTTGGTAGAGGAAATGGAAAAGGCGTTTCACGAACTTGAAAAATCCGATTATTGTTTCCGCAACGCGGAAAAGGAGAATATATGAGCATTCTGGTTACAGGCGGAGCAGGTTACATAGGTTCGCATACCGTAATCGACCTTGTCGAAAACGGATACGACCCCGTAATCGCAGACAATCTTTGTAACAGCAAATTCGAAGCGGTGAAACGCGTTCGCGAACTCTGCGGAAAAGACGTGCCGTTTTATGAATACGACCTTTGCGACATAGACAAGGTGCGCGACGTTTTCGCCAAGGAAAAAATCGACGCCGTCATACATTTTGCGGGATTGAAAGCGGTAGGCGAATCCTGTTCGAAACCTCTTGAATATTTCAGGAACAACATCACGAATACTCTCAACATTTTGCAGGTTATGAGAGAATTCGGTGTGAAAAACTTTGTGTTTTCTTCTTCGGCTACCGTTTACGGACAGCCGAAAACCGTTCCGATAAAAGAGGATTTCCCCCTTTCCGTAACAAATCCTTACGGCAGAACAAAACTTATGATTGAGGACATACTCCGCGACGTTTACGCCGCCGACAAGAGTATGAACATCGCATTGCTTCGCTATTTCAACCCGATAGGCGCGCACAAGAGCGGCAGAATAGGCGAGGACCCGAACGGTATTCCCAACAATCTCATGCCTTACGTCACTCAGGTTGCGATAGGAAAATTGCCGAAACTTTACGTGTTCGGCAACGATTATCCCACCTGTGACGGTACGGGTGTCAGAGATTATATTCACGTCTGTGACCTTGCTCATGCGCATTCGCTTGCGGTCAAAAAGCTGGAAACGGCTCCCGGACTCGTGACCTACAATCTCGGTACGGGAACAGGGTACAGCGTACTTCAGATAGTTCACGCGTTCGAAGCGGCGAGCGGAAGAAAAGTGCCTTACGAAATCACCGCACGCAGAAGCGGCGACATTGCGGAGTGTTTCGCGGACGCGTCGCTTGCAAAAGCCGAAATGGGGTTCGAGTGCAAATACGGACTCAAAGAAATGTGCGAGGACAGCTGGCGCTGGCAAATGAACAATCCCGACGGGTACGGAGAGTAATCTCCCGCCTTCGGGGCGCTATCGTCCTTTGAAATTATTTTGTGGGCAAGCCTAGTTGTGCGGCAAGCCTTTCCATCGCTTCGCAGTTTATTTCGCGCAGCGTTTCGAGATAGTTTTCGGCAGACGGGCGATTCGGCATGTGCAGCCAGTGTATCATTGACGATATTGTGCCCGCCACGTGATATTCGATTGAAAGTTCGGTTTTGAAATCAATCTCTTTGCCTTGTTTTTTAACCGCTTCGAAAAACGGCTTTTTCAATTTTTCGCGCGCCGCAAACATGAACGAGATGTCGCCTTTGCCGCTGAACAGAACGGAAAGGTATTCTGCGTTTTCTTCGAACACGGCGGCAAGTTCGTCAACGGACATAATATCAAGCGCAGGCGTTCCGAACTGCAGCTTTTCCATGAGCGAATTTTCCAGTTGTTGGAGCACATCGTACACGTCGCAGAAGTACTCGTAAAAGGTGCTTCTGTTGTATCCCGCAAGCTGCGTTATTTCCCGTACGGTGATTTTGTCTATGCTTTTTTCACGGTAAAGTTTCCAGAAAGCATCTGTCAGAATTTGTTTTGTATTTGCTGCGACAGAGGGTTTTGCAGGCATATTTTACTCCGTAAATCCGACAAATCGTGAAAAATTGTCGGCGTTAATTGTGTTGACTTTGCGATTTTTTAGTGGATAAAATAGTCACACCGATAATAATCATACAACAGGTTGTCGGATTGTGCAAGTCGGTCGGTTCCGACCGCGGCACGCCGACGTAGATTTCGGAGCATATATTATGAAAGTAGCAAAGACTTTGATTAAAAGCCTCAGGGAATTCAAAAAAGAATCCATACTTTCCCCCGTGCTCGTATCCTTGGAGGTCACGCTCGAATGCCTGATACCTCTTTATATGGTTACGATGCTCGAAAATATCCAGAAAGACAACTCCCTCGAGAATATCCTTATGTACGGAGGCATTCTCCTTGTCATGGCGGCGTTTTCTCTGGTTTTCGGCATGCTCGCGGGCAAGTACGCCGCAACCGCGTCTGCGGGTTTTGCGCGCAATCTCCGTACGGATATCTATTCCAGAATTCAGGGCTTTTCGTTTGCCAACATCGACAAATTTTCCACGTCCAGCCTTGTGACGCGTATGACCACCGACGTGACCAACATTCAGAACGCGTACATGATGATTGTCCGCGTTGCGGTGCGTTGCCCTGTCATGCTCGTGATCTCGCTCATCATGGCGTTTACCATCAACGTCAAAATCTCCGCGATTTTTATGGCGCTCATTCCCGTGCTCGGCGTCGGACTGTTCATCATCTTCAAGAAGGTTGAACCGATATTCAACCGCGTTTTCAACAAGTACGACGCAATGAACAACTCCATTCAAGAAAACGTCAAGGGTATGCGCGTCGTCAAGTCCTACGTCAGAGAGGACTACGAAATCGAAAAGTTCGACAAAACGGCGCAGGACGTCCGCGCGGACTTCACGCTCGGTGAAAAAATCATCGCCCTCAACACCCCGCTCATGCAGTTCAGCATCTGGACGGCAATCACGCTCATCTGCATTTTCGGGTCTTCAATTATCGTGCGTTCGGGCGAAACGGAACTGAGTTCGGCGGCACTTTCCAGCCTTATAGCGTTTGCGGCGCAGATACTTTCTTCGCTCATGATGTTGTCCATGGTCATGGTTATGATTTCCATTGCGACCAGTTCGGCGGAAAGAGTTGCGGAAGTTCTCGAAGAAGAAAGCACGCTCAAAAACCCCGAAAATCCCGAATACGACGTCGCAGACGGAACGGTGGAGTTCAGAAACGTCAGCTTCAAATATTCCGAAAAGGCCGAAAGAGACGCACTCCACAACGTCAATCTTAAAATAAAATCGGGACAGACGGTCGGTATTCTCGGCGGAACGGGCAGTTCCAAGACTTCGCTTGTCAACCTCATTCCCCGTCTTTATGACGCAACGGAAGGGCAGTTGCTGGTCGGAGGCAAAGACGTCAGGGACTACGATATAGAAAGCCTGCGAAATCAGGTTTCCGTGGTGTTGCAGAAGAACGTTCTTTTCTCCGGCACAATAAAAGAAAACCTGCGCTGGGGCAATCCCGACGCAACCGACGAAGAAATGGAACAGGCTTGCCGCAGAGCGCAGGCGCACGATTTCATAATGTCTTTCCCCGACGGTTACGACACGTACATCGAACAGGGCGGCGCCAACGTATCGGGCGGACAGAAACAGAGACTGTGCATAGCGCGCGCTTTGCTCAAAAAGCCGAAAATCCTCATTCTCGACGACTCGACTTCCGCAGTCGACACCAAAACGGACGCGCTTATCCGTCAGGCGTTCCGCGAAGAACTTCCCGATGTCACGAAGTTCATCATCGCGCAGCGTGTGTCGTCGGTCGAGGACGCAGACCTTATTATCATCATGAACAACGGCGAAGTTGCGGCGCAGGGAACTCACGAAGAACTGCTCGCAACCAACGAAATTTATCAGGAAGTCTACTACTCGCAGAACAAAATCGGTGCGGGTGCGGAAGAACTCAAAAAAGTCCGTGAACAGAAAGGAGGTGACGCCGAATGAAACGCAGAATGGAAATTCAGAAAGGCAGCGTGTTGAAAATCCTCGGTAAACTGTTCAAATATCTCGGACACTACTACAAATGGGAACTCATTCTGGTGTTCGTGTGTATAGCAGTCACGGCTGTTGCGGGTATCAGTTCGTCCATATTCCTCGAAATTCTGGTTGACGACGTCATAGAACCCGGCATCGCAAACGGCTTTGACGCCATTAAAAGCACGCTGACAAAAATAGCATGTCTTATGGCGGGAATTTACGTGTTCGGTCTGATTTGCTCTTTCGTCTACACCAGACTTATGGCAATCATAACGCAGGGCTTCCTCAAACACGTCCGCGAGGATATGTTCAATAAAATGCAGAGATTGCCCGTCAAATACTTCGATACGCACACTCACGGCGACATCATGAGTTACTACACCAACGACGTCGACGCTCTGCGTCAGCTCATATCGCAGAGCATTCCGCAAAGTTTCTTTTCGTTGGTGTCAATAGTAACTTTGCTTGTCACCATGCTCATATCCAGCATATACCTCACATTGGTTGTACTTGTAGGCGTTGCGTTTATGCTGTGGGTAACCAAAATGGTAGGCGGCAGAAGTGCAAAATTCTTCGTGCGTCAACAGAACTCTATAGGTCAGACGGAAGGTTTTGCCGAGGAAATGATACACGGACAGAAAGTCATCAAAGTTTTCTGTCACGAAGAGGCGGCAAAACGCGATTTTGCGAAAGTCAACGACCAACTTTTCGGTGACGCCGACAAGGCAAACCGTTACGGCAATATGCTCATGCCCGCAATTTCCAACATCGGACACGTCGTGTTCGTAGCGGTTGCAATCGTGGGCGGCGCGCTCGTTCTCGGCGGCGTCAGAAACCTGTCTATCACGGGACTGGAAGCAAGCGTTATCACAATGGGTGCAATAGTTTCCTTCCTCAACATGAGCAGACAGTTCACGCTCAACATCGGTCAGGTTTCCATGCAGATTAACTCCGTTGTCATGGCAATAGCAGGCGCTGGACGTATATTCGAATTCCTCGCCAACGAACCCGAAGCCGACGACGGATACGTCGAGCTCGTAAACGCCGAAATCGACGAAGACGGCAACATCACCGAAAGCAATGAGCGCACGGGCAAATGGGCATGGCGTCACCCGCACAAAGCGGACGGCACCGTCACCTACACCGAACTCAAAGGCGACATCAGACTTTTCAACGTGGACTTCGGTTACGTTCCCGAAAAACTCGTTCTGCACGACGTCAGCATCTACGCCAAACCCGGTCAGAAGATAGCGTTTGTCGGTGCGACGGGCGCGGGCAAAACCACAATCACCAACCTTATAAACCGTTTCTACGACATCGAAGACGGCAAAATCAGATACGACGGTATCAACATCAACAAGATAAAGAAAGCCGACCTGCGTCGTTCGCTCGGTATCGTTTTGCAGGATACCAACCTGTTCACGGGCACGATAATGGACAATATCCGTTACGGCAAACTCGACGCCACGGACGATGAGTGTATCGAAGCCGCTAAACTTGCGGGCGCGCACGATTTCATCACCCGACTTCCCGAAGGTTATTCGACAATGCTCACGGGCGACGGTTCCAACCTTTCGCAGGGTCAGAAACAGTTGCTGTCGATAGCGCGTGTGGCGGTTGCAAATCCCCCCGTGCTCATTCTCGACGAAGCGACGTCCTCAATCGACACCCGTACGGAATATCTTGTGCAGCAGGGTATGGACAGACTTATGGAAGGCAGAACGGTATTCGTCATTGCACACAGACTGTCCACCATTCAGAACTCCGACGCGATTATGGTTCTCGACCACGGCAGAATTATCGAACGCGGAAGCCACGACGAACTCATCGCAAAGAAAGGGCAGTACTACCAGCTTTACACAGGTGCGTTCGAGCTCGAATAAAATCGCCGTGTAAGCGGTTGCCTCAACCTTGCCGAGCTCAACAGGCACAACGCAACGGCGTAAAGAAACGTTGTGCCAAAAGAAACATTGCGAATGTTTGCACCAATGCAATACAAAAAGAAGACGCGCACCGCGCGTCTTCTTTTTATTGTTTTCTTTTCATTGTGGATATTGCAGTTGGCTTGATGTTTGTATTTTGCTTTTTCTCACTCGTTCAAAAATCGAACGTTTTTGCACAACAACAGTTTTATACAGATTATTATAGCATATAAACGTGTGTTTTCGCAAAAAGTATTGTTACGCGCGCAGGGATTACAGTTTGCAGGATATGCTTTCCATGGCTTCTTCGCGGCTGATTTTGCCGTTGTTGCAGTCTGCCATAAACTGAACGTCACGGTCTTTGAGTTTGTAGAATTGCAGAATTACAAATGCAATTGCATTGCCGATAAGCGGCAAAACTATGAACGTAAACCAAAGGCCGCGGACCGCGCCTTCCGTTTGAGTTATGCCTTGCTCGGCAAGTTCGGCGAGTTCCTGAAAGTTGCTGGCGGAAATTTCCTGCCAGTTGAAAGCCGCAAGCATGTAAAGTCCCAGCGACCCCGCAACCGCGCCCGTCAGTTTTGCCATGAACGTTTGCAGGCAGAACGTTATGCCTTTTGCCTCTATGCCCGATTTGAACCTTCCGTATTCCGCACAGTCCGGAGTGAACATGAAGAGCAGTATTCCCGCAATCGCCATAGGGATTGAGTTCATAGTCGCAAGCACCACGTAAGCTGCAAAGTTGCGGTAGGCGGCAAAGAAGGTGAGTATGTTGATGACGACGGAAATTATAAGCGACAGTTTGTAAAGGGTGATTTTGTTCATCTTTTTGATGAAAAGCGGAACGAGCAGAGCGAATATCAGGTAAGGTACGATTGAAATCGCGCCTGCTATCAAAGCGAACATCGAGTTGTTGAACACGTAGAAGGACACGAACAGATTGAGCGCACTTGCAACGTTAAGTCCCGACGAGAACAGGAAGGCCGTGTAATATATAAGAAGATATTTGTTTTTGAAAAGATATTTCAACATTCTTCTTATTGTGAACTGTTCTTCCATGGGGACGCCGAGCACGCGTTCGTGACCTTTCAGACAGAGCGGTAACATAGTCGCAAACGCAACTATGCCCACGATTATTGACACCACGAAATAGTTGGAGCCGACGGTTTCGCTGACGAGAACGGTGGCAATCAGAAAAGTCAGTCCCATGCCCGCATTTGCGAATATGCCTTTTATCGAAAGCATTGTTTCGCGTTCGCGCACGTTGTCGGTCATGACGGTTATAATGCCGTAGAGCGGCGCGTCGCAGAGCGTGTATACGGTATCCCACAAAACGTACGCAACGGCAAACCACGCAAGTTTTGCGTTTGCGCCGAGTCCTTGCGGGATTGCGAACATAAGTACCGTGGCAAGAGGAATGAGCACGACGGACGCTCTGAGCCAGGGAAGGAACTTGTTGCCGCTTTTGAATTTGACCTTATCGAAAATTGCCCCGAAAATGGCGTCGTTGCAGGCGTCCCAGATTTTTACGGCGAGCATAACCGTCGCGGAGAGGGCGGCGTCGATACCCTGAAAAAGCAGAAAAGCCGTAAGGAAAGAGGCAATCAGGTTGTATACGGCGTTTTGTCCCGTAAAGTAGAAAAAGTATCCGAACTTTTCGCCGACGGGAACCTGATACCCGTTTTTGAGCGCAAGGGCAGAAGAGATTTTGTCTTTTATATTCATGTTTCCCCCCTCGGACGCAAGGCGTCCGTCATCATTATACAACGACTTTTTCGTCGAGAAAAGACCGAAATATCGAGTGCGGCTGCATAAAATTTGTCAATATGCATAGAAAATTGCATAAATGCGCATAAAAACAGCAAAAACGGGCGTAATATACAATATTTTTCAAAAATATGCAAAAATATTTGACTTTTATTCTCGGCGTGCATATAATTGGTTTCAATAATAAAAAACACTTCTCGGAAGGTACGTTATGGACAAATCCAAAATCAAAAAAGTAGTTCTCGCCTATTCCGGCGGACTTGACACTTCAATCATTATTCCGTGGCTCAAAGAAAACTACAACAACTGCGAAGTCATCGCCGTCTCCGGCAACGTCGGACAGGCTGACGAACTCGAAGGTCTCGAAGAAAAAGCACTCAAAACCGGTGCTTCCAAACTGTATGTCGAAGACCTCACCGACGAATTCGTGGACGACTACATCATTCCCACCGTTAAGGCGGGTGCGCTGTATGAAGGTTATATGCTCGGCACGTCTTTTGCGCGTCCCATAATCGCGAAGAGAATTGTCGAAATCGCAAAGAAAGAAAACGCAGACGCAATCTGTCACGGTTGCACGGGCAAGGGCAACGACCAGGTGCGTTTCGAACTCACAATCAAAGCCTTTGCGCCCGATATGCCCGTCATCGCGCCTTGGAGGGAATGGAACATCAAGTCCCGTGAAGAGGAAATCGATTATGCCGAAGCGCACAACGTTCCGCTCAAAATCAACCGCGAGACCAACTATTCCAAAGACAAGAACCTCTGGCACCTTTCGCACGAAGGTCTCGACCTCGAAGACGCGGGCAACGAACCCATGTACGACAAACCCGGTTTCCTCGAAATGGGCGTGTCTCCCATGCAGGCGCCCGACAAACCCACCTACGTTACGCTGGATTTCGAAAAGGGCGTACCCGTTGCGTTGGACGGCAAGAAAATGTCCGCCAAAGATATCATTCTCGCGCTCAACAAAGTCGGTGGCGAAAACGGTATCGGACTGCTTGACATCGTCGAAAACCGTCTTGTCGGCATGAAGTGCCGCGGCGTGTACGAAACCCCCGGCGGAGCAATTCTTTACTTTGCTCACCAGTATCTCGAAACGCTGTGCCTTGACAAATACACCGCGCACAAGAAACAGGAACTCGCAATCACGTTTGCGGACCTCGTTTACAACGGACAGTGGTTTACGCCTCTGCGCGAAGCTCTTTCGGCATTCGTCGACAAGACGCAGGAAAAAGTCACGGGCAAAGTCAAAGTCAAACTTTACAAAGGCAATATGATTAAGGCGGGCGCGTGGAGCGACTATTCGCTGTATAGCGAAGAAATAGCCACCTTCGGCGAAGACAACGTGTACAATCAGGCGGACTCCGCAGGCTTCATCAACCTGTTCGGACTGCCCATAAAGGTGCAGGCGCAGGTCGACGCCAAGAACGCGAAGAAGTAAAATGCGCGCCGAGTGAAAGCTCGGCGTAATTTCATAAAGAGGGAATACGTTTTCGGTAAAAGTCCTGGCGGCAAAACCCCGAACGACACCCACGAACGGGACGGATTCAATGCGTCGGACGGAAACGGAATCGAAAAACCGAATTCGTCGGACTGCAAACTAAACGGTTGAATCCGACAGAAAAAGAACTTGAAATGCGCAAAACGCCTGATAAAGACGGTTTTGCTGGGAGTTATTATGGAAAAGATGTGGACGGGAAGGTTCTCCAAACAGCTCGATAAACTTGCGGACGATTTCAACAGTTCCATCTCTTTCGACTGCGCGCTTTACAAACAGGACATACAGGGTTCGATTGCGCACGCAAAGATGCTCGCGGGTTGCGGCATTATTTCGAAAGAAGAGAGCAAGGTCATCATCGACGGACTGAAAGGCATTCTTTCCGATTTGGAGAGCGGCAAGCTCGCTTTCGATTTTTCGGCGGAAGACATTCATATGTTCGTTGAGGCGGAACTCACCGCCCGCGTCGGCGACGTCGGCAAAAAGTTGCACACGGCACGCAGCCGCAACGACCAGATTGCAACGGATATGAGATTGTATCTGCGCGACGAAAGCGGCGAAGTCGTTGCGCTCATCAAACAGCTGCTTGGCGCAATTGTCGAACAGGCAAAGAAAACCAAGACGTACATCGTTCCCGGTTACACTCATCTTCAAAGGGCGCAACCCATACTCTTTGCACATCATTTGCTTGCGTACGCCATGATGTTTGTGCGTGACGCTGGCAGGATTTCCGACGCGGTAAGGCGTATGAACGTAAGCCCGCTCGGAAGCTGCGCGCTCGCGGGCACGTCGTACGATACGGACAGGACGTACACCGCGAAACTGCTCGGTTTCGACAGCTACTGCCTCAACAGCATAGACGGCGTTTCCGACCGCGATTTCTGCGTTGAACTCATGAGCGCGTTCGCACTCGTCATGACGCACCTTTCGCGTTTTGCCGAAGAAATAATTCTTTGGTCGTCGTGGGAGTTCGGTTTTGTCGAACTCGACGACGCGTACACAACGGGTTCGAGCATTATGCCGCAGAAAAAAAATTCGGATATGGCGGAACTCGTGCGCGGCAAGACGGGCAGGGTTTACGGCGACCTTATGGCAATGCTCACGGTGCTCAAAGGACTGCCGCTTGCTTACAACAAGGATATGCAGGAAGACAAAGAGTGCATGTTCGACAGCCTGCGCACCGTCAAAAATTGTCTTGCGGTGTTCGCGCCCATGGTTGCAACCATGACGGCGAAAAAAGACAATATGTACCGCGCGGCGCAGAAAGGTTTCATCAACGCAACCGACCTTGCCGATTATCTTGCAAAGAAAGGCGTACCATTCAGGAGCGCGTACAAAACCGTCGGACAAATCGTCGCGTACTGCATATCGCAGGACAAAGTGCTCGACGAACTCACAATAGACGAATACAAGAAGTTCGACAAACTTTTCGAAGAAGACCTTTACGGCGAAATTTCTCTTTCCGCTTGCGTACAGAAGAGGACTTCGGCGGGCGGAACGGGAGCGCGTTCGGTGGAACAGCAGATTAAGTTCGTAGAGGAGTTCATCAAATGAAGACAAAAGTTTTCATAGACGGAAAAGCGGGAACGACGGGGCTTCGTATATACGAAAGACTGTCAGTGCGCGACGACGTGGAAATCCTGCAACTGTCCGATGAACTTCGCAAAGACACGGCGTGCAGAAAAGAGGCGTTGAACAGTGCAGGCGTCGCATTTCTCTGCCTGCCCGACTCTGCGGCAATCGAAGCCGTAAGTCTTGTGGAAAATCCCGATACGGTTGTAATCGACGCGTCGACCGCACACCGTACGGCTGACGGCTGGGCGTACGGATTCCCCGAACTCGGCGAAAAGTTCGCGGACAAAGTGGCAAAAGGCAAACGCATTGCCGTTCCCGGGTGCCACGCGTCGGGATTTATCGCCCTCGTTCAACCGCTTGTCGAACAGGGAGTAATAGCTCCGTCCGCAAAACTCGTTTGCCATTCGCTTACGGGTTACAGCGGCGGCGGAAAACAGATGATAGCGCAGTATCAGGCGGAAGGGGAGAGCCTTCACGCTCCCAGACAATACGGACTTTCGCAGACGCACAAACATCTGAAAGAAATGACCGCGATATGCGGACTGGATACCCCGCCCGCGTTCTGTCCCGTGGTATGCGACTTTTACAGCGGTATGGAAGTGAGCGTCGCGTTGTTTGCAGACGACTTGCAAAAAGGCGCGAAAGCAGGGGACATCAAAGACCTTTATCGGAATATGTACGACGGCGAAATAGTTTTCTATCGCGAGAACTGCGACGAAAACGGATTTCTGTCGGCGGGCAGATATTCGGGTAATGACTGTATGGAGATTTCCGTACACGGCTCGGCGGACAGAATACTGCTTGCGGCACGGTACGACAATCTCGGCAAGGGGGCGTCGGGCGCGGCTGTGGAGTGTATGAATATCGTGCTCGGCAAACCCGCGTCGTACGGACTGGAACTGTCACCGAACCGCGACGTAAAAACAATCCGCAACAACTGAGCGGCGGTCGGCGATAAAGTCAATCCGACTTGAAAACCTTGTGAAAAGGGTTGGGATTGAAAAAGGGAATTGGGACGGAAAATCAACGGAGTACGGACTGAAAATTATGAAGACCGAAAAGGATATGACATTTGAAATCAAACCCGTAGCGGGCGGCGTGTGCGCGGCAAAAGGATTTGTCGCCAACGGCATCTGGTGTAGCATCAGGAAAAACAAGACCAAAAAGGACCTTGCGCTGATAGTGTCGGAATGCCCCGCGGACGCGGCGGCGGTGTACACGCGCAACCTTGTGAAGGGAGCGCCGCTGGTCGTCACCAAAAAGCACGTCGACGGCGGCAAAATCAAAGCCGTCATCTGCAACAGCGGCAATGCAAACACCTGCAACGCGGACGGTGAAGAAGTGGCGGAAAAGACCTGCGAATACACCGCGCAGGCACTTGGCGTCGCGGCACGTGAAATCGCAGTTGCAAGCACGGGCGTTATCGGGCAGCCTCTCGACGTTACGCCCATTGCAAACGGCATTCCCGCGCTTGTTGCGGGACTGGGCGCGAACGGACTTGCGGCGGCGGAAGCCATAATGACCACGGATACCGAAGTCAAAGAGATTGCGGTAGAGTTCACGGTTGACGGCAAAACGTGCAGGCTTGGCGGCATTGCGAAAGGTTCGGGAATGATACACCCCGATATGGCGACTATGCTTGTTTTCCTTACCACCGACGTAAGCATCTCGGCAGAAATGCTGTCCAAAGCGTTGAAAGGCGACGTCGACAAGACATTCAATATGCTGTCCGTTGACGGCGATATGTCCACCAACGATATGGTGCTTTTGCTTGCCAACGGCATGGCTGGCAACGCAAGAATAGAAGAAGAAAACGACGCATTCGACACTTTTATGTGCGCACTCAACACCGTAAACGTCGCGTTGTGCAGAATGATAGCGGGTGACGGCGAAGGCGCGACCAAACTTCTGGAATGCGAAGTTACGGGCGCAAAGACCCTTGCCGACGCGAGAATTGCGGCAAAATCCGTGATATGTTCGTCGCTTTTCAAAGCCGCAATGTTCGGCGCGGACGCAAACTGGGGACGCGTGCTTTGCGCTCTCGGATACAGCGGAGCAAACCTCGACGTGACTAAAATCGACGTGGCGTTTTCTTCGCCCGCGGGCAAAATCGAAGTTTGCAAAAACGGTGCGGGCGTGGAGTTTTCGGAAGAAGTCGCAAAGAAAATTCTGCTCGAAAAGGAAATTACCGTGCTTGTCGCGCTCAACGACGGCGACGCCTGCGCTTCGGCGTGGGGGTGCGACCTCACTTACGACTATGTGAAAATCAACGGAGATTACCGCACCTGACGGGCGGAGTTCCGAGGAGGAAATATGGAGATAAGCAATAACCAACGCGCAAAAGTTCTCATCGAGGCTTTGCCTTACATTCAGAAATATTACAACAAAATCGTCATCGTCAAGTACGGCGGCAACGCAATGATTGACGAAGAACTCAAAAAGGCGGTCATGGGCGACCTCGTACTTCTGTCGCTAATCGGTATCAAGGTCGTGCTTGTGCACGGCGGCGGACCCGAGATTACGGAAATGCTGAACAAAATCGGCAAGAAAACGGAGTTTGTCGGCGGACTGCGCGTGACCGACAAGGAAACCGCGGACGTTGTGCAAATGGTGCTTGCGGGCAAAATCAACAAGAGTCTCGTCAACCTGTTGCAGTCGCTCGGCGGCAAGGCAATGGGACTCAGCGGCGCGGACGGCGGATTGATTTCCGCAAAACAGCTTGACGAAAAACTCGGATACGTCGGAGAAATTACGTCCGTCAACGTTCAGCCTGTGCTCGACCTGCTCGAAAAAGGGTATATACCCGTCATTTCGACGGTTGCTTGCGATAGCGACGGCAACGTGTACAACATCAATGCGGATACGGCGGCGGCGCGTATTGCCGGTATGCTCAAAGCCGAAAGTCTCATCAATATGACCGACACTGCGGGACTGCTCGAAAACCCCGAAGACGAAAGCACGTTGATAAGCAAGATTTTCGTAAGCGAAGCGCAACGGCTTGTCAATCAGAAACAGCTGTCGGGCGGAATGATACCCAAGGTGAACTGCTGCATCGAGGCAATCCGCCGCGGAGTGAAGAAAGTGTTCATAATCGACGGACGCATTCCTCACTCCATTCTCATCGAAACTCTCACCGACGAGGGTATCGGCACAATGTTCGTGTCGGGTGAACAACTATGAACATAAAGGAAAAAGACGCCCTTTATATTGCAAACACGTATGCGCGTTTCCCCGTGCATATCGTCGCGGGAGAGGGAAGCACTCTTTATGACGACGAGGGCAAGGCGTACGTCGATATGGGCAGCGGCATAGGCGTGACCGCGTTCGGCGTGGGCGACAAAATTTGGACGTACGCAGTCAAAGCGCAGCTCGACAAACTTCAACACGCGTCCAACCTTTATTACACCGACCCGTGCGTGGAACTTGCCGAGAAGCTGTGCAAGAAAACGGGTATGGAAAAGGTTTTCTTTTCCAACTCGGGCGCGGAAGCCAACGAATGCGCAATCAAAACCGCGCGCAAATGGGGTGCGGAAAACAAGGGTGCGGAGTACTTCAACATTGTCACGCTGAAAGGAAGTTTTCACGGCAGAACGCTTGCCACGCTTGCGGCGACGGGACAGGACGCGTATCACAAGGATTTTCTCCCCGTAACGCCCGGATTTCTGTATGCTTCGGCGACGGACGCCGACGAAGTCGAAAAGACGGTTGCGGAGAACAAATGCGCAGCCGTTATGTTCGAAGTCGTGCAGGGCGAAGGCGGCGTTGTTGCGCTTGACGGAGCGTATCTTGCAAAACTGCAAGAAATCGCGGAGAAATACAACGTTCTGCTCATTGCCGACGAAGTTCAGACGGGCAACGGCAGAAGCGGCAAATATTTCGCATATATGCATTACGGGCTCAAACCCGACATAGTCACAACGGCGAAAGGTCTGGGCGGCGGGTTGCCTATCGGCGCAACTCTGTTCGGCAAGAAAACGGCAAACGTACTTACGGCGGGCACGCACGGTTCGACTTTCGGCGGCAACCCTGTTGCCGCGGCGGGCGCAGTCAGCATCGTTGACAGACTGACCGACGCGTTTATGGCGGAAGTCGCGAAGAAGTCCGCGTATGTCGTAAATTCGCTTGCGGGTAAAAAAGGTATAAAGGAAATTACGGGTACAGGGCTTATGCTCGGAATACTCACGGAGCGTCCCGTCGACGAAGTTCTCGCCGACCTGCGCGCGGAAGGGGTGCTCGCTCTCAAAGCCAAAAACAAAGTCAGGCTTTTGCCGCCGCTCAACATAAGCGAAGCGGAACTCGGCGAAGCGGTAGAAATAATCGGGAAGGTGTGCGCAAAATGAAAAATCTGCTCAAACTTATGGATTTGTCGGAACGTGAGATAATCGAAATTCTCAACACCGCCGATCAGCTGAAATTCGAAAAGAAAAACGGAATTCCTCACAAAATTCTCGAAGGGAAATCCCTTGGTCTGATATTCGCGAAATCCTCGACCAGAACGCGCGTGTCGTTCGAAGTCGCAATGTACGACCTCGGCGGCAATTCGCTGTTTCTGAGTTCGCGCGATTTGCAGATCGGCAGGGGAGAAGTCGTGCAGGACACCGCCCGCGTGCTGTCGCGTTATCTCGACGGCATAATGATTCGCACGTTTGACCAGGCGGAAGTCGAAGCGCTTGCGAAGTTCGGCACTATTCCGATTATTAACGGGTTGACGGACTATTGCCACCCCTGTCAGGTGCTTGCCGACCTTATGACGATAAGGGAATACAAAGGCACGTTCAAAGGCAGAAAACTCTGCTATGTAGGCGACGGCAACAATATGACGAATTCGCTTATCGTAGGCGGCATCAAACTCGGTATGGAAGTCGCGGTGGCCTGCCCGAAAGGATACGAACCCGACGCCGAAATAATGAAGTGGGCGGCGGAAAACGGTGTGTTCACCTGTGACGAAGACGTGCTGAAATGCGCGGCGGATGCCGACGTTCTTTACACCGACGTATGGGCGTCTATGGGACAGGAACAGGAAGCCGAAATGCGCAAAAAGGTGTTTAAGAACTACCAAATCAACGATAAAGTTATGGAAGTGGCGAAAAGCGACGCAATGGTGTTGCATTGTCTTCCCGCTCACCGCGAAGAAGAAATCACATCCAAAGTGTTCGAGGCCCATTCCAAGGAAATATTCGACGAAGCCGAAAACCGTCTGCACGCGCAGAAGGCTGTGCTTGTCAAATGTCTTAAAGACTGAAACAAGACTGAAAGGAAAAGGCACAAGGGGAAGGGGATTGAAGAGGAGAAACGCACGCGACACGGGTTTTCGTGACGTGTGCGTTTTTCTTTGTTCCGGATTTGTGTTGTCCGTGTGTTGGTTTTCGGCGATTTTTTGGCGTCAAGTGTAACCCGTCTACGGTACAATCGTATCTTAATAGTTACGGTACGCCCGCGCGATGCGAAACCGTGCGCAACTTGTAAAATCCGCACGTAATTCGTCTTTTTTTGTATGCGTTCGCTCCAAACGTTTTCGCGTGGTGTAATCTGAAAAAAAATCCCGAAAATCCCGAAAATTATATAACTTTAACACTTATTTAATTTTTCGGGTGCGAAAATACTTTTTGTATTTGATAATAGATAACCGTTATGCAGCAACGGGAGGTTGCGTTCTTTGCGGCAACCGTCGTTTGCTTGATTTGCAGACTTTGCGACGTTATCGTAAAAAGGCGGGTTGCCGTAAAAAGGGTAGAGTCAGAGGTATTTATGCTAGTTCTTCACAACATTGTCAAAGACTACGTTATGAACGAAAACACCGTTCACGTGCTGAAAGGCGTTGACGTTTGTTTCAGAAAATGCGAGTTTGTCGCGGTGCTCGGTCCTTCGGGTTGCGGCAAAACAACGCTTCTCAACATCATAGGCGGGCTGGACAGATACACGTCGGGCGACATTCTGGTCGACGGTATCAGCACCGAAAACTACGGCGACCGCGACTGGGACGTTTACCGTAACCACCGCATAGGGTTTGTTTTCCAGTCCTACAATCTCATTCCGCACCTCAGCGTTCAGCGCAACGTCGAAATGTCGATGACGCTTGCGGGCGTCCCGTCCGCGGAACGCAAGGCAAGAGCAATTGCCGCTCTCGAAAGAGTGGGACTTGCGTCGGAAGCCAAAAAGAAACCCAATCAGTTGTCGGGCGGACAGATGCAGCGCGTAGCCATTGCGCGAGCCATTGTCAACAACCCCGACATTATTCTAGCCGACGAGCCGACGGGCGCGCTTGACAGCGAGTCGGGCGTGCAGGTTATGGAGTTGCTCAAAGAAATTTCCAAAGAGAAACTCGTCATAATGGTCACGCACAACGAAACGCTGGCGAACGAGTACAGCACCCGTATAATCAACCTGAAAGACGGCGTCGTTACGAGTGACAGCGCACCGTACAGCAGGGAAGAGTGTGCGGCGGACGGCGACGGCGAAGCCGTGCTTTACGACAAAGAAGAAAAGGAAATTGCAGACGGACAGGCGGAAAACGCCGAGGACGTTTCGGATTTTGACGGCGCAGGTTATGAGGAAGATACCGAAGCCGTGTCGGAAGTCAAAGCCGCACCAAAAAACAAAATCGCCGCGTTTTTCGCAGATATGAACGAAAAGGGACGCAAAAGACGCGAAATCAGAAAGCGCGTACGTGCCGACCGCAAGGCGCGCGGCAAAAGCGCGATGTCGTACGGCACCGCAATATCGCTCAGTTTCACAAACCTTCTGAGCAAAAAAGGCAGAACTGCGCTTACGGCGTTTGCGGGCAGTATTGGTATCATCGGTATCGTTCTTGTTCTTGCCTTGTCCAGCGGTGCGGGAATTTATATACAGTCTATGGAAGAGGACGCTTTGTCGCAGTACCCCATTCAGATTGAACGCACCAACACGGATTTGCAGTCCATAATCAACATTCTTATGGAGCAGAATACCGAAAGACCGGATTGGCCCGACAACGAGGAAATCGTCGTCAACGAAGTCATAGGGCACTTGCTCGCAAATCTGTCGGCGGCACTCAATGACACAAACGACCTCAAAGCATTCAAATCCTACATCGAAGAGAACTTCGACGAAAACATCGGGTATGTCAAATACGACTACGGCACCACGTTCGACGTGTTCTGCAACTACGTCGGTGACGATGAGAAGTATATGAAAGTCAACCCGTTCATCGAAGGCATAGCGGACGCAATCCCCCCTTCACTCAGCGGCTTCCTCGACAAAATCGAACAGTTCGGCGCGCTGTTGTCCGTGTGGGACGAGATGATTGAAAACGAAGACCTCGTCAAGTCGCAGTACGAGTTGCTCGGCGACTCCAAATGGCCGACGTCTTATGACGAAGTGCTGATTGTCGTTGACGAAAAGAACTCGCTTGACGACTTCACACTGTTTGCGCTCGGTCTCAAATCGCCCGACGAACTTATGGACGCGATTATGAACGGCGGTGAGTTCGCTTCCGAAACCTATCAGCCCGAAGAACTCATAGGATTGGAGTATCGCATCACCACGGGCACGGACTACTACCAGCAGGACGAAAACGGAAAATGGTATAAGATTACCGAGCGTAACGACCAACGCGAGATTTCCTTTGTGGAAGGAACCAACTCCGAAGGCGAACCCAACAGCGTAACCGTCAAGGTCGTGGGCGTTATACGTCCGAAGAAAGGCACGCAGGTGACTTCCATAAACGGCAACATCGCTTACACGCACGCGCTTACCGAATATTTGTCCGACCGCGCATACAACAGCCCCGCGGCAAAAGCGCAACGCGCGGCGGGTAACGTGGACATTCTCGACGGCGACGAACTCACCGACGACGAGTACGACGCCAGAATGCTGGAATTCGGCATTGCCGATATGACCAACCCGATGTCGGTGCGAATTTACGCAAACTCGTTCAACGACAAAGAGAAAATCGAGAAGTTCATCGCAGACTACAACTCCGCCACATACAACGATATCAAGTACACCGACAACCTCGAAATGATTATGGGTTACGTCGACAGCCTTACGGGGACGGTCACGGGCGTACTCATAGGATTTGCCGCGATTTCGCTTGTCGTTTCGTCGATAATGATTGCGATAATCATCTACACGTCCGTTCTCGAACGGCGCAAGGAGATCGGCGTACTGCGAAGCATGGGCGCACGCAAAACGGACATCAGCAACGTGTTTATTGCCGAGTCGGGAATGATAGGGCTTATAGCGGGTATAATCGGCGTCGTTATCGCGCTAATACTGTTCATGCCGCTGAACATTATTCTCGAAAGCTATTTGTCCGTTGCAAACCTCGTGCATATCGAATGGTGGCATGCGGTCATGATGATTGCAATCAGCGTGGTGCTGTCAATCATAGCGGGATTTATTCCTTCCCGAATAGCGGCGAAGAAAGACCCCGTCAAGTGCTTGCGCGAGGATTAATGCGGACAAACATATTGTTCAAATAAACCGACTTCAAATTGCTACGGAGCGCACCTCTTTGAGATGCGCTCCTTGTTTTCGGCTTGACATCGCAAGCGCGGAAAGTATATCATAAAACCGCTTGAAAACCGCACGGACAGGACTTGCGGAACATCGGAGAGAAATATGAAAAAACTCGGATTCGGACTTATGAGGTTGCCCGTCACGAAAAAGGACGACCCGACCAAAATCGACATGAAACAACTAGGAAAGATGGCGGACGTATTCGTCGAAAACGGATTTACTTATTTCGACACCGCTTATATGTACCACGACGGTATCAGCGAAAAAGCCGTGAAGAAAGCCATCGTCGCAAGATACCCCCGCGAATCTTTTCTGCTCGCCACGAAACTGCCCACGATGTTCCTTAAAGAGGAAGGCGACCATGAGCGCATTTTTGCCGAACAGCTCGAAAAATGCGGCGTGGACTATTTCGATTACTATCTTCTTCACAACCTGAACGTGGAAAACTATGCCATTGCCGAAAAATTCGGAAGTTTCGCATACGTTGCGAAACTGAAAAAAGAGGGCAAAATCCGCCATATGGGATTTTCCTTCCACGACACGGCGGAAGTGCTCGACAAAATACTTACCGAACACCCCGAAGCGGAGTTCGTACAACTGCAAATCAACTATCTCGATTGGGACGACCCGACAATTCAGTCGCGCAAGTGCTACGAAACGGCGGTCAGACACGGCAAGAAAGTTATTGTTATGGAACCCGTCAAAGGCGGAACGCTTGCAAACCTTCCCGAAGAGGCGGCAAAGCTGCTCAAAGAGGCGCACCCCGACTGGACGCAGGCGGGCTGGGCGCTGCGTTTCGTCGCCGGACTGGAAAACGTAATGACCGTTCTCAGCGGAATGTCCAACGTCGCGCAAATGGAAGACAGCGTTTCGTTTATGTCGGACTGCGCGCCGCTTGACGAAAAGGAACTTGCACTTCTTCGCAAGGTCACGGAGATAATCAACAATCAGAAAAAGATAGGCTGCACGGCTTGCAGATATTGCACGGAAGGCTGTCCCGAAAACATCGCGATACCCGAATATTTTGCGCTTTACAACTCGCACGTGGCCAGAGAAACCGACGAGGCGACGTTGAAAGAGCAGTACGCAAAATACACCAAGGAATACGGCGCGGCAAGTTACTGCATAAAATGCAGAAGTTGCGAAAGCGCGTGTCCGCAACATCTTCCCGTGACCGAATTGCTGGAAAAAGTCGCCGAACATTTCGAGAAATAAAAGTGCAGAGCGTTATTTGTCCGAAAATTCAAATTAAAACAGACCGCGAACGGTCTGTTTTGATTTTGTTGATAGAATCGGCAGTCAGTGAGCAAAGCGACGGAATAGCGGCATTTGTGGCATCTGTTCTGCGTGCAGAGTTCACGCAGGACGCAAATCCGCGTCAGCCCTGGCATGGAAGGGGTTTGCCGCGCATAGCGCGGGCGGGCAGTCGCCCGCAAATTCCCGAAGGCAAACAAAAAACCTAACACTGTTACATTTTGAGTGTTGAAAGGAATGTAACGCGTGAGCACGAACGCAAAATAACACGCGGAGCGAAAATGAGAGAACAAGCGACAGTTTTGCTTGCAAAAAGCGGCGCGAAGTGAACGGAACGATTTTCGCGACGCGAAGAACAGACGCAGGCAAAAAAGCAAACACTCTGCAGAAAATGCAGAGTGTTGCATATACAGCCTTGCGGCTGTGATGGTGGAGACGAGGGGATTCGAACCCCTGACCTATGCGTTGCGAACGCATCGCTCTACCAACTGAGCCACGCCCCCACGCGTGATTAGCATTGCTATTATACCACAATCGCGCAATTTGGCAAGGATTTTGACCCAATTTTCAAACCTGCTTTTTCGTTGGGTCTGCCAACCGCTTTTTGACACCCGTCGGGTTAGAGGTTCACGTGTGCGCGACGGGCGCGTAGCGGAAATAATTTTTATGAAAAATAAATTAAAAATAAGGGTAGTGCAAGCCTTTTTTCCTTGCACGCGAGCGGGCGCGTGTGCTATTATCAATATGATTACGCGCAAGGGAGAAAGATATGGCAAAGGTCAAAGCTTTGAAAAGCATCGAAGAGCCTGCGGTAAAACCGGAAGATAAAATTTCTTTGAAAGAACAGATTATTTACGGTTCCGCCGATTTGTTCGGAGGAGGGCAAGCGGCATTTCTGTCGGTAATCCTGCTCGCGTTTTTTACCAACATGGTTGGAATAGAAGCAGGTATCGCAGGTACAATTATTACCGTATCAAAACTTTGGGACGCAATTTCCGACCCGTCAATGGGACTTATATCAGAAAATACGCGCTGGTCGAAACTCGGCAGACGTAAACCTTATATGATAATAGGCGGAATTCTGATTCCTTTCGGACTTGCATTTTTGTTTGCACCTATTCAGTATCTCGGTTTCGGTGCCACATCCAAAGTGGTATGGATGATTTTTGCGTATTTGGTCTATTGCACCATTTCCACCATTTCTCAAGTGCCTTACATGTCGATGAGTTCCGACATTTCCATGGATTATCGCGAAAGGAACAAGGCGAACACATGGAAACTTTTGTTTGACATCATTGCTGCGGGCGTTTTTTATCTTGTTCCCAGTCTGATTTGGGGATTGGTGAAAAAAGGCGAAATGGACTATATGTCTTTCTACTATCTTATAGTATTCGGTTTCGGTCTGGTATTTGCTATACCGCTTATCGTGGCAGGTCTTACCATTAAAGAAAGAGCGCCTTATGACATGAACGTCAAAGCAACGCTCAGTTTTAAAGAGTATTTCAGAGCATTTACTGTAAAATCTTATATTTGGCACATTGTCATGTACGTTTCGGCGTTCCTTACCATGGATATGGTAAGTGCGCTTGCCATTTATTATACCGACTACATCGGCGGTTGTGCGTGGGGCGTACAGGTCGATTTCGGTTTTATTACACTCGACATGGGTTCCATTATGGTTATAGCACCCATGATGGTGTGTGCGGCAATAGGTATTGTTATAGCTTATGTGATTAAGGCGAAGTACTCCAAACAGGCTGCATTCAGAACAGGATTGCCGGTTTATATTATAGGAGCAATTCTTCTTGCCACATATCAAGACTCGTGGGGATTGCCTTGGCTTGTTCCTGTTTTTGCGGCGGTAATGGGCTTTGGCTTTGCCGGCGCACAATCGATGCCTTGGTTGGTTTTCCCCGATACGGTTGATATAGCAGAACTAAAACTCGGATATCGTCCTACGGCAAATATGTCGGGTGTTATGACATTTGCCAGAAAGGTTGCTACGGCATTGGGCGTTGGCATGGTCGGTTGGGTTCTCGGAGGAGCGGGTTATATTCCTCAAACCGATGTAAATCCTTATCCTGTGCAGCCTGAGAGTGTTATGATTGCAATAAGAGTTCTACTCGCAGTTTCCGTTGCTGTATTGCTTACAATAGGCTTTATTGCATCGGTCAAATATCGTGTAACCGACAAAAAATTGCAAAGAGTCCGTTATATTAACGACAAAGTCAAGGAAGGCGGCATAGACAGTCTTAACATAGCCGAACAGGTCGAAAGAGAAGATCTGCTCAAGGAGCTTGCAAATTAATGACGAAAGCGGAATTTGTAAGACAAGACCAATGTACTGTGATTAAGAAAGCGGAAGCCAGACCTTTCCGCATTCTGCAACTCACCGACATTCACATCGGCGGCGGTTTTCTAAGCCGTAAAAAAGACAAAATGGCTCTCGACGCCGTCCGCAAAATCGTAAAAGCGGCAAACGCCGATTTCGTGGTTGTCACGGGAGATATGGTGTATCCGCTGTTTATGTTCTCGGGCACGAGCAACAACCTGAAAGCCACGCGCAAGTTCGGCGAAGCCATGGAAAGCCTCGGCGTGCCCTGGACGTGCGTATTCGGAAATCACGACGAAGAAGTCATCGCATTTTACAAAAAAGACAGATTAGGCGACTATTATGAGTCGTTAAAACACTGTTTCTTCCGAAAAGGCGACAAAAATCTGACGGGTATCGGAAACCATTATTTCCGTTTGGAAACTAGTGACGGCAAACTCGTCACGATGCTTATGATGGTTGACAGCAACAGCTATCTGGGCAAAAGCTTTTTCAGCGGTTTCGACGTTATTCACGACGACCAGATTGACTGGTACGAAAACATTATCAAAGAAAATTCGCCCGCAGGCACGGTAGTGCCGTCGCTGGCGTTTTTCCATATTCCGCCCAAAGAGTTCAAGGAAGGTTGGGAAAAGTGCTACCGCGGCGACCCCGAAGCCACATACCGTCTCGGGTTTGTCGGTGAAAAGGACAACTATTTCGGATATGCCAAAACAAAGGACGGAAACTTCTTCCGCAGAATGGTGGAACTCGGCAGTTGCAAGGGTATGTTCATGGGACACGACCACCTCAACACCCTCAGCATCGATTACAAGGGCATTCGCCTGACGTACGGCATGAGCATAGACTATCTCGCATATGTCGCGGCACTCGGCAACATTCCGACCGCAAAATGCCGCACGCAACGCGGCGGTACGCTCATCGACGTCAACGACGACGGAACGTTCGAAGTGTCCATGCTTCCGCTTACGGACATAGAAGCCGCAGAGTCGGGGAAGAATAACTAAGCAATAGACAGTATAAACAACAATAAAAAATATAAACGAAAAGAAACAAGAAAGTAAAGGGCGGCGGTTATGCGTAAGGAGTGCGAACGGTTGCCCGAACGCAGGGAAGTCGGCTACGGCTTGCCCGAAAACCAAACAAGGAAACAATCCGCTATGCGGAAGTAAATATTTGTCAGTGGAGGAAAACATGAAAATCGGTTTTACTGAAACAGTTTTGCGCGACGCAAACCAATCCTTGATTGCAACGCGTCTGCCGTTTGAAAAATTTGCCGATATTTTGCCCGAAATGGATAAAGCGGGCTATTACAGCGTTGAGTGCTGGGGCGGCGCGGTGTTCGATTGCTGCCTGAGATACCTCAACGAAGACCCCTGGGAAAGACTTCGCAAACTCCGCAAGGCTATGCCCAACACCAAGTTGCAGATGCTTCTGCGCGGTCAGAACCTGCTCGGTTACAAGCACTATCCCGACGAAATAGTGAGAATGTTCGTCGCAAAATCCGTTGAAAACGGTATCGATATCATCAGAATTTTCGACGCGCTCAACGACCTTCGCAACATCGAAGTCGCAACCGACGAAGCAATCAAACGCGGCGCGCAGGTTTCGGGGACCATCAGCTACACCCAGTCTCCCGTGCACACCATCAAAGCGTTTGCAAAACTCGCAAAAGATATGGAAAACATGGGCGTTGCCACTATCTGCATCAAGGATATGGCAGGCGTCATGAGCCCCGCGGAAGCGTACGAACTCGTTTCCGAAATCAAGAAGAGCGTCAAACTTCCCGTCGTTCTGCACACTCACTGCACGACCGGTATGGCGTTCATGACCTATCTCAAAGCGGCGGAAGCAGGCGTCGACGTCATTGACACCGCAACGTCCTGTTTCAGCGGCGGCAGCTCCCAGCCCGCAACCGAAACCCTCAACTTCGCACTCGAAGGTCTGGGATACGAAACCGGTCTGAAAGCCGACGTGCTCAAAAAGGTCAACGACTTCTTCAAGCCTGTCCGTGACGAGTTTCTCAAATCCGGTCAGCTTGACCCCAAAATGCTCGCAACCGACACCGACGCGCTCAACTACAAGGTTCCCGGCGGAATGCTGTCCAACCTCGTCGCACAGCTCAAAGCGCAGAACGCGATGGACAAGTTCGAACAGGTTCTCGAAGAAACCCCCAAGGTTCGCGCAGACCTCGGTTATCCTCCGCTTGTCACCCCTATGAGCCAGATGGTCGGCGTTCAGGCGACCTCCAACGTGCTGGCAGGGGAGAGATACAAGAACATCTCCAAGGAAGTCAAGGCGTATTGCAAAGGCGAATACGGCAAGGCTCCCGGCAAAATCAACCCCGACGTGCTCAAACTCGTGCTCGGTGACGAGAAACCCATTCAGGGTCGTTATGCCGACACTCTCGAACCCGTCTTCGAAAAGACCAAGAAAGAGCTCGAAGGTATAGCCAAGAGCGATGAGGACGTGTTGTCTTACATCATGTTCCCGCAAGTTACCGAAAAGTATTTCGCGGCCCGCAAGGCGCAGGAAGAAAAAGTGGTGCGCTATACCATCGCTCCCATAGAATAAGGAGGCGTTTTTATGCAAATCAGTATTCTGGACGCATTGTTGATTTCCGTAATCGGCATTGCAATCGTGTTTGCGGTACTCATAATTCTGATGCTCATCATCATGCTTATGGGCGTTATCGCGGACAAGAGCCCCGCTATTGCGGCAAAAATGCCCAAAATCAAGTTCGGCAAAAAGAAAGCGCAGCCCGCTGAAACCGTCGAAGACAAACACGAAGCCCCTGCGGCTGTCGGCACCTGCGGCGAACTCGTGCTGGTCAAAACCGACGAGCGCGACGCGGCTATGATTATGGCTATCGTTGCGGACACCCTCGATACGCCTTTGAACCAGCTGCGTTTCAAGAGCATTAAAAGAGTTGATGAAGGAGACAAGGAATAATGATATACAAAGTTACGTTGAACGGCAAAATTTACGAAGTAGAAGTTGAAAAAGGCGAAGCGGTCATTCAGGCTGAATACGAAGCCGCGCTTCCCACCGCTCCCGCACCTGCGGCACCTGCTGCTCCCGCACCCGTTGCTGCTCCCGCGGCTCCTGCGGCACCCGCACCCGCGGCATCCGCTGCGGCAGGCGACAACACCGTTACCGCGCCTCTGCCCGGCAACATCAACGCCGTCAAAGTCGCAGTCGGCGACACCGTCAAAGCGGGTACGGTGCTTATCATTCTCGAAGCTATGAAGATGGAAAACGAAGTCGTCGCTCACAAAGACGGCAAAATCTCCAAAATCTTCGTTCAGAAAGGTGCAGTCGTCCAGACCGGCGATGCGCTTGTCAACATTGACTGATAAGAGGGCATTATGAATTTCGGCGATACAATGGAAAATTTGTGGGAGTCCAGCGGTTTCGCTAACTTCCAATGGCAAAACGCCGTAATGATTGTCATTGCGTGTGTTTTCCTCTACCTTGGCATCAGAAAAAAGTTCGAGCCTTTGCTTCTGGTCGGTATTGCGTTCGGTATGCTGATAAGCAACCTTCCCGGTCCGATTTCAGGCTGGCTCTTCCACCCCGATTACTGGACGAGTGAAGAAGTGGTCGCAAACGGCGTCAATTACGCCGAAGTGCTCAACCACGGCGGACTTGTCGACATTCTGTATATCGGTGTCAAAACGGGCGTTTATCCCTGCCTAATCTTCCTCGGCGTCGGCGCGATGACGGACTTCGAGCCTTTGCTCTCCAACCCCAAATCGCTCATTCTTGGCGCGGCGGCACAGATCGGTATTTACGTTGCGTTCTTCCTCGCTGTTGCGTTCGGTTTCACGGGCGAACAAGCGGCGTCCATCGGTATCATCGGCGGCGCGGACGGTCCTACGGCTATCTGGCTTACGAAAGGACTTGCTCCCGAACTGCTTGCGGCAATCGCTGTTGCGGCTTACTCCTACATGGCTTTGATACCTATCATTCAGCCTCCGCTCATGCGCCTTGTCACAACCAAGAAGGAACGCGCAATCGTGATGAAACCCACCCGCAAAGTCAAGAAAGCGGAAAAGATTCTCTTCCCGATTGTCGTTACCATCGCAACGTGCCTCTTCCTGCCCTCGGTTGCTCCCTTGCTCGGCTGCCTCATGCTCGGTAACCTCTTCAAGGAATGCGGCGTAACGGAAAGACTTTCCGACACGGCACAGAACGCACTTATGAACATCGTCACCATTCTGCTCGGCGTTTCCGTCGGTGCAACGGCGCATTACAGCACCTTCCTCACCACCGAAACCCTCAAAATCGTGGCGCTCGGTCTTCTGGCATTCGTGTTCGCAACCCTCGGCGGTCTGCTCATCGGCAAACTGCTGTGCTGGCTCACCAAAGGCAAAATCAACCCGCTCATCGGTTCCGCAGGCGTTTCGGCAGTTCCCATGGCGGCTCGCGTCTCCAACGTGGAAGGTCTCAAAGCGCGTCCGGGCAACTATCTGCTCATGCATGCAATGGGTCCCAACGTGGCGGGCGTTATCGGTTCCGCAGTTGCGGCAGGCTTCCTGATGGCAGTCTTCGGCGGCTGATAAAATGGACGAGTACGATTATACGACATACGCAAAGCAGGGCAGGCAACTGCCTTGCTTTTGCTATAAATCGGTGACGTCGACAAACCTTACCGCAAAAGAAATGCTGCGAGCAGGAAAGGTTGCGTACGAGTTCGCCGTCATATCCCGCGAACAGACTGGCGGGCGCGGAAGATACGACCGCAAGTTCCTGTCGCTTGCGGGAAAGGGTATGTACGTCACATACGTGGCACGCGTTCCTTCCGACGTAGACGTATCGCCGCTCGGCGGCCTTTGCGCTCTTTGCGTAACGGATTTGCTCTACGAGGTTTTCGAGATACAAAGCCTTATCAAATGGCCGAACGACGTGCTTTCGGGCGGCAGAAAAATCTGCGGCATTCTGCCCGAATGCGTATATTCCGCCGACGGCGGCAAATACGTTTTGCTAGGTATAGGCGTCAACCTTTTTTACACGGAGCAGGACTTCGGAGATTTGCGTGATATTGCAACATCGGTAGCTTTACAGTGCAAAAACGGCATTTTATGTGCCGAATTTGAAAAATACAAGGAACACAGCATATACCGTCTAGGCGAAAGATTATCCGTGCTTTGCGGTGAGTTGTGCCGCGATTTCGAAGTGCGCGGAGAAGAAGTCGTAAGGCGATACAAAACAAAATCGTTCACTATCGGCAAACAAGTGACGTTCACCGATAAGGACGGCAGACAGAAGACGGGCAAAGCCGTCGACATCGACGGTAATTGCGCTTTGCACGTTCTTTGCGACGACGGCGAACATACCGTCGGTTGGGGAGAGGTTACGGTGCAGTGTTGACTCGCTCGGAAGACAAAAACAGTCCTGCGGGAGTTGTCATACTTTTGTTGTCCGCGCTTGCGTTCGGGCTGACATTCGTATTTCAGAAACAGGCGGCGGAAACGGTCGACGCGACGTCGGTGGTCGCTTTGCGTTTCTGTATAGGGGCGGCGGCACTTGCCTTGATGATTGTTCTGAACGACGCATTCCGCAGAAAAAAAGGCTACGTGGTTTTCCGCTTTGACAAAAACGTGCTTGTGGGCGGAGCACTCAGCGGGATATGTCTTTACGTGGCAAGCGTTGCACAGCAGGCGGGACTGGAAAGCACCACGGCGGGCAAAGCGGGATTTATAACCGCGATGTACATAATGATTGTTCCGCTCATGGGACTGCTCGCGGGCAAACGCACTCGCGCCAACGTTTGGTTTGCCGTTCCCGTAGCCATTGCGGGGTTCTGGATGATGAGCGTGACGGGCGACGACCTGACAGTCGGCGAAGGCGACCTGTTCGTTCTGCTAAGTTCGTTTTGCTACGCCTTGCAGATTCTGCTTATAGACGAATTTTCAGAAGGCGAAGACCCGTTCAAATTTACTTTTACCGAGTTTGCCGTGGCGTCGATTATCGCCGTGCCCGTAATGCTGGCAAACGGCGCGCCGTCACCTGCCGCACTCAGACACGCTGTGTGGTCGTTGCTTTATATGGGTGTGGTTGCTTCGGCGGTCGGATACGGTTTGCAGGTGGTAGGACAGCAGAAAGTCAACCCCGCCGCCGCTACTATGTTGCTCAGCACGGAGTCAGTCATTGCTTTGTTCGGCGGTGCTATTATTCTCCATGAGGCAAACTCCGCAACCGAACTCGGCGGTTGCTTGCTCGTCTTCCTCGGCGTTTTTATCACGCAACTTCAATTCTCACCGCGTTTTCTTCCTGCACCGACCAAAAGGTCTTTGACTATGCGTTCTGCATAGTACGTTCTGCATTGTGATTATTTCATTCAATTCGGTTTGGAACATTAAGTTCAATCTGATTTGCAATTTGATTGTTTTCTTCATTTGACCCGCTGACACGTTATTATTAATTTTTTGCACGGTAGAGTAGGTTGTGTTGTCCGGTATAACAAATTTTCGGCGGGGATTTTGCTTTGTGGAAATGGCTGTTTTCAGCATATTTCGCGCGTATATCCGGAACGGACGAGGGCGCCTTCGGATTTTCCGTATTGTGTTTTGCTTTTTGCGGGGGTATAATTTTGTCGGGACGAGTGCCCGACCTCGCAGGGGGTAAGGAGGAAAAATGAAGAAAAAACTTGTTGCGGCGACTGTGTGCGTTGCGGTGTTGGTTTGTTGCGTTGTCGCGCTTGCGGCTTGCAACGACGACCCCGTTACACCGTCGCAGTTTTTGTACGACAATTCGTCGGTAGCCACCGACAAAACGCAGATTGTATTTTTGGGCGACTCCATAGCAGAAGGAATTTTGGGGGCTTCGCCTCTCGGATTGCGCCACGAGTACGCATATCCCAATCTTATCGGGCGGAGCAACGACTGTCTTTACTACAATCATTCCGTATCGGGACATCTCACAAAAGATTTGCTGTCCGTTGTGAACAACCAGATAGGCTATGACGGAGCGCGTATGCTCATTTCTCACGTCATGACCGCGGACGTAATTCACATTTCCATAATCGGCAACGACGTTTTGCAGGACAGAAACGATTTCGACCCTGCAATCACCATGCACAATATAGTTGTCGAAGCGGCGTCCGACAATTATACGAGCATAGACCGCGCGCTCAACGGAGAAGGAAACATCAAAGGCGCGATTTCCAACATCCGTGCCATTGTGGACAGACTGAGAGAGCTCAATCCCGACGCGGTTATAGTTTTCCAGAAGGTTTACAATCCGATAATGGCTGTCGATACTCCGCTCATAAAAGCGGATACGCGAGCCGCGCTCAAAGAAATTCTCGGGCACGACGTTACGCTTGAAGAACTGCACGCACTCGGTGACAAACTGATAGGCAGACTGAACAGTGCGTTCGATACCGTGCTTGCGCAGTATGAGGCGGAAGGCATCGAAAACGCGTTTTATACGGTTGACGCGCGCGAAGCGTTCAACGCAATTTACAATTTCGACCCCGAACGCGCGGAAAGACTGATTTATCCCGACGGCATTCATCCGTCCAACGAAGGACACGCAATGCTCGCTGGGCTTACGCAGAAGTTTTTGCAGGACAAAGGGCTTGCGGATGCAGGCAAAGCGCTTGCGGAATATAAAACGATGCGCAAAAACGTGATCACTACTTACTTTTCGTCGTCTGTTGACGCAGACACCGTTTGCGCGGAGATAGACAAAGCGACGACCTACGATGGCGTGACCGAAGTGTTCTTCGACGCAACGGCGGGCAAGTTGCCCGAATATTGAGAGAGGAGGGCGGCATTATGAAAAAAACTTCCAAAATTCTGATTTCGGTATTGTTGGTTCTGATCCTTGCATCCTCGCTTGTTGTGCTCACGGCCTGTGACGAAACTCCCGTGCCCGTTATAGAAACAGAGTTTGCGCTTGACCTTTCCAATTCTTCGGTGTGGGACATACCGGGCAGTTTGCTTGCGCTTGCCATTGACAAAACAAACAGCAACATTGTTCTTCGCAGTGACGGAACGATGACGTTGCGACTTGTCATAACTTCGTTTGCAAATACGGTAATAGGCGGAATGCTCAGCGGCGGCAGTCTCAATCTCGGTTCGTTTGTCGACACATATCTCAAACCCATTGTTCCGGGGTTTGACGTCAACGACATTCCCGCTTCGCTAGAACTTGCCAAGAGAAGCCTCGGCGTCAGTTTTATCAACCTGGACTACAACGACCCGAACGTGGCGGCGTTGCTCGAAGCGCTTAAAACGGGCGGAACGCTTCCCGAAGATTTCAAACTCCCCGCGGGGTTCGGTGTGGAAGTCAACAGCTCTTACGTCATCAAAAAAGTGACGGACGCGGCGGGTACGACTTACGAAGCGGTATATCTCACTCCTTCCGACCCCGATACGCAACCTTATCTGGTAATGACGCTTGGTAAAGACGAGAACGGAGTGCATGACCTCACATGCATGGTTGATTTCGTAAAGCTCAGATTGCACGCAGTCGAAGTCACGGCAGAAGACGAAACCGCAACGCAACCTGCGGCGTAAGAGCAGGGAAGAAGTCGGAGAAGTACCCGTATTCGACAAAACACGCCGCGACATTTTGTCAGTAACGTTCAAAATTATTGACACTGTGTCGCGGCTGTGATATTATATTCAAGCAAAAATATTCGGCATGGAGAAGTACCCAAGAGGCCGAAGGGGCTCCCCTGCTAAGGGAGTAGTACGAGAGAATCGTAGCCAGGGTTCAAATCCCTGCTTCTCCGCCATTAGTGAATAATACGAACTCTGAAAACGGGTTCGTATTATTTTTTGCCGTGGATTACTTCGGCATCGTTGCAAAACGTAAATAACACCCCAAATTTTGCCGTTTCGGGAGGCTCAGCGTAGCACAGCTTTCGCGGAAGTCAATGCGAAAAATTATCGCTGAAAAATCGAATAACTCATAACGGTGAAGCCGGGAAGGATTTCCTTCTCGGCTTTTTCTTTTGCCCTGAAACAATCAGACAGGAACGCAATATTTTTTCGTTTGTCATTGACTTCCGTGAGGTCAAAACGCAATGAACGGATCTCTACTCAATCGGTGCTACTCCGCCTCCGTCGAAAGGCAAAATAAAATTTGGAGGTAACTCTATGAAAACAGATGTTTCCAAGTTCTCGGAATTCCGAAAGTATTATCTCTCGGAATTTGAATGGTTTGACGGTGAGGAATACATCACCTTCAACCTCGTAGGCATCGACCTTGAAAAAAGCGAAGCCCAAGTCGCCGTGACAGACAGAGGCAAGATAAGCGTTATCACTTACGACCTCATGACAGACAAGAACGGCAGGCTTTACTTTGAGTACGGCGCAATGTACACCCGCATCTACCCGGACGATTTCGAGGAGGCGGCATAATGAAACTCACTCTTTCCAATGTCAAAGAAATCAAGCGCAATTCAGATAGTCCTCTTACAAAGCGCGTCTGCAACTATGTCATAGGCCGCTGGAGCGACTACAACGACAAGAAGTACATCTTCACGGATGTGCTCCATAACGGTTGTTGTTCGGGTGTAGTAAGCGAACTCATTTACTACTACGACACGGTGCGATTTTACAAGCAATACCGCCAAGAGATCAACGAGATGCTTTACAACATCATGAACGAAACGGGACTTTACGCTCCTTCGGAACTCTTCGGCGACAAGTGGGACAAGGAAGATCCGCTTGCACAGGATGACTTCAATCAGAACCTGCTGGCGTGGTTCGGCTTCGAAGAGACACTCCGGAACATCGGCTACAACTTTGAAACTTTACAAAATTGCATTTAAGGAGGATACGAAAATGGCAGACAAGAACATCGCAAAGAAAGAAAAGGCAATCGAAATAATGAAGAAAATGGACATCTACAAACCGTACATAAAAGGCTTCCGCGAAAGCGACAAAGTCTGCTTCTTTGAAGGCTTCGGCGGTTTCTGGATCGACCAAGAGCCTGAACTTCATGAAAAGATGAAAGCAATCGAGGAAAAGCACAAGTGCAAAGTTTACGCCGTTACGCACGAATATACGGAATTCGGAGAGCTTTACGACTTCCTTATCGTAACCGACTATCCCGAAGAATGGGATACGCTCGTGTACACCGAAGGCAACCGTCATACGGCTTTCGCCTATGTCTGGAACAAAGACGACGACTGGTGCAGTGAGTTCGGCAGCGTTACCGTACAGAGTTTCGGCGGCGGTATCAGAAGGATCGCGTGAGGTGAGCATGAAACACACAAACGAAGTACAAGCCATCCTGACGGCGATATTCGCCATCAACAGAACGAGCGGACACGAGGACAAGGACATAACACTTGTCCTCGATTACGCTTTCAGGCGACTTTTCGGCGCGAATACAAACCTGCTCATCCTCTCCTGTATAGGAAAGACAAAGGAACAGATGATGCCCGAAGTCATGCAGCTGCTCGAAAGCTGCACACAATACAAAACATACTTGGAGGAAACGAACAATGGCTAAAATTGCAGAACTTAAAAAATATCTCGGATATGAATTCTCTTCCGGAAGTTACACCGGCGAGGACTACAAGTCCTTTCAGACAAAGTACATCAACTATCTGAAAGCTGTATGCCGTGAAAATCATTGGCAGCTCGTCAATGTCGGAAGAAATCATTACTGCTTTTCCGCCTTTATAAAGAGCGCGGAAAACAAGTGCGTGTACATATCCATTTCGGATGTCAGGTACTTCACGAACGAGTGGTACAGCAATATCCTCATCCGAACGGCGAAAGACGAACAGGACTACCGCGGCGACTTCAACCACCATACGACGCTCGAAGATCTCACGGGAAAGGCGGCCGAACTGCTGGACGACCTGCCGTTTTAAGGAGGTGCGATATGAAATCCATGTTTTGGGAACTCTATCACGGCAATATCTGCGGCAAAGACATCAGACTGCCGGAGAAAACGCGCAAGGAAGAATTCGCGCTGTATGACAAGCTGAAAGCCACGCTGTCCGAGGAAAGCGACGCTCTTTTCGAAGAGTTCCTCGAAAAGGCTTCCGAAAGCCAAGACGAGGCGATGCTGATGACATACAAGCGCGGTATGGCGACGGGAATGCTGCTCGCCGTTGAAGCGTTCTGCGAAGGAGATGAATTATGAAACAACTGAATTTGGAAGCGAAAACCAAAGAACAACAGCGCATCAAAGCCTATCTCGAAGAAAACGCCTCGAATATCCTTGCCGAAAAGATCAACAATGGCGTGCGGATAGAGAAAGACGGCAAGATCCTGCTCAACCGCAAAACAATGGACGGCTTTATGTCCTTTGCGACCGAAGAAGCAAGAAAGCAAGCCGAAAAGGGCGCGAGATACGCTATGGTCGAGGACGCTGTCGTATTCGGCTGGGCTGTCCACTATTTTGAGGAGGACAGCATCGAAGGCACGCTCTACAACGAGGACGGCTCCGAATACAAGACGCAGCCCAAACCGGCAGCAAAGGCACCTACGGTGAAAGCGCAACCCAAACCGCAGCCCAAGCCGCAGATGTCCATGTTCGACCTTATGGGCGAAGACCTCGAAGGCAAACCCGATGAGGAAAAGCCCGAAGACGACGAAGATACTATGCCGTCCGATGAAGAGATACAGGAGATCATGGCGGAGATCGCCGAGGAAGAAGATAAGAAGAAACAGGCTTCCACTTCTCCCGTTTATCGGAAGTATCTGGAGGTGCAAAACAGGTATCCGCAAGCAATTATCGCCATGCGCTTGGGCGACTTTTATGAAGTGTTCGGCAAGAATGCAGAAGTGCTTGCAAATGAATTGCCCCTTACTCTTACGGGCAGAGATTGCGGACTTGAAAGCCGCGTGCCGATGGTCGGTTTTCCGTATCACACTGCGGAGATGTACTTCGGCAAAATCTTGAGCAACGGGCATACGCTCGTCGTCATGGAAAACAACGATGAAGTGCGCGAATTGCCTTCTGCGCAAGGCGTTGACGTCGAAACGGGCGAGATACTTTCCGAAGAGGAGATGCGCGAGTTTGACGGGGATATAGAAGAGCCGAAAGACCTTGACGATGGTATTGACACTTCCGCCTTCGATAAAGACGCGCTTTGCAAGCTGGACGAGATGTTCGGCGACAAAATTACTTTGAGGTGAAAGCTATGACGGAAAAAGACATCAGACCTATCCCGAAAAACATCCTGAAAAGGATACGGAAAATTGACGGCAAATACTATCCAAGCCCTGATGGTCATGTGCGCTGCTACGCCTACCTGACCACTTGGAAAAGCGAGCTTGTGAAGGTAACCGTCGCCGTAAAGCACCGCTACAAAAAGTGGTACTGCAAACAGGTCGCCGTTCACGG
>OHNN01000026.1_pt1 | contig 135018 bp, 122 predicted proteins | sample 1569541 | NCBI WGS metagenome assembly OHNN01 (sample SAMEA3879563, study PRJEB24766) | human gut metagenome | biome: human-associated habitat; feature: feces | place: USA | collected 1985/1987 | reverse complement strand
GTCATGCCCCAAGGGGGCTAGTGCAAACCACCGGCACGGCCGGTGGTTATGATTAGCTGCAGCTGAATTTTATCGATTTTGCGTATGGCTGGCAAAGCCCTGCGCTTCCGCCGTGCCGGTGGGGGATATCGTGTGTCTGCTGGTGAGCCTTACAGCTCGCAGTTGCCGACGGTGCGGGGGAACGGGAGCACGTCACGGATGTTGGAAATGCCGGTCAGGTACATGACGCAGCGCTCAAAGCCGAGGCCGAAGCCCGCGTGGCGGGTCGAGCCGTATTTGCGCAGGTCGAGATAGAACTGATAGTCCTTCTCCTTCAGGCCGCATTCCTGCATACGCTGCACGAGCGTGTCATAGTTGTCCTCACGCTGGCTGCCGCCGATGATCTCACCAATGCCGGGCACGAGGCAGTCCATGGCCGCGACGGTCTTGCCGTCGGGGTTCAGCTTCATGTAGAATGCCTTGATCTCCTTCGGGTAATCCGTGACGAAGACCGGGCGCTTGAAGATCTGCTCGGTGAGGTACCGCTCGTGCTCGGTCTGCAGATCGCAGCCCCAGAAGACCTTGTAATCGAACTTGTCGTTGTGCGCCTCAAGCAGCTTGACAGCCTCGGTATACGTCACATGGCCGAAATCGGAGGTCATGACGTGGTGCAGGCGGTCGATGAGGCCCTTGTCGACAAACTGGTTGAAGAATGCCATTTCCTCCGGCGCGTGCTCCAGCACGTAGGCGATGATGAACTTGATCATGTCCTCGGCGAGCTTCATGTCGTCGGTGAGATCGGCAAACGCGATCTCCGGCTCGATCATCCAGAACTCCGCCGCGTGGCGGGTCGTGTTGGAGTTTTCGGCGCGGAATGTCGGGCCGAAGGTATAGATGTTGCGGAACGCCTGCGCAAACGTCTCACCGTTGAGCTGGCCGGAGACGGTCAGGTTCGTTTCCTTGCCGAAGAAGTCCTTGCTGTAGTCGATCTGGCCGTCCTCCGTGCGCGGCAGATTGTCAAGATCGAGCGTTGTGACCTGGAACATTTCGCCTGCGCCCTCGCAGTCGGAGCCGGTGATGAGCGGGGTGTGGACATAGACGAAATCGCGTTCCTGGAAGAACTTGTGGATGGCGTAGGCGATGAGGCTGCGGACGCGGAACACGGCCTGGAACGTGTTCGTGCGCGGACGCAGATGCGTCACGGTGCGCAGATACTCCATCGAATGGCGCTTGGGCTGGATGGGATAATCCGGCGTAGAGGGACCCTCGACGAAGACCTCGCTGGCCTGCAGCTCGAACGGCTGCTTCGCGTCCGGCGTCAGGACGAGCGTACCGGTGACGATGACGGCCGCGCCGATGTTCAGCTTGGAGATCTCGGTGAAATTCGCAAGCTCGGAGCCGTAGACGACCTGCACCTGCGAGAAAAACGTGCCGTCGGACAGGTTGATGAAGCCGAAGTTTTTGCTGGCGCGCAGATTGCGTACCCAGCCGCCGACCTTGATCTGCTTGCCGGCGTAGGCGTCAGTCTCTTTGAAAAGAGAACGGACAGAAATAAGCTGTTCCATAGTGATCGATCCTCTTTCGTATTTATGATGTTGCAAAACTTACAGAAGCAGGATGCCCGCGTCGCGGCAGGCGTCCGTCGTGGCCCTGTCCCAGATGCTCGACTGCACCTCGCCGATGTGGCAGGCGCCGATCATGAGCATACAGAGCCTGCTCTGGCCGATGCCGCCGCCCATGGTCAGCGGCAGCTCCCCGTTCAGGAGCATTTTGTGGAACGGCAGGCTCCGCCGGTCGTCGCACCCGGCAAGCGTCAGCTGCCGGTCAAGCGATTTCTCGTCCACGCGGATGCCCATCGAGGAAATTTCAAACGCGCACTGCAGCACCGGGTTCCACATCAGGATATCGCCGTTGAGATCCCAGTCGTCATAGTCGGGCGCGCGGCCGTCATGCGGCTTGCCGGATTTCAGCTTGCCGCCGATCTGCATGAGAAAGACCGTGTGGTGCTGGCGCAAAATTTCGTTCTCGCGCTCCTTGGGGGTCTTGTCCGGGTACATATCCTCCAATTCCTGCGTGGTGATGAAGAACACGTCGCGCTCAAGCTTCGTGTGCAGGCTCGGGAACGCGACGCCCAGCGCGTCGTTCGTCTCGCAGACAGCGCCGACGATATCGCGCACGGTGCGCTTTAAATAGTCGGTGTTCCGGTCCTCGCGGGCAATGACCTTTTCCCAGTCCCACTGGTCGACGTAGACGGAATGGAGGTTGTCGACCTCCTCGTCGCGGCGGATGGCGTTCATATCGGTAAACAGGCCCTTGCCGACGTTGAACTGATAGCGCTTCAGCGCCAGCCGCTTCCACTTCGCAAGCGAATGGACGACCTGCGCCTCGGCGTGTACGTCGGGGATGTCAAAGCTGACCGGACGCTCGTAGCCATTCAGGTTATCGTTCAGGCCGGAGGCCTCCTCCACGAACAGCGGCGCGGACACGCGGCGCAGATTGAGCGCGTTGGACAGATTCGTCTGAAAATTGCTCTTGATGAATTCGATCGCGCGCTGCAGCTCATAGACGGACAGTGGGGCGCGGTAGCCCTCAGGGATAAAGACCTTGCTCATGGGGAAGCCTCGCTTTCATATAGCGTTCAAAAATTTACAAAGTATTATACATCAAATTCCGTCTTCATGCAAGTGCAGCGCGGAAATATGCAAACTTTTTGCAGAAACAGAAAACATGGCGAAAATACAAAAAATGATTGACAAAACAAGGGGGTATCGGCTATAATACCACTTGTATGCTCCATGGGAGCAGCTAAATTCTTGACTCGCTGCGGCGGAGGCTGTACCGGCGTCCGCTGTTGAGCATATTTTTACAGGAGGTGTAGATTTCATGGCAACTGTTCGTACCTATCAGCCCAGAAAGCGTCACAGATCCAAGGTGCATGGCTTCAGAAAGAGAATGGCTACCGCCAACGGCCGCAAGGTCCTCGCCCGTCGCCGCGCCAAGGGCAGAGCAAAGCTCTCTGCGTAATCTGACGCGCCTACACCGCAGCACACATACAATTCGGGGTGAATGGAAGCAGTTCTGTTCGCCCCATCTGTTTATCAGCAGCTATTCAAAGGTGGGCGTTTATGCAGTTTTCTTCCTCGTTGAAGCTCAATCATATCTTCCGCCGTCTCTACCGCAAGGGAAGCAGCGCGGCCAACGGCTATCTCGTGCTCTACTGCCGGAAAAACGGTTCGCAGGCGAACCGCGTCGGTCTGACCGTCGGCGCGAAGCTGGCCCATGCCGTGCAGCGCAACCGGCTGCGCCGGCAGCTGCGTGAAATTTACCGGCTGCACGAGACTTCGTTTGCCCGTGGATATGATCTTGTCGTCGTCGCCCGGTCGCGCGCCATCGGCGCGGATTACGCGGCGCTGGAGCACGCCTATCTTTCGCTTGCCGCAAGGCTCGGCCTGCTGACGCAGAACACGCCGTGAAGCGCGTGCTCCTGTTTCTCATCCGCCTGTATCAGAAGTATCTCTCCCCCGGGCTTCCGCGCCGGTGCCGGTTCTCGCCGACCTGTTCGCAGTATGCGCTGGAGGCGATCACGAAATACGGCGCGGTGAAGGGCGGCTGGCTGGCGCTGAAGCGGCTGCTGCGGTGCAATCCCTTTTATAAGGGAGACTATTTTGACCCGGTGCCGTAGGGCAGCGTGGTTTTTCCCGTTGTCCGAACGCGTACCCCCATCACATTTGGAGGAACACAATGAAGAAAAAAGTCCTGATCTGGGTCCTTGCCGCCGTGCTTGTGCTGTCCATGGCCGGCTGCGCCGCCGGCGCTGTCAGCTCGAACGACAAATACGTGGGCATGGAGCCCGTAGCAGCAGCTGAAGCTGCCGCCGCCGAGACGAAGGATACGACCAGCATTTCTGACCTGATCCGCGTCCCGTTCGGCTATCTGCTCGACTGGCTGTATACCTTCACCAACAGCTACGGTCTGGCGCTGATCCTGTTTTCGCTGATCGTCAAGCTGGTGCTGCTGCCGATGTCGGTCAAGAGCAAGAAGAGTATGCTCAAGATGTCCCGTCTGTCGCCGCAGGTCAAGGCCCTTGAGGCCAAATACGGCGACGACAAGCAGAAATACCAGCTGGCCGTCCAGCAGATGTACAAGGAAGAAGGCGTGTCCATGGGCGGCGGCTGCCTGTGGTCGTTCATTCCGCTCCTCATCCTGCTGCCGCTTTACAACGTCATCCGTGAGCCGATCACGTACATGATGCACAACTCCCGCTCCATCTCCGAGGCCATCGTCGCCTTCCTGCAGGCCAGCGGCGAAAATCTCGGCAAAAACGCGTACTATGCCCAGCTGGCCGCCGCCGGTCATATCGGCGATTATGCAGACAAGCTCCGCGAAGTGCTCCAGAGCATTATGGGCTCGGATGTGAAGATCAATCTGCAGGCCATGAACTTCCAGTTCCTTGGCATTGATCTGGCCGGTATCCCCACGTTCCGCTTCTGGGACTGCGAGGGCTGGAGCGAGATCGGTCTGTTCCTGATCCCGGTCGTTTCTGCCGGTCTGCAGGCCGTGTCCATGTGGATCAGCCAGAAGATGAACAACCAGGTCGCCACGAACGCCGACGGCGAGCAGGATGCGGACGCCGCCAAGACCGCCAACCAGACCAACGCGACCATGATGCTCATGATGCCGCTCATGTCCCTCTGGATCGGCTTCTCCATGCCCGCCGCGATCTCCATCTACTGGATCGCGCAGGCCGTGTTCGGCGCTGTGCAGGATTATTTTCTGACGAAGCACTACCGCAAGGTCTATGACGAGGAAGACGCCGTCAAGCAGGAGATCGCCGCCAAGCGCCGCGCCGAGGAGGCCGAAAAGGAGCGCCAGCGCGCCCTGCGCCGCGAGCAGAACCCCGACGGCATCACCGACAACGTCAGCAAAAAGAAGATCCGTCAGCAGGAAAAGGAAGCCGCTGAAAAGGCGGCCAAAGCATACGAGGCCAGGAAGAACCCTGTGCAGGAATCCGAGGAAAAGAAGCCGCTTTCCGGCGACCCGGAGCGCCCGTACAGCCGCGGCCGTGCCTACGATCCTGCTCACTACGGCAGAAAGCGTCCTGCCGGCTCTGACGCAGAACAGACAGAGGAGTAATTATGGAGAAATTTATTACCGCAACCGGCAAAACGATCGATCTGGCCATCGCAGCGGCTCTGGAAGAGCTGCATATGGACCGTGACAACGTTTCCGTTGAAGTTCTGGAAAACCCGAGATCCGGCTTCCTTGGCATCGGCGCACAGCCCGCGCGCGTCAAGGTCACCTACGAAGCACCCGACGAGGCCCCCAAGCCCGCCCTGTCTTCCGCGTCGCGCAGCAAGCCGAAAAAGCCCGCTGAGTCCAAGCCCGCAGACGGCGCAAAGGTCATCGCGCCCGCCGCCCCGAAGGTCATCGCGCCTGCCGCGCCCGAAGCGCCCCGTCCGCAGGATACGCGTGCTGCCGCTCCCAAGGCGCTGCAGCAGCCGCGTCAGGACCGCGCGCCGAAGCAGCGCGGCCCAAAGCCCGAACGCCGCGACCAGAAGCCGCGCCAGCCTCAGCAGGCCGAAAAGCCCGCTGTCCCGGCAGAGCCGAAGGTCTATGCCCCCGCAGAGCCGGGCTCCAGGGAGGAGCGCATTGAGATCTTCATCAAGGGCCTTCTCGAGCACATGGGCTCCGATGCCGTGCCGCACGCCGTCAAGACCGGCGATGATACCTATCTGGTCGACCTCGTGGGCGAGAACCTCGGCATCCTCATCGGCCGCCGGGGCGAGACGCTCGACGCGATCCAGCATCTGACCAACTATGCCGTCAACCGCGGCCAGAACAAGCGCGTGCGCATCAACGTTGACGCCGAGAGCTACCGCCTCAAGCGCGAGCAGGCGCTGCAGCGCCTGGCTCAGAAGGTCGCAGGCAAGGTCACCCGCTACCGCCGGAACATCACGCTCGAGCCGATGAACGCCTATGAGCGCCATGTGATCCATGCCGCGCTGCAGGATTATCCCGACGTGACCACCTTCTCCACCGGCACCGAGCCGAACCGCCGCATCGTCGTGGCCTACAGCCGCTACAAGTCGGCAGAGGCCGCCGTCAAGAAGGATTTCCCGGAAACGGAAGAGGAATAAGCAAAAGTCAGGGGCTGCAGCGAGTTTATTTCGCTGCAGCCCCTTTGTTGTTGATTTTGCTATTCCTCGTCCCGTTCGCGCAGACCTGCGACGGAGCTGACGGGCAGCGAGAAGCAGATCGCACCGGCCTTTGTGCCGGGGCCTGCATTTTCGTTGATCGCGCGCATGATCGCGGCCTTTTCGTCCGCGTAGGCGATGATGTAGACCATATCCTTTTCGTCGGCCAGACTCACGCCGAAGAATTTCTCTCCGCGCTTCGAGCCTGTGCCCTTGGCGTGCAGCACCGTGCCGCCGCCTGCGCCTGCGGCCCGTGCGGCGTCCATGACGAGATCGGCGTAGCCCTCGTTCAGGATCACGACGATCAGCTCATGATTGAATTCCATATACGGCGTTCCTCCTGTTTTCAGATCGTTGGTCAGATAGGCGAGCGTTCTGCCGCCCGCCACGCTCTTGAGCGGCACGGTCAGCAGAATTCCGTTGCCGGGAATGTCGAGAAACAGCTTGCGCTTGGCGGCCTTGACGAGCTGCGCGGCCTCCTGCGCGCTTGCGACGGAGGTAGTGACGGTCTTGGGCGTTTCATCCAGACCGTAGACGGCCAGATGCTCGTTTTTGGCCGTGCCCCTTCCGGGTGCGCTGAGGATCATCGGCAGACCCGTCTCGCGGAACAGGGCGTTCATGGCCTCGCCGCGGTCGGAATCGGTAACGGCAATGATATAATATAATTCCATATCAGCAGGCCTCCCACAGTTCGATGATCTCGTTGTCGCCGAAGTCCGGCAGAGCCGGTTCCTTTTCGGCGCGGCGGGATTTGATCACGTAGATCGCGCCCATGACCTGTACGGTGATCAGCGGCATCATCGCGACCAGCGCGACAAGGCCGAATGCGTCCGTCATGACATTCCCGCCCAGCGCTTCGCACGCGCCCATGGCAAACGGCAGCATGAACGTCGCCGTCAGCGGGCCGGAGGCTACGCCGCCGGAGTCGAACGCGATGGCCGTAAACGTGCGCGGCACGAAGAACGACAGGGCCAGCGCGATGAAGTACCCCGGCACGAGGAAGTACATGATCGAAACGCCCGTGATGACGCGCAGCATGGCAAGTCCGCCTGCGGCGGAGACGGCGATGGACAGGCTCATGCCCATCGCTCTTGCCGAGATCGCGCCCGCGCTTAAATCCTCGACCTGCCGGTTGAGGATGTGGACGGCAGGCTCGGCGTTGATGATGAACCAGCCCATCAGCATGGCCAGCGGAATGAGCAGCCACAGCTTCCACCCCTCCGTCAGCGCCGCGCCCAGCGCGTAGCCGACCGGCGAAAAGCCGACGTTCACGCCCGTCAGGAACAGGACGAGTCCCGCGTATGTATACAGAATGCCCACCATGACCCGCAAAAACGGCAGCTTCCGCAGCCGCAGCGAGACGATCTGGAAGATCAGGAAGAACACCACAATCGGCAGCAGCGCCAGCGTGACCTCCTTCAGATATTCCGGGAAGGCGTGCAGATAATCCCGGCCCAGCGCGACCGTATTGGTGATGGCGGCGGCAGTCTCGCTTTCCGCCTGTGCGGGCTGCGTCTTGTAGATCGCGCCCAGCAGCAGCACCGACGCGATCGGCCCGATGGAGCACAGCCCGACAAGGCCGAACGAGTCCGCTTTCGCATTTTCGTCGGAACGGATGGACGCAACGCCAACGCCGAGCGCCATGATGAACGGCACGGTCATCGGCCCGGTCGTCACGCCGCCGGAGTCAAACGCAACGGCGAGAATGCCCTGATCGGACAGGAACGCAGCCAAAAACACCAGCACATAAAACACGATCAGCAGCAGCCGCAGCGAAATGCCGAACAGAATACGCACCATGCAGAGCATCAGGAAAATACCCACGCCGACGGAGACGGTCAGGATGAGAACCGTCTTGTCGATCTCCGGCACGTTGGCCGCCAGCACCTGCAGATCCGGCTCGGCCACCGTAATGGCGACGCCCAACAGGAAGCTGACGATCAGGATCAGACCAAGCCTGCGCGATTTTGTCAGCTTCGCGCCCATGTAGTTGCCGATCTTGCTCATGGACATTTCCGCGCCGAGCGTGAACAGTCCCATGCCCAAGATCAGCATGGCCGTCGCCAGCACGAACGAGAGCATCAGCCCCGTATCGACCGGCACGAGCACGAAGCAGATCGTCAGCACGATCAGGCTGATCGGCAGCACGGAGGCCGCAGCCTCCTTCAGTTTTTCCAGTAACACCTGTTTGCGGTACAAAGCCTCACTCCTATTTCAAGAATTGTTCTTATTTTATCAGAAAAATCCCGTTCTGAACAGAGCGGAAATGTAAAAAGGCTGTTAATTTTATGCACCGTGTATTTTTATGCAGTTTTACCAAAGAATCATTGATTTACTTGACGAAAGGACAGAACGCCAATACAATAAAAGAGCTTATGCGCAGACCCCTGGCTGCATACGCGGCTGGGGGTGAGATTTTATGAAGAAGAGAGAGTATTTTATGGAGAAGAAACCCGCGCGCGCCATTGCCCTGCTGCCCATCGGGGTGTTCCTTGTTTTGTATCTGGGGCTGGGCTGCCTGTTTGAATACGGCCTGAAAATTAAAATGGGCTTTTACAACATTCCAATCGTCGTGGCGTTTCTGGCCGCGATCCTCGTCGCCTGCCTGCAGAACCGGGCGCTGTCGTTTGACGACAAGCTGGAGGTCATGGCAAAGGGCGTCGGCGATAAGAATATTATGACGATGATCCTGATCTTTCTGGTCGCCGGTGTGTTCGTCGGCGTCGTGGGCCGCAGCAGCGCGGAGTCCGTCGCGTATTTCATGCTTGCGCATATCCCGGCGCGGTTCGCCGTTGCGGTGCTGTTCATCGTCTCATGCTTCGTCTCGACGGCCATGGGCACGTCCTGCGGCACGATCACGCTGATCGTCCCCATCGCCGTCGCCGTGGCGAAGGCGTCGGGGTTCCATCTGGCGCTGTGCATCGGCTCCGTCATGGGCGGTGCGATGTTCGGCGACAATCTCTCGTTCATCTCCGATACGACCATCGCCGCCTGCAGCACGCAGGGCTGCGAAATGAAGGACAAATTCCGCACAAACTTCCGCATTGCGCTTCCGGCGGCGCTGGTGGCGCTGGCGCTGATCCTCGTGTTCTCGCTGAAAAGCGATATTGGCGCGGTAGAGATCCCGGAATACCATCTGCTGCAGACCGTCCCGTATCTGCTGGTGCTCGTTGGCGGCGTGGCGGGCGTTAACGTGTTCCTCGTGCTGCTGACCGGCATTTTCTCCGGCGCCATCATCATGCTCGCCACCGGTGCGGTGCACCCGACCGAGCTGCTGGGGAACATGGGCTCCGGCGCGTCCGGGATGTTTGAGACGATCATGGTCACGATCCTTGTCTCGGCCATGTGCGGCCTCATCCGCGAATACGGCGGCTTTGAAGCGCTGCTCGGATTTATTCGCCGCATTTTCCACGGCAACAAGGGCGGCCAACTCGGCATCGGATTGCTTGTCGGCGCGATGGACATCGCCACGGCCAATAATACCGTCGCCATCGTCATGGCCGGACCCATCGCAAAGCAGATGAGCGAGGAATACGGCATCACGGGCAAGAAGAGCGCGTCGCTGCTCGACACCTTCTCATGCATCTTCCAGGGCATCATCCCCTACGGCGCGCAGATGCTGCTGGCGATCTCCGCCGCCGCAGAGCTGGGCGAAACGCTCACCGCGTTCCAGATTATCCCGTTCCTGTTCTACCCCTACCTGCTGCTCATCAGCTCGCTGGTGTTTATCTTCCTTGTGCCGGAAAGAAAGTAAGTGGATCGAGCACAGGCAACCACAAAACTGAACGGCTTTCGGTGAATACGCTCCGCATCGCGTAGGGGCCGACGACTCTGTCGGCCCGCTGGAAGCAGTGCTTTTTTAGAAATCTTACGGCGAATTCGCAACTCCCCAGCGGGCCGATGCAGGCATCGGCCCCTACAGTCAAGTGGGTAAGTGTATACGAATTCGCCGAGAATTTTTGATGATTCGGTGCATTCTGCCGGGCGGACAGAGTCGTCCGCCCCTACGAACGCATTGCTGCCTGAAACGGGCAGCAATGCGTTTTGATCGTATAAACCGAGGCCCCGCAGACGGCGGGGCCTCGGCTTTTGCGTTTATTGTTCTGCCGCGTGCAGGATAACGGTCAGCAGCTCGTCGCGGCCGTCGCCCTTTTCGGCGGAGAAGGGGATCAGGCGCACGTCATCCGGCAGGGACAGCACCTCGCGGATGCGGGCAAGATTTGACTCGATCTCGCTTTTTTTGAGCTTATCAAGCTTGTTGGCCACGACCACGAAGGGCTTGCCGGACTGCAGAAAGTAATTCGCCATGACCACATCGTTTGCTGTCGGCGCATGGCGTGCGTCGACGAGCATGACGCCGAAGGTAAGCGTAGCCGGCGCGGCAAAATAGGCCTCCATGAGCCTGCCCCAGCGCTCTTTTTCTTTCTGCGGGACCTTGGCGTAGCCGTAGCCCGGCAGGTCGACGAGGTACATGGCCTCATCAATGCGGAAAAAGTTGATATGCGTGGTCTTGCCGGGGGCTTCGCCGACGCGGGCGAAGTTTTTGCGCAGCAGAAGCTTGTTGATGACGGAGGATTTTCCGACGTTGGACTTGCCTGCAAACGCGATCTGCGGCAGGCCGTCCTTCGGGCAGTCGGCGACGGAGGTGACGGAGCGGACAAATTCCGCGTTATGCAGATTCATGTGGCCCTCCTCACTGCCGGATGCCGGGCTTGCGGCGCGTTTTGGGCGCGGGGATCGGCAGCGCGGGCGCGGCGGGAACCGAAATTGTCCCCGCTGCATCGTCTGCGGGCAGAAGGGCAGCCTCCAGCACGCGGTCGGCACTGGAAACCGTGATGAATTGCAGCGCCTGCCGCACGGTCTGGTCGATCTCCTCCAGATCCTTTTCGTTTTCCGCCGGGATGATGACGGTCTTGACCCCGTGGCGCAGAGCAGCCATGGTCTTTTCCTTCAGCCCGCCGATGGCGAGCACCCTGCCGCGAATGGAAATTTCGCCCGTCATGGCGACGTCGCGCCGCACGGGGCGGTTCGTAAGCGCCGAGACGATGGCGGTGCAGATCGTGATACCGGCGGACGGCCCGTCCTTCGGGACGGCTCCCTCCGGGAAGTGGACGTGAATGTCCTTCGTTTTGTAGAAATCCGGGGCGAGGCCCAGCGCCTTTGCGCGCGAGCGGATAAAGCTCATGGCCGCGAAGGCGGATTCCTTCATCACGTCGCCCAGATTGCCGGTCAGTTCCAGCTTGCCGGTACCGTCGACCACGTTGACCTCGACCTCAAGCGTCGTGCCGCCGACGGCTGTCCACGCAAGGCCCGTGACAAGCCCGACCTGATCGGTCGTGACGTTTGCCTCCGGCAGGAATTTGCGGACGCCGAGGAAGTCTTCGAGATTGCCGCCGGTGATGGAAATGCGTTTGGGCGGCTCGTCGGAGACGAAGCGCATGGCGCACTTGCGGCAGAGCGCGGCGATCTGCCGCTCAAGACTGCGGACGCCGGATTCGCGTGTGTAGCAGGCGATGATCTCGCGGATCGCGTCGTCGGAGACGCGCACCTGCGTGCGCTTCATGCCGTGCTTTTTCAGCTGCTTCGGCAGCAGGTGCCGCTTGGCGATCTGCAGCTTTTCCTCGTCCGTATAAGACCCCAGCTCAATGACCTCCATCCGGTCGAGCAGGGCGCGGGGGATGGTGTCGGTCGTGTTGGCAGTGGTGATGAACATACAGTGCGACAGATCGAACGGCACCTCGATATAATGGTCGCGGAAGCTGGAATTCTGTGCAGAGTCCAGCACCTCCAGCAGCGCGGACGACGGGTCGCCCTTGTAATCGCTGCCGAGTTTGTCAATTTCGTCGAGCAGCAGCAGCGCGTTTTTGCTCTTGGCCTGAATCAGAGCCGTCATAATGCGGCCCGGCATAGCGCCGATATATGTCTTGCGGTGGCCGCGAATCTCGGCCTCGTCACGCACGCCGCCGAGAGACAGGCGGGCCAGCTTCCGGTTCAGCGCCCGGGCAATGGAAATCGCAACGGATGTTTTGCCCACGCCCGGAGGGCCGACAAGGCATAGAATCTGCCCCGGCAGCTCCGGAGCCAGCTGGCGCACGGCCAGCGTTTCGAGAATGCGCTTTTTGACCGTCTCAAGGCCGAAGTGATCCTCGTCGAGAATTTTCGCAGCGGCCTTTACATCCAGCCGCTCCTTCGTCTCTTTGTTCCACGGCAGGTCGAGGATCGTGTCGAGATAATTGCGCAGGACGGAGGCCTCGGCGGAGCCGGGCTGCTGGCGCGCAAAGCGCGAAACTTCACGCAGCAGCTTTTCCTCCGTCTCCTGCGGAAGCTTCAGCGCCTGAATTTTGGTGCGGTAGCTGTCCGCGTCGCTGTCGTCGTCCTCGCCGAGTTCTTCGCGGATGACGTGCAGCTGCTCGCGCAGATAATAATCGCGCTGGTTCTGGTTGACATTCTGCTGCACCTGATCGTTGATCTCGCTTTCCAGCCGCAGAATGTCAAGCTCCTTCGCCATCATGCGGATGCACAGCTCCAGCCGGTGAACGGGCGGCAGCGTTTCGAGCACGCGCTGCTTGTCCTCGTAGCCGAACGTCGCGTTCTGGGCGATGAAATCGGCCAGCTCGCCCGCGTCGTCGGTCGAAGAGCCTTGCAGCAGGTTTTCCTGCCCGGATTTGACGGCCAGATCGATAAACTGCTCAAACAGCTGGTGCGCCTGCCGCACGAGCGCCTGCGTGCGCGGTACGGCGGCGTGATAGCCCGGCTCGTCCAGCTCCATCGCGCGGGCGAAGAGATACGGCTCGGCGTGGATCATGTCGGTCAGCTGCGCACGGTATTTGCCCTCGACGAGAATGCGCATATTATCGCCCGGCAGACGCAAAATCTGCCGCACATAGGCCACAGTGCCGACGGAATACAGGTCGGTCTTCTTCGGCTCGTCGCACTGCACGTCGCGCTGGGCGACAAGGAAGATCATCTGATCGGCCCGCATGGCCTCCTCAACGGCGCGGGCAGACCGGCTCCTTCCGACGTCGAAATGCGTCACGCAGCCGGGGAACACCACGATCCCGCGCAGCGGCAGGACCGGCAGGCAGGCAAGGGGTTTATAGTCGCTCATAAAAGTTGTCTCCTTTCGCGGAGGATAAAAATACGCAGGAAGGGAGCGCACGCTCCCTTCCTGTTTGTTGTGTTACAGCGTTACGCCTGCGTTCTTGATGGGAGCGCGGGGCTTTGCGGCGTCGCGGGTGATCTGGGGCGGCTCGCCTTCGCGCACGCAGCGCTCGGTGATGCAGACGGACTGGATGGTGGGGTCGGACGGGATCTCGTACATGATCTTCGTCATGATCTCCTCCATGATCGCGCGCAGACCGCGCGCGCCGATCTGGCGCTCGATGGCCTTTTCCGCGATGGCCTCCAGCGCGCCCTTTTCGAAGCTCAGCTCGACCTGATCATAGGACAGCAGCTTGTGGTACTGCTTGCAGAGCGCGTTTTTCGGCTCCGTCAGGATGCGCACCAGATCGTCCTTGTCAAGCCCGCGCAGGGACGTGATGACCGGCAGGCGGCCCACAAGCTCCGGAATAATGCCGAACTTCAGCAGATCATGCGGCTGCACGAGCTGGAAGAGCTTTCCGACGTTGTGGTCGCCCTTGCTCTTGACCGTGGAGTTGAAGCCCACAGCGGAGGTATCGGTGCGCTGCTCGATGATCTTGTCAAGCCCGTCGAACGCGCCGCCGCAGATGAAGAGGATGTTGGTCGTATCGACCTGAATGAACTCCTGCTGCGGGTGCTTGCGCCCGCCCTGCGGGGGAACGTTGGCGACCGTGCCCTCGACGATCTTCAAAAGCGCCTGCTGGACGCCCTCACCGGAGACATCGCGGGTGATGGAGGTGTTCTCCGACTTACGGGCGATCTTGTCGATCTCGTCGATATAGATGATGCCGCGCTCGGCCAGCTCTACGTCGAAATCCGCCGCCTGCAGAAGCCGGAGCAGGATATTCTCAACATCCTCGCCCACATAACCGGCCTCGGTCAGCGTGGTCGCGTCCGCGATAGCGAACGGCACGTTGAGGATCTTGGCCAGCGTCTGGGCGAACAGCGTCTTGCCGGAGCCGGTGGGGCCAATGAGCAGAATGTTGCTCTTCTGCAGCTCCACGTCGGAGTCGTTCTGGAAGTAAATGCGCTTATAGTGGTTATAGACCGCCACGGACAGGGCGATTTTTGCGTCGTCCTGACCGATGATATAGTGGTCCATGTAGGTCTTGATCTGCTGCGGCGTGGGGAGCGTGTCGGGCAGTTCAAGCTGCTGCTCGTTCAGGCCGTTGTGCATCTCATCGTGCAGGATGGACGAGCAGAGCTCGACGCATTCATTGCAGATGTAGACATTGGGACCGGCGATGATGCGGCCGACCTGCTCCTGTTTTTTGCCGCAGAAGGAGCAGCGGATGGAGTCTCTTGCCAAGCTGGACTCCTCCTTTCAGGGATTATTGTCTCTTGTAGATGACCTTGTCAACAAGGCCGTAGGCCTGCGCCTCTTCAGCGGTCATGAAGTTGTCGCGTTCGGTGTCGATCTTGATCGTCTCAAGCGGCTTGCCGGTGTTGGCGGCAAGGATCTCGTTCAGACGCTGCTTGATCTTCAGCATCCGTTCGACCTGGATCTGCATATCGGTCGCCTGCCCCTGCGTGCCGCCGGAGGGCTGGTGGATCATGATCTCCGCGTTGGGAAGGGCAAGGCGCTTGCCCTTCGTGCCGGAGGACAGCAAAAACGCGCCCATCGACGCGGCCATGCCCACGCAGATGGTGGACACGTCGCACTTGATGAACTGCATGGTGTCATAGATCGCCATGCCGTCGGTCACGCTGCCGCCGGGGGAGTTGATGTAGAACTGAATGTCCTTATCGGGGTCCTGCGCCTCAAGATAGAGCAGCTGCGCAACGATCAGACTGGCAGTGGTGCTGTTGACCTCTTCGGACAGGATGATGATACGGTCGTTGAGCAGGCGGGAGAAGATATCATATGACCGCTCGCCGCGGCTCGTCTGCTCGACAACATACGGAACCAAACTCATAATTTGGGATTCTCCTTTCAGACGGATGTCAGGTTGGCTGTAGGATTCTACCCAACGGGCCGGAGAATTATTCCTCGGTCTTGGCCTCTTCGGCGGGAGCCTCAGCGGCGTCTTCCTTCTTGGCGGCCTTCTTTGCCGTCTTCTTTTCCTTCTCGACGGGCTTTGCATTGTCCACGATCAGCTTGACAGCCTTGCGGCCCTTGAGATCAGACTTGACGGCCTCGACATCGACCATTTCCTTGATCTTGTCCAGCTCCATCTTATACTGCTCAGCCAGCTTCTTCAGTTCTTCCTCGACTTCCTCTTCGGTCACGTCGAGGTTCTCCTGATGGACGATCTCGCTGAGCAGAATGTTGCTGCGGACGGTCTGCTCGGCCATCGGGCGCATGGAATCGCGCATACCCTTGACGTCGCCGCCGATCATCTTGAGATAGTCGTCCATCTTCATGCCCTGGGACTGCAGCTGATAGGAAAACTGCTCCAGATGCTTGTCAACCTGCTCGTCGATCATGCAGGCGGGGATATTGCAGGTCATGTTCTTGCCTGCGAGGACAACAGCCTCGTTTTCAAACTCGCGGTCAACGGATTCCTGACGCTTTGCAGCGAGATCGGCCTTGATGCTCTTCTTGAGCGCGGCCAGCGTGTCGTATTCGGAGACATCCTTGGCAAACTCGTCGTCGAGTTCGGGCTTGATGGTCTCCTTGACCTCGTGGATCTTGCACTTGAAGGTGGCTTCCTTACCGGCAAGCTCCTTGGTGTAGTTCTCGGGGAAGGTCACGACGACATCCTTCTCGTCGCCTGCCTTGAGGCCGACGAGCTGATCCTCGAAGCCGGGGATGAACGCGCCGGAGCCGAGCGTCAGGGTATAGCCCTCGGCCTTGCCGCCGTCAAACGGCTTGCCGTCCACGAAGCCCTCAAAGTCCAGAACGACGGTGTCGCCGGTCTTCGCTTCGCGGTCAACCGTTTCGATGCGGGCGTTGCGCTCCTGCATACGGGAAAGCTCTGCGTCAACCTCTGCCTTGGAGATGGAGACGGATTCCTTGGGAACCTCGATGCCCTTGTATTCGCCAAGGGTGACCTCGGGGTAAAGCTCCGTGGAGACAGTCAGCACGACGCTGCCGTCCTCGGGGGTCTGCATATCGGTAACGGAGGGCTGGCCGACAGCCTTGAGCTCCTGCTTGACAATGGCAGCCTCGTAAATGTCGGGGAAGATCTCGTTCACGGCGTCTTCATAGAACACCTCGGAGCCGTACATACGCTCGACGAACTTGCGCGGGGCCTTGCCCTTGCGGAAGCCGGGGATCATGATGTCCTTGCGGATCTTGGCATACGCCTTGTCCAGCGCGGTCTGGAACTCGTCCTTTGCGATCTCGACAGTGACCTTTGCGCTGCCGTTTTCTTTCTCTACGTTTTTAACGTTCATTGTGGTACTTTCCTCCTATGCGGTGCGGCTTGTAAAAGGCCGTAATTCACCATTCTCATTTGAATCCGCTCTATTCTACCAGACTTCATGCAAGAAATCCACTGTTTTTTCAGGAATTTATCCGAATTCAGAAAAAATTCAAAATCTTTCCGCCCATTTGCCGTCTATCCGATGCGCTGCGGCTGAAAATCGACGTGATCTGCCGAAACAAGGCGGTACTGCACGCCCTGATAGTCGTCCTCCAGCGCCAGCCGGATGGAGTCGGCGTGCAGGTGGCCGTAATAGCAGCGCGTCACGCCGTACTGCTTCAGAAGCGCCAGAATTTTCGAACAGGCGTACCCGCGGTAGCGCGGCGGATAGTGCAGGAAGCAGTATTTTTCCGCGTCCCCCGCCAGCTGCAAAGAGCGTTCGAGCCGCCCCAGCTCCCGCCGGAAAATTTTCTCGTCGTGGCTGCCCTCCTTCTGCGCGTCGTAGAACCACCCGCGCGTGCCGCACAGGGCGATATCGCCGTAGAAAAAGCAGGAGTTGTTCAGGACGTGGAAGTCTGCAAACCCATGCTCCGCGCAGAAGCGGTCAAAGGCCCGCAGCGTCGTCCACCAGTAGTCATGGTTGCCCTTGAGGATGATCTTGCGGCCGGGGATGGCGTTCATAAAGGAAAAATCCTCCGCCGCGTCGTCAAGGCTCATCGCCCAGCTGAGATCGCCGAGCAGGACGGTCGTGTCCTCCGGGCCAATCACCTTCAGATTTTCCCGCAGCTTTTCCATATACCCTGTCCAGCGGCCCCCGAACACGTCCATCGGCTTGTCCGCCGGGCCGAGCGACAGGTGCAGATCTCCAATCGCGTACAGGGCCATCAGCGCAGGAACTCCGTCACGACGGCGCGCATATCGCCCCTGTCCGTGACCTGATCGAAGCGCACGGGCTTGCCTGCAAGGCTTGCCAGCGGCTTCGGAGCCGGACGGCCCGTCTCGGCCGTGAGCTGGCCGAGCACGCCCGTGCCGGGCGCGTGCTCCGTCACGCCGAGCGCGTCCAGAACGCTTGCGCAGAACTTAAACGGGCTTGCCGTGGATTCCACGACGGTCAGCGTCTGATCGCCTGTCCCGGAGCGGTACGCGTCCAGAACCGTGCAGGCCACGGCAGTGTGCGTGTCGAGCAGATAGCGGCTCTCGCGGAATGTTCTGCCGATGGTCTGCGCGCCCTGCGCGTCCGTGCAGAAGCCGCAGGAAAATTCCGCCTGCACGGCCCGCAGCACCCGGTCGGAGACGGTATATGTTCCCGTCTCGGAAAGCTTCTGCATATAACCGCGCACTTCCTCGTCCGATCCGGACAGCAGGGACAAAAGCCGTTCGAGATTCGACGAGATCAGGATATCCATCGACGGCGAAGCCGTCTGGTAAAACGGCCGGTTGCGGTCGTAGGTGCCGGTCTTGATAAAGTCGGTCAGGACATTGTTCTCGTTCGACGCGCAGATGAGCCTGCCGATGGGCACGCCCATCCTCTTCGCGTAGAAGCCGGAGAGAATGTTGCCGAAGTTGCCTGTCGGGACGCAGAAATTGACGCGCGTCCCGGCTTCGATGGTCCCAGCGTTCAGCAGGTCGCAGTAGGCCGAGACGTAATACACGATCTGCGGCAGGAGCCTGCCCCAGTTGATGGAGTTGGCCGAGGACAGGAAGTATCCGCGCCCGGCAAGCTCCTCGCGCAGCGCCTCGTCAGAGAAAATGCGCTTCACGCCGGTCTGCGCGTCGTCAAAGTTGCCGCGCACGGCGCACACGCCGACGTTTCTGCCCTCCTGCGTGACCATCTGGAGCTTCTGCATCTCGGAAACGCCGCCGTCGGGATAGAACACAAGGATTTTCGTGCGGTCCACATCGCGGAAGCCCTCAAGCGCGGCCTTGCCCGTGTCGCCGGAGGTCGCGACGAGGATGCAGACGGTCTTCTCCTCGCCCGTTTTCCGGAGCGAGGCCGTCAGCAGATACGGCAGCATCTGCAGCGCCATATCCTTGAATGCGCACGTCGGCCCGTGCCACAGCTCCTGAATATACGTGTTTTCCGTCAGCCTTACGACGGGCGCTGCGGCAGGCGTGTCAAATTTCGCCGGGCCGTAGGCGCTTTTCGCAAAGCCCAGCAGCTCCTCCTCGGTAAACTCGTCGAGATAGCGCTTCATGATCTTCGCGGCCCGCTCGGGATAGGAAAGCGCGGCGAGCGCTTTGATCTCGTCCATGGTGAGCTGCGGAATGTCCTCCGGCAGATACAGCCCGCCGTCACGGCTGAGGCCCTCGACAATGGCCTGACTGGCCGTTAAGCGGCGGCCTGCGTCCCGCGTACTTACATAATACATAGTTTCACGACCTTCATGAGAGAATTACAGAACAGATTCTGTATGGTTTCATCGGAATATCCGGTAGTTTTCAAAAAATCACCGAGCCGGTTATAATCGTCCAGCCCGGAAAAGCCCTCCGGCAGCCTGTCGCAGCCGTCCAGATCCGCACCGAGGGCGATATGCCCTTCGCCGCCCAGTTCCAGAAAATGATCCAGATGGCGGCGCAGATCGTCGAACGACGCGCGGGGCGCTTGCGTCAGGAACGGCGCGTAGAGGTTCAGTCCCGCTGTGCCGCCAAGATCGCGGATGGCCCGGAACTGGTCGTCCGTCAGATTGCGCGGGTGCGGGCAGACGGCAAACGAATCGGAGTGACTTGCGATGACCGGCTTTTCAGCCAGCCCGATCATGTCCCAGAAGCCCTTTTCGGACACATGGCTCACGTCGACGAGCATCCCGAGCGCCTGCGCCCGCTTAAAAAAGTGCCTGCCCTTTTCCGTCAGCCCTTCGTCCGAGCCGCACGGCGCGGCAAGGCTGTTCGGAAGGTTCCATACAAGCGAGATCATCCGCACACCCATTTCATACGCGCGTTCCAGCAGCCCTTCGTCCTCACGCACGGCCTCCGCGCCCTCAATGGCGAGAAACGCGGCGCATTTTCCCGCCTGCATGGCAGTCTCCGCCTCGGATACCGTGCGGCAGAGCGTGATCTTGTCCGCATTCTCGCGCAGCTGCGCGTCAAAATAATCCAGCGCACGGGCGAAGATCTCCGGCCGCGGCAGCTTTGCCTCGACCCATGCGGTGCAGAACGCGAAAAACTGCGCCCATGTGCCGAGCCTCTGCGCCCGTGCAAGCGAAACGGCCAGCGTGTTTTCCAGCAGCGGCTGATTTTGCAGCCAGAGTTCGATGGGCGTGTCGCAGTGGCCGTCAAAAACGCGGTAATTTGTCAAAATGCGTCCTCCATATGGGTAATCTGCGGGCGGCGGGTCTGCGTGCCGTCGGGCGCATAGATTTCGATCACGTCGAAGCGCGGCTGCAGCGGCGTTTCGTGCTGAGATAAATATAAAAGCGCGGTCGTGCGCAGGCGCTGCTGCTTGCGTGCATCGACAAACTCCCGCGCGGCGGCGAAATCCGCCGATTTTCGCAGTTTGACCTCGCAGAAGACGAGATACTGCCGGTTCGACGCGATGATATCGATCTCGCCGAGCCGCGTGCGGTAGTTCATGGCCTCGATGCGCCAGCCCTTTTTTCGCAGATACTCCGCGGCCAGCGCCTCGCCCCATGGGCCGGACAGGTCACGGGTTCTCATAGAATTTTTTGAGGAATGTTTTTCTGTGGATCGGACTGGGGCCGAATTCACGCAGCGCTTCATAGTGCCGCTTCGTGCCGTAGCCCTTGTGGACGGCGAAGCCGTACTGCGGGTACTGCGCGTCGTATTCCTCCATCAGCCGATCCCGCGTGACCTTGGCCAGGATCGACGCGGCGGCGATGGAGGCGGACAGACTGTCGCCCTTGACGATGGTCCGGACCGGCAGACCGAAATCCTTCGTCCGGTTGCCGTCGATGAGCGCAAGCTCCGGCTGCGGGGAGAGCTTCTGCATGGCGCGCTCCATGGCCAGGAACGTCGCCTGCAAAATATTGATCTCGTCGATCTCCTGCTCGCTCGCAAACGCGATGCCGTAGGACACGGCCTGCGCGGTAATGACGTCGTACAGCTCCCGGCGCTTTTTGTCCGTGAGCTTTTTCGAGTCGTTGAGGCCGGGGATTTCCAGCCCCGGCGGCAGCATGACCGCCGCCGCACATACCGGCCCGGCCAGCGGCCCGCGCCCGGCCTCGTCCACGCCGCAGATCAGCCTGATGCCTGCGTCAAACGCTTCGCGTTCATACACCCAAAGATCCATCGGTTCTTCCTGTCTCATTGCATGTCCTCCGGGCTTTCAAGCGTCAGCTTGCCGAGCTTGCCGCTTCTGTAATCGTCCATGAGCGCCTTTGCCATGCGCTCGGCATTGACCTCGCCGCCGGAGACGAGATAGCCGCGCTTTTTCCCGGCCAGCTGCAAAAGCTCGTATCCGTCCGCATCCTCCGGCGCTTCGAGCTTATAGCGCTCGGAGAGCGTCTGCGGGTAATACTTTGCCAGCAGTGCGATAAAATGGCAGGCCAGCGTCTCGGTGTCGATCACGTCCTCCTTGACGGCGCCCGTGTAGGCAAGGCGCATCCCGACCTCCGGGTCTTCGAACTTCGGCCACAGAATGCCCGGCGTGTCCAGAAGCAAAAGCCCCTGGTCGACCGTGATCCACTGTTTGCCTCGCGTGACGCCGGGGCGGTTTTCGGCCTTCGCGCCCTTGCGCCCGGCGATCTGGTTGATGAACGTCGATTTTCCCACATTCGGAATGCCGACGACCATGAGCTTCAGGGGCCGTCCCACCTGTCCCTTCTCCGCGTACCGCGCCAGCTTTTCCGCCAGCAGCGTGCGCACCGCCGGGACGAAGCCGGAAATGCCCTTTTTCGTCTTGCAGTCGGTCTGCAGAACGGCATAGCCCTTCGCACGGAAGTGCTCCGCCCATTTTTTCGTCAGCGCCGGGTCTGCCATGTCGATGCGGTTCAGGACGATCATGCGCGGCTTATTGCCGCAGATGGCGTCGATATCCGGGTTGCGGCTGGCAATCGGGATGCGCGCGTCGAGAATTTCGCACACGGCATCGACAAGCTTCACATCCTCCTCGATCATCCGGCGCGTCTTGGTCATGTGGCCGGGGTACCACTGGATATTCATGGTGCTCCGGTTCGTGTCTTCCTGCTTCATGATACCGCTCCGAATCTGTGCCAGCTGCGCCCGCCGGTCACGGCTCCAAATTCATTCGTCTGCCGTCCGGGGAAGACCACGAGCAGGACTTTTCCCAAAACAGCCTCTTTTTTCACGCAGCCGACGTCGGAGAACCGGCTGTCCTCCGAATGGTTGCGGTTGTCGCCCATGACAAACAGCTCGCCCTCCGGCACGGTGACCGGATAGTCGAGCGCCTTGCCGTATTCGGCGTAGCTCAGATAGGTCGGTTCAAACGTATACGGCTCGTCCAGCGCCTGCCCGTCAACATAGACGACGCCCGCGTCAAAATCAATGTCCACCGTCTGCCCGCCGACCGCGATCACGCGCTTGACCAGCAGTTCGTCATTCTCGGAAAACGGCGGCGTATACAAAACGACGATATCGCCCTGCTTCGCGTTCCGGTAGAGGAAATTGCTCTCCAGCACCAGATAGTCCTTATCGACCAGCGTGGGGTACATCGAGCTGCCGCTCACGCCGTTCAGACGGAAAAAGAATACGAAGACCAGCGTGATGACCGCCAGCATCCGCACCAGATCGAACAGGCTCAGATACGCCTCATAGCCCTTGGGAAGCGGCTGCTTTTCCGGCTTTTCCTGCGTTTCGGACGGCTGTGCCTGCAAATTCTTGTCTTCCTGTTCCATACTAAAAATCCCCCATTTCGGAAGAAGCGTAAAATCAAAAATAGTATACACGATTTCTTCCAATAAAGAAAGAGGAAAATGACCTTTTCTTGCGGCTGGACGCCGGGTGTGCTATACTGAGAGAAAAAGAAGCTCGGGAGGCGGACGGATGTACCGTATTTTGCTGGTCGAGGACGACCCCGGCATCGCGCAGGCCGTCTGCGCGCATCTGCGGCAGTGGGAGCTGGACGCGCGGTGCGTGCAGAATTTCCGCGCCGTCATGGAGGAATTCACGGCCTTTGACCCGCAGCTCGTGCTGCTGGATATCTCGCTGCCGTTTTTCAACGGCTACCACTGGTGCACGCAGATCCGCGCCGTTTCGCGCGTTCCGGTCGTGTTCCTCTCTTCCGCGTCGGAGAATATGAACATCGTCATGGCCATGAACATGGGCGCGGATGATTTCATCGCCAAGCCCTTCGATCTGGACGTGCTGACGGCGAAGGTGCAGGCGCTTCTGCGCCGGACGTATGATTTTGCGCCCGCGGAGCCTGTTTTGTCCCACCGGGGCGCGGTCTTGCAGACGGGTGGCCAGTCCCTGCTCGTAAACGGCGAAAAGCTGCCGCTCAGCAAGAACGAGTACCGCATTCTGTGGACGCTTCTGAAGGAAAAGGGCAAAATCGTCAGCCGCGAGAGGCTCATGGAGGCGCTCTGGCAGACGGACAGCTTCGTCGATGAGAACACGCTTTCGGTCAACATGGCCCGCCTGCGCAAAAAGCTGGACGGCGCGGGACTTGCAGGCTTTATCGCCACGCGCGTCGGCGCAGGTTATTTGGTGGAATAGATATGCGGTTATTTTTACAATATCTGCGCGGAAAAGCGGGGAAGATCGTCGCGTTTTTCCTGTTCGCGGTCATTTTTATCGTCTCGTTTGCGCTGTACCACCTGCCGCTGGCTGCGGTGTGGTATCCGTCTGCGCTGTGTGTCATTCTGGGGCTTGCGGTTCTGCTGCTGGATTTCCGGCGGGTCAAAGCGCGGCATGAGACGCTGCGGCTGATCCTCCGTCAGCTGCCGACGCTCCCCGATTTGCTCCCGGCTGCCCATTCTGTTCCCGAAGAGGACTACCGCGCGCTGGTGCAGGCGCTGTGCGCGCAGCAGCAGGCGCTCGAGACGCGCATGAACGCGCAGTATCAGGATATGCTCGACTATTATACGCTCTGGGCGCACCAGATCAAAACGCCCATCGCCTCCATGCGCTTATGCCTGCAGCAGGAGGACACGCCGCAGGCGAGGCGGCTTTTGCAGGAGCTCTCCCGCGCCGAGCAGTATGTCGAGATGGTCATGGTCTATCTGCGCCTGACGGGCGGCAGCGATCTTGTCCTGCGCGAATGCCAGTTGGACGGGATCGTCCGCCGCGCCGTGCGCCGGTTCGCGGGGGAGTTCATCGGCAGAAAATTAAAGCTCTGCTACGAGCCGCTGAATGTGTCGTGCGTGACGGATGAAAAGTGGCTGCTGTTCGTGATCGAGCAGGTCTTGTCCAACGCGCTCAAGTATACGCGCGCGGGCAGCATCACCATCGAGCTGGAAGCGCCCAAGACCCTTGTCATCCGTGACACCGGCATCGGCGTCGCACCGGAGGACCTGCCGCGCATCTTTGAAAAGGGCTATATCGGCTACAATGGCCGCGGCGACCAGAAGGCCAGCGGCCTCGGCCTCTACCTCTGCCGCACGATCTGCAAACGCCTCGGCCACACCATCACCGCCTCCTCCGTCCCCGACCACGGCACTGCCATCCGCATCACGCTGGAGCAGCGGCAGGTGCGGGAGTGAAAACGGCATCGCCGGCACCGCTGTAAGACGGTACCGGCGATAATTGTGTATTCGCGCTATCCGAGCGTCAGACTGCGGATCTTCTCCCGCAGCGGGAGAATGCGGGACGGGGCGACGGAAAGCTCGTCCACGCCCAGACGCAAGAACGCTTCGGTCAGCGCTTCGTCTGCGGCAAGCTCGCCGCAGATGCCGACGGTGCACCCCGCCTGATGCGCGCGTTCGACGGTCTGCCGGATCGCACGCAGGACGGCCGGGTGGTGCGGGTCGCAGAACGGGGCCAGATTCGGGTTCTGCCGGTCCATGGCCAGCAGATACTGCGTCAGATCGTTCGTGCCGATGGAGAAAAAGTCGACCTCGCCCGCAAGCTCGCCGCTCATGAACACGGCGGCAGGCGTCTCGATCATCACGCCGACGCGGTACGGGCCGAAGCGTTCGCCGCGTGCGATGAGCACATCCTCCGCGTCCGACAGCGCCTCCTTCAGCCGGTGCAGCTCGTCCGGGCCGGTCACCATCGGGAACATGATCCCGACGGTTCCATAGCGCGACGCGCGCAGAATGGCGCACAGCTGCGTCTGGAACAGAATGGGCCGCGTCAAACACAGGCGGATCGCCCGCAGGCCGAGCGCGGGGTTGTCCTCCGGCGGCATATCAAAATAACCGACCTGCTTGTCCGCGCCGATATCCAGCGTGCGGATGATGACCTCTCGGCCATCCATGGCCTGCACGACCGTTTTGTAGCTTTCAAACAGCTCGTCCTCGGTCGGGTACGTGCTGCGGCCCAGATACAGAAACTCGCTTCTGAGCAGCCCGACACCCTCCGCGCCGCTTTCCCGCAGCAGCGGCAGATCGTCCGTGCCCGCAATATTGGCGTAAAGGCGGACAGAATGTCCGTCCCGCGTGACGCTCGGGGCGGAGATCAGCTGCCGGAGCGCTTCGCGCTGCGCCTGCTGCGCGGCGATCTTCGCCGCTGCTTCGGCCAGCGTCTGTTCGTCCGGGTCGAGCGTCAGCGTCCCGGAGAAGCCGTCCAGAACCGCCGTGCGCCCGTGCAGCTCCGCCGACACGGGCAGCTGCGAAACCGCCGGAACGCCGAGCGTCCGCGCCAGAATGCCCGTGTGGGAATTCGCCGCGCCGCGCGCGGTCAGCATCCCGCGCACGAATTCGCGCGGGAACTGCACGGTCTGGCTGGGGGTCAGCTCCTCGGCGGCGATGAGGCAGGGCTCGGTGATGGTCTGCTCCGCCTCGCCGTTTAAAATGCGGCAGATGCGGGCGGCGACGTCCCGCACATCGGCGGCGCGTTCGCGTATATAGTCGTCGTCCATGGCGGAAAATATGGCCGCGCACTGCTCCCCCGCCTGCCGGACAGCCTCGGCGGCCTCCGCGCCGTCCGCAATTGCTTCCGAAACAAGGTCTGTAAAGTCTTCGTCCTCGGCCATGAGCTGGTGGACGGAGAAAATTTCCGCGTCCTTCTCACCAAGCTCCGCTCTGGTCTTTTCATAGAGCGCGCCGAGCGCGTCCACGGCCTGCCGCTGTGCGCTTTCAAAGCGCAGCTGTTCCTCCTGCGGGGAGCCTGCCTGCCGGGCGGCGGCCTTCTGCGCGCCGAGAAAGACGATTCTTCCGGCGGCAAGGCCCTGCGAGATGGGAAGTCCGGTAAATCCCTGCATGGCGGCGTCCTCAGGCGTTTTCGCGGAACTGCAATTGCAGCTCCTCAAACGCCTTGTCCTCGTCGGAGCCGTCGATGGTGACGGTGACGGTCTGACCCTGCTTGATGCCGAGGCCCATCACGGCCATCAGCCGCGTCAGCTGCGCGGATTTTTCCCCGCAGGAGATCGTAATTTTGCTTGTATACGCCTTTGCCGCGCGCACAAGCGCGCCCGCAGGCCGCGCATGAAAGCCCATGGGGTCCTGAATGGTGTATTGAAATTCTTTCATATCGGCTCCTTGTGAAACAATGAAAGTCTGCTGTGTCCATTTTGCGCCGGATTTCCAGAAAATGCGTAGGGGCGGACGCCTCTGTCCGCCCGGCAGTGGGGGTATCGGATCATCGAAAATCCTCGGCGAATCCGAATGCACTTGCCCCTACAAAACACGTTGGGAAGCGCATACGGATTTCCCCTGAATTTCTGAAAAAGCACTGCATCCAGTGGGCGGACAGAGTCGTCCGCCCCTACAAAACAGGTGCGCATTTCACGCTGCTTCTTTTTATCACGACAGCTTTTTCAGCTCCCGCACGTCGGCAAGCTCGTCCATGATCTGGTCGAGGCTGCTGCCTGCGATGGCGCTGACGGTCGCGGCGACCGCGCCCTCGACCAGCGGGCAGTCGGCCAGGACGAGCTTCCGCTCCGGCATGGCCTCGAGCACCATTTCCGCCGTCATGACCGCCGAGCCCATGTCCATGAGCACGATCACGCCGTCGTCTGAGTAAATTTCGTCAATGGCGTTCGAAATTTTTTCATAGCTCGTGCCGAAGCCGCCGCCGTCCAGACCGCCGGCGGCCCGGATGGGCACGCCGTCGGCCATCATTTTTGTCAGCTCGACCACGCCGTTTGCCAGTGTTTCGCTGTGCGAAACGATCACAAATCCGACCATGGCCCGCACCTCACACGTGCTCGGCCACGACGCGCAGCATCGTGGTGAACGACGTTGCGCCGGGGTCCTGATGGCCGAGACTGCGTTCGCCGAGATAGCTTGCGCGGCCCTTGGTGGCGATGATGGTCTTGGTGTACTCGACGCCCTGCTCCGCAGCGGCCACGCCGTCGGACAGCGCCTCCTTCGCGCTCTTTCCCGCGTCGAGTGCCGCCTTGACCGCGTCGCGCGCGGGGATCATGGCGTCCAGCATCGTCTTTTCTCCGGCCACGGACTTGCCGCGCAGCTGCACGCCCGCGACGAACGCGTCCAGGATCGTGACCAGATCCTGCGCGTCCAGCTCTGTCTTTCCGGCAAGCGCTTTGCCCGCCTGCATGAACGCCGTCCCGTAGAGCGGGCCGGAGGCTCCGCCGACCGTGGACACAAGGGCCATACCGGTAGTTTTAAGCATCGTGCCGATGTCCTTGCCCTCCATCATCGGGCGCTTCTTCTCGACCTCGGCAAAGCCCCGCGCCAGATTGATGCCGTGGTCGCCGTCGCCGATGACGTTGTCAAGCTCTGTGAGAAACAGCTTTTCCTCCGTGATTTTTTCGCCGACGGCGTGCAGAATTTCCAATACCTGTTCCTGATTGACCATAACGGTTCTCCTTTGCGTTTGGGGTTATGCCTTGAAGGCGATGGTGTCCGCGTGCGCGTCCAGAAGGGCCTTCAGCTCGTCGTCCAGCCGCAGCAGGGACACGGAGAAGCCCTCCATTTCAAGCGACGTCATATATTCGCCCACGAAGGTCTTATAGACCCTGATGCCCTTCGCGGCCAGCACGTCGGCGACATGATTGTTGATGATAAACAGCTCCATCAGCGGCGTTGCGCCGGAGGAGTTGACCATGACGGCGACCTCATGGCCGGTATAGTCGATGTCGGAGAGGATCTTGTCCAGAAGATGATCGACGATCTCGTCTGCCGGGCGGAGCGGTTCCTTGTGCGTGCCGGGCTCGCCATGGATGCCGATGCCGACCTCCATCTCGTCCTCGCCAAGCTCAAAGCCGGGCTTGCCCGCCGCCGGGACTGTGCAGGGACGGATGGCGACGCCCATGGTGCGCACGTTGTCAATGACCTTCTGCGCCACGCGCTGAACCTCTTCAAGCTCGGCTCCCTCTTCTGCCTTTGCACCCGCGATCTTGTGGACGAAGACCGTGCCCGCCACGCCGCGGCGGCCGACGGTATAGAGACTGCCGTCGACGGCGACATCGTCATCGACGACGACCTGCGCGACCTTAATGTCGTCCATCTGCGCCATTTCACCGGCCATTTCGAAGTTCATCACATCGCCGGTATAGTTCTTGATGACCATCAGCACGCCCTTGTCAGTCGCGATGGCCTTGATGCCCTCATAGATCTGATCCGGCGTGGGCGAGGTGAAGACTGCGCCCGCGACCGCCGCATCCAGCATACCCGTGCCGACGTAGCCGCCGTGCGCCGGTTCGTGGCCGGAGCCGCCGCCGGAGATCAGCGCGACCTTCCCTTCCTTCTTTTCCGTCCGCACGACCACGTTGCCGCAGTCCAGCTTGCGCACATACTGCGGATATGCCTTGACCATGCCCTGGATCATCTGATCCTCTACAAGCTCGACCTGGTTGATGAATTTTTTCATGTTTTCGTCCTCCTTGTCAGTTTGCTGCATCAAATTCTGCCAGCCTCAGCTTACCACACTTCTTTGGATGAATCAATAGTTTCCACACCGCAAAACGCGACGCATTTGTCTATGACGCACAATTCTTTGACAGTTTCTGAAAATTGTACAAAAAGTTTTTGCTCCCGCGCGGGGCTTGACCGCAGAGCGGGATTTGTTTATAGTATAGAGCATGAATACCACGCAGGGGGCGGCGGAGATGCACTTCGCGTATTCCGCCGGCGGCGGTTTCCACACTTTTGACGGAAAGGAACCCAGACAGCATGTACGAAATCACCTTCCAATTCGAAAACGGTGCGCAGGAGGTCAAATTCTCCGCCGCGCCCGGCAGCACCATTCTGGAGGCCGCGAAATCGGCCAACGTCGCCATCGACGCGCCCTGCAACGGCAACGGCTCATGCGGCAAATGCCGCGTCAAGCTCGTTTCCGGCGAGGTCACAGGCGTGCAGACCGGCCACATCTCCGACGAGGACTATGCCGCAGGCTGGCGTCTGAGCTGCTCGACAAAGCCTGCCGGAGATATTACCGTTCTTGTCCCCGACATCGCCTCGGCCTATCAGAGCCGCATGAAGACGGCAGACCTGTCCTCCGGCGAGGAGATCGCGATCTTCAACCAGCTGCAGCAGGACGTGCAGGCCGCAGGCGTGGACTTTGCAAACGACTTTGTGCAGGCGGTTCTTACGCTGGACGAGCCGACGCTCGACGACACCATGCCCGACACCGAGCGGCTTGCGCGCTTCGCGCAGGACGCATTCGACGGCTGCACGGAGGTCAGGCTTACCTATCACACGGTCAAAAAGCTTGCAAAAACGCTGCGCGAGGCCAATTTCAAGGTACAGATCACCGGCACGCTGACGGACGGCGTGCTGACCATCATGGACGTATCCGAAAAAGAGGACGCGCCGCTCTACGGCTGCGCCATCGATATCGGCACCACGACCGTCACGGGCGTGCTCATGGATCTGAAGACCGGCACGCTGACGGCGAAGGCCTCTGCGGGCAACGGTCAGATCCGCTACGGTGCGGATGTCATCAACCGCATCGTCGAGCAGGGCAAGCCCGGCGGCACGAAGCGGCTGCAGGACGCGATTTTAAAGGAAACGCTGCTGCCGCTCGTCGCGGCGATGTGCAAATCGGCGGGCATTCCCGTCTCGCGCGTGTTCCGCGTGTGCATTGCCTCGAACACGACGATGAACCATCTGCTTCTGGGCGTGGACGCGAACCCCGTGCGCATGGAGCCGTATATCCCGACGTTTTTCCAGTGGCGCGGCATGACGGCCAAGGATCTCGGCTTCCCGGCCAACCCGGATGCGGAAATCCTGCTGGCCCCGAACATCGGCTCGTATGTCGGCGGCGATATCACCGCAGGCGCGTTCACGAGCCTCATCTGGGACAAGGACGAATTTTCGCTGTTCATCGACCTCGGCACGAACGGCGAGCTGGTCTTCGGCAACCGCGATTTCATGATGTCCTGCGCCTGCTCCGCAGGCCCGGCGTTTGAGGGCGGCGATATCTCCTGCGGTATGCGCGCGACGGACGGCGCGGTCGAATCCGTGAAGATCGACAAGGATACGATGGAGCCGACGCTCGGCATCGTCGGGCCGGAGGGCCAGAAGCCCGTCGGCATCTGCGGCTCCGGCATCATTGATGTCATCGCCGAGCTTTACCGCACCTCTATTATTTCCTCGAAAGGCCAGTTCGTCCGCGAGGGCAAACGCGTCGCGCACGACGAGCACGGCATGGGCCGGTATATCCTCGCGACAGCCGCCGAATCGGAGACGGGCCGCGAAATTTCCATCACGGAAGTGGATATCGACTCGTTCATCCGCGCGAAGGCCGCCATTTTCTCGGCCATCAATATCATGCTTTCCAGTCTCGACATGGACGTGAGCGTTTTGTCGCATGTGTATGTCGCGGGCGGCATCGGCTCCGGCATCAACATGGAAAACGCCGTGCGCATCGGTATGCTGCCGGATATCGACCGGGAGCTGTTCGAGTATCTGGGCAACACGTCCCTCTCGGGCGCCTACGCCATGGCGAGGTCGGACTGCGCAGTCGACAAGGTCGACGAGCTGGCGTCCAACATGACCTATATGGAGCTTTCCACGAATCCCAGATATATGGATGAATTCGTCGCGGCGTGTTTCCTGCCGCACACCAGCCGGGAGCTGTTCCCGTCGAGCATTCAGGAGTAAGTTTTATGCAGGTACAGAACAACAAGGAAGAAGTCCCGTTTGCCCATTATGAGGAAAAATTCGCCTCGCTCGACCCGCAGGAGGCGGCAGCGCGCTGCGGCGTGCCGTTCGAAAACGGCCGGTTCACCGTGACGTTATTGGGTACGGCGTATCAGATCGCGTGGCCGAAATATGCCATTTCATCCGAAGACGAAGCCGCGTTCGCGCGCAAAAGCCTGCCGTGCCAGACGTTTCTGCTGCGCTTCCTGCTCGAAGGCCGCGCGGCGGAGCCGTCCGGCGGGTACAAGACGTTCCGCGAAATGCCGTGGGGCGAGATGTATATCGGGCCGTACACCGGACGGGTTCTGACGCGGGCGGCGTTCACATTCGGCACGCGCGTGGAAAAATTCCGCGCAGCCTGCGAGAAAATGGGCGCACTGGCGATCCCGCACGGCGACGCGGGCTTCCAGTTTGACTTTTTGGGCGGTTACCGGATGCAGCTCATGGTCTACGCCGGAGACGACGAATTCCCGCCCAGCAGTCAGGTTCTGTACTCGGACAACTTCGAATCCGGCTTCGCCGCCGAGGACCGCGTCGTCGCCGGCGATATCCTGATCTCAGCGATCAAGGCGCGGATGTAGGGCAACCGTATGCGCTTGCGCATTCGTTTGTAGGGGCCGATGCCTACATCGGCCCGGCAGTATATGCCGCTTTTTACGAAAATCTTCGGCGAATTCGCAACTTCCCTACGGGCCGATGTGGGCATCGGCCCCTACAATCAATGGGGTGGGTGCTTACGGATTTGCCTGATAGCGCTGATACAAATGAAACAGGGAGAAATAAAAAATGGCATTTCAATATCTCGGCCTGCGGGCCAAGCTGGAGCACGTGGACGTCACGGAGGAAGAGGTGAACCGGCAGCTGGTGCGGCTGCAGCAGCAGAGCCAGCGGCGGACGCCGGTGTTTGACCGGCCCTCGCAGAATGGGGACGAGCTGGTGCTCGACTACGCGGGCTTTGCGGACGGAAAGCAGTTCGCGGGCGGCACAGCGGAAAAGCAGACGCTCGTGCTTGGCAGCGGCACATTCATCCCCGGCTTTGAAGAGCAGCTGCTGGGCAAAAACCCCGGCGACGATGTGACTGTGCACGTCACGTTCCCGGCCCAATATCACGCGCCGGAGCTGGCGGGAAAGGACGCGGAATTCCGCTGCCATATCCATGAAATCCGCACCGTCGCGCCCTATGCGCTGGACGATGTGTTTGCAAAAGAGGTCGGGCAGTGCGAGAATATGGCGGAAATGCGCGAGAATATGCGCAAAAGTCTTGAGAATTATTATGCCGAACGTGCCGAGCTTGAGCTGCGCGACCGCCTTCTGCGGCAGGCGGCGGACACCATGGAGGACTTTACCCCCGATCCCGCCGAGATCAGCAAGGCCGTCGAGGAGCAGCTGGACACCATGTCCGCGCAGCTGGCGCAGAACAATCTGACGCTGGACGATTACTGCAAATTCTCCAATTCCACGCTCGAGCAGCTGCGCGAGGACGCACGCCCCGGCGCTGAAGAGGCCGTGCGCATCAAGGCGCTCGTCCGCCGTGTGGCGCAGGCGGAGGAGCTGCACGCGCATGAGGAGGACGTCGCGCAGGCGCTGAGCGAGATCTGCCGCGCGAACCACATGACGATGGAGGAGCTTCAGCCGTATTACGACGACGCGTTTGCCGCAGCCGTGGAATACAGCATCCTGCTGGCCAAGGTCACGAAGCGCATCCGCGAAAGCGCCGTTATGGACGCGTAAACGCAAAGCAAACCGCCGCAGCCGCATAGGCTGGGCGGTTTTTGCGCGCTTCCGCGGCGGCAGGCGGCAGTTTTTTTACAAAAAACAGGCATGATGTACAAAATAACTTTGATTTATGCGCCGGTTTATAGTATACTGGATACAATGGTTTCCGTCCTCGCAAGCGCGGGCCATAAAAACGGAAGGAGGGCGAAAGAACTTGGAAACGAATTACGCGATTGAGATGCTGAACATCACAAAACGTTTCCCCGGAATCATCGCCAACGACAACATCACCCTGAGGCTGAAAAAGGGTGAAATCCACGCCCTGCTCGGCGAAAACGGCGCGGGCAAATCGACGCTTATGAGCGTCCTGTTCGGCCTGTACCAGCCGGAGGAGGGCGAGATCCACAAGGACGGCCGCAAGGTTGAGATCCGCGACCCGAACGACGCGAACGAACTCGGCATCGGCATGGTGCATCAGCACTTCAAGCTGGTCGAGTGCTTCTCTGTCCTCGACAACATCATTCTCGGCGTTGAGCCGAACAAAATGGGCTTCCTGCAGAAGCAGGACGCGCGCAAAAAGGTTCTCGATCTGTCCGAGAAATACGGTCTGCACGTCGATCCCGACGCGATCATCGAGGATATCACCGTCGGTATGCAGCAGCGCACCGAAATTCTCAAAATGCTCTACCGCGACAACGAGATCCTGATCTTCGACGAGCCGACGGCTGTTCTGACGCCGCAGGAGATCGAGGAGCTGATGCAGATCATGAAGAATCTCGCGGCCGAGGGCAAGAGCATCCTCTTCATTTCCCACAAGCTGAACGAGATCATGGAGGTCTCCGACCGCGTCACCGTCCTGCGCAAGGGCAAGTGCATCGGTACGGTCGAAACCGCGAATACCACGGCGGAGGAGCTGTCGGCCATGATGGTCGGCAGAAACGTCAGCTTCCACGTGGAAAAAGGCCCGCTCAAGCCGGGCGGCGAGGTCCTGTCCGTCGAGCACCTGACGGTCGCCTCCAAGGTCCATAAGAACAACGCCGTCAAAGACGTGTCGTTCCGCGTCCGCGCGGGCGAGATCGTCTGCATCGCCGGTATCGACGGCAACGGCCAGACGGAGCTTGTCTACGCCCTGACCGGTCTGGAGCCTGCCGTGAGCGGCAAAATTACGCTTGAGGGCAAGGATATTACCCACGCGTCCATCCGGCAGCGCAGTCTCATGGGCATGAGCCATATCCCGGAGGACCGGCACAAGCACGGCCTCGTGCTCGACTATACGCTTGAGGACAACATGGTGCTCCAGCGCTATTTTGAACCCGAATTCACCGACAAGGCCGGCTTCCTGCGCCGCAAGAACATCCGCGCCTACGCTGAGGGCCTGATCGAGCAGTACGACGTGCGCGCGGGCCAGGGCCCGGTCACACCGGCGCGCAGTATGTCCGGCGGCAACCAGCAGAAGGCCATCGTTGCCCGCGAGATCGACAAGCACCCCGAGCTGCTCGTCGCCGTGCAGCCCACGCGCGGTCTGGACGTCGGCGCGATCGAGTACATCCACAAGCAGCTTGTCGCCCAGCGCGACGCGGGCAAGGCCGTGCTGCTCGTCTCGCTGGAGCTGGACGAGGTCATGGACGTGCCGGACCGCATTCTCGTCATGTACGAGGGCGAGATCGTCGGCGAGCTGGATCCCAAGTCCACCACGCAGGAGGAGCTTGGCCTCTACATGGCGGGCGCCAAGAGAGATGAGGTGAAAGCATGAAAAAGAATCTTCTGAAAAACAGCGCCGTGCAAACGCTGGTCGCGTCGCTGCTGTGCATCGTGCTGGGCCTGTTCCTCGGCTATCTCGTCCTGCTGCTGATCAATCCCGACGGCGCGGGCGACGCGATCCTGACGGTCATTAAGAACTTCTGGACGTATAACCGCAAGGCCTCCCAGATCAAATATCTGGGCAACACGCTCGTCAAGACGGCTCCGCTGCTTATGTGCGCGCTGTCGATCCTGTTCTCCTATAAGGTCGGCCTGTTCAACATCGGCGCTGCCGGTCAGTACTGCGTCGGCGCGGCGCTGAGCCTGTATGCGGCGCTGGGCCTCGGCTGGAGCTGGCTGCCGTGTATGCTGGCGGCGATCCTCGGCGGCGCGCTGCTGGCCGGGATCTCGGGCCTTCTCAAGTCCTACTGCAACGTCAACGAGGTCATTTCCGGCATCATGCTCAACTGGATCGTGCTGTATCTGACCAATATGCTCCTTACGCTTGTCAAAGAGGACGCCAGCCCCTATACCAAGGTCCTGGCCAATACCAACGCCTCCGCTGTGCTGCCGTCGCTCGGCCTCGGCGCGCTGTTCAACAAGAACCAGTACGTCGGCCTTGCGATCCCGCTGGCCGTCGTGATGGCAGTCATCGTGTGGATCGTGCTCGACAAGACGAAGTTCGGCTATGAGCTGAAGGCCACGGGTCTTAACAAAAACGCCGCGAAATACTGCGGCATGGCGGAAAAGCGCAACATCATCCTGAGCCTGATGATCTCCGGCGCTCTGGCCGGTATGGGCGCGGCGATGCTGTACCTCACCAGCTACGAGCAGTGGCAGTGCTCCTCCTCCTCCGTCCCGGCCATGGGCTTCAACGGCATCGCGGCTGCCTTCCTCGGCGGCCTGAACCCTATCGGCTCGATCTTCGCCTCGTTCTTTATCCAGCATATCACCGCAGGCGGTGCGTATGTCGATAAGAGTATGTACTGCGCGCAGATCTCCGATCTGATCTCTGCGCTCATCATCTACCTGTGCGGCTTCGTTCTGTTCATGAAGAACGTGATGAGCTCCATCGCCGCCCGCCGGGAGGAAAAGGCCATTGCAAAGGCCAAGGCCCTGGCGGAAGCCAAGAAAGGAGGCGAGACGGAATGATCCTGCTGCTTCAGTATACGCTGATCTTCGCGTCGGTTCTGATCCTGGTCGCCCTCGGCGGCTGCTTCGCGGAGCACTCCGGCGTTATCAACCTCGGCCTCGAAGGCATTATGATCATGGGTGCGCTCGGCGGCGCGCTGACAATGCGCTATGTGCCGAATACTGTCCCGACGATCGTGATGATCCTCGCGGTCATCCTTGTCTCCGCGCTGGTCGGCATGGTCTATTCCTGCCTGCTTGCCGTGGCGAGCATCAACTTCAAGGCCGACCAGACGCTCGTCGGCACGGCGCTGAACCTGCTCGGCACCGCCGGTGCGACGGTCATTGTCAAGGCCATCAACACCGCTGCCAACCCCGACGATGTTTCGTCCATCGTGCAGTACGGCAGCGCAAAGAATGCGCTTCTGGCGCCCATCGGCTCGTTTGAATTCAACTGGTTCATGCTCGTGGCGTTCATCGCGCTCGTCACTGCCTATGTGACGCTGTACAAGACCCGCTTCGGCCTGCGCCTGATGGCCTGCGGCGAGCATCCGCAGGCGGCTGCCAGCGTCGGCATCAACGTCTATAAGATGCGCTGGGCGGGCGTGCTCATCTCCGGCGTCCTCGGCGGCATCGGCGGCATCGTCTTCATCACCGCAGGCGTTTCGGAGTGGCGGTTCGAATACGGCGTGGCGGGCTTCGGCTTCCTGTCCCTCGCCGTTATGATCTTCGGCCAGTGGAAGCCGCAGCGCATCGCGCTGGCCGCGCTGCTGTTCGGCTTCTTCCGTGCGCTCGGCAACGTCTACACGGGCTTCAGCTTCCTCAAGGCGATGAACCTGCCGAGCTCTCTGTACAACATGCTGCCGTACATCATTTCGCTTATCGTGCTTGCCTTCACGTCCAAGAATTCCCGCGCGCCGAAGGCCGAGGGTATCCCCTACGACAAGGGTATGCGTTAAGCTGTACCCGGTTTCTGTCTCCGGCAGGTTCATACGGACTTGCCGGAGCCTTCATTTCAAGCTCAGGAGGATTTGATTTCTATGCGAATGGTTGATCTCATTGAAAAAAAGCGGGACGGCGGCGTTCTGACCGACGACGAGATCCGCTTTATCATCACGGGCTTTACGGACGGCTCCATCCCCGATTACCAGATGTCCGCCTTTGCCATGACGGTGTTCTATAAGGGTATGACCGACCACGAAACCGCCGTCCTGACGGACGCGATGATGCGTTCGGGCGACACAGTGGATTTGAGCCGGTTCGGCGATAAATCCGTTGACAAGCATTCCACCGGCGGCGTCGGCGATAAGACGACGCTGATCGTTGCACCGATTGTCTCGAGCCTCGGCGGCAAGATGGCGAAGATGTCCGGCCGGGGCCTCGGCCACACGGGCGGTACGGTCGACAAGCTCGAATCCATCCCCGGCTACCAGACGACGCTTTCGGCAGAGGCCTTTATGCAGCAGGTCGAGGATGTCGGCGTAGCCGTCATCGGCCAGTCCGGCAATCTGACGCCCGCCGATAAAAAACTCTACGCGCTGCGTGACGTGACCGCGACGATCGATTCTCTGCCGCTCATCACGTCGTCCATCATGTCTAAAAAGCTCGCCGCAGGTGCGCATTCCATCGTGCTGGACGTCAAGATCGGCTCCGGCGCGTTTATGAAAACGCTCGAAGACGGGCAGAAGCTTGCCGAGAGCATGGTGCGCATCGGCAAGGCCTGCGGCCGGAACGTTGTGGCAGTCATGTCCAATATGGATATTCCGCTCGGCTTCTATATCGGCAATGCGCTCGAGGTGCGCGAGGCGGTTGAGGTCCTGCGCGGCCATGGCTGCCCGGACCTGACCGGCGTGTGCATCACGCTGGCGGCCAATATGCTGCACCTGTGCAACGGCTGGCCCATCGAAGAGGCCACGAAGCAGGCAGAGGAGGCAATTTCCTCCGGCCGTGCCTTCGAGCAGATGAAGCGCTGGATCGCCGCGCAGGGCGGCGATGCGCGGGTGCTGGACGATGTGAGTCTGCTGCCGCAGGCAGCGGTGCAGTATGAGCTGAAAGCGCCGCAGGCGGGCTATATCCACCATATGGACGCGCAGAAGATCGGCGAAAGCTCCGCCATTCTCGGCGCGGGCCGCAAGACGAAGGACGACGCCATTGACTTCGCCGCCGGTATTGTCCTGAAGGAAAAGACCGGCGCGAAGGTCGAGCAGGGCCAGACGCTGGCCGTGCTGCACACGAACCGGCCGGAGACGCTTGCCGACGCGGAGCGCGTCTTTTTGGAGGCCATCCGCTGGGGAACCGACGCGCCGGAGGCGCAGCCGCTGATCTACGGGATCGTAAAGTAAAAAGAGGAGAGATAGAGATATGTCAGATGTGATCGTCATCGGTGTTGCCGGCGGAACCGGCAGCGGAAAAACCACGCTCGTCAAGGCGCTGATGAACCGCTTTGGCGACAATATCAGCGTCCTCAGCCACGACAACTATTACAAGCGGCACGACGAGATGAGCTATGAGGAGCGGACCCACCTCAATTACGACTGCCCGGACGCGTTCGATACCGATATGATGATCGAGCATCTGCGTATGCTCAAAAACGGCCAGGCCATCGACTGCCCGACGTATGACTACACCATCCACAACCGCGCCGACGAGGTGCTGCACGTCGAGCCGCGCAGGGTCATTGTCGTCGAGGGCATCATGATCTTCGTCGACAAGACGCTGTGCGATGAGATGAACATCCGCATCTTCGTCGACGCCGACGCCGACGTGCGCCTGTGCCGCCGCATCCGCCGCGACGTCAAAAAGCGCGGCCGCAGCATCGATTCCGTCATTGACCAGTATCTGACCACCGTCAAGCCCATGCACGAGCTTTATGTCGAGCCGAGCAAGAAAAACGCGAACCTGATCGTCCCGGAGGGCGGCAAGAACCTGATCGCCCTCGAAATGATCATCAACCGCATCCAACGGCACATCGACGGAAACGCGGAATAAACCGCCGGACAAAAAGAACACCCCCGGACAGCAGTCCGGGGGTTCGTTTTGCATTGGGCTTATTCGACCGTGACGCCTCTCTTGGCGAATTCTTCAACCATGAGGTCGAGGTCGGGTTTGATGTTGATGGGTTCGCCCGCGGACTTGATGGCGTTTGCCACGTCCTTCAGGCCGTTGCCGGTCACGACGGAGACGACCGTCGCGCCCTTTTCGATCAGGCCCAGCTCGCAGGCCTTCTTGACGGCGGCAGTGCCGGTGACGCCGGCGGGCTCGCCGAAGACGCCGCAGGTGCGGCCCAGCAGCTTCTGCGCGGCGAGGATCTCCTCGTCCGTTACGTTGACGGCGATGCCGTTGGATTCGCGGATGGCCATGAGGGCCTTATCGGCATTGCGCGGCACGCCGACGGAGATGGAGTCGGCGATGGTGTTCTCCTCCATCGGCTCCCAGGGCTTGTTCTCCTGGATGGCGCGGTTGATGGGGTAGCAGCCGGTCGACTGCGCGGAGATGAGGCGCGGCAGCTTGTCGATGAAGCCGATGGCGTACAGGTCCTTCAGACCCTTCCACACACCCGCGATGGTGCAGCCGTCGCCGACGGAGATCGCCAGATAGTCGGGCATTTCCCAGTTCAGCTGCTCCGCGATCTCGAGAGAAACCGTCTTCTTGCCCTCGGACAGATACGGGTTGATGGCCGCGTTGCGGTTGTACCAGCCCCATTTTTCAATGGCCTCGGCGGACATCTTGAACGTTTCCTCGTAGTTGCCCTTGACAGAAATGACATTCGCGCCGAAGATCATCAGCTGCGCGACCTTGCCCTTCGGGGCACGTTCCGGAACAAAGATATAGGTCTTGAAGCCTGCGGCAGCGGCGTTGCCCGCGAGGGAAGAGGCCGCGTTGCCCGTGGACGAGCAGGCGATGATCTTCGCGCCCGCCTCATGCGCCTTGGCGACGGCCATGGCGGAGGCGCGGTCCTTCAGAGAAGCCGTCGGGTTGATGCCGTCGTCCTTGACCCACAGACGGCCAAGGCCCAGCATTTCCGCCAGCTTCGGCTCTTCGTACAGCGGGCTCCAGCCCACGCGCAGCGGCGTGTCGGGTGTGGTGTCCTCGACCGGCAGCAGCTCACGATAGCGCCACATGGTCGGGTTCACGCGGTTTTTCAGCGTTTCCTTGGTGAAATGCGCCTTGATGTAATCATAATCATATACGATATCCAGAATCCCGCCGCAGGAGCAGTTGGTCAGATTCGGGACAGCCTCATATTCCTTGCCGCAGCGCACGCAGCGCGCACATTTGACGTTTTTCATTCAGAATCCTCCTTCAGATTTTCCAGCGCGACACGCACAGCCTCGACCACGAACGCAGAAAATGTGCAGTCCGTTCCCTTGATGGCGTCCTCAATTTCATCGATCACGTCATTGGGGAAGCGGATGCTCTTGTTCGTCGTGGGCGGAATATTCGGGATTCGGAATTTCTTCATCGCAATGCACCTCGCATTATGTTTCGTAATGCAAATTGTATTGCAATTATGCGCCGAACATTGTAATATAAACGTAGCACAAATGTGCAACAAAGGAGGCGCATGTATTATGAATGAAATTCCTGAATATTACACCATTTTATTTCAGGCCGCAGAACAGGCGATTCAAGCGCTGGAACAGCAAAATTACGGGCTTGCGAAACAAATTCTGATCGACGGCGAACAGGCCGCCGAGGAAGCGTTTGTCGCAAAGGATGAATAAACGGGGTGGGGTCATTCCCCCACCCCATTTTGGTTCTATATTGGCTTAATTTCGGCTTACAGCGCCTTCAGCAGACCAACCTCGTCGTTGAATGCGTTGATGAGCTCGTCGAGTTCCTTGGCCTGTGCGTGGACGGCGTCCCAGGTGTTCTTGGTGTCGTACCACTGGGCGTTCAGGTCTTCGACGCTCATGCCCTGCTGCTCGACCCAGGTGTAATACTTCAGGTTGTGGACTCTCTTGCGCTCCGGATAGGTCAGCTCCAGCATACTGTCGGTCTTGAGGTTCAGCATATGCAGGTTGTGATCCAGCTCGGCAGCCTGTGCGGAGTATGCGCCGTACATCTCGTTCAGCTCTTCGACACGGGACTTGTACATGACGGCGGAGTCGGTCAGGACGGTGACGACGACGTCGTCCTCGGTCAGCTCATAGAACTTGGCCATCTTGATGCAGCACAGAACGTTCGCGATGCCGGAAATGCCCATCCAGGTGAACTTTTCGATCTGCTCGTCGTTGAGGCCGAGGGTCTTGAGGTACTCCTGGCCTTCCTTGCAGTTGAACAGGCGGAGCAGTCTCTGGGAATCTTCGTCGTCAATATCGATGACCATATCGGTGTTCTTGACATTGTGAACCCAGGGGATGTGCTTGTCGCCGATGCCTTCGATGCGGTGGCCGCCGAAGCCGTTGTCCAGGATGGTCGGGCACTGCAGCGCTTCGCCGACAGCCAGCTTCATGCCCGGATAGCGCTCCTTGAGGAGGTCGCCCGCGGACATCGTGCCAGCGGAGCCGGAGGTGAAGCAGGCGCCAGCCAGTCTCTGGCCGGGCTTCTTCACGTTCTCAAACAGGTCGCTCAGAGCGTAGCCGGTGACATTGTAGTGCCACAGGGGGTTGCCCATCTCGGCGAACTGGTTGAAGATCATCATGCTGGGATCCTGCTTGAGCTCCCAGGTCTTGTCGAAGATCTCCTTGACGTTGGACTCGCAGCCCGGGGTGGCGATGATCTGGCCGGCGATGGTCTTCAGCCAGTCAAAGCGTTCCTTGGACATATCCTGCGGCAGGATCGCGACGGAGTCGCAGGCCAGCAGCTTGGAGTTGAACGCGCCGCCGCGGCAGTAGTTGCCGGTGGAGGGCCATACAGCGTGATGATAGGTGGCGTCGAACTGGCCGGTCACAAGACGCGGAGCCAGGCAGCCGAAGGAAGCGCCGACCTTATGGCAGCCGGTCGGGAACCACTTGCCGGACATGGCCAGAATGCGGCACGGAACGCCGGAAACGGAGGACGGGATCTCAACATAGTTCGGGGTCTTCTGGTACAGGCCGCCGGTTTCCTTGGCCTCGTTGTGCCAGCTGATGCGGAACAGGTTGACGGGGTCAACGTCCCACAGGCCGGTGTGCGTCAGCTTTTCCTTGATCTTCTCCGGGATCAGATCGGGGTTCTGCATCTGGGCAATGGTCGGGATGATGATGTTGTTTTCCTTGGCCTTCTGGATGTTATGCAGCAGGCCTTCTTTGTTGATGGTCAGATCGATCTTGCTCATAGTTCGTTTGTTCCTCCTGTTTTACTGTTGTCTAAGTATGAATAGAGCGTGTACTTGGAGATGCCGAAATGCTTGGCGATCTTATCGCCGGATTTAGTGATCAGAAGTGCGCCGGAATTACTGAGATAGCGGATGGCCTTGACCTTGTCGTCCTTGGTCATGAGCGCGACGGGCTTGCCGACAAGCTCGTCCGCCTGCCGGATGAGATCGTCCAGCAGATCGGCCACGTTGAGCGTGATGCGCTCCGGCTCGCGGCTGGCTTGCTGGTCGGCAGAAATGAAGTCGTGCAGGGAGTTTTCAAACAGCTGCATCATGGAAATGTCGTAGTTGATCCCAAGGATCCCCGTGACCTTGCCGGTCTCGTCCCGGATGTAGACTGAGGAGGATTTCAGGATCTTCCCGTCCTTTGTACGCGTCAGATAGCCAAGCTGATCCTCCGCATTGTCGTCCTCATGGCCCAGCTGCTCCAGTACGACGTGGGAAGGCCCATCGCCGACCTTGCGGCCGGTCACGTGTCCGTTTTCAATCGCCACGATCGAGGAATAGGCGCTTTTGCCGGAAAGCTCATGAAGCACGACCTCGCAGTTGCTGCCGAACTGCGCCGCGATCGCCTTTGCGATCTGCTCAAGCAGTTCCAGTAATTTTGCGTCCAATCTGCTATCACCTCCAAATTTAATACCCGAATGAAGTCTAAAGCTATCATACCAGTATCAGAAGCAGATTGCAAGGAATTTTCAAAAATATTTTTAGGCTAACAAAAATTTTGTTGCTCTTTTCGCGAAATTACCGCGTCAGCTGCGTGAGAATGGACTCGAAGCCCTTGCAGGACTTGAGCAGCTGGTCGATTTCAATGTACTCGTCGCGCACGTGCGCAAGGCTTTCGAGCGACGGGCCGTAGCCGATGGTCGGGATACCGGCCTCGCCGCAGAAGCTGCTGCCGTTGGTGCAGAACGAGAAGTGCGACAGCGGCGCCTCGATGCCCGCGTCCTTCAGGCCCTTCAGCGCGGCCTGCACCAGCTCGCTGTCCTCTTCCGTGACCCAGGCCGGGAAATAGCGCTTGGCGCGGATGGTGTCGCCCGTCCAGCACTTTTCTTCGCCCTCGGCCAGATAGCACCGGGCCTTGAGGCCGGGGTGCGTTTCCTGCGCGCGGGCAATGGCCTCGTTCACCTGCCCGAGAATGACGGCCTCATCCTCGCCCACAAGCGTCCGGCGGTCAAACGTCGCGCGGCAAAGAGACGGCACGACCGACGCGCCGGGATACGGCTGGGAGATAATATCCGTCAACTCCAGAATGCCTTTGCCGAGCAGCGGATGCTCGTTCGGGACGATCTTCCGGATCTCGTCGATCACCGCCGTCATGGCATACACGGCGTTGACGCCCTTTTCCGGATTGGAGGAATGGCAGCTGACGCCCTCCGTCTCGACGACGACCTCCGCCCGGCCGCGCTGGCCGCGCTTGATGGTCGTGCTCGTGGCCTCGCCGATGATGACAAGATCGGGCTTTGCCAGCCGCGTAATTTCACGGGAGGACACGCCCTCGAACCGCTCCTCATGCACCGTGCACGACACGCAGACGCGGCCCGCGAAGTCCCTGCCGGTCTTTTCAGCAAAGCGCGCTGCGGCCGTGATCATGGCGCAGTCGCTGCCCTTCATGTCGGACGCGCCGCGGCCGTAAATTTTCCCGTCCGCGATCTCGCCGCCGAACGGGTCATGCTCCCACTGCGGCGCGTCGATCACGTCCACGGTGTCGATGTGGCCGTCCATCAGGACGGTCTTGCCGGGTCGCTTGCCGTTGATGGTGCCGAGGACGCTGCCGAAGCGGTCGATAATGACCTCGTCGAAGCCGTATTCCTCCATTTTCCGCTTCATCAGCTCCGCCACGCCCTGCTCCTGTCCGGAATAGCTGGGAATGCGCAGCGCCTCCTGACAAAACGCGATCAACTGTTCATTTGTATCAATATCCATGCGGTAAAGATCCTTTCTCTCTCATGATTCTGCTTGAAGCATAGGGCAGCCCCGCGCCGTTGTCAAGCCGCGCACGCAAATTCTGCGTTTTACAAAAAATCCACCGCCCGTTTTGGGCAAAGCGGCGAAGGCTGGATATCGTTGGCAGGGACGGAGCGCTGCTGCGCCCGGCAGGATGCACCGTTTTTTACGGAACGCTTCGGCGAATTCGCAGCTTCCCAACGGGCCGGCAGAGCCGCCGGCCCCTACAGAACTCCGGCGAATCCGTACTGCCCTGCAAAGTTCGACTGCAAGGCTGATTTACCGCAGCAATTCAAACGCAATTATTTGCAAATCTGTTGTACCGTAACAGGCGGCGCGTACCATAGCGCCCGTAGGGTGAGTCCATGTGTTCGTAACGGCTATAAAACAGGTGCTTCCCTGAACTGCACCCGCAGCACGCACCAAACCGTACCCCAGCGCCCCTTTTCTCCCCCTTCTTTTCCGGCAAGGCGGAAAAGAAGGGGCCGCCGGAGGCTCGTCGAAAACGGCCTCGACGGAACGAGTCTCCGCTGTTCGCGAAGCCTCTTTTCCTGCTTAGTGCAGGAGAAAAAGCGAAAAATCATGTCTATTATCATAGACATCCGGAAACTTTTATGTTAGGATGTCAAATAAAGTCTTGAAATTTGGAGGGACAGCTGTATGATGGACAACAGATTCGAAGCCGCGTTTTCCACGTTTCTGGACAGACACGAAAAAATCGCGAGAATCAATAAAAAAATATTGATTTCCGCTTGATTTTTTCCTCCGTACACAATACAATAGGCACGAAGGAGAACAGGAAGGACAGGAAGATGTGAGCCTGTCAATTTAACACACAGAGCATGCGTACCCGAACGTTGCATGAGTAGAAATGACGCGTCAAGTACCGGTTGGATGGGAGGTTGCCGCCGGGCGAAGGAGTCTCTCCGCGGTGTCATTTCGCATCCGCTATAGCAAACTGAAATTGTACAGCAGTTTCTTTCTTGTTTGAAAGTCCATATCACCAAACCTCCTCCCATTGACAAAATAGGAGGCTTTTTATGTCTAATTTTACGAAAAATATGTCTGCCGCGCAGACTGCGCCGCGTCATGGGCTGCAGAATGTGCGCACGCTCGTGTCCTGCGCGCTGCTGGCTGCCGTTTCCGTCGTGCTGGCCCGGTTCATTATCCCGATGCCCAACGAAACGACCCGTTTCTCCCTCGAAGCCGTGCCCATTTTCCTGGCCGGTATGCTTTTTGGGCCCTTGCCCGGCGCGCTGGTCGGCTTTGTGGCCGATTTTGTCGGCTGCCTGTTCTCCGGCTACGGCTATAATCCGATGTTCTGCGTACCGCCCATTCTCTACGGGCTCTGCGCGGGTCTGTTCCAGCCGCTGCTGGTGAAAAAGACGTCTATCCCCACCATCGCCCTGTCGTTCCTGCCTGCCATCGCGCTCGGCTCGATCCTCTATGAGAGCTTCTCCCTCGCCTTTGTCTACGGCGGCGACGCAAAAATGGCATTTTTCCTGACAAAACTGGCAACCCGCTCGGTACAGTTCGGCGTGACGTTCGTCATTGACGTGCTGGTGGTATGGCTGCTTTATAAATCCAAGGTGTTTACCGCCGCCAAGCTCTGGCCGCCGGTGAAATACGAATCGAAATCAAAAGAAGGTAATTGACATGACGCTTGACGAAGCGCTGCATTATATCCATTCCGTCTGCTGGAAGGGCAGTGTCCCCGGCCTCGAACGCATCAGCGCGCTGCTTGACAAGATGGGCCACCCCGAACGCAAATTAAAGTTCATCCACGTGACTGGCACGAATGGCAAGGGCTCGACCTGCGCGATGCTGGCCAGTATGTTCACGAAGGCCGGATACAAAACGGGCCTGTACACCAGCCCCTATCTCATCCGCTTCAATGAGCGCATCCAAATTGACGGCGTACAGATCCCGGACGAAGAGATCTGCGAGATCACGGAATATATCAAGCCTCTCGCGGATTCGATCTTCGAGCAGCCGACCGAGTTTGAGATGGTCACGGCGTTGGGCTTTGAATATTTTGCCCGTCACAACTGCGACCTCGTTGTCTGCGAGGTCGGCATGGGCGGCGAGTTTGACGCCACAAACGTGATTCTGCCGCCGGAGGTTGCAATCATCTGCAACATCGGCCTTGACCACACGGAGGTGCTGGGCGACACGCTGGAGAAGATCGCCGCGACGAAGTCCGGCATCATCAAGCCCGGCTGCGACGCGGTCATTTACCGCGAAACGCCGTCGGTCGAGGCCGTGATCGAGGCGCGGTGCAAAGCGGTCGGTGCAAAGCTCCACAAGGCGGACTTTGCCGATATCCGGCTCATTTCCCACGATCTGACCGGTCAGGTCTTCGACTGGGAGCGCTTCCACGCGCTGAAGCTGCCGCTGCTGGGCAATCATCAGCTGCACAACGCTGCCGTCGCCCTCACCGCGGCGACCGTCATGCAGCAGCGCGGCTGGCACATCACGGACGAACAGATTCGCGAAGGACTTGCGGACGTTCGCTGGCCGGGCCGGTTCGACGTACGGCGCAAGGACCCGCTGTTTATCATCGACGGCGGACACAACCCGCAGTGCATTCAGGCGCTCGTCAAGAACATTCAGGACTATCTGGCCGGCCGGCCGCTGACCATCCTGACCGGCGTTCTGGCCGATAAGGATTATAACTGTATGTACCGGAACGTCGAGCCCTACGCGAAGGAATTCATCACCGTCACGCCGGGCAATCCCCGCGCGCTGAACGCGCACGATCTGGCGCAGTACCTGTCCCAGTTCGGCAAACCCGTCACGGCCTGCGACGCAGTCGCAGACGGCGTCCGTCTGGCCGTGGAGCACGCGGGAAAGGACGGCGTCGTCCTCTGCTACGGGTCGCTTTACATGATCGGCGAGATCGAAGCCGGTCTGCAGCGGCTCTGAGCGTGAATCTTTTCTCATAAACAGCCTGCACGAAAGCCGCCCCTTGTCATGCGCATGGAACTGCATGACAAGGGGCTTGTTTTGTCAGCACCGGAGATTCCTGGCGAACCCAGCGAAGCGGTTCGACGAGCCTCCGGCGGCCCTATCTTTTCCGTCTTGCCGGAAAAGATAGGGGAGAAAAGGGACACTGGGGTACGGTTTGGTGCGTGCTGCGGGTGCGATTTTAGGTAAGTCCTGATTTCTAGCTGTTATGAACACACAGACTCACCCTACGAGAGCTATGGTACGCGCCGCCTGTTACGGTACAACTAGATTTGCAAATAGCTGCGTTTGAATGGGTGCGGTAAATCAGCTTTGCAGTCGAAATTTGCAGGGCGGTACGGATTCGCCGGAGTTCTGTAGGGACTGATCCCACATCGGTTTGCTGGGAAGTTACGGACTCGCCGCAGATTCCCGTAAAAAGCGGTGCAGCCTGCGGGCGGACAGAGTCGTCCGCCCCCTACAGGATGCGCTGGACGTACAGCGTCAGAATTTCTGAGCTGCCTCAAGCTTCGCGGGAAAAGTCCAGAAAAACCAAAGGGGGTTTTCTGGTCGCTTCAAGGGGGCTCCGGGGGGAAATCGAAATCCCCCCGGGCTCGTTTTCTTTTTGCACCTTTTGCTTTTGGAGAAGCAAAAGAAAAAGTTGTACCGCAGCCGCTGATTTCTAATATAGGTTCTTACATTGACAATTGTATCGTTGACCACTGCGGCAAAAGCTCTCGCTGACAACGCTTGCCGATTGAATCATCGGTTACCCAAGGGGAGCCTTGGGGCGGGGTCAGAACAGCGTCAGCTGGCTGGTGAGGGGGAGGTCGCCGAAGGCGCCGGCGGATTGGAGCTGGTCGATGAGTGTCTTGGACACCTTCGGGCAGGCGTCGGCAAATTCCTCGACGGACAAAAACTCCCGGCCCTCGCGGGCGTTCATAAGGTCCCAGGCCGCCGTTTCACCAAGACCGGCCACGGCCACGAACGGCGGGCGCAGCTGCCCGGCCTCGATCTGGAACTTCGTCGCGTGGGAGTGGTAGATATCGATCGGCGCGAAGGTAAAGCCGCGCAGATAGAATTCATAGCAGACCTCAAGCGTCGTGAACAGATCGTCGTCCTTGGCGCTGGAATCCTCGTCCTCCTTGATCTCCTGCAGCTTTTTCTTGACAAGCTCGATGCCGTGGCACATCATGCCCTCGTCGAAGCCGCCCTTCTGGCTGCGGCGGTAAAAATAGGCCGCGTAGAACGCAAGCGGCTCGTGCACCTTGAACCACGCGATGCGGAAAGCCATCATGACATACGCCGTTGCGTGGGCCTTCGGGAAAAGATACTTGATCTTCTTGCAGGAGCCGATGTACCATTCCGGCACGCCTGCGGCCTTCATTTCCTCCTCCGCGCCGTCGGGCAGACCTCTGCCCTTTCGGACGGCCTCCATGATCTTGAACGACCGCTTTTCGGGCATCCCGCACTTGATGAGGTACAGCATGATATCGTCGCGGCAGCCGATGGCGTCGTTGACGGAGGCGGTCTTGGACAGGATCAGATCGCGCGCGTTGCCCAGCCACACGTCCGTGCCGTGGGAGAAGCCGGACAGGCGGATGAGCGTGTCAAATTTTGTCGGCTGCGTCTCCTGCAGCATTCCGCGCGTGAAGCCCGTGCCGAATTCCGGGATGGCGACGGAGCCGACCGGCCCCAGAATGGGGTCGTTTTCATAGCCCAGCACCTTGCTGGACGTGAAGATCGACATGGTGTCCTGATCGTCGAGCGGGATTTTCTGCGCGTCGACGCCGGTCATGTCCTCCAGCATACGGATCATGGTCGGGTCATCGTGGCCCAGCATATCGAGCTTCAGGAGGTTTTCCTCCATGGAGTGATATTCAAAATGCGTCGTGATCCATTCGGAGTCCTTGTCGTCCGCCGGGTGCTGCACGGGGCAGAAGTCCCAGATCTCGTTCTCCTGCGGAATGACGACGAGGCCGCCGGGGTGCTGGCCGGTCGTGCGCTTGACGTTGACGCAGCCGAGCGCCAGCCGGTTCTCCTCCGCCTTGGGGACGGTCTTATTGCGCTCCGACAGGTATTTTTTCGCGTAGCCGTAGGCCGTTTTTTCCGCGACGGTGCCGATGGTGCCCGCGCGGAAGACATGGGTCTTGCCGAACATCTGCACACAGTAGGCGTGCGCCTTGGCCTGATATTCGCCGGAGAAGTTGAGGTCGATATCCGGGACCTTGTCGCCGCCGAAGCCGAGAAACGTCTCAAACGGGATATTGAACCCGTCCTTGTCGAGCTTCGCGCCGCACTTCGGGCACACCGCGTCTGGCAGATCCGCGCCGCAGGCGCAGTCGGCCGGAACCTCAAACGTCGTGAACTTGCACTGCGGACAGCGGTAGTGCGGCGGATAGGAATTGACCTCCGTGATGCCGGACATGAACGCCACGATGGACGAGCCGACCGAGCCTCGCGAGCCGACAAGATAGCCGTGCTCCAGCGAGTTCTGCACCAGCTTCTGTGCCGACATATAAATGACGTCGTAGTGGCAGGAAATAATGTCGTGCATTTCCGTGTCGACGCGCTTCTGCACAAGCTCCGGCGGGTTTTCGCCGTAGAGCCGGTGGAGCTTGCCGTAGACGAGGGCTTTCAGGTCCTCGACGGAATTTTCGATCTTCGGCGCGAACAGATTGTGCGGCACGGGCCGCAGCGTCTCACACCAGTCAACGATGCGGTTCGGGTTCTCGATGACGACCTCATGCGCCTTTTCCGGGCCGAGATAGGAGAATTCCTCCATCATCTCATCTGTCGTGCGCAGATATAAAGGCAGCGGCCGGTCGGCGTCGGGCATCTGCTTGGTGGCAAGCAGGATGTGGCGGAAAATCTCATCCTCCGGGTCGAGAAAGTGCACGTCGCCGGTCGCGACGACGGGCTTTCCCAGCTCCTCGCCGAGCTTGACGATGGTGCGGTTGAAGCCGCGCAGCTCCTCCTCGTCCTCGGCAAGACCCTTGTCGAGCATGAAGCGGTTGTTGCAGATGGGCTGAATCTCCAAAAAGTCATAGAAGCTTGCGATACGCTTCAGCTCCGCCCAGCTCTTGTGGTTCAGAATCGCCTGGAACAATTCGCCCGCCTCGCAGGCTGAGCCGATGATAAGTCCCTCACGCCATTGCAGCAGCTCGGACTTCGGCATAATGGGCACGCGCTTGAAATACTTGAGATTGCCGTAGGAGATCAGCCGGTACAGATTGCGCAGGCCGATGGAGTTTTTCGCAAAGACGATGATGTGCCGCGCACGGCGGTCAAGGATCTTGCTGCCGGAGCGCAGCTGCTCCATGCGCGGGTTGATCTTCTGAAGCGAGTCCAATCCCTGCTCCTGCATCATCTTGAAAAAGCGCATGAGCAGATACCCGCAGGTGATCGCGTCGTCGGAGGCGCGGTGATGGTTGAAATCCGGCAGGCTCAGCGCATCGGCAACGATGTTGAGCTTGTACTTGCCAAGCTCCGGCATCAGGTTCTGCGCCAGAATGAGCGTGTCGACATACGTCGGGTGGAACGGCAGGCCGAGCTTTTCGCATGCCGCCGTCACGAAGCCGATGTCAAAATCCGCATTGTGCGCGCACAGGGGGCGATTTCCGACGTATTCCAGGAATTTCGGCATTGCCTCGGAAATATCCGGCTGCCCGGCAAGCATCTGGTCGTTGATGCCCGTCAGATCGACGATCTTCGGCTGCAGGGGCCGGTGCGGGTCGACGAAGGTCTGGAACGTGCTGAGAACTTCATTGCCCTTCATGATGGCCGCGCCGATCTCGATGATCGTATCGTGGAGCGAGGACAGACCGGTCGTTTCCAGATCGAACGCGACGTATTCCCCGTCAAAGGAGAAATCCTCCTCGCCGTGGACGGCGATGCGGTCGTCGACGTCGTTGACGTAGTAGCCCTCGCAGCCGTAGAGGATTTTGATGTTCTGGTCCGTCCCCGCGACCTTGGCCTTGGACGCGGCCTTCATCGCGTCCGGGAACGACTGCGCGCCGCCGTGGTCGGTGATGGCGATGGCGCGGTGGCCCCAGCTGGCTGCCCGCTTGACGGCAGCGCCGGTATCGGTCAGCGCGTCCATGGAGGACATGGTCGTATGCAGGTGCAGCTCGACGCGCTTTTCGGGATACGTATCGCGGCGCTTCGGGGCCTCGATCTTTTCCATGGCGTTCGGCTGGAGCACCATTTCGTTGTCATAGCGGTCAAAGCTCATCTTGCCCTGTACGCGCAGCCACATACCTGGCTGGACGTTGTCAATGATGGGCTTGGCCTTTGCGGCCTCCATGAACTGGTTCACGCGGACGGAGCTGGTATAGTCTGTCATATCGAAGCAGATGACCCACGCCCCGCGCTTTTTCAGCTCCCGGTGCTGCACGGCAAAGACCTTGCCCTCGACGATCACGCGGAACATATCGAGATTCAGTTCCTCCATCCGGACGGGCTTGCCTGCGAACGGGCGGCCGTAGAACAGCGCACCCGTAGGCTCTGCCGGTGTGGAGGCAGCTCCGCCGGAGGACTTTGCGCCGCCCTGCGGCACGCTGGCCGTGATGGCAGGCGCGTTTTTAAGCGCCTCGGCGCGGATACGCGCCGTCTCTTCAAACAGCGCACGGCCCTCTAAATTGCTGTGCGCCTCGACCTCGATCTTTTTGGAAACGCCGAAGCGGTCGCGCAGGAACTGCTCGGCCTTTTTTGCGTTCTGCAAAATGCTGTCCTTGCCGTTGGCTTTGAGCCGGATGATGACGGCCTCGTCCGTGACCTCGTAGCCTGCTCCTGCCAGAATGGCGGCAGACGGCGAAAAGGCGCGGATAAACACCTGCGCCAGATCGCGGAAATCCATATTCGGAAGCTCCGAGGCGGGATAGCGCACCGAAAGCTTCAGTTCCCGCAGGCCATATTCCTTTTCAATGTCCCGGCAGAGCGCCTGCAGCTGCTTTTCTGCCAGATACTGCTCCGCCTGCGCGTCCAGACGGATGGTGCGCGTTTCCCGGTCAAGCTCCGCGTGGACGACGGCAAGGCGTCCGAGCGCCTCCACCAGATCCTCCGGCAGCGGGAAGCCCGGAAACAGCGCGGGGAAATAAACTTCATTCATATGTTCAAGCTTCCTGTCTGAAATTCACGTTATGTCTTTGTTCGCCTGCGCTTCGGCTGCGGCTTCTCTTCCCGCGTCAGATCTGCAAGCGTGTAGCTGCACAGATACGCGGCGATGACCTGATCAAGCCCCTGCCACAGCGGGAGCGTCCGGCAGTTGACCGCGTTTTCGCACTGCTGCCCGCGCTCCAGACACGTGACCGGGGCCAGCGTCCCCTCGGTCAGGGACAATACCTCAAACGCGGTATACTCCTTCGCCGGTTTGGACAGGCGGTAGCCGCCGCCCTTGCCGCGCACGGCGTCGAGCAGCCCCGCCTTGCTCAGCACGGCCAGAATGCTCTCCAGATATTTTTCGGAAATGCCCTGCCGCTTCGCGATCGTCTGCAGCGGGATATAGCCCTCGTCTATATGCTCGGCCAGATCGATCATCACGCGCAGTGCATAGCGGCCCCTGGTGGAAATCATCATGCTTGGTTCCTCGCTTTCTTTTAACCCACTATACTATAGGGTAAAAGGATTATCAAGCGGAAAGCCGCAATTTACAAGCAATTCTTTTTGTGCTACAATAATCAAAGCATCGGTTTGGAGAGAACGCGGCATGACGAAGGATCTGACCCGGGGAACGCCCTGGAAGCTTATTTTACAGTTTGCGCTGCCGATCATGGCGGGAAACCTTTTGCAGCAGCTCTATAATACCGCCGACACCATCATTGTCGGCAATTTCAACGGCCAGCAGGCGCTTTCCGCCGTCGGGGCCTGCGCGTCGCTGACAGTTCTGTTCACGGCGCTTGCCATCGGCTTTTCCATCGGCGCAGGCGTGCTGATCTCGCAGTATTTCGGCGCTTCGCGCGAGCGGGAGCTGCGGCAGTATGCCGCGACGGCCATTGTGCTGATGCTGGCAATGGGGCTATTCATGTCGCTTGCCGGCGTTGTGAGCGCGAGATTCCTGCTGGAACGAGTGCTGGGCACGCCGGAGGCGCTGCTGCCGATGACGCTTCTGTATTTCCGCATCTACGCGGCGGGACTGGTGTTCCAGTTCGGGTACAACATCGCGGCGGCCCTTCTGCGGGCGCTGGGCGACAGCAAGGCGACGCTGTATTTTCTGCTCGTCTCGTCGATTTTGAACGTCGTGCTCGACCTTGCGTTTGTCGCGGGGCTTGGGCTGGGCGTGGCAGGCGCGGCCGTCGCCACCGTCATTTCGCAGATCGCCTCCTGCGTCATCGGCTTTGCGTATATGCACCGGAAATACGCCCTTCTGCGCTTCTCGCTCCGCGAGCTGCGGCTGGACGTGAAAACGGCAGGCCGCATTCTGCAGGTCGGCGCGCCGATGGCCATTCAGCAGTCCATCGTCTCCTGCGGCTTTCTGTTTTTGCAGCGGCTGGTCAATCTCTACGGCGAGAGCATGATCGCGTCCTATACTGTCGCCACCCGGATGGAGAACATTCTGATGATCCCGATTCTCGGCGTGCAGAACACCATGGCGACCTTCGCGGGCCAGAATATGGGCGCGCAGCGCCCCGACCGCGTCTCCAGGGGCCTTGGACAGGGCGTGCTGGTGTCGCTTTCCATGACGCTTGTGCTCTGCCTGTGCCAGATCTTCGGCATTTCGCGCATCATCCGCGCGTTCCAGCTGGACGAGGCCGCTGCGGCCATCTGCCGCCTGCATCTGTTCAGCTCCGCCGTCGCGATACCCATTTTCGCGGTCTATTTTCCCGCCAACGGGATGTGCCAGGGCGTGGGCGAGGGCTTCCACGCCACGTTCTTTGCGCTGCTGGCGCTGGGGCTGCGCGTGATCTTTGCCTATGCGCTGCACAACACGGCTCTGTTCGGCTATACCGCCGTCTGGTGGAGCCAGGCCATGGCGTGGACCGTGACGCTCCTTGTCTGCTATGCGCACGTGTTCCGCGGCAAATGGAAGAACAAATCTCTGATCTGATAGGGAGGCATTGCGATGCAGCACCGCTTTTTTGCGCTTATTTCCCGTATGCGCTACATTGGCCGCTGGGGCCTCATGCGCAATACGTTTGAGGAAAACATTCAGGAGCACAGCCATATGGTTGCCGTGCTGGCACACGGACTGGCTGTGATCCAGCGCGACATCCTCGGGCAGCCGGCCGACCCCGACCGCTGCGCGTCTGCAGCGCTGTTCCACGACGCGTCGGAGATCCTGACAGGCGACCTGCCCACGCCGATCAAGTATTATAACCCGGAGATCAAAAAGGCCTACAAGCAGATCGAGGCCGTCAGCTGTGAAAAGCTCCTTGCTCTCCTGCCGCCGGAGGTGCAGGAGAGCTACCGCCCGCTGCTGTTTGAATCCGACCCGGACATCGCCCGCATCGTCAAGGCGGCGGACAAGCTTTCGGCGTATATCAAGTGCGTCGAGGAGCTGAAGGCCGGGAACTCAGAATTTGCGGCGGCGGAGAAGCAGACGCGGCAGGCGCTCGTCGACATGCAGCTGCCGTGCCTTGATTACTTCATGGCGCATTTCCTGGACAGCTTCCGGCTCACCCTCGACGAGCTGGAGTGAATTTGACGGATCTGTCAATTTTCATGTTTTGCGGCGTCCAAAATCGCACAAAACTCACAGTTGTATTTTTGCGGCCGCGCCGCTATAATGTCCCCCAGTGAGTTTACGAAAGGAAGTGCGCGCCATGACGATCTTCAAAACACCCGTCTGTCGATGTGCTTCCGTTTTTGTTTTTGCTGGGGAACCCGTTGTTCCGGCGTCGTATTTGTTTTTGCAGAAGGAATTGTGAAGCTGGTGTTTCCAGTTTTCACAATTCTTTTTTTATGCACGCATACAGCCCGGACCGCCCGCAAAAACGCCGAAAAGAAAGGAGAACACCATGGGAAAAAACAAAATTCCGGAAACCGGCATCTATGATGCCAGACAGCTCGGCAGAGGCAGAATGCTGCTGCTCGGCTTCCAGCATATGTTCGCCATGTTCGGCGCGACTATCCTCGTCCCCATCCTGACGGGCCTCGACGTTTCGAACACGCTCCTGTTCGCGGGCCTCGGCACGCTGCTGTTCCACCTCATCACCGGAGGCAAGGTCCCGGCCTTCCTCGGCTCGTCCTTCGCCTTCCTCGGCGGCTACGCGACCATCGCGCCGATGCTCGGCGAGCAGCAGAACATCCCCAACCTTGAGATGCTGCCCTATGCCTGCTTCGGCGTGGCCTGCGCAGGTCTTGTGTATGTCATTCTGGCTGGTCTGTTCAAGGTCTTCGGCGCGAAGAAGGTCATGCGCTTCTTCCCGCCCATCGTCACCGGCCCCATCATCATCGCCATCGGCCTGAACCTCTCCTCCTCCGCCATCAATAACTGCACCGGCAGCTGGTGGATCGCCATCGCCGCCATCCTCATCATCGTCGCCGCCAACATCTGGGGCAAGGGCATGATCAAGATCATCCCGATCCTCCTCGGCGTCATCGGCTCGTATCTGCTGGCCGTCATCTTCGACGCGGACGTCCGCGCAAATCTCGTCGCCAACGTCTCCGAAGCGAAGTGGTTCGCGCTGCCCATCAAGATGGAGCAGACCGTCTTCGGCCTGTTCGCCTCCGGCAATGTCGACGCACATAAGCTCCTGACCGCCGTCATCACCATCGTCCCGCTGTCCCTTGCCACCATGGTCGAGCACATCGGCGACGTGTCCGCGATCTCCTCCACCTGCAACCGCAACTACATTGAAAATCCCGGCCTGCACCGCACCCTGATGGGCGACGGTCTTGCGACCACGCTGGCAGCCCTCTTCGGCGCGCCCGCCAACACGACCTACGGCGAAAACACCGGCGTTCTGGCCCTCAGCCGCATCTATGACCCGCGCGTCATCCGCATCGCGGCAGTTCTGGCCATGCTCTTCTCCTTCAGCCCGAAGTTCGCGGCCGTCATCTCCTCCATGCCCGGCGGCACCATCGGCGGCGTCAGCCTCGTGCTCTACGGCATGATCTCCGCAGTCGGCGTGCGCAACGTCGTCGAGAACAAGGTCGACTTCACCAAGTCCCGCAATGTTCTGGTCGCGGCCCTCATCCTGGTTCTGTCCATCGGCATCAGCTACTCCTCGGCAGGCTCTCTCCATTTCGGCGCAATCAGCCTCTCGGGTCTGGCTGTCGGCTCCATCGTCGGCATCGTCCTGAACGCCGTCATGCCCGGCAAGGACTATGTCTACGGCAAAGACAAGCAGGGCGACGAATCTGTCAACTTCATCGTTCAGTAAACGATCTGATCCATATAGAAATACAGCCGCAGTCCGGTGCAGTTCCGCCTTCTCCGCCTGCGATTTCCCCTGAAATTGGCTTACGCGCAGCCCGCCTTTGGGCTGCGCGTAAGTGTTACAGGGGAGAAAACAATGAAGAATTTGGAGGGGTGGAACGGCGATTGTCACGCGCGGGTCTGTCGGCTTATCCGCAGAGCTTTCCACGGCATCAGACGGCGCATCGCCGGATGGTCAAACCATACAAAAGAGAGCCGGCCGGTTTGTTCCCCTTTTGTGCTTTTAGTATAGAGGAAGAATTTGAACAGGATTTCACGAACCGGTAAAGAAACTGTGAACAGTTTCCCGAAAGAATCGCGCCGTAAAAGAATACGCGCAGACAAGTGACCGGCCTGTCTGCGCGTTTCTTTTAAAATATGGAGAAAGGAGAAAAATGAAAAAGACGTTTGCTTCTTGCAAGTATAGAATATCAGGATGGTATTAAAAATCTTAGGGGGCAGTTTTTAAATATCTGTGAAATCCTATGATATTTTTTCGTTTTTCAGCGCACGGCCAGCACCAGCAGCACCGCTGCCGCCAGATACAGCCCCAGCGCTGCCGCGCAGACGAGCAGGACGATCCCGCCGATGAGCAGCGGCGCGCCGCCGCGCTTTTTCCGCAGCACGAGCAGCGCAATGCCGCCCGCAAGCGTCAGAACGAACAAAATCAGCGCCAGATCTGCACGCATACGCAAAGCCCTCCTTTCTCCGGGGATGGTTCAGAAGTAATCGCCCCAGCCGTCTTCGTCGTCCGAGTAGTCGCCCCAGCCGTCACCGGGATCGGACCACGGATCGTAATCGTCGTAATATTCGTCGTCATAGTCCCAGCCCGCGTCGTTCGACTCCATGTATTCGCCGGTATCCTCGTCGATGTAGCCGTCGCTGCCGTAGCCGATGAACTCGTTCTCATAGCCGTTCCAGTACCAGATGTCTCCGTCCTCGTCGTACCAGTAATACGGCGTGCCGTAATCGCCGGTGTCGCCGGAATAGGCGGGCCGGGCCTTGGGCGCGGTGCTCCAGCCGGCGGTGTAGGACAGGGTTTCGAGCATCCTGTTGCAGATATCGAAATAATTGCGGATGCGGCCCTCAAGCGCGATGGTCGTCGCGACGAGGGCATAGCCCGTCGGCCCGTAATAGCGCACCTCCATGCAGCCGCGCACGGGCTGCGAGGGGCCGTCGGAGAAGACGGAGCCGTCGAGCCACATATAGCCGGTCAGGCTGTAAGAATCGCCGTTGTCCTTAAAGTCCGAGCCAAAGGATTTGAGCAGATAGCTGCCGTACATACTCTGCATGAAGTCCTCAAGCATCTTCATCATATAGGTCTTCGCGGTCGCCGCGCCTTTTTCCATGTAGGGATCAAAGCCCTCGATGGGCTGGAAGGCAATCGTGATGTTGGAATAATAATCGTCCGTGCCGTCCTCCATGACCGCGTTGAAGCTCAGCGCATTGGACACGTTCGGGTGCTCGTGCGCCTCCATCTGGATGGGGTAATCGACCGTGACGTTCGTAAAGCCGCCGGGGAAGGCCGCTGTCTGGTTCAGCTCGTCCTCCGGCGTCGGCAGGAGCATGATATACTCCATGGGCGTGAGCGTATTGCCGTTCGGGTCGCTGAGATCGCCGTAGGCGGTCTGGTACAGGGTGACAAGCTGCGTGTCGTCGTCCATGTAAAGCGTGATGCACCCGCCCTCGTCGACCACGTAGCCGGGCCCGACCTGTTCACCGTAGAGATTGATGGCGATCCATTCAAACTCCTCATTGATGACAAAATAGAACGGCTCGTTTTCCAGCTTCCAGCAGCCGGTGTAGCCGCTCAGATCGCCGCCGCTCAGCTCCCCCTCGGTGTAGCCCGTCGGCGCATAGTCCAGTTCATAGTCCGCCGGGTCATAGTCGTGTGCGATCTCGATGGGCACGTCGCCCTCGGGCGGCAGGAAGATGATGTAGTCGCCGTCCTGAATCGCAAAATCCAGCTCATCGACGCTTGTGTCGTACAGAATGGTGTCCTCGCTGTTGTAGACGATAATATTATATGTATCGGGAACCTCGGATTCCTTATACGTGCCAAGACCGGCGCTGAAGCTCTCGCCGTCTGCAAACGTGCCGTCTACAAATTCCGTGTCCCATTCGGTGCTGGTCGAGGGGGTGATGCTGATGGAGGAAATGTCATGCCCGCTGTGGTTGACCAGCGTAACGGATACCGACACTTCCTTCTCGCCGCAGCCGGTCAGCAGCAGCGCACACAGCGCAGCCGCCAGCGTCACAAGAAGCAGCTTCCTGATTTTTTTCATGATAGTCCTCCTGATCTGATTTGCGAAAAAAGCTCCACGATAAATGGTCTGATACCAGTTTACCGTGGAGCCATTCTGTTTCATAGGCCCCTCAGGGGCTAATCTTTTCTGAAAGCATGTCCGCCAGCAGGTTCCGCTTGCCGCGTGCGCTGCCGTCAAGCCCCAGCTTGTCGAAGATGCGCTTGAGGTGATTTTTGACGGTCGCCTCCGACAGATGCAGCTGCGCGGCGATCTCTGCGTTCGTCCGCCGCGCGGCGGCAAGACGGGCGATCTCCCGCTCACGCGGGCTGAGTCCGCCAGGGCCCGGCTTCGCCGTGCGGCGCAGAACGGCCTGCGCAGCCTCGTTCCCGGCGAATGCCTCCGGCAGAAGTGGGCCGAGGGCTTCTGCGTGCTCGGCAAACGGCAGATAGAGTCCGTCCGGCACGGCGAGGGCCAGCGCTGCGTCCAGCTCCCGCCGGGCCGCGTCCGCGCGGCCAAGGCGGTTTTCCGCGCAGGCGAGCTGAATGTGCAGATACAGCTGGGCCAGCGCCGTATGCGCCGACGCGTTCAGCGCTGTGCAGGCCTCCCTGCGCGCAAGCAGCTTTGCGTACGCACCGGCAGCCAGCAGCACCTCATTCTGCACCGTCCGCAGCATGGGATGCACAGGATCCAAAAACGACGCGTCGGCCTCCGGGGCCATGAACCATGCGTCCGCGCCGGCCCTCCCGCGCTGCGCATCCAGCCAGGCAATGCACAGATCGAGCGTGCGCAGCAGCAGAAACTGCCGGTTCTCCTTCAGCGTCTGCCGGAGCCGCTCCAGCGCCGCGTCCGTCGCACCGCCGCGAAGCTGCGCCAGCCGGAGGGCCGTGAACTCCGCCGTCAGCAGAATGCTGTACTGCCCGCGTGCAAGCGCTGCGTCCCGCGCCAGATGGCAGCCGATCTCCGCCTCGGTAAAGTCGCCGCGCAGCAGGTCCGTTTCGCACTGCATGGAATGCTCCGCGCCGCTGCCGTGGCCGTCCGTGACCTTGTAATAAAACGGCATACAGTCGCGCATCTGCGCGTTTTCTGCGTCCAGCTGCCCGGCTGCGCGGTGGAACATCATGAGAACGGACGGGGAGCCGAAGGTCCACGTGCCGCCGAGGTCAATGCAGCGTGTCGTGCGCGTCATGCGTTCGCAGGCCGAGCGGTGCAGCACGCTCATGGCGGCGATGTCGTTATAGCGCAGAAAGCTCATCACAAGGTCGCATTCGCCGAGATAATTTTCCCGTTCCTGTTCGCAGAACGCGCCGCCCGGCTGCAGCGCGTCCAGCAGCAGCGCCCGCAGACGCAGCAGCTCCGGAATTTCGCGGAAGGAAAAGAGCTTGCGCATCAGCACGCAGACCGCGTCCGGGTGCCGCCGCAGCACATCCTCCGGGCAGTCCCGGCACCAGGAAAGCAGCATCTGCCGGTGCTCGCCGCCGATGGATTTGCCGCAGTCGGCCGCGGCCGCGCGCAGCAGCCCGTCCCAGTCTCCCGCCTGCCGGAACAGCTCCGCAGCCGTCAGATATTCCCCCGTGCGCTCGTACCAGCTGCCGAGCCGCCCGCAGGCGTCCGCCTGCGCGCTTTGCGGCAGAAGGGCGAATTTCCGGCGCAGCAGCTGCCGCAGCATATGGTGGCAGCGGTAGACGCCGGGGCTGCTTTCGATGATGAACGCGTTGTTGTGCGTCAGATCGTGCAGCAGCGCGTCCGCGTCCGGCTCCCGCCAGACGAAGGCGGCCTGTTCGGCGGTGAACGCCTCCGCCATGCAGATGTCCAGCAGAAAGAAGCGCCTCCGCTCGTCCAGCGGCTCAAACATGACCTGCTCCATGAGCGCGTCCATGCCCTTCGCGTCAAAGCGCCATACGCCCGTCTGCGCGTAGGCGCGGAACATGAGATAGATCATGGCGATCTAGCCCTCGCTGACGGACAGGAGCGCCTGCGCCTCCCGCTCGGGAAGCGGCAGGCCGCAGCGCCCGGCGTATTGCAGCAGCTCCTCCTGCGTCAGCCGCAGATCCGCCGCGCCCAGCTCCAACAGACGGCTGCCGAGGCGCAGCTTCTGCGCCTCCGAAAAGATCTGGTTGCGCGAAAGAAGGATCAGATGCGCCTGCGGCGGCAGGCGCTCGGCCAGAAACGAGACGAGCTCCGCTGCCTCGCCGCCGGAAAGCAGGTGCACGTCGTCCAGAATGAACCAGACGGGCGGCTTGCCCGCCAGCGCATCCTGCACCAGCTCCAGCAGCTGCTGCCGCGTGTGCGGGCTGTCCGGGTAGCCGAGCGCACGCAGCTGCGCCGACAGCTGCGGCGCGGTGTGCAGCGCCCGGCAGAGTCCGGCCCAGAATTCCTGCCGTCCGCCGCCGGAGAGAAACTGCCGGAACAGATACGCGTCCGGCGCTTCGGCGGCAATGCGCCGCTGCAGATACTGCGCGGCAGTCGTCTTGCCGTAGCCCGTGGGGGCTATGATGGTCGTGACAGGGCAGCGGGCGGCGTCCGCAAGCCGTGATCGCAGGCGTGAGGAAAGATAAAGCGCGTTTACGCGCAGATCGGCGTCCATGAAAAGCCCTCCCAAGGTGCTTTGTTCAATGATTTTCTATTTTAATCGTTTCCGGCAGCTTCGTCAATGCAGGATTCTCTTGACAAGGGTTTCCCGGACAGGTAAAATTTATTTGTTATGCAGTCACAGACGAACGGTGCGCACACAGCCGGAGGGACAGGCTATGCTTTTTGATTTTCTGAAGAAAAAGCGGCAGGAAAAGGCCGACGATCAGCAGCATTGGCGCGAGCGCTGGCAGTCGCTGGTGCCGGAGGAAAACCGGAGCGTCCCCGTCACCGTAGACGGACAGACGCGCATCGCCTATATCCAGATTAACCAGTTCGTCGTCATGCTGCAGGACGGGCTTCTGATGAAAGCGCATTTTTTTGACGTCTGCGAGTTTTTCCAGAAGGCGGGCTATCACGTCATCTGGCTCATGCGCTGCGTGCAGGACGTGGAGGGCGGCTATCTGAAGCTGGTCAGAATGGAGGACGGCGGAGCGCGCTGCCGCTGGAAATGGCGCAAGCCGACGACGAACTTCGGCCGCTGGACGTCGGATAACTACAATGTCAGCATTCTTATCCAGCACCGGCAGGTACCGCCGGAGATCACCGATCTCAAAACCTGCAAAACGCGCGTGCTGCAGCGGGTCACATGGGCCGAGAGCGACGACAACACGCAGATGATCCCCGGCCGGACGGAATTTCTGACCGTCGGAAAGCCCGCCGCGCCCGAGGAGCTGCTGCACTGGCTGACCGGCACGATGCTGGCAAATCTGTAAAGAAAGAAAAGGAGCGCCTATGTCTATCACGCTCGAACAGGTCAAGAAAAGCGAGGAGATCACAAGCTATATCCGCAAGGCGGACGAATCGCTGTCCGCGCTGGGCTTTACGGAGCACAGCTTTGCCCATGTGGGCCTTGTCTCGGCGCAGGCCAGCGCCATTTTGAAGACGCTGGGCTACGACGACCGCACGTGCGAGCTGGCCGCCATCGCGGGCTGGCTGCACGACATCGGGAACGTCATCAACCGCATCGATCATGCGCAGTCCGGCGCGGTCATGGCCTTCCGAATCCTCGACAAGATGGGCGCAAGCCCTGAAGAGACGGCCACCATCATCACCGCCATCGGCAACCACGATGAAAAAACCGCCTTCCCGGTCAACCCCGTGGCAGCAGCGCTCATTCTGGCGGATAAAATGGACGTGCGCGCGAACCGCGTGCGCGAAAAGGCCCGCGCGGCGTTCGACATTCACGACCGCGTGAATTACTCCGTCAAAAAGCACGAGGTCACGCTGACGGAAAAGGAGATCTGCCTGACGCTTGCCATCGACACGGAGGTATGCGCGGTGATCGAGTATTTTGAAATTTTCATGGACCGTATGCTCCTGTGCCGCCGCGCGGCGGAGAAGCTGGGGCTGCATTTCGCGCTCGTCATCAACGGCCAGCGCATGGCATAAAAAAGTTCCCGGACACGGGAACCTTTTCCGGAGCCTGCTCGTCTGAAAAACAGCGGAGGCTCCGCCCAAATACATAAACAGGGAGAATCAGATATGGAAACTCTGGAAAAGCTGCGCAATGGAATCGACCAGCTGCCGAAATGGCTGCTGCTCGTGCTTGTGATTTTTGTCGACGGTCTGGTGGGCGGTCTGTACCGCGCCGCCGGAAAGACCACTGCGGCCAAGGTCATCGGCTGGATCATGGCGGCGGCCTACGTGCTGTCGATCTTGTCCTTTGTCGAGCTGCCCGCGACGCTTGCGACCGTCTCGCGCATCGTGACCGTCGTGTGTCTGGTCGCCGATATCATCACCGTCATCACCAGCGGCAGGATCACGTTCTTTGCCGACTGAGAAAAGAAAGAAATAAGAAAACGTTTAGGAGTCCCGTCATGAAGCTGTTCACCATCATCCTCTTCGCCGTCACCTACATTCTGATGATCGCGCTGCCGAAAAAGCGGCCCTATGTCGCGCTCATCTCCGCCGTCATCTTCGTCGTCTCCGGTGCGATGCCGCTGGCCTCCGTCTTTACCGCCATCGACTGGAACGTTCTTTTGATGCTTGCCGGTACGATGGGAACGGTCGCGCTGTTCATTGAGTCGAAAATGCCGGAGCGCATGGCCGATCTTCTGCTGCAGAAGACGCCCAACGTCATGTGGGTCGCGGTCGCGCTGTCCGTGTTCGCGGGCGTTGTGTCGGCGTTCGTCGACAACGTCGCGACGGTTCTGATGATCGCGCCGGTCGCGCTGTCGATCGCGAAGAAGCTCAAAATGTCCCCGGTCGCGCTGCTCATCTGCATCGCCGTCTCGTCCAATTTGCAGGGTGCGGCTACCCTCGTCGGCGATACGACGTCCATCATGCTGGGAGGCTACGCCAACATGGACTTTTTGGACTTCATCTTCATGGACGGCAAATGCTCCATTTTCTTTGCCGTTGAGCTGGGTGCGCTCGTGACCGTCCCCGTCATCATGTTCATCTTCCGCAAGGAAAAGGGCAAGGTCACGGTCGGTGCGCCGACCGTCGTGGAGGATCTGTTCCCGACATATCTGCTGGTCGGCACGGTCGTGCTGCTCATTACGGCGTCCTTCATCCCCGGCCGTCCCGCCATCACGAACGGCCTGATCTGCATGACGCTGTTCCTCATCGGCCTCGTCCGCTCCATCCTCCAGAAAAAGCACTTCGGCCCCATCAAGTACGCGCTGGGCGAGATCGACTTTGAAACGCTCCTGCTTCTCATGAGCCTGTTCGTCGTCATCGGCACGCTGACCGAGACGGGCGTCATTGAGGACATCAGCGCCCTGTTTGTCAAGCTCGGCGGAAACAGCCTCTTCGGCATGTACTCCATCATCGTCTGGGGCTCCGTCATCATCTCGGCCTTTATCGACAACATCCCGTATGTCGCGACGATGCTCCCGGTCGTGCAGGGCATTGCGGCCATGATGGGCTGCGACGCGCACGTTCTGTACTTCGGCCTACTCGTCGGCGCGACGCTCGGCGGCAACCTGACGCCAATCGGCGCCTCGGCCAACATCGCGGCCATCGGCATTTTGCAGAAGGAGGGCTACGAGGTCAAGGCCTCCGACTTCCTCAAGATCGGCGTCCCGTTTACGCTCCTCGCCGTCCTGAGCGGCTATCTCTACTGCTGGTTCGTCTGGGCATAAGCATATACGCGCACAAACGCGGCACTCCCGGCCCGGGAGTGCCGCGTTTGACTGTCAAAGCCCTGCTGCCGCATGATTTGTGCATAGTAAAATGAAAAACGGCAGAGGGTGATATTCCCTCTGCCTTCTGTGTACAACTCTGAAATTGTATTTTATTCTTCCTGATCCCAGTTGTGCCAGACGTTCTGGACATCGTCGTCCTCTTCGAACAGGTCGAGCATTTTTTCCATGTTGTCGCGGTCTTCCTGCTTGTCGAGCTTCTGGTAGGACTGCGGGACCATCTCGATCTGGGCGGAGTCGAACTTGTAGCCCTTGTCTTCGAGCGCCTTGGCGACGGTGTTGATGTCGTCGGGGTCAGTGTAGACGGTGAAGCAGCCTTCCTCGGGCTGGAAATCGGCCGCGCCTGCGTCGAGCGCGTCCATCATGACGGTGTCCTCGTCCAGCTCCTCGTCCTCGTTGTCGATGACGATAACGCCCTTGCGGTCGAACGACCAGCTGACGCAGCCGGTGGTGCCGAGACTGCCGCCGTATTTGTCAAAATGGTGGCGGACACTGCCTGCGGTGCGGTTGCGGTTGTCGGTCATCGTCTCGACGATGACAGCAACGCCGCAGGGGCCGTGGCCCTCGTAGGTGATGGTTTCGTAGTTGTCGCCGCTGCCGGATGCCGCTGCTTTTTCCAGCACGCGCTTGATGTTGTCGTTCGGCATGTTGGCGGCCTTGGCCTTGGTGATGACGGTCGCGAGGCGGGAGTTATACGCGGGGTCGGCGATGCCGCCGCCCTCCTTGACGGCTACGATCATTTCCTTGGAGATCTTCGTAAAGGCAGCCGCGCGCTTTGCGTCCTGCGCGCCCTTGGTTTTCTGAATGTTATGCCACTTGGAATGTCCGGACATGAGGTGTTCTTCCCTTCGTTACAATATCTCTTGTCATTTTATCACAGAGAACGGGCAGAGGTCAACTGTTTCATAGAAATTGCGTCTCATCTTTATGCGCCTTCGCCCGCAGAACGGTCAGCTCCGGCAGCGCCTCGCGCACAACGCGCTCCAGAACGGCGCAGACGGGGTTCTCCGTCTCAAAATGGCCCGCGTCGATGAGATTGAGGCCGCGATATTTTGCCTCTTCAAAGTGATTATATTTGAGGTCAGCGGTCACGAGCGTATCGCAGCCTGCGGCCAGCACGTCGTCGATCGCGCCGCCGCAGCTCCCGCCGCCGACAGCCACGCGCCGCACGGGCTTTCCCGCGTCCGCAAACCGGAGTCCGGGGCAGGAGAGTGCCGACTTTACAAACGCGGCAAATTCGGCAAGACGCTGCTCCCGCACCATGCCGGTGCGGATGAGGCCGTAAGGCCGGCCCCGTGCATCTGTTTCGGTTGGGTTCAGAACCGACACCTCCGTCAGCCCCAGTGTTTCTGCCAGTACGTCGTTGACCCCGCCGGGGCAGACATCGAGATTCGTGTGCAGATTGATTGCGGCGATCTTCGCTTCGGCCAGTTCCAGAATGCACCGCCCCTCGTAGCTTGCATCGTTGACGGCTCTGGGCGCGTCAAAAAACAGCGGGTGGTGCGTCACGATGCACTGCGCGCCGGTTTTCTTCGCCTCGTCGATCACATCCGGCATCGGGTCGAGCGCGACAAGGACGGTATCGACCGGCGCGTCGAACCGCCCGCAGAGCAGGCCGACGTTGTCCCAGTCCATTTTCATGGACGCGGGCGCAAAGGCAAACAGGGCGTTATAAATGTCACGAACAGTCGTCATGCTGCTTCCTCATTTCTCTGATTTCCGCAAGCGCGGTTTCGTAATAGCGGAGCTTTTCCGGCTCGTCGGCTCTTTGCAGGCCCAGGACTGTGCCCGCGAGGGCTGTTTCGATCCGGGCCAGATACGGCCCCAGAAGCGGCCCGCCCTCCCGCAGCAGCTGCGGCGAGGCGTATTGCTGCCCCGGCGAAAGCGGGGGCATATGTCCCTTTTTTGCGCGCAGGACGGTATAGAAGAAGTGGCCGTCCTTTGCAAGCGCTTCGCGTTCAATCGCAAAGCCGTGTTCCGCCAGATACTGCCGCAGCGCCTGCCCGGCGCTCTGCGGCTGCAAAATGAGCGTATAGCGGTCATCGCAGACCCATGGCGCAGCCTCTAAAATGCGCACCATCAGATCGCCGCCCATTCCGGCCATAATGATCGTATCCGCCGCATCGGGCGGGATGCCCTGCAGGCCGTCCGACAGGAAAAACCGCATTTTTTCGGACACGCCGAAGCGCGCGGCGTTTTCGCGGGCCTTCTGCAGCGGCTGCTCGCGCAGGTCTGCCGCCGTGACGAACGGGCAGATGCCCTCGCGCAGCAGGTATATGGAAAGATACCCGTGATCCGTGCCGATATCGGCGGCGCGGGAACCGCGCGGGACAAATTCGGCGCACAGCAGCAGCCGATTGGAGATCGGAACCTTCATCGCTTCACGCAAAAGGGCGGCCATCAGGCCGCCCTTTCCTTTCGGTTTGTTACTTGGCCTTCTCGGCTTCCTCGGAAGCCTCGATAAAGCGGTTGACCTGCGCCAGGAACGCGTCGGCATCAACGCCGTGCACCATGCAGGCCTCCTCGACCGTCTCGCCGCGCGAGGACGGGCAGCCCAGGCAGTGCATACCGATGGCCATGAACAGCGGAGCAGTCTCGGGCGCGATATCCAGAACATCGCCGATGATGGTGGTCTTTTCGATCTTTGCAGCCATAAAAATGACCTCCTGTGTGTATTTTATAGTCGTATTATACCCAACTGCGGCACAGTTTGCAACAGAAATTATAGCGACGCGGCCAGCTGCGCGGCCTCCTGCATGGCGCGGCGCAGGGACGCTTCCGCGTCAAAGCCCGCGACATTCATGCCGTCTGCGGCGATGCAGGTATATGCTCCGATGCCGAAGAACGTGTGAAGCGCCTCCAGATACCGGCTGCCCATCTCCATGGCGTCTCCGGTATAGAACCCGCCGCGCGTAGTGAGAAAAATCATATGAGACGCGCGGCAGAGCCCCTTGAGCCCTTCCTCCGTGGAGCCGAACGTGATCCCGTCGACGGACACCTGTTCAATATAGACCTTCAAAAGCGCCGGGAAGGACAGATCCCAGAACGGCGCGGCGATCACGATCCGGTCGGCCTGCGCAAACTGGTGCGCGTAGCGGAAGCGCGGATGATCGCGCCGGTTTTCCGCCAGCAGCGCCTCGCGCTGGTCAAAATAGCTGTCCTTGAAGTAGGAAAGATCCTCCGCCATCAGATCCAGCCGCGTCACAGCGCAGTCGGACGGCAGCGCGGACAAAAACGCCTCGGCCAGCTTTTTCGTGTTCGACGCTTCGCGCCGGATGCAGCAGTCGACAAACAGAACGTTTTTCATCGTGTCCGCTCCTGTTCCAGCCGGTAAAAGGCTTCGAGCGCGGTCAGAATTTCATTGCGCTCGCCGATGGCGGTCAGGCTTTCGCCGTTGACATAGCCGCCGATGGCGTTCGCGGTATCCTCGCCATATACGACGACGTTATTGAGAATGGAAGCTGTCTTCATCCCGCGCAGACGGCCGATGGTAAACAGCGCTGCGGATTCCATATCCGCGCCCAGCGCGCCCTTGCGCGACCAATAGGCGCTCTCCGCGTCGTTTTCCTCGTGATAAAAACTCTCGTGGCTGTGGATGATGCCGACATGATACGGGCAGCCGAGCGCCTTCGCGGCCTCCACGCACAGTCCCAGCAGCTGATAATCGGCGACCGCCGGATATTCCGGATGGACATACGCCTTGGAAGCTCCGTCGTCGCGGATGGCGCCGCAGCCGAGGATCAGATCGCCCAGCGCAATGCCGGTCTGCAAGGCTCCGCAGGAGCCGATGCGGATGGCGGCCTCCACGCCGATGTTGTGCAGCTCCTCCACGCAGATCCCGGCGGACGAGCCGCCGATGCCCGTGGAGACGGCCAGAACGGGCACGCCCTTATAGGTGCCGGTCAGACTGCGGAACTCGCGGTTGTACGCAAGCTCCCGCACGGATTCCAGCTGTGCGGCCACGCGGTCAAGCCGGGCCGGGTCGCCGGGCAGGATCGCATAACGCACGCCAAGCGTTTCGTCCAGACAAATATGCGCCTGTTTCATCTGCATATGCTCCTTTTATAGTTATATCGTCTGAATTTCAATATGGTAACGGTTCCGGCTGCAAAGCGCGTGTTCGACCTCCACGCGGTAGTCCAGATCGAGAACGCCCCCGTGTTCGTTGAGCAGAACGGTCATATCCTCCGTTACGACGCTGATCATCATCGCGCCGAAGCCGACGTCGTACAGCGATTCATGCGCCTGTCTGCGGTCGAAGACCATCTCGGCGTTGACCTTTCCGCTGCGCCGCAGCGTGACGGTCTTCCCGTCTTCGATCTGAAAGGAGGTCACAACGCCCTCAAGCCCGGTCATTTCCGACTCGACATAGGACAAAAGCGCGAAGCCCGGCTCATAGCAGTACGAGCCGTCTGTCACCAGCTCGAGCGTCTGCGGCCCGCTGTCCTCCATGGTCTGCGTGCCGGTGATGGCAATTCTTGCGGCCTGTACCATCACGCCTCCAGCGCAAGCGCGATCAGATCGTCCAAGAGCTCACCGTAGGGGATGCCGCTGGCCTCGAAGAGCTTGGGGTACATGGAAATGGACGTGAAGCCCGGAATGGTGTTGATCTCGTTGAAGACGACCTCGCCGTCTGCCTTTACAAAGAAGTCGACACGGGACAGGCCGCGGCAGCCCATGGCCCTGTAGACGCGGACGGCAAGCTCGCGCACCTGCTCGGCGGTCTGCTCGGAAATGCGGGCCGGGATGTACAGGTGTGCGCAGTCGGAGATATATTTTGCGTCGTAGTCATAGAATTCCGCGCCGGAGTCGATCTCGCCGCAGACGGAGGCAAACGGATTGTCGTTGCCGAGTACGGCGACCTCGACCTCCTGCCCGCAGATGAATTCCTCGACCAGAACCTTGCGGTCGTATTTCAGCGCCGCCTCAATTGCCGTTTCCAGCGCGGCGCGGTCCTTTGCCTTTGCAACGCCGACGGACGAGCCGGTTCCGGCGGGCTTGACGAAGACGGGATAGGCGAAGCGCGCCTCAACGGCGCTCAGCGCCGCTTCCCGGCTGCGGGCAAAGCCCTCGCGCGTGACGAGCTGCCACGCTGCCTGCCGGACGCCTGCGGCGTCGGCGATCAGCTTTGTGATGGTCTTATCCATACAGGCGGCGGAGGCCGCGACGCGCGGGCCGACATAGGGAATGCCCGCGATCTGGAGTAAACCCTGGATCGCGCCGTCCTCGCAGTTTTCACCGTGCATCACGGGGAAGACCACGTCGATGCGCTCACGCACAACACAGTCGTTTTCAAAGCTTAAAAGCCCCTGTCCGCGCACGGGGGAAAGCGCCGCGCGGCGGTTCTCCTCGCAGTTCTGCCACGTTCCGGCGGGAAGCATCCCGTAATCCTTTCCGCCAAACAGGATCCAGTCGCCATCCTTCGTGATGCCGACCGGGAAAATATGATATTTATCTTTGTCCAGGCGGTTCAGCACGGATTCTGCTGACCGCAGCGAGACTTCATGCTCCGACGAAACGCCGCCGAAGAGCACACAAACGCTCAGTTTTTTCAAAACAGGCTCCTCTTTTCCGCCGCCGCAGATCAAAAAGCGGTCAGCATACATATCATATGCGAAACCGCCGCAGAACACAAGTATCTTTTTCCGAAATCCGGCGTTTTTGCCGTCTGCGCCTTTGACTTCTCTACGCAGGGCGGATAAAATAGGGGCAGAAACGGGGGCAGAGTCTATGCAGGAGCGTGTACGCATCTGTGATATCGCGAAGGAGCTGGGCCTGAGCACGGCGACCGTCTCCAACGTGATCCACGGGAAGACGAACAAGGTCTCGGACGAGACGGTGCAGCGCGTGACGGCGCTGCTCGAAAAGCGGCAGTACATCCCCAGCATGGCGGGCATCCTGCTGGCCCGCAACAGCTCCGGGATCATCGGCGTGTTCGTCAACGACCATCCGAAGTACGAGGGGCACACGCTGCGCGACGGCTTTCTCGCGTCCGTGCTGCTGCCGCTGTTCGTCTGTGAGGCGAGCTGGAGTCTGGGCGAGAACGTCTGCGCGGCCATCTATGGCCGCATGGGCACGGAGCAAAGCGCCGCCATGACGCTGACCGCGCCCATACAGGGACTGGCGATCGGCGCGCTGTGCGGCCTGTCGCAGGCTGCGGGCGTGATCGTCGGAAAGCGTCTTGGCGGCGAGGATTACGATGGGGCTTACCGGGCGGCGAAGCGGCTGATGGTCTATGGCGCGGTCGGAGCCTCCGTGCTCTGCGCCGCGAGGTGCCGCGCGACATAGACGCCGCTGGCGGAGGCGTGGGACAGGGAATGCGTGATGCCGCTGCCGTCGCCGATGATGAACAGGCCCTTGTGCGCCGTCTCCAGATTCTCGTTGACGGAGACCTCCATGTTGTAGAATTTGACTTCAACGCCGTAAAGCAGCGTATCGTCGTTCGCCGTACCGGGGGCGATCTTGTCAAGCGCGTAGATCATCTCGATGATGCCGTCGAGAATGCGCTTCGGGATGACCAGCGACAGATCGCCCGGCGTAGCCGTCAGCGTGGGGGTGACGAAGGATTTGTCGATGCGCTTCTGCGTCGAGCGCTGGCCGCGGATGAGATCGCCGAAGCGCTGCACCATCACGCCGCCGCCCAGCATATTCGAAAGCCGTGCAATGGACTCGCCGTAGCCGTTGGAATCCTTGAACGGCTCGGTAAAGTGCTTGGAGACGAGCAGGGCGAAGTTCGTGTTCTCGGTCTGCTTGGCCGGGTCCTCATAGCTGTGGCCGTTGACGGTCACGATGCCGTTCGTGTTTTCGGTCACGACCGCGCCCTTCGGGTTCATGCAGAACGTGCGCACGAGATCCTGATATTTTTCGGTCTTGTAGACGATCTTGCTCTCATAAAGCTCGTCGGTCAGGTGCTTGAAGATCTCGGCGGGCAGCTCGACGCGCACGCCGATGTCGACGCGGTTGGACTTCGTCTCGATGTTCAGCTCGCGGCACACGCTCTCCATCCATTTGCTGCCGCTGCGGCCGACGGAGACGATGCACTGCTTGCAGGAGAAGCTTCCGTTATCGGTCACGATCTCATATCCGCCGTCCGCTGCCAGCACCTGCCGCACGGGCGTGCGGAAGTAAAAGTCGACCTTCGGCTCCAGCTCGGCAAAGAGATTTTTCAGCACGACAAAATTGATATCCGTCCCGAGGTGCCGGACGGACGCGTCGAGCAGGTGCAGATTGCACTGCAGACAGCGGGTCTTGAACGCGCTGTTGGCCGTGGAATACAGCTTCGTGTTCTCGCCGCCGTGGCTGACGTTGATCTCGTCGACGTAGTGCATCAGCTCCATGGCCTGCTTCTTGCCGATATATTCATAGAGCGTGCCGCCGAAGTCATTCGTCAGGTTATATTTTCCGTCGGAAAACGCGCCCGCGCCGCCGAAGCCGTTCATGATCGCGCACGTCGGACAGCCGACGCAGTGCTTGACAGTCTTCCCGTCAATGGGACATCTGCGCTTTTCGAGCGGCTGGCCCTCTTCAAATACGGCGATCCTCTTCTCCGGACAGAGCTTCGACAGCTCATACGCCGAGAAAATTCCGCCGGGGCCTGCGCCGATGATAATGACATCATACTGCATGAAAAATCATCCTTTCTGTAGGGGATATCCTGAATCCGCTTATCCGCATTCCAAAACACGCACGATCCCGGCAGGCAGCTGTAAATCTGCGCAGTATTTCTGTAGGGGCCGACGACTCTGCCGGCCCTTAAAATGTTGCGAATTCATCGGAGATTTCCGAGAAACCACCGCATTCTGCGGGCGGACAGAGTCGTCCGCCCCTGCGGGTCGCCCGTCTGTGCATTATATCATACCGCCGTCCGCATCTGCAAGCGAAACGGCCATAGAAAGCGCGAATGGCCGTTATAAGCGCATAAAAGATCCGCACCCGGTCAGGTGCGGATCTCTGGTTGACAGATGGAGCTTAGCCCTGAGCCTTCATGCGGGCGAAGCAATCGCTGCAGTAAACCGGGCGATCGGATTTCGGCTCGAACGGGACGCGTGCCTCGCCGCCGCAGGCAGCGCAGGTAGCGGTGTAGTACTCTCTGGGGCCGCGGGTTGCGTTCTTGCGGGCGTCACGGCAGGCCTTGCAGCGCTGCGGCTCATTCTGGAAGCCACGCTCTGCGTAGAATTCCTGCTCACCGGCGGTGAAAACGAACTCCTTGCCACACTCTTTGCAGACCAACGTCTTGTCTTCGAACATTTTTGTTACCTCTCTTTTGCGATAAAAAATGGATTTGCCCTGCAATTGCGGCTTGCGCTCGTATGCGATCGGGCTGTATATGCGATCAGGCCGTGCCTGATTTCGCCGGGAAAAGCGCCAGTCAATCTTGCCAGGGTCCATACACGAAGAGAGGGTGCAACGGAGTGATGAAAGATCTGCGTGGCTCTGGTTGGAAATTTTTATTACCCAACACTAGCGATTATATGCGATATTTTTCCGGTTGTCAATAGTAAATAAAACTTATTTTATTTCTCTGATGATTTTTGTAGATTTTCGACGTGCTGCACAAGCGCCTGCGTGACCGCCTGCGCCTGCTGCTCCGTCCCGGCCTCGACCATCACGCGGATGAGCGGCTCCGTGCCGGACGGGCGGATCAGCACGCGGCCGTTTTCCCCAAGTTCAGCCTCTGCCTTTTGGATCGCTTCGCGAAGGGAATCCGACTGCATGATGGCCGTCTTCTGCTCGTTGGAGGTCACGCGGACATTTTGCAGCAGCTGCGGGTACTGCCGCACGGAGGCGGACAGTTCGCTGGCCTTTTTGCCGCTGTGGGAAAGGATATCGAGGAATTGCAGCGCGGCCAGCTGGCCGTCGCCGGTTGGCATGTAGTCCAGGAAGATGATATGGCCCGACTGCTCGCCGCCGAGGCGCATCCCCTCCTTCTGCATGAGCTCCAATACGTTCCGGTCGCCGACCGACGCGCACAAAAGCCGCAGGCCGTGCTCTGCGCAGTATTTGTGCAGGCCGATGTTCGACATGACCGTCGCGACGAAGCCGCCGCCGTGCAGGCGGCCCTTTTTCTCCATCTCTGCGGCGCAGATGGCCATCATCTTGTCGCCGTCAATGACGCAGCCCTGCTCGTCGACGGTCAGGCAGCGGTCGGCGTCGCCGTCGAACGCGATGCCGAGGTCATAGCCGCCGGCTTTGACCGCGTCACAGAGCGCTTCCAGATGCGTTGAGCCGCAGCCGCTATTGATGTTGACGCCGTTCGGCTTGTCGTTCAGATACTCCGCCTCCAGCGGGAAGCGGCCGAATAAGTACCGTGCCGTGGTCGAAGCTGCGCCGTTGGCGCAGTCGATGAGCACGCGCAGCGGCTCAAGCCCCTCGACGGTCGAGGCCAGATGGTCGAGATAATATTCCGCCGCAAAGCTGCCGGACATGACCTGCCCGATCTCCCCGTGCGTTTTGACGGGCAGCTCCCCGTCCTGCAAAATCAGCTCCTCGATGCGCGCTTCGAGCGCGTCGTTCAGCTTGAAGCCCTCTGACGAGAACATTTTGATGCCGTTGTGCTCATACGGGTTGTGCGAGGCGGAAATGACGACGCCTGCGTCCGCGTGCAGATAGATTGTCAGATATGCGACGGCAGGTGTCGGAACAACGCCGAGCAAAATCGCGTTGCAGCCGCAGGCCGTCAGACCCGCGACGAGCGCGCCCTCCAGCATATCCGAGGAAATGCGCGTGTCCTTGCCGATGACGACGGTCGGCTTCGTGCCGGGATCGTCGCACAGCGAGATCGCCGCCGCCTGTCCCACGCGGTAGGCAAGCTTCGCGTCCAGCGTTTCATTGGCAACGCCCCGGATGCCGTCAGTCCCAAATAATTTACCCATATGATATATCGCTCCTCAAAAACTCAGAATGAAAGCTGCGTCCCGGCAGGCTGCACGGGAGACGGCAGATGCAGGTGCTCATAGGCCAGCTGCGTAACGCAGCGGCCGCGCGGCGTGCGTGTCAAAAAACCAATCTGCAAAAGATACGGTTCATAAACGTCTTCCAGCGTGACGGCCTCCTCGCCGATGGTCGCGGCCAATGTCTCAAGGCCCACAGGGCCGCCGCCGTAGTTTTTCACAATGGCGGTGAGCATACGGCGGTCGATGGCGTCAAGGCCCAGACGGTCGACCTCGAGCTTGCCGAGCGCGTGATCGGCAGCCTCGGAGGTGATCACGCCGTCGTGGCAGACCTGCGCGAAATCGCGCACGCGGCGCAGCAGGCGGTTCGCGATACGCGGCGTCCCGCGCGAACGGGACGCGATCTCCCGCGCGCCGGAGGGCTCGATCTCAATGCCCAGCAGCGCGGCCGAACGCATGACAATGCGCTGCAATTCCTCCGTGGTGTACAGCTCCAGACGCAGCTGCACGCCGAAACGGTCGCGCAGGGGGCTGGAAAGCTGCCCGGCTCTGGTCGTTGCGCCGATGAGGGTAAAGCGCGGCAGATCGAGCCGGATGGAGTTGGCCGACGGGCCCTTGCCGACGATGATATCGATAGCAAAATCCTCCATAGCCGGATACAGAATTTCCTCGACCGCCCGGTTGAGGCGGTGAATTTCGTCAATGAACAGAATATCGCCCGGCGCGAGATTCGTCAGCAGCGCAGCCAGATCCCCGGCCTTTTCGATCGCCGGGCCGGAGGTCACGCGGATACCCGCACCCATTTCGTTGGCGATGACGCCTGCGAGCGTCGTCTTGCCGAGGCCCGGCGGGCCGTAGAGCAGGACATGGTCAAGCGGCTCATTGCGCCGCCTGGCAGCCTCAATATAAATGGCAAGGTTGCCCTTGGCCTTTTCCTGTCCGGTATAGTCGGCCAGCAGCTTCGGGCGCAGGCTGACCTCGCCGTCGTCCTGCGGGGTCAGGCTTGTGGTGACGATGGGCGCGTCGTATTTCTGCGAAAAATCCAGGCTCATGCCGGGCCCTCCTTACTGCTGCGCCGCAGCGCGCAGCGCCCGGCGGATCACGTCTTCGATGGAAAGATTCTCAAGATCAATGCCCTTGAGCGCCGCTGCGGCCTCCGTCTGCGAATAGCCGAGGCCGACGAGCGCGGCGGTCGCCTCCGCGGACTTGCTGCCGCGCGCGGGGATACCGGAGCCGGCAAATTCCGCCGTGTTCAGCTCCAGCTGGCTTGCACCGAGCTTGTCCTTGAGTTCCAGAATGATGCGCTGCGCGAGCTTTTTGCCCACGCCCTGCGCCATGGTGATGGTTTTGTCGTCCTGCGTCATGACGGCCAGCGTCAGCTGCTCCGGCGAGACGACGGACAAGATCGCCAGCGCCGCCTTCGGGCCGACGCCCGTGACACCCAGAAGCCGCTCGAAGCAGTTTAATTCCTCGCGCGTGGAAAAGCCGAAGATATCAAAGGCGTCTTCCTTGATATTGCAGTAGGTGAAGAGCTTCACAGGCTTTCCGAGCTGCAGCCGGGCAAGCGTATAATTTGTCGTATGGCACGCGTAGCCCACGCCGCCGCAGTCCACGACCGCGAGATTGGCGTCGAGCAGCGTAATTGTCCCGTTCAGATAATAAAACATTACCGGTATCCTTTCTGCGCCAGAAGCGAGGTGGAGCTTCGCGCATGGCAGAGTGCGATGGCGATGGCGTCCGCCGCGTCGTCCGGCCGCGCGACCTTTTCCATCTTCAAAATGCGGCGCGTCATTTCCATGACCTGATGCTTATCCGCGCCGCCGTAGCCGACGACGGCCTGCTTGACCTGATTGGGGGTATACTCAAAAAGCGGCGCGCCTGATTTGCAGATCGCAAGCAAAATGACACCGCGGCCGTGGCTCACGCCGATGCCGGTCGTGACGTTATGGCCCCAGAACAGCTCCTCGACCGCCACGGCGTCCGGCTTGACCGTCTCGATGAGCTGCACCATATCGTCATAGAGCACCACGAGCCGTTCCGGGAATGTAAGCGCTGTGGGTGTCGTGATGGTGCCGTAGTTGAGCAGCTGGACGCTGCCGCGTCCGGCCTCCAAAATGCCAAACCCGGTCGTGGCGTAGCCGGGGTCGATGCCAAGAATGCGCATATCAGAACTTCCCGAAGATCTCCCAGTAGCACATACCGAGGACGCCGAGCACCACAATGGCGATCAGCACCCACGCCAGCACGATCTGGTGCTTCGGCCGGGGCGTATACTCCCCCCGCTGCTCTTTTTCGTTCCGCTGTCCGCTCTGGTAGTCCAGCCGCTCGGTGCTGTGGTCGTTGTTCATGGGAGTTCTCCTGTCTGGTTTGGTACTTTTGTGGGAATATGATACTGCGGGATGTCTCCGACGGCCCTATCTTTTCCGTCTTGCCGGAAAAGATAGGGGAGAAAAGGGGCGCTTGGGGACGCGGGGTGCATCCTGCGGTGCGATTCAGGCAGGAATCTGATTTACAGATATTACGAACACACGTACTCACCCTACGGGCGATTTGGTACGCGCCGCCTGTTATGGTGCACCAAATTTGTGAATAGCTGCGATTCAATATCTGCTGTAAAAACGCCTTGCATTCGAAATTTGCGGGGCAGCACGAATTTGCCGGAGTCATGTAGGGGCCGATGCCCACATCGGCCCGCTGGGAAGCTGCGGTTTCGCCGAAGATATCCGTAAAACCGATATATCCTGCGGGCGGACGACGCTGTCCGCCCAATGAGAAGTTACGAATTCGCCGAAGATTTCAGTAAAACCGGTGCATCCTGCCGGGCCGATGTATACCGGCAAGCGGCAGACCCACATCCGTAGCGCTCCTTCGTCGCGAACGGCTGTGACCGGCATCGGCCCCTACAACGGCTTTAAGAACAGCGTCGGAAGTATTGAGCCGCTTCAAATTTCGCGGGAAAGAGCCAAGAAAACCGAAAAGTGTTCTTGCATTGATGGGCATTTAATTTATTATAGCACACCCTGCCACAAAAGAACAGCCTTTCTCTCAGCACCACAGGATGGTCGGGCAGCGGCCGGAGAGGCAGGACATTGCGGCGCAGATGCCGCAGCAGGCGCGGCTCAGGTCGATGTTGTCGAAGCCGAAGCCGGACTGACGGCTGTGATAGACCGTGCCGCTTCGGCCGATCTGGTCGCGGGCGGCGGCGTATTCCGCGTTCGCCGGGTCCATGGCGCAGGCTCTGGTGATCTGCTCATAGCCGAGCACGCGGTTGCCGAGGTTCGTATTCGCGACGGCGGCGAGATAATACCACTGCGCCGTGCGCTGCGATTCGGGCACGGCGTTCAGCGTCCGCAGCGCCCGCTCGTATTCCTGCACAAAGATGTACCGCCGCGCGGACTCCATCGGGTCGGCCTCCGACCACGCGCCCTGATAGCTCTGCCGGTACCAGCCCGCAAAGGGGTCTGCCTGATAGCTTCGCTGCTGCGTATTTATGCGCGGCTGCGGGTTTTTGATCTGGTCATAGGCGGCGTTAATGCGGTTCATCATCTCCGCCGCGTGCTGGTCGCCCGGATTCATGTCCGGGTGGTATTTCTTCGCCAGCGCGCGGTAGGCGCGCTTGACCTCCTCGTCGCTCGCGTCCGGCGTCAGGCCGAGCACGCTGTAGGGATCGTCGATCATGTTGGTTCCTCCTGCTTCGTCCGGAACGCCGCTTCAAAGCGCGTCCAGACGCCGGAATATAGAATGTTCTGTAATATCGCTGCATCCTGCACGATGGGCAGGCGCTCAAACGCCTCCGCCGCGTCGCCCGCCAGAAGCGTCAGCTGCGGGCGGAAGTCCGCGCCGCTCTGTACGCCCAGCAGCGCCAGCGGGCTATACTGGCCCTTTTTCCGATCCTCTTCCAGGTCGCAGGCCGCGTCCATAAAATAGATCAGCTTGCCGAGACTCCGGCCAAACTGCCGCAGAACCGGCGTCCAGTGATCTGCTTTCACTGTAAACAGCTCCGCCATCAGTTCTCCAAACGCGTTGGCGGGCGCTTCGGAATAAGCCGTGCGGTCTTCCTCTGCCTGCGTGATGGTCTGAAGCGCGGCACGGATGGCGGCGGCCTTTTCCGGATACTGCGCGGCGGCCCGCTTCGCGCCGGGGCCGAGAAGCCCTGCGGCGGCTGCCGCGGAAAGCTTTTGATCGTCGTGCCAGTCGTCCCGGCGGTTCTCATAGGCCAGCAGGCAGTTCATTGCCGCCGCGTAGCCGGTGAATGCCGTCTGCGTCCAGCTCTGCGCCTGCGCCGGATGGCGCAGGCAGCGCGACGCGCCCGACTGCTCCGCCGGTTCGTAGAGCGCGGACAGAAACAGCGTCAGAAACGCCATATCATAGGTTAACGCCAGCGCCGGGACCGGCCCGTAGCCGCGGTACAGCGCGCGGCACAGCCCGCAGTAGAAGCTCTTGTAGCGCGTCTGCTGCCCTTCGTCCAGCCGCGCAAGGTCGGCGATCACGTATCCGAACATTCCGGCTTCTCCTTCTCTTCCTTCCAGTCGAACAGCGCGTGATTGAGCAGCGCGCCGTAAAACAGAATGGAAATACACGCGTACAGCCACAAAAGCATCAGAAGCAGCACGGACAGGCTCCCATAGAGCGCTGAGGCTTTGGCGATGTGGTTGACGTACCACGAATAGATCTCCGAATAGATCACCCACGCGCAGGCGGCGCCCGCCGCGCCGGGCAGAACGTGAACGAACCGCTGCCGCTTGTCCGGCAGAGCCAGAAACACGCCCGTAAACAGCGCCGTCAGCAGCACGAATGAATACAGATGCAAATTCCGCAGGATCGGCTCAAGCACGGCGGCAAAGGAAAAGCCCCGTGCCAGCAGAAACGCCAGCAGCGCCTGTCCGCCGACATAAAGCCCCAGCGTCAGCAAAAGCGCCAGCAGCATCCCGACCGTATATAAAACGCACAGCAGCCGCCGGTGCAGGTACCTGCGCGTCTCGCGCACCTCCAGCACGGCGTCAAGCCCGTAAAGAAGACTCAGCATCCCCTTTGAGGCCGACCAGAGCGTCAGCACGGCGCTGGCCGAGATGATCGCCGCCGAGCTTGAGCCGTAGAGCGTCCGGATGAAATATTCCAGCAGCCGCAGCAGCCACTCCGGCGCAAGCTGCGCGCAGAGGCCGAGCAAATGCTCGATCGTCAGTGGTGTATACGGGAGCAGCGACAAAAGCAGGCTCACGATCGGAAACACCGACAGCAGCAGGAAAAACGAGGCGTTGCCTGCGTAAATCGGGATCTGCATGGCCGCGACGCGCGCAAGCAGCTGTTCGAGCTGTTTTTTCAGTTTCATCCGCCGCCTCCTATACCCGAAAGTTTTCGACAAAAATCTGTCCCGGCCTGCACAGGTTCCCCAAAACGCGGATGATCTTTCTGTAAAGATCATCAAAAATCACAATGCTTTTGTCGAATCATGCGAAATTTTTTGGTTTTCGAATCGCAGAAGTTATGGTTCAATATTCCCGGGAGGGAGAACACCATGAGAAATAAGAGTCTGATTCACACAAAGGACGTCAAGACACAGGAGGGCACGCCGCTGCATCTGGAATACTATCTGATCAACGACAGCGTGCTTGGCGGCTGTGCCGAGTGCTATGGCGTGGAGATCCTCGCGCAGACCGGCGAGGCGCAGTGCTACGCCGGCATCCCGCGCATCACCATGCGCGGCACCAGCATCTTCACGCTCATCGACCAGCTGGCCTACTTCGCCGTCACGCCGGATTCGCTGAACGATGTGATCCAGGACTGGCTGTAGAAAGAAGTAGACAAGGCCTCTCTTTTTTGCTACAATCATAACAGAAAATGGGCAGAAGCGCAAGATGCGCGTCCGCCGGATGAAGAGAGGAGTTTTTGCCATGAAGTGCCCGTACTGCGGCTATCAGGAGAGTAAGGTCGTCGATTCCCGTCACTCGGACGACGGGGTGAGCATTCGCCGCCGCCGCGAATGCCTGCAATGCCAGAAGCGGTTTACCACCTATGAGACGGTCGAAAGCCTGCCCATCGTCGTCATCAAGCGCGACAGCAGCCGGCAGCAGTTCGACCGCAACAAGATTTTGAATGGTATGCTCCGCGCGTGCGAAAAGCGCCCCGTGCCGCTGGCTGAGCTGGAAAAGGCCACCGATGAGATCGAGCAGGCCATCCAGAACTCGCTTGACCGGGAAATTTCCACCGAAAAGATCGGAGAACTGGTCATGGAACGCCTCAAGCCGCTTGACGAGGTCGCCTATGTCCGCTTTGCGTCGGTCTACCGCCAATTCAAGGACATCGACAGCTTCATGCGCGAGCTGAACAAAATTCTCGAAGAGCGATAAAACGCTTCGCCCCGCTGAACAGCGGGGCGTTTTTTTCAGGAAAGCACCGGCGCGGGAGCGTGCCTACATCACATTCTCCACCGTCGGCAGCTCCATGCGGCGGACGTGCTCCAGACGGGCGGTGAGTTCGCCGCAGGCGGCGAGGTAATCGTCCAGATCTTCCAGCTTGATAAACGCCTCGAGCTGCGCGAACAGGGCCAGAATTTCGTCGACCTCCTCGTGGTGCAGGAAAATGCCGAGGACTGTCTCGCGGCCCTCCCAGAGCTGCTTTGCCTGCCGCAGAGACTCCGCTGCCGCGGTATATTGTTCTTCCTCCGCCTGCCGGATGGAGCGCTCCAGAAGCGTGACCGTTTCCTCGCCGGACGCACGCACATAAAAAAGCGAAAACAGCCCCACGGCCAGACACAGCGCAAACACGAGACACGCGATCAGAATATGCTTCATGCCTCATCCTCCCGCATGGCGGCAAAATACAGCTTGCCGTCCGGTTCGCTCGTGAGCAGATACACGTCCTGCACGCGGCAGTTGTAATTTTTCAAGATCTCCTGTACCCACGCTTCGTCCCGGCCCAGAAGCGGCAGATTCTGCCGCATGAGCCGCCCGGAGGCAATGACGGTAATGGGCAGCTTCCGCCCGCTTACCTGCACGCCGGCGTCCTTTGCGGGCGCTGGTTCGTATTTCGGAAACAGGAACGTCGAAATCGCGCCGCTCGTCTCCAGAATGGCGTACTGCACCTGCGAAAGGTCCGTCACGCCCTGAATGCGCAGATATTCTGCCAGCTCGTCGGTGTTCACGCGCGTCTTTTTAAGATTCTGCTGCAAAAGCCGCCCGTTTTCGATCAGAATGACCGGCTTGCCGCACAAAAACCGCCGCATACCCACGCTCCGGTATGTCAGCACGGACAGAACCAGCTCCACGCTCAAAACGACAAGGATCGGCAGCAGTCCCGCCAGCAGCGGCGTGCCTGTCTCCTGCATCGGCACAGCGGCCAGATTCGCGATCAGCATCGTCACAACGAACTCCATCGGCTCCATCTCGCCCAGCTGCCGCTTGCCCATGAGCCGGACGACGAGGATCAGCGCCAGATATAAGACCACGGCGCGAATGAGTGAAATCAGCATAAAAAACGCCTCCCTGCCGTAGCATTTGCACACGGCAGGGGGGATATACCGCTTTCCTTCTATTTTTCCAGATACTCCGTGCATTTTGCCTGCGCGTCGCGGGCGAGTTTTTCCTCGTCGACGCTGGCAAGACGGCCCTCGCAGACGGTGATTTTGCCGTTTACGACCGTGTAATCGACCGGGCCGCGCACACCGACGGTGGCAAGGACGGATTTCGGGTCATAGCAGGCCCCGACGAGCTCCATCCGGCGGCTGTCGATCAAAAACAGGTCGCAGCACTTGCCGACGGCAAGACTGCCGATGTCACTGCGGCCGAGCAGCCGCGCACTGCCGCGCGTGGCGATCTTCAGAACATCGTAGCCCGAGGGCGCTTCGCGGCTGGAATTGAGCCGGTGCAGCAAAAACGCCGTGCGCAGCTCCTCCATAAGGCTCGAGCCGTCGTTGGACGCCGAGCCGTCGACGCCAAGGCCGACCGGCACGCCAAGCTTCAGCATATCCGGGATGCGCGCGATGCCGGAGGAGAGCTTCATGTTGCTTGCCGGGCAGTGGCACACGCCGGTGCCGGTTTCGGCCAGAAGCTTCAGCTCCTCGTCATGAAAATGAATGCCGTGCGCGTACCACACATCCGGGCCGACCCAGCCGAGCGTCTGCATGAACGCCAGCGGGCGCATCCCCTCGCGTTCGAGCATATAGGCTTCCTCGTCCTTTGTCTCACACAGGTGCGTGTGCAGGCGGACATGGTACTGCCGCGCGAGGATGGCGCTCTGCCGCAGAAGCTCCGCCGAGACGGAGAACGGCGAACACGGTGCAAGCGCGACCTGCCGCATGGAGCCGAACGACGCGTCATGGTATGTTTCAATGAGGCGGGCGGAGTCGGCCATGATCTCGTCGACCGTCTGCACAACGGAGTCGGGCGGCAGACCGCCGTCCTTGACGGACAGATCCATAGAGCCGCGTGAGCAGTGCATCCGCATACCAAGCTCCGACGCGGCCTCGAACTGCGTCCCGATCAGATCGCCCGCGCCGACCGGGAAGACATAGTGGTGGTCAAAGCAGGTCGTGCAGCCGTGCTTCATGAGTTCGCCCATGCCCGTCAGGCTCGACAGGCGGATGACCTCCGCGTCGAGATTTTTCCAGATCTCATAGAGCGTTTTCAGCCAGTCGAACAGCTCCATGTTCTGCACCTGCGGCAGATTGCGGGAAAACTGCTGGTACAGATGATGGTGCGTGTTGACAAGGCCCGGATAGCACAGCATATGGCTGGCGTCCAGCACCTCGTCGGCCTGCCGGTCGAGCTTCGGGCCGATGGCGCGGATGATGCCGTTCTCAGCGTAGAGGTCGACATTTTCATATACGGTATCCTGCTCGTCGCAGGAGACGAGGGTTTTGATATTGCGGATCAGAAGTCGCTGCATGGCAAAGCCCATCCTTTTCGTTCAGATGCCTCTATTTTACCATGCGGGCGCGGAAAATCAACCGTTTATGCGATGCCGCTTGCGGGCAGATGCGCAATATGATAGAATGTATGCAGAGTAAATGACATTTACGCAGGAGGCAGTGCTATGACGCTCGGACAGAAGCTCAAGCAGACGCGGCTTGCACGCGGCATGACGCAGTCGCAGGTCGTGGGGGACCGCATCACGCGCAATATGCTCTCGCAGATCGAAAATGATCTGGCTTCGCCGTCGGTCGGGACGCTGGAATATCTGGCGTCGGTGCTGAACGTCCGGCTCTCGTGGCTGCTGGCGGACGAGCAGGAGGAGGCGGAGGCCGGGCGCACGCAGCGGCTGCGGGAACTTCTGAAAAGCGGCGAGTATGCCGCCTGTCTTGAGCTTGCGCCGGAGCACGCGCCGGACGACGAGCAGGCGCTGGCGCTGGCCATGGCCGCGGCGCAGTGCGCGCAGCGGGCGCTGGAGTCCGAGCGGTTCGACACGGCGCGCCATCTGGCCCAGCGGGGGCTTGCGTGGAACAACGGCAGCCTCTATGCAAGTGCAGCGCTTATGCTGCACCTGTGGGACATTCTGGCCCGGTGTGCACAAAGCGCGGGGCCGGGACAGGAGGAGGCCGCTTTTGCGGACTACCGGCAGGCCTATGCCGCGCAGCCCGTCCGCGCCCGGTACCATCTGGCCATGGCCCGCTATCAGCTTGAACGCGGGAAGACGGCCGCCGCAGAGGCGGAGCTTCGCGCAGTCCCCATGCCGCCGGAGGAAAGCCGGGCGGAATACTGCGTTTTGCAGGCACGCCTCGCGTCGGCCTCCGGCCGGTACGCGGAGGCTATGACCGCGCTGCGGCAGGCCGAACGGACAGGCCCGCTGCCAAAGCTGCTCGAACGGGAGCTGCTGCAGGCGATGGAGCTTGCCGCCCGCGAACTCCAGGACTACAAAACGGCCTACGAATGCGCCGCCCGCCAGCTCAAGCTGTGATGCGCGGCAGCACTTTTTCTTGCGCTTTTTTGGCAGCTGTTGTATACTGAAAACAGGAGAAACAGACAGAAGGGGAGTGGCTGGATGAAACGGGCGGGCACGCTTCTGATCGCCGCCGTGCTGCTCCTGACGCTCTGCGCCTGTAAGCGTGAAACGCGGCCCGCCGTGGGCCTCGGAACCTTCCATGGCGAGCAGGTCAGCGTCTATGGCGGAGACTGGCAGCCGATCGGCGAGGTCTACAGCGGCCAGACCTATCTCACGCTGAACGCAGGCGGCGAGGGTGTTTTCTGCGTGGACGGTGAAGCCGCCGCGGTCGAATGGGAAACATCAGGCGGACGGCTCACGCTGACAATGGGCAGCGCGCGCTGCGAAGGAACGATCGACGCAAACACGGTCACCATCGGCTTTTTTGACGCTGATATCCGTATGAGCTTTTCCAGAACGGCCTCCGCCGCGCTTCCGCTGCTGGACAGTCTGCCGGAGCAGGCACAGGAGCCGGACACGGATGCAGAGCCGGATCACGCGGCCTATTGGGCCGGGGATTGGTACGGCTGGCACATTGTTACCGATGCGAGCGAGGAGCTGCAATACCTGAAGGACACCGCATGGGATGCCTGCGCGCACATCAGCGTGCGCGGGGATGCAGGAATGCTCACCGTTTGGGATACGGAGAATGAACCCGGCGAGCTTCTGCTCCGGGCAAGCGTCACGTTTTCGGCGGGGACGACCGACGCCGGGCACATGACGGCGGACTCCGGCACGTATCTGGACTGCGATCTGACGAATGGGCTTTCCTGCGATCCTGGCGTGTCGGAGGTGCATACGTTTGACCATATGATCTGCATTTCCGGCCGTGCGGAGGATGAAAACGGCGGCTGGGTGCGCTTCCGTCTCTATCTGCGCCCGTGGGGCACGGACTGGGAGGATGTGCGCACCGGTGACACGAGCGGCTGTCTGTACCGCAATATGCTCCCGCCAGATTACGACAGCTGGTACGCGCCGTTGCTTGCGCGGGGCGTTGCCGATATGCCGGACTCATTCGGGACGGCGAAATAAGAAAGGAGAACCGACCATGGCGTTTTGTCCCTATTGCGGAAGTAAAATCGAGGAAACAGCGAAATTCTGTACGGAATGCGGCGCAAAGCTGACGCAGCCCGAACCCGCACAGCCCGAACCCGCACAGCCGCAGACCACACGCGCAGACGGCTTCCCTCCCCCGCCGGAGCAGCCTGCAGCGCAGAGTGCTCCCCCGCAGAAGCCGAAGAAAAAATCCAAAGCGCCGCTGGTGATCGGGATCATCGCAGGCGTTCTGGTGCTGTCCGCCGTGCTCTGGGGGCTGGTGGGAAGGAGACTTTTCGCGCCCTATCAGCCGGCAGAGCCGGTCGATCCCTCAATGAATGCTGTCTCGCAGACGGCCTTCTGGAACGGCAGCTGGTACGGCTGGTGGATGATCGAATCCGGAACCGGCGCCTATGAAGACAACGCAGGCAGCTGGTGGGATGCCTGCGCACAGATCGAGCTTGACGCGGACGGAAGCGGAACGCTTACCATGTGGGACGATTCCTGCGAGGCCGGACAGATCATCGCCGATGCACAGGTGCAGGCGAGCACCGATCTGACGACGAGCGGACGGCTCGTTTCGACGGGCGGCAGCTTCTTTGACTGCTCGCTGAGCGGCGCGGACGCGTGGTACATTGACGCGGCCCCATCCGAGTCCATGCCGTATTCCGAGATGATCTGCATCTCCGGCGTCTATACAGACCCGGAAAACAGCGAAGATTCCTTCGTCTATACGGTCTATCTGCGCCCCTGGGGCATGGATTGGGAGGATGTGCGCACGGACGACGAGACGCGCCTGCCGTATTTCTACGACGACTGGTACCTGCCGCTGATCGAAGCCGGCGCATCCATGCCGAACGCCATCGGCGGCACGCTGGCTTAAGCATATAAACTATCACACTGAAAAACGGAGGTTTACAGATATGGAACTGGCAGAAAAGCGATATGCGCAGTGGCTCGCGCAGCAGGGATTGGAGCCGGAGCTGCGGCAGGAGCTGACCGCGATGCAGTCCGATGCGGAGAAGGTCACGGACGCGTTCTACCGCGATCTGGAATTCGGCACGGCGGGTCTGCGCGGCGTGCTCGGCGCAGGCACGAATCGGATGAATATTTACGTGATCCGCCGCGCGACGCAGGCGGTTGCACAGTATCTCAACGAGACGGAGCTGCCGAAGACCGTCGCCATTGGCCATGACAGCCGCATCAAGAGCGACGTCTTCGCCCGCGAGGCAGCCGCGGTCTTCGCCGCCAACGGCATCACGGCGTACCTCTATCCCCGGCTCGAGCCTGTCCCGGCGCTGAGCTTCGCCGTGCGTCACCTGCACTGCGGGCTCGGCGTCTGCGTCACGGCCAGCCACAACCCGGCGGAATACAACGGCTATAAGGTCTACGGTTCCGACGGCTGTCAGATGACGCCGGAGGCGGCAAAGCGCGTGGTCGCGCTGCTAGAGCACATGGACTATTTCACCAGCGCGAAGACCACGGACTTTGATGCGGCGCTGGCCGCCGGAAGCATCCGGTACATCCCCGACGAGGTGTTGGACGCGTTTGTCGACGCCGTCTATGCGCAGCGCGTGGGCAGCGGCGAGGGAATTGAAAACCTGAAGCTCGTCTACACGCCGCTCAACGGCGCGGGACTTGAATGCGTCAAAAAGCTGACGCAGAAGCTCGGCATCCGGAACATGACCATCGTAAAGGAGCAGGAGCAGCCGGACGGTCATTTCCCGACCTGCCCGTATCCGAATCCGGAGATCCGGCAGGCCATGGAGCTGGGCCTTCAGTACTGCGACCGCGTCCACCCCGATATTCTCATCGGCACCGACCCCGACTGCGACCGCTGCGGCACCGCCGTGCCGGACGGAAAGGGCGGCTACCGGCTCATTTCCGGCAACGAAATGGGCGTCATTCTGCTGGACTTCATCTGCCGCAGCCGCATCGCGAATGGCACGATGCCGGAAAATCCCGTCGCTGTCACCACCATTGTCTCGACCGATATGGTCACAGCTGTCGCCAAGAAATACGGCGTCGAGCTGCGCCGCGTCCTCACGGGCTTCAAGTATATCGGTGAGCAGATCGCCCTGCTGGAGCAGGGCGGCCATCCGGAGCGCTATATCTTCGGCTTTGAGGAGAGCTACGGGTACCTGTCCGGTACGCACGCACGCGACAAGGACGCGGTCAACGCTGTGCTCCTCATCTGCGAGGCTGCCGCGTGGTACGCCAAAAAGGGCATGACGCTCGGCGACGCCATCGACGCGCTCTATGCCAAGTTCGGCTGCTACTGCAACGCCCAGAAGAGCTTTGCCTTTGCGGGCGAGACGGGCATGGAGAAGATGGCCAGTCTCATGCAGGGCCTGCGCACGCAGCCGCTGCGCGAGATCGCCGGACTTCCGGTCGAGGGCTATACGGATTACGAGGCCGAGGGTACCGGCCTGCCGAAAGCGAACGTGCTGGAATACCGCCTGCCCGGCGGCAGCAAGGTCATCATCCGCCCGTCCGGCACCGAGCCGAAGATCAAGGCCTACCTGTCCGCCGTCAAGCCGACCGTGGAGCAGGCAAACGCTCAACTCGCCCGCCTGGCCGAAGCCGCCGCAAAGCTGCTGGCGTAAAAAATAAAAATACCTCTTGCAAAACCCACCTGGATATGCTATGATACATAAGCTAATTCAATAGCTATCCGGGTGTGGCGAAGTTTGGTATCGCGCTTGAATGGGGTTCAAGAGGCCGCTGGTTCGAATCCAGTCACTCGGACCATCAAGCTGCACCAAAAAAGATGCCGCTGCGAAAAGCCTAGAAGTTTCAACGACTTCTGGGCTTTTTTGCACCCATTTTTAGAAGCGTGACAAAAAGATGCCAACTGCCGTGTCAGGCAAATTCGATGGACCTGTACCTTTACCCGCGGCGTTTTGAGCCGCTTTTCCGAGAATTTTTCGGGAAAGCGGCTCTTTTTTGTCTTAGGCAAAACGTAGAATTTAAGTAGGCTCTTTTGTTGGTATTGCTAGATAGACATTCCGAGTGTATGTGCCATTGTGTTGACACGGGCAAAGCCCAAAACACACTATTGCAGCATAACACATTCACGACATTACCGATATTTGCTGTGGGTTCTGCAAAACGCGCCGCAGCTGAGCGAAACTGATGAAGCATGGGCTGAAAAGCTGCTTCCCGCAAATGCCCCGGAAGAATGCTATATGCCTCATAAATAAAAGACTGCCATCTCGGTGAGCAGCAACTCACTTTGGGATGGCGGCCTTTTATACGCGGGGAGGTTTGACGCTTACGATGTAAAAGCAAGAACAGAACGAGACGGGAAGAATGACATGAGCATTCTTCCCGTCTCACTCTGTATCGTTCCGCGTGTGGGTCGGCCATTATACGGTTATGAGTACAAAAATGCGGCTGCATTCTTCCCACAGATATTTTCCACGATCTGCCCCAGCGTCCGTTCATCCGCCGGGTACTGGCCGCTTTCAACCAACTCGCCGAGCCTCTGGCAGAGGATACGGCGGTAATACTCGTGGCGTGGGAACGAGCTGAACGAGCGTGAGTCGGTCAGCATACCGACGGACTTCGCAAGCAGCCCGTTTTCCATCAGCTCATCGATCTGGCGGCGCATGCCGCGGATGGTGTCGTTGAACCACCATGCCGCGCCAAACTGGACCTTCGGCGCGAAGTTGACTGCCATGGTGGAGAGAACGGCGTTGTCGGTCGGGTTCAGGTTGTACAGGATCGTATTCGGCAGGCTGTTTTCGCGTGCCAGATCACCGAGGAACGCGCCGAGCTGGAACGGGTCGGTCGTGAGGCCGACGCTGTCGCCGCCCGCATCCGGACCGACCTCCGCAAGCAGGCGCGGATTCTGATTGCGGATGGGGCCAAGGTGCAGCTGCATGGCAACGCCATGCGCATGATACGCTTTGCCGAGGACGTGCAGCAGCTCCGCCTGTTTTGTGCCCGGAATGTAGGCAAATCTGCTGAACCCGTGGTCGGAGACCTTGCAGCCGTTTTCACAGAAATAGTCCAGCGCCTTTCCCAAGGCTTCCGGCAGACTGTCCGTGCCGTATTTTTCACACAGCGCGCGCTTCGCTTCCGGGTTGCCGCCGAGATAGTTGTCCGGCCGGAACGACGGCAAAACGTGGAACGGGATCGTGGGGTCAGCCGCGATTTTTTTGTGCCATTCCAGCGTGTCCGCCGGATCGTCCGTCGTGCAGAGCACGCGAACGTTCATTTTTTCAAGGAGCGAAACCGCATCGTAGGCTTTCAGCTTTTCTTTTGTTTCCTCCCAGATAGCAGGCGCAGTCTCCGGCGTCAGCGGTGCGTATATTTCAAAATACCGCTGCAATTCCAGATGCGCCCAATGGTACAGCGGGCAGCCGACAAGCTGCGGCACGACCTCCGCCCATTTCTGGAATTTTCTGTATTCTGGCGCGTCACCGGTGATATACCGTTCGTCCACGCCGCAGGCGCGCATGGCACGCCATTTGTAATGATCCGCCGCCAGCCACAGCTGCGTCAGGTTTTCGTACTGCTTCCGCTCCGCGATCTCGCGCGGCGGCAGGTGGTTGTGATAGTCGTAAATCGGTTGGTTTTCCGCATACTTATGAAACAACGTCCGCGCCGTTTCATTTTCCAGCAGGAAATCCCTGTCCATAAATGCTTTCATAGTCAGCCCTCAAATTTTTCACGGTTGATCCATAGCCCCAGCGCAGGGTTGGGGATATAATAGATTTCTTCACCGTCTACAGTGTTATATCCGTAGTGCAGCTTTTCGGGATCGTATTTTTTCGCCAGCTCGTCATAGCTTGCTGACCGGAAGCCCACGCTTTCAATCTCCGCCTGCGAAATCTCCCTCACAGCGTAAGTAATGGAGAAGCGTCCGTCGGACGAGCCGTGAATCAGATGTGCAGCCGCGCCCATGTTGTCACGCAGGTCCTGATTTTCCGGCTTGTTGAATTCTTCGAGCGTATGTAGTCTGCCCTGGTAGCCATATTTGCGAATCAGCTTGTCCACCTGCGCATCCTCGCCGAATTTTGTCACGCCGGGGGCTAAGATGATCAGCTCTCCGCCGTCCGCAATCGCCATGCGGGTGCGGTAGACCGCCTTGTTGCCGAGCCATGTAGACTTGAACTCGCTGGGATCGAGATAGACCACGCATTTCTGAATGCCATGCTCGACGAAGTCAGTGTTCTTCTCCTGCGCCAGCTTCACGGCTTCCGTCAGGCAGCTTCTTCCCTCGCCGATGAACAGGCCGTGCATGACGCTCTCGCCCTCCGGAGCCGTGCAGACAGTCAGGACAAACAGGATCGGGCGGTTGCTCAGGAAATGTTCCATGCTGTAGTCGAAGATCTTCCGCACGGGCGTATGGTCTTTTCCCATCATGCGCTCCATGCCGTAAACTGCGCCGACCATGTGCGATTTGTTGATCATATCGCTGCCGCCGACGCCGACAAACAGATTCTTCGAGTGGTTCGCCATGCCAATGACCTCGTGCGGCACGACCTGACCGGGAGAAATGATGAGGTCATAGCTTTCGTCCATCACGCGGCGATTGATCTCCACGCTGACCGGTTCATGCCAGAGGCCATCTGTGATTTCTTCCAGATAGCTTGCCGGTACTTCGCCGATTTTGACCACATCATGCCGCCAGTCATGGACAATCATGCTTTCATACGGAATGCCCTTGAACATGATCTCCCACTGTGCTTTGGAAACTGGCTCGTGCGTGCCGAGGGCAGGCATAATGTCGGCCTGCACGCCCCGTTCGGTCAACAGATGGTAGTAGATGCCGGTGATTTTCCCCGCTTGCGAATGGAAGCGCGTGAAATCAGGCGGGATGATGAGCACCTTTTGGAGCGTTCGGCCTGCCAGTGATTTTTCAAGCGCTCCTTTTAATTCCGTGTCTGAAATGCCGCCGTTTGCGGCAATTTTATAGATATCTTCCATGTCAGACACCGCTGTACGCCGAGAAGCCGCCGTCCACCGGAATGACCACGCCGGTCACAAACGATGCAGCCTCATTGTTGAGCAGGAACAGCAGCGCTCCAAGCAGTTCTTCCGCTTGTCCGAAGCGGCCCATTGGGGTCGCAGCAAGAATTTTCTTCGTCCGCGCGGTCGGCGTGCCGTCCGGATTCCACAGAAGCGCCGCATTCTGCTTGCCGGAGAAGAAGCCCGGCGCGATGGCGTTCACGCGGATGCCGACCCTGGAAAAATGCACCGCCAGCCACTGCGTAAAGTTCGACACAGCGGATTTCGCGCCCGAATACGCCGGAATTTTGGTGAGCGGCGTGTAGGCGTTCATCGACGAAATGTTGATAATATTGCAGCCCTCGCGCGCGACCATATCGCGGGCGAACGCCTGCGTGGGGATGAGAATCCCCATGAAGTTGAGATTGAAAACGGAAGCAACGCCCGTCTCGTCCAGATCGAAAAAGCTCTTGGTGTCGGCGTCCAGATCGCCCGGCTCGTAATACTCCTTGTCGGTCGTCGCGCTGGGGTGGTTGCCGCCCGCGCCGTTGAGGAGGATGTCGCAGGGGCCGAAGTCGGCCAGCACCTGTTCATGGCAGGCCATAACTGCGGCCTTGTCCAGCACGTTGCATTCGTAGGCTTTCGCAGTGCCGCCCTCGGCGGTGATCTCGTCCGCCAGCTTCTGAACGTTGGCGTATGTCCGGCCAAGCAGCGCGACCTTCGCGCCGCTGGCAGCCAGTGCCTTGGAAAAGACGCTGCAAAGCGTTCCCGCTGCGCCGGTCACGACCGCGACTTTTCCAGTCAAATCCGTGTTCAAAGGAAGATTCATTATGTTGCCTCCTTATGCGTTGTAGGTGGACGCGGCGGTGTTGCCGCCGTGGCCGGTCCAGTTGGTGTGGAAGAATTGACCGCGCGGCGCGTCCAGCCGCTCATAGGTGTGCGCGCCGAAGTAATCACGCTGCGCCTGCAACAGATTTGCGGGCAGGCGGTTGGTGGTGTAGCCGTTGAAGTAACTCAGCGCCGCAGTCATGGCCGGAGCCGGAACGCCGTAAGAGACAGCCGCCGCCGCGACCTTGCGCCACGCGGGGATGAGTTTTTCCATCGTCTCCTTGAAATACGGGTCGAGCAGGAGGTTACTAAGCTCCGGATTTTTGTCATACGCTTCCTTGATCTTGCCGAGGAAGACCGAGCGGATGATGCAGCCGCCGCGCCACATGAGGGCGATGCCGCCATAGTTGAGGTTCCAGCCGTAGGTCTTGGCCGCCGTGCGCATGAGCGTGTAGCCCTGCGCGTAGGAGATGATCTTGGACGCATACAGCGCCTGCCGGATAGCTTCGACCATCTCGGCTTTGTCGCCTGTAAAGGCCGGGATTGTGCGTGCGTATTCCTTTGCTGCTTCGACGCGCTCAGACTTCATGGCGGACAGGCAGCGCGCAAACACGGCTTCGCCGATGAGCGTCAGCGGAACGCCCTCGTCCAGCGCTGCAATGCCCGTCCACTTGCCCGTGCCCTTCTGACCGGCGGTGTCGAGAATTTTCTCGACGATGGGCTGGCCGTCGGTGTCCTTATAGGCCAGAATGTCGCGGGTGATCTCAATTAAGTAGGAATCCAGCTCGGTTTTATTCCACGCGGCAAAGACCTCGTGCATCTCATCATCCGACATCCCAAGCAGGTCGCGCATCAGCTGATACGCTTCACAGATGAGCTGCATATCGCCATACTCAATGCCATTGTGCACCATTTTCACGAAATGTCCTGCACCGTTTTCGCCGACCCAGTCACAGCACGGCGCGCCGTCCTCGACCTTGGCGCAGATGGACTGAAAAATGGGCTTCACATACTGCCACGCGGCGGGGCTGCCGCCGGGCATCATGCTGGGACCTTTTAATGCACCTTCCTCACCGCCAGACACGCCGGTGCCGATATAGAGCTTGCCCTTGCTTTCCACATATGCCGTCCGGCGGATGGTGTCCGGGAAGTGGGAATTGCCGCCGTCGATCAAAATATCACCGTCGTCGAGCAGCGGAAGAAGCTGCTCGATCATATTGTCTACGGCCTGTCCCGCCTTGACCATCATGAACACCTTGCGGGGCTTTTCCAGACTGTTCACCAGTTCTTTGAGACTGTGGCAGCCGATGATGTTTTTCCCGGCGGCTCTGCCGTTTACAAATTTGTCCACCTTTTCCGACGTGCGGTTGAATACGGCCACGGTGAAGCCCTTCGACTCCATATTCATGACCAGGTTTTCACCCATAACGGCAAGGCCGATGAGACCAATATCTGCTTTTTTCATATGTATGTTTCTCCTTACCGCTGCACGCGGGCGTTGCCCTTGTAGATGTCCCAGACCTGCTTTTCATCCGCAGGCTCGGCATAGTCATTCAGGCTCGAAGCCGCCAATACGCCGCTCGCCCAGCCGAATTGCAGGCATTTTTCCGCTTCCCAGCCGTTCAGCACGCCGTACAGCAGTCCGCCCGAAAAGCCGTCGCCGCCGCCGATGCGGTCGAGCACCTGAATCGCTCTGGGTTCTTCTACATACCATTTCCCGTCCGCCAGCAGGATTGCGCCCCAGAGGTGCTCATTCGCCGAAATGACCTGCCGCAGCGTCGTGGCAAACATCCTCGCGTTCGGATACTTTTCCTGTACCTGTGAGATCATGGCCTTGAAGGACTTAATTTTGGAAGCAAGATCTTTACCGCCCGCTTCGGGGCCTTTAAAACCAAGGCAGAGTTGGAAATCTTCTTCGTTGCCGATGAGCACGTCGGCCAGCGACGCGATCTCGCCGAATGCCTCGGAAAGCGCATCCTCGCGGCCTTTCCAGAACGTCGCGCGGTAATTGAGATCGAACGAAACGAGCGTGCCGTACTGCTTCGCGGCCTTTGCCAGCGCAAGGCAGCACTCCGTCGTCTCGTGGCTCATGGCCGCGATCAGACCGGACAGATGGAGAATGCCGACACCCTCCTGCCCGAAGATACGCTCCACGTCAAAATCTTCGATAGAAAGTGTCCGACCAACTTCACCAGCACGGTCATTCCAGAGACGCGGTGCGCGCAGCCCAAAGCCGGAATCCGCAATGTTGAACTGGTGCCGATAGCCCCACGGCCCGCCCTGTTCGACTTCGACACCCTCAAAGCGGATGTTCCGCGCGCGGAGCTGGCGCTTGATGAAATCCGCAACAGGGCTGCCCTTGACGAATTTCGTGAGCGCGAGGCACTCGTGGCCAAGGCTAGACGCGACGTTCAGCACGTTCGTCTCCGCGCTGGTCGCCTGCATATAAAACAGGTTGCTGTTCTGCACCGCCATCCGCTCCGGCGGCGTGATGCGTACACCCATGCTCGTCGGGCACGCAATGGCATATTGATAGGTTTTCTTCATAGAGTCCTTTCTTTGATTCGGTTGAACCATCAAAGGCCGGGTGCACGCACCCGGCCTTTGTGTATGTTGGGTGTTCGGACTTATTTAGCGTCCGGTTTGCTGATAGTGGCTTTCGATTTAACTGCGATAATACCGAAATAGAATTCCTCGCCCACAAAATCGCTGCTTGTGAGTTCTTTCTCAAAATAGGTCTTGTCATTGATTTTCAGAAGTACCTTGACGGTGCTCTCATTCACATCAATGATGCCAAATTCGATATTGTATGACTGTCCATCGTTCAGACTTGGTACTTCGGACGTTACAAAAACCGCCTGTTTATCCTTGCCGATGCAGCGCAGAACGGCACTTTCTTTGTTGAAATCCACATAAATGCCTCCGGCACCCCAATACACATTGTCCGGCCCGGAACCAAGCGTGAATCCGTCATAACCATCGTCAGCATAGCGCGTCCGCGTATATTTGAAGCGGAAAATCGTGTTTTTGTAGGTCTTTCCGTTGTAGCCGCCGACAGAGTAGGTAGAGCTTAGATCACCGTCTGCTGTGACACTGCCATTCTCAAATGTAAGTGCTTTATTCCAGCCAGTTGTCCAGTTATCCTTATCCGCCAGCAGTTCCGTCACATCGACCACGTCGTATGTGGGTTCGGGTTCAGGATCGGGGACGACGACCTTGCCGGTCTTTTCAATGGTCACGGACGCGGTGTTGACGCTGCCAAAGCAGAAGTAGCCCGCAGTATTTGCCAGCTTGGAGTCGGTGTAGACCTCATTGAACCATTCCGCGCCGTCTACCTTGACGATAACGCGAAGCTGGTTTGCCGCGATCTGGCAGACGCTGAGCGAAATGTCATACGTTTTGCCATTGTCCAGCGTCAGACCGCTTGTTGTCTTTGCAATCAATCCCGCATCGCCGCGCGCATAAAGCGTAGCTTTTCCATTTTCAAAGGCAATCATCACGCCGCCGCTGTTCCATGGAAGATTTGTGACACTGTTTTCAAAGCTCCAAATGATCGCGCCGTAGTCGTTGCCCTCGCCCGTCGTTTGGGTGTATTTGAGTTGGAACTCCGTGTTGCGGTATTTTTCCTTCTTGTATCCGGCCAGCGCATAGGCCGTCTCGGTCGTACCGGCAATGGAGACCGTGCCGTCGCCGAACGTCGGAGCAGTCTTAAACCCGGCCCACGAGAAGTCCGTCCAGTTTGCCGTGTCTGCGATCAGCGTGTCCAGCGGAAGCTCCGTTGTCTTGTTATAGTGCTTGTCGTTGCCGGACAGGTCGTTCAGCGTGACCTGCACACCGCCGGGGCAGGCAATCGCGCCGAAATATCCGCCTGCACCGCGGAGCGCTGCGTCGGTGATTGTCTCGTCAAACAGCGTCTTGCCGTCCACGGTCACGAAAATGCGCACATCGGTGGAGTTCACGGCCACAATGCCGAAGCTCACGTCATAGATCATGTCGGAGCGGAAAATTTCGCCGGAGGCAATTACACTTTCATAGTTCTTGTCGCCGCGAATCTGAAGCTCCACCTGCTTTTCCTTGATAACGACCAGAACGCCCTTGTCTGCCCACGGCATTGCGACCGGATCGTTCAGATTGAAGTAGAAGCCGCCCCATTTGCCAGCCGTTTCGGGAAGCACCTGCTTATACTTGAAGTTGAACACCTTGCCGGAGAATTTTTCTCCGGTGTAAGCGGCCAACTCATAGCCTGCGTCGCTGCTCGTGATGGAAAGGCTTCCGTCCTTGAATTCCGGAGCATTTCCCGTGTAGGTCTTCCAGCTGCCTTCACTGCGGACGAGCGTCGAGACGTTGATCTTGTTGCCGAGGCTTCCGAGTTCTGCACGGACGCCTGCATCGCTGGCCGACGCACCAAAATAGCCGGACAGGCTGTGCAGCTTCGCGCTCGTGATCGTCTCGTCGAACAGCGTCACGTCGTCTGCCGTCATGACGATGCGTACATCCGTCGAATTCACGTCATACATACCGAACGTCATCCGATAGGTCTTGCTGCTGTCGAGCAGATTCTCTGTGTTCGTCAGGAATTTTGTGCGGGTGCCGTCCTCATAGACCTGAAGCTCGATCACATCCGACTTGATGCAGGCAAGGATGCCCGTTCCGGTCCACGGATACACCTCCGCGCCGCCAGCGTTGAAGTACAGGCCGCCCCACTCGCCCGCAGCAGCCGCATCCTCGGAGAAGGTCAGCTGGTACTTGAAGTGCAGCACGCGGTTGGTGAACTTCTCACCCGCGTAGCCGGTATACGATTTGCCGTTGAGGAGCATTTTGCTGGCAATGAACTTCGGTGCGAACGTATTGGTGATCGTCTTCCAGTTGGTCTCGTCGTCGATCAGGCTGTCGATCGTCAGCTTCGTGCCGACGCTGCCCAGCGTCACATTCATACCGTTCGGAGCCGAAATGACGCCGAAGCGGCCTGCTGCGGAGTGCAGATACTGATTTTCAGCCGTATAGCTGAGGATCTCCTCGCCGTCGACCTTCAGAACTGCGCACACGTCCGTGGTATTGACATCGTACAGGCCGAACTCGACACGGTAGGTCTTGCCGCTTTCAAACGCGAACTTGCTGACCTTCATGACGAGCGGGTTGGCGCCGTCATAGATCTGAAGCTCTGTCTGATCTGCCTTGGCGACAACGAGAATGCACTTCTGGCTGTACGGCAGGTCAGCGGCATCACCCATGTTGAAGTAGAAGCCGCCCCAGCTGTCGTTTCCTTCTGGAAGTGTCTGCTGATAATCAAAGAGGAAGGTCTTGTTCGTATACGTTCTGCCGGTATAGCACGACGTCTGATAGGCGGACGTCGCGTTCAGCGTGAGCTTGCCGCCGACAAAGGTGGGCTTGCCTTCCTTGTTGCCGGAATACGGCGTCCAGTTTTCCGTATCCTCGATCAATGCGTCGATCTCGATCACATCGGTCGCGGTACCGGCGTTCTGGTTGTTGCAGAAGCGGGTGTACGCCTTCTGGAACGCAGCCACGCCGAGATCAAAGTCATACTGGCTGATCGGGTCCTTTGCCAATACGGCCTCCGCGTCGGCAATGGCCGCCGTGATGAGGTCAATTTCCTTCTGCGTCCACTCGCCGGGATCGTCGCCGACCTTGGCAGCATCGACCTTGGCCTTGGCTTCGTCTACCAGCTTGCGGAATTCCGTCTTATCCACGCCGTTGGGGTTGAATGCCACCTGAACAGGCGCCGACCAGACAGGTTCGCCCTGTGCGCCGCGGCTGTCCACCGGCGTGACCTTGCAGCGGATCCACTTGCCCTCGCAGATGGGGGTCACGGTGAACTCGGTGCAGGTCATGTTGTCGCTGACCTTTTTCCAGTTCAGGTAGAACAGGTCGTCGCGGCTTTCGGAAATATAGTAGTTTACGACGGTCGCGCCCTCACGGTCGCCGTCCGCGTCAGAGAAGGTATATGCCGCCGTGATGGTCTGGCCGACCTCCGCCGTGCCGGAAACGGAAACGCCGGAAGCAGTCGGCTTCTGGTTGCCGGGGAAGCTCTTCACGCCGATCTTGCTCTGGTCGATCTGCTCGAAGCCGGGCAGCTGCGCCAGGACGGAATCGATGAGCGCGTAATTGCCGTTTGCATAGTCGACAAACAGCTGACGGTTATCGCCTGTGCCCTTCAGGATCACCAGATTGTTGTCGAGGCCGGTGATCTTGCTTTCCTGATTGTCATTTGTCTTGACCCACGGATAGGCGCTCGTCTCGCTGCCGCGCGGCGCAGCGTCGGTGTAGATGATAACATTGTTCTTGAAGATATTCGGGATATAGACGTCCGTCTCGCCGTCTCTCAGCGCCGCCATCCACGGCCAGCGTTCCGTATACCGTTCGTTGTTCCAGACCTGACGCAGGGAGGGCGCAATGCCGAAGCCGCTGTCATTCGTCATGCCGACTGCAAAATTGCCGGCAATATATACATTGAACGCACAGCGAGTATCGATGAACAGATTGTTCGTGATGACCGTATCGTGGCCGCAGTTGATCTTGACAGCCTCGATATAATCGCCTGACGCGCCCGGCCCGAAGATGTTGCCGGTAATGGTCGCGCCGCTCAGGCCGTCGTCCAGATAGACCGCGTTGGCGGAGAAGCTGGGGAAAGAGCTATCATTGTTGGCAATGTTGTAGAAATGGTTGTTCCGGATGACCACGCCCTGGCAGCGCGCGTCGCGGCCGCCGTAGACCGCGCCCATGTCCTTGCCGTTCAGAACGACATCATGGAACGAGTTGTTTTCAATCACGCAGTCCAGCGAGGTCGGCCCGCCGCCGACGATTGCGAAGTTCAGCGCCATATCCGTAATGTTGTAGACTTCGTTGTTGGAGAACGTGTTCTTCACACCGCGGAATTTCACGCCGCCCTCGTTCATCGTCCGGTACTGGTTCGTATCGTGGATACGGCAGTTCGTAATGAAATCGTAGCCCGGCTCCATGGTCTGATAGTCACCGCCATTCAGATAGATGGCCGAGATGGAGGTGTAAGCAACCTCGGAATTTTTCAGGCCGGAATAGGTTGCATTGTCAATGCTGACGGCTCTGCCTTCAAAGCTTGTTAGCGTGCAATTCTCGATCACGCAATGATCGACGTTGTTCATGACGATGCCGTCCTTTTTGGAGGACGTAACTGTCAGTCCCTCGAGGTTGAGATACGAAGCGCCGTTGACCGAAATCAGGTCAAAATTGCTGCTCGTCATGCGGAGTGTCGAATTTCTCGTCGTATCTGCAAACGGATAGATGTAGAGTCTGCCGCTCATCTGGTCATAATACCATTCGCCCGGCTCGTCCAGCGACTCGTAGGCGTTGTAGATCTGCACAGGCTTCTGACCGGCGGCGCTGCCGTAATAGGCAGTGTCCGTTGCCGTCACGATGCCGGTTTTCCGGTTGAGCGTACCGTGGAAGTAGCCCTGCGCCCAGCCGTAGCGGATGTAGCTGGAATAGAGCCAGTCGGATTCCTGATAGCTCCAGCCCAAAACCCTCTCATCCGTCAGCTTGAATTCGGGATAGCTGGTGCTGGAATTGGGATTGACTGTCTCGACGTGCATCCAATCCTCGGTCGAGTTGGAGTTCGGGTAGCGCGTCAGGCGCATATGCTGTCCGTCCAGCGAGAAAAGAGGCGCTTCCAGACAGAGGTTCAGAGATGACAGGCTAAAGCTGATTTCGCCCAGTCCAAGATCTCTGACATCGGCCACCATGACATGTTCCTGCGCGTCCGGCGAAAGCTTTTCCTTCATTTCACCGGAAACCGGCTCAAAGGCAGACAAAGAGGCTCCGGCGCTGCCGGTAATGATGACCGTCTCGCCCGGATAGGCGCGCCACGTCACAGGAAGATCTTCCGTACCGCCGTCTTCCGCAGTCAGCTCGAACGTCTTATTCAGCACATAGGTGCCGCCGCGCAGATAGACCGTTGTGGGCAGCTCCGTCGAGCGGTTCTCGCGCAGATAGTCGCGCACAGCCTCCAACGAGCCGAACGGCGCGTCCTTGCTGCCGTCGCCGTCACTGCCGCCGCTCGGAGACACATAGACCGGCTGTTCCGTGGGTTCCGGATCGGGATCGGGGTCAGGGTCCGGCTTCGGGTCGGGATCGGGTTTCGGGTCGGGATCAGGTCTCAGAATGGGAAGAATCGCGCCGATACTGGAGCTATCCTCTCCCAGCGCTTCCCGGTAAGCTTTTTCCGTAAACACGCCCTTCTCGATCAGTGTCTGTGCCAGCGTCTTGCCGCCGGATTTGAATTTCGTCTCCAGCAGCGCCCAGATCACGTCAACGGCGTTGCCGCGCGTATACTCGCCGCTGTCTGCGGGCACGACCGGCAGGCCGAGCTTTTCCGCCAGCTCTGCCGACTTGTTCCATGTAAAGTCCGTGTCGTCCTCATATTGCAGCAGACGCAGAACCATCGTCAGGAACTGTGCTTCCGTCACGAGCTTGCCGTAGCCAAAGAGCGTTTCGCTGACGCCCTTGACAAGCGCGTTCTGGTAGCCGTAGCCGACATAAGGGCTGGCCCAGGCCAGAACGTCCGTAAACGGATGCGCCGGGTTCTTTTCCTTCGCTTCCGCTTCCGCGCCGAGCAGGCGGACGATCAAGGTGATCGCCTGTTCGCGCGTCAGCGTCTTTTCCAGCTCGAAGCCCTTGTTTGTGCCCTGAAACAGGCCAAGGGTCTTCAGCGCTTCGGCCTTCTGCAGCGTCGTGCAGCTATGGCTGCTTCCGGCGGCCAGCGCCGGAACACAGCTCAGGAGCATCGCAAGCAGCAGCAGGACTGCAACGCAGGATTTATAAATTCGTTTCATAAATCAGTCTCCATTCCAAAAATAGTGCGCCGGGCATCAGCCGGAGAACGGCAGATATCCGGCGCTTTTGCGGGAGGTTCTTTATTCCAGTGGGGTGATCGTCTCAACGTCTCCGTTCAGGCGGGAACGCTCGGCCGCGAATACCAGACGGGTGTTTTCGCAGGAAATGCCAATTTCGCTGACCTCTTCGGCGCTCTTTGTGCCTGTCATATAATCGTAAAGCGCGTTCACGATACCGGGATCGCCGCCGCCGTGACCGCCGACAAGCGTACCGTCGACGCGGCCATTGGTGTGGATGGTTTCCCACCAGCGGCCCTCAAAGTGGAAAATGCGGATTTCGTCGCCCTCGAAATCGAGGAACATCTCGCCCTTCGTGCCCATGATGTTGGACTTTCGGCCGTTGTAATTAAAGCAGCTCATGGTGAACGAGGCCGTAGATTTGTCCGCAAACTCCATGTTCACGACCTGATGGTCGACCACGTCATTATCGCACTTGAAGACACATTTGCCATACTGCGTATGACGAAGCGTAAATTCCACATCCGCGTCGGTGGGGTCGACCTTGCCGGTGGACGTCGTGCGGAACCACATATTGTTCTTGTCGTCCAGATACAGCTTGACGGCGTTATACGGGCAGGTCTCCGCGTGCGGACAGCCGTCGATGCAGCGCTCCGGCGCGTCAGACGGGGCGTTTTCACGGCGGAAGTATTGGAGCGAACCGAACGACTGGATCTTCGTGCATTTTTTCTTCATCAGCCATTGCAGCAGGTCAATGTCGTGGCAGGACTTGGCCAGCAGCATGAAATTGCTTTTTGCCGTGTTGCCCCAGTTGCCGCGGACAAAGCTGTGGCTCTGGTGGATATTACCGAGTCCTTCCGTATGGACGATCGTCACGATATCACCCAGCACGCCCTCGTCGATGAGCTGCTTGACGCGAGAATAGAACGGCGTATAGCGCAGCACATGGCAGACCATGAACTTCCGGCCATACCTGCGCGCCTGATTGAGCAGGTCGACGCATTCGTCCTCCGTGCGGGCCAGCGGTTTTTCCAGCAGCACATCGTATCCGTCCGCCAGTGCCTTCATGGCCGGCTCATAATGCATACTGTCTTGTGTCGCAATGACCGCAAGATCGGCAAGCCCTGGCTGCGCCAGCAGCTCCTGCCAGGTATGGAAAACGTGATTGTCCGGCAGGCTGTGCTTATTCTGAATGTTTCTGCGATGGTTCTCGTTCGGATCAGCAACGGCAACAACGCGAAATTTTTCCGGCAGCGTCTTCATGATATCGGTGTAAATTTCGCCGCGGTTGCCTGCGCCAATCAGCGCAACGGTAAAGACTTTCATTGAGCTCTCTCTTTCGCTTTCTTCTTTTCTTCTGCTCTCCCACGCGGAAGGATCGGGATAATCTATACCGTACATCCGGCCAACCAGCGTATAGCGCTGCATCGGATACCGGTTCTCCTCCAGATGTACCAGCCGGTCGGCCTCCGGCGTATTGACCGAGTAGACGGCTGCGCCATAGGGCGCATCGCCGAAGGTATTCCGGCAGAGCGCAAAATGCTCATTGCCGGTCGCGTGGGAAATACGCCACAAAAACACATGGTGTCCCATCGGCTGCGGCCAGATCTCCGACCGGCGCGGCATCGTCTCGCCAAGCCTGGAGAAGCCCTCGCCGGCGTCCTCGCAGACGTTGTCTGTGAACTCCGCATATGTCGGCAGAAGATCACGCTGCTCATAGGCCGCCATACCGCAGCGGCGGAAGGTGTTGCTTCGGATCAGGAAGTGGTATGCGGGCTTGCAGTCCGCGCCGCCCTGATGCGTGACGGCAGAATCGTAGATGTCGTCGAACACGCAGTGCTCGACCTCGACGTTTTCCGCCACGTTCCAGCACTCAAAGGCGTTGCCGAAGCGGATCTTCTGGTCTTTATCCCAGACGGCGCCGCCGATCTTGGTAAAGCGGCAGTTTTCGATGCGCAGATTCCGGCCGCCCTCTTCGCCTGCGATCCCGTGCAGGCCGTTGTTGCGGAATTCCAGATCGGAAATGACCATGTCGTGTCCGCAGTGCGCCAGCCAGCGGTATTGCGATGTGGCACATTCAATCGTCTTGTAGAAAATAGCGGGATTTTCCTGCGAATAGACCAGCAGCGTATGATCCTCCGCAAGCGGGAGATGCTGAATGGAATATCCAAGGCAGGAGTCGAACCAGTCGCCCTGCTCGCAAAGCTCCTCGCGTGTCCAGCGCAGCGCGCCGCACGTTCCGTCGCCGTAGATCAGGTTGGCCGTCTCACCGGAAAGCATGCCGGTAAACCGCCAGATGCTTCCGCCGACGTTTTCCCATTGTGCCGGGTCGGAAAGGCTTTGGGAGCCGCAGAACACAGGCGGTTCACCCTCGCCATACGCGCCGTAGCGAATGGGATGCTCCCAGCGGCCGGACGGATTTTGCAGCGGCCCGCGGAACACGCTGCCGCGTCGGAACAGGACGGTATCGTCCGGCTGAAGCAGCTCCGGGTGCTGCGTCCGGAACGGCGTTTCGGGACGCAAGCCGTCATTTTCGTCGCATCCGTTTTGAAAATCAATATAATATGTCGTCATATCTTCAATTATCAGGAAAGAAGTTTATAGGAAAAGCGGAAGAGACGGAACGCCTCTTCCGCTTTCGGTCAGAAATTTACCAGGAAGTAATATTGTTGGCCTCAATGTAGGCGTTGAGCTGGTTCTGGAACTCGGTGACAAGCTCTTCGATGCCTGCGTCCTTACGGGCAGCCATATAGTTGTTATAGAGTTCTTCCCAGTTGTCGCCTGCAACGCCGTTGTCAATCTGCGGGCCATACTCGTAGTAGACGTTCAGGATGCTCGCGCAGATACCCTCGACATTCGTTCTGTCGAACGTGAAGTTCAGGAACGGGTTGACCTGAGCGGTTGCTTCCAGCGCTTCCAGATCGGCATAGTAGTTGGGATCGGTGCCATTGTTGATGAGCGCGTTCTTGCAGGAGCCGATGATCCATCTCTGGATGCCGTAGCTGTCGTCCGCCGTGGGGCTGGCGCCGACATAGCTGGTGGTGATGGTGCCGTCGGCGTTCTTGGTGTAGTCCTCGCCCTCGATGCCGTAGATCAGCGTGTTGTACAGGTCGGGCTGGGAGTAGATCGCGTTGAGGACCATCATGGCGCGCTCGGGCTCATCCGCGCAGTACGGGATGGCGTAGGAGGTATCGCCGCCGAGAATGAGGTAGGCGTTCTCTTCGATGGGCAGGTAGGTCATGTCCATACCGGCGTCTGCAATCGCTGCTTCCTGATCGGCCTCGGTCAGATACGGATCGCAGCTGAAGACATAGGTGGTGTCGGTGATCTCACCGTTCTTCGGGGTCGTCAGCGTGGAGGTGTCAACAGACATGATATCGGAGCGGATGTAGCCTTCCTTGTACCAGTCGGCCATCGTCTTGGCGTACAGCTTGTAGTGTTCGCTGGCAACGCCGTCCTTTACGGTGAAGGTGCCGTCGCAATAGGTGATGCCGATCTCAGCACCACCAACGCCAAGGAAGGAATACATGCCGTTGTACATGGACCAGCCAAATGCACGGCCGGTGTTGATGCCAGCGCCGAGCTTGCCGGCTTCCTTCGCAGCAGCCAGATATTTGGTCGCCTGATCCAGAACAGCCTGGAAGTCTTCAATGCCGGAGTAGTTGTTGCGCCACTTGTTGAGCGCTGCCTCGGTATCCTCGATCCAGGTGTCGCCTGCGAGCTCTGCGATCTCCGTGACGACGAGCCAGCCGCGGCGCTCGCCGCACAGGCCCTGCCAGCTGGGGAGGTAGTACAGCTTGCCGTCAGCTGCATTGCGATGGATTTCAACGACATTTTCGCCGAGGATATCCACGATGCCCTGGCCGTACTCTGCGAGCAGATCGTCGAGCGGCATCAGGTTGCCGTCAGCAATGTTCTGCGGCTTGTTGATCAGCCAGCCGGTCCATGCAAGGTCAACGCCTTCGCCGGAAGCCAGAACCTGAGAGAACTTTTCGCTGTACTCATCGAAGGAAACGTCGATGAATTCAACCGTGGTGTTGGGAACGTACTGCTGGAGCTGCTCATTGAAAGCGGCCCAGACCTTGTCGGAGTTGGCCTGCTTGCCGGCGCCGGTGATCATGAGCTGAATGGTCTTCTGCTCAAGCGCGGGCTCGGCAGTCTCTTCGGGAGCTTCAGGGGTTTCGGTGTTGTCGGTGGTTTCCGCCGGCTCAGTCGTGGCGGGGGTTTCGTCCGCAGCGGGAGTCTCAGCAGTCTTGCTGCAGCCCGCCAGAACGATGCTCAGAACCATGATCATGGCAAGGAGCAGGCAAATGGTTCTCTTTTTCATGATATCCTCCTTAGATTTTAGGTGATATGGGGTGTCGTTTTCTCTTGTAAACGCCTCAAAACGCGGTACCATTCGTTTTCAGGCATACAATTCATAAAACAGGCTGTTCTCTCAGCCCTTGACTGCGCCGATCGTCAGACCCTGCGCAAAATACTTCTGGAAGAACGGGAACACGACCAGCATGGGGCCCGCCGCGATGACGCACATGGCGAATTTCAGCGATTCGCTCGGCAGCATACTCGTGTCCAGCGAAACGCTGCCGGACATCATGGGATTATTTGCAAGGTTCTTCATGAACTCCGCCTGATCCATCATGCGCTGTAAGAGATATTGCAGCGTATAGAGGCTTTCGTTGCGGATGTAGATCATGGACGTTGTATAGTCGTTCCAGCGGGCGACCAGCGCCATAAAGCCAAGGGACGCAAAAACGGGCGTGGACAGCGGCAAAACGACCGAAAAGAAGATGCGCAGCTCACTCGCGCCGTCCAGATACGCCGCCTCAAACAGCGTCTCGGGCAGGCCCTTGAAGAACGTCCGAAATACCATGGTGTTCCACGCGCCGCCGGTGATGCCGGGCAGAATGTAGATCCAGATGGAATCCGCCAGCTTATAATACTTGGCGAAGATAATGTAGTTCGGAATCATACCGGCGCCGAAGAGCATGGTAAAGAAGATAAAGACCGTGATGGGCCTGCGGAAGCGGAAGTTGCTTCTGGAAAGCGGATAGGCTGCCAGTGCTGCGACGAGGCTGCTGAGAACCGTGCCGACCACAGCCTGAAAAATGGTCACGCCGTAGGCGCGCAGCACGCGCGTGCCGCTGGAAAATGCCGACTTGTACGCGTCGAGCGTAAAATCACGCGGCAGCAGGGAAAAGCCGCCGGAGGTCAGGGCCTGTTCGCTGGTGAATGACGCTGAAATGACGACGATCAGTGGAAGCACGAAGCAGGCGCACATCAGGAAGAAGAAAATATACACAAAGCGCTTGAACGCCCTGTCGCGGCTGTGCTTGATTTTCGGATTCATAAGATTCTCCCTTCCGCTTAAAACATCGAGTTGTCCGGGGAGATCTTCTTGACGATCCAGTTGGACAGCAGAACAAGGAACATACCCACAACGGACTGAATGAGGCCCGTCGTCGCGCCGATCGCATAGCTGGATTCCTGTAAAGAACGATAGACGTAGGTGTTGAGGATATCCGTCGTTGCGTACAGCGTCGAGGTATTTCTCGGGATAACATAGAAAAGGTCGAAGTTGCCGCTGATGAGCGTGCCCGCATTCATGATGGTGAAGATGCAGATCAGCGGGACAAGGTGCGGCAGGGAAATATGGAGCATCTTCTGGAAGCGGCTTGCGCCGTCGATCTCCGCCGCTTCGTAGAGCGAGGTATCAATGCCCATCAGGGCTGCGAAATACATCATGGAACCCATGCCGATGCCCTTCCAGATGTTCACGACGGTCAGGATGAACGGCCAGTATTTTGAATTCATGTACACATCGACCGGGTCGCCGCCGAAGAACTGAATGATCTGGTTCATAAGACCGGTCCTCGGGCTGAGGATGGCGTAGACGATGTAGCCGACGATAACCATGGACATGAAGTTGGGGAACGTGATGATGGTTTGATACGTTTTCAGCCGACGCCTGCTTGTGATCTCAAACAGCAAAAGTGCGATGATCACGTTTGTAACCGGACTGAGCACCATGAACAGAAGACCGTAGAGCACCGTGTTGCGCAGCGCGCGGTCAAGCGCGACGGACTGGATGATCCACTTGAAGTTTGCAAGGCCGCACCAGTCGCTACCGAGGATGCCCTTGGAGAATTTATAATTCTTGAACGGAATGATGACTGCGGCTCCCATCGGTATATAGTTGAACAGGATATAAGCGATGATCGCCGGGATGCACAGAAGCAGCAGCTGACGGCTGGCTTTTGCATCTGCCCGGCCTTTGTGGCCAAGGCGCGGCCCTTCCTTTTTTCTTTCCTTCGTCATGGTTCGCATGGGTGCCTCCGCTTTTGTTTTCTTCATTTTACGGGTTCGGTTTTTGATTTCCAAGGTGCGATTGTGACAAGATGGCTGGCGATTGTGACTGCGTTGATTGTGCATTATTCCTGCATCCGGTTGGCATCTGCGTGTTTATTTTAAGCATTGTCACCAAAAAATCGGCATTGAATTTGACGATTCGTATTTGCTCTTTTGTTAATATGCACAGAGACGATTGCATGAAATTATGCAAAAGGCACATGCGCTGCCGCATGTGCCTTTCATATCGCTTATAAAAACTTCATGCTGACCAACCATTGACGCAAAAGCTGCCGCCACTGTCCAACGGAAGCATCATCCAGCGCCAGCGCCTTGCCGTGCTGTCCAAACGGGAAGATGTGCAGCTCATACGGCACGTCACATTTTTGCAGTGCAGCGGCGTAGAGCATCGAATTGATTGCCGGAACGCTTGCATCCTGTGCTGTGTGCCAGAGAAAGGCGGGCGGAGTGTTTTCTGTCACACAGCGCTGCGGAGAATAGAATTCGATCTGTGCCTCATCCGGCACATCGCCGAGTAGAAAGCGGCGGCTCCAATCGTGTCGGTACTCGCCCATGTCGATCACACTATAGCAAAGGACGGTAAAATCAGGGCAGGCAGATAGATTGTCAAGCTCATCCTGCGGCGGGTAAAAGGCTTCATCATAGTGGACAGACAGTGTCGCTGCCAGATGGCCCCCGGCGGAAAAGCCCATGATGCCAAGGCGCTCGATCCCACGCTCCATGCAGAGCTTTCTTGCCAGCCGCATGGCCCGCTGCGCGTCGGACGGCTGCGCCGGGGCTTTACTCGGCGCAACGCGGTATTCCAGCACAAAGGCTGTTATCCCGATGGTATTCAGCCACGCGCCAACGTCATTTCCCTCATAGTCCGCCCGGCCGCAGTAAGCGCCGCCCGGACACACGACAATTGCCGTCTTTGCGGCGTCACAGTCATATGGCGTCAGATACGGTTCAAACGCATCCTCTACGCAGCGGTGCGGCATGGTTTGGTTCCATAGCTTTATCATGGTTGCTTCTCCTTTCGCTGGCTCAAGTTCAGTTTCTGCTGGTATTCGCGCATGGAACAGCCCGCGAACCTCCGGAACACGGAATAAAAGCTTTTTTCGTCTCTATATCCGACCGCCTCCGGAATGGATTTGACATCCCGACCAGCCTCCAGCATTTGAATTGCCGCCTGAACACGGATGTGGGCCAGATAATCCGTAAATTTCTCGTTCATCTCTGTCTGGAATTTCCGGATAAAATGCCGCGGGCTGATGTGGACATACTCAGCCAGCTCCTGCACAGTCAGTTTTTCCGAGAGGTGCGACTGCATATAGACGCAGGCGCGCCCGATGGGATCGCTTTTCAGCGCGTCCTCCTGCGTGATATAGCCCTTTTCGGAAAGCAGCGCCCAGATGGCGTCCATGTACGCCGCCGTTCCCTGCGCGGAGGTCAGCATGCCCAGCGGCGCAGCCATCATGTTACTTCGGAGTTGCGCGGCCAGTGCCTCATCCCTGCGGCAAATTTCTGCGCGCAGTTCCTCCATCAAAGAGCGCACCAGCAGAGCCTCCATGCGCAGCGGAGCATCGCTCAGCAGCGGCTTGACTTTGGAATACATTTGCCAGTGATCCTCGTCGATGCCCGGCTTCAGTGCCAGAAGCAGCTTCAGAAGTCTCGAAATGCACTCATCCCAGTTTTGCTGGCCGCGCAGATATGCTTCTTCCCGACTTTCCGTGTGCAGTTCCTCTGAAACGCGGATCATCGCGCTGCGCAGCGCGTCGATCCCGTCAGACTTCGGCAAATAGTCATATGCACCGCACCGGACGGCTTGCTGCGCTTCCGCAAGGTTCGGCGTGTCAGTCAAAAAAATCACGCGGAGGCACGGAAACTGTCTGCGGACATGTCTGGCAAGTTCAAACCCAGACATATCCGGCAGGCTTGTATTTGTGATGAGCACGGCCGCAGCTTCGCCTTTCTGCATCCAGCGCAGCGTTCCTTCCGCCACACATTCGCCGCGGACCATGCTGAATCCCAACCCGTAAAAGTCAATGCCGTTGATCACCTCTGTGCGGTATCGCATACAGGGATCCGTAAAAAATGCTTCAAACATAAGCTGCCTCACATCCGTCCATCGGTCCAGTATCCTCTGTATCGCATTCTAAAAGAATGCGGGTCAAAATTCATAGGTGGCAAATATGACATTTTTGCGGGTCAAAGTGTCATTTTCGCAGATTGCCTCCCTATATGCGCTGTGTTACGATACGAAAAAGCAGCGAAAAGGAGAACATATATGGATCAATTCGCACAAATCGCGGCAAACGGCATCGGCGGGAACGCTGCGCTTCTGGAGCCGGTCACGCCAATTCCGCATGAAACCGTTATCTGCCGTCTGGAACAGGCAGATGCACAGCCCATCGCAGTCAAGCCGCATCTGTCTACAACGGAAGAACTGAAAACCGAGCTTGCTGCCATGCGGGAAGCATACCGCCCGTTTCTGGAAAATCACGCGCCTGCGTTTGAAAGCCTGCGCCGGCGCATGGATCTCACGTCGTTTCTGCGCGATGGTCAACCGGTCACGATCCCGGAATACGGCGGGCCTATCGGCGTGTGCAAAAAGACATATGAAACCACGTTTGAGCTGCCTGCGCTTTTGGCGGGCCAGTCGGTCTATATCCATTTTGACGGCGCGGATTACCGTGCAGTCGTTACCGTCAATGACACATTTGGCGGAGAACACGAAGGCTTCTTCTCTCCATTCGAGTTTGAGATTACAGGCATCGTCAAAGACGGCACAAACCGGTTGAAAGTTGAATTGTATAATGACCATATTTACATGGGAAACGATCCCGGCGGCAGCGAAGAAACAGAAGGCGACAAGCTTTATGCCGCCACCGGTCTCGGCTGGGACGGTCCGCTGGACGGCTGGCACCACTGCCCCTCCGGGACGGGCATTTACAACCGTGTCTATGTGGAGATCCGAAATTCCGTCCATATCAGCGACCTCTATATCCGTCCGCTGGACGGGGAGGCAGAAGCATGGCTGGAAATTCAGAACGACAGATATGATACCCTCCAGGTCGAGCTTTCGCTTTCACTCTACGGGCAGAACTTCCCCGAGACGGTCTTTGAGGACCACCGCTTTACGCCGGAGACGACGCGCTTTGTCGGCATGGGCGACAGCCTGACGGAGGCCGCCGTCAAGTCTGAGCTTGGAAAGGGCATTCCCATGCCGCTCAAGCACGGAAAGAATCTGTACAAACTCAAATTTGACCTGCCGGACGCAAAGCTGTGGGATCTGGAAACCCCGTATTTGTACCAGCTCCATGCAGCCGTTCTTGTAAACGGGACGTGCACCGACCGCCTTGCGCAGCAGTTCGGTATGCGCAGCTTTACGCAGGACACAGAAAGTCCGCAGCGCAAGGGGATGTTCTATCTCAATGGCCGCTCCATCCGTCTGCGCGGGGCCAATACGATGGGCTTTGAGCAGCAGGACGTGCTGCGCGGCGATCTTCCGCAGTTGATCGACGATATTCTGCTGGCCAAACTCTGCAACATGAATTTTCTGCGTCTGACGCAGCGGCCGGTGCAGGATGAGGTCTACGAATACTGCGACAAGCTCGGCCTTATGACGCAGACGGATCTTCCGCTGTTCGGCGTCATGCGCCGCTTTCGCGTCCCGGAGGGCATCCGGCAGGCGGAGGAACTGGCGCGCATGGTGCGCAAGCATCCGTGCAATGTCGTCGTCAGTTATATCAACGAGCCGTTTCCGAACGCCAACAACGAGCCGCACCGCCATCTGCTGCGTCCAGAGTTGGAAAATTTCTTTACCTGCTGTGACCTTGTTGTGAAGCTCTCGAACCCCGATCAGGTCATCAAGCACGTGGACGGCGATTATGACCCGCCCACAGACGGGATACCGGATAACCACTGCTACCCCATGTGGTACAACGGCCACGGTATTGACATCGGCCGTCTGCACCGGGGCTATTGGCTGCCTGTCAAGCCCGGCTGGTACTATGGCTGCGGTGAATACGGCGCAGAGGGGCTGGACTCGGCGGAGGTCATGGAGGAGTGCTACCCGCGTGAATGGATGCGTGAGCCGTTTGACCCCGGCCATATCGTCCGCAGCCAGACAAAGAGCTTCAGCGGCTTTTTCTATGACGCGCAGGAGGATATGCAGGGCTGGATCAGCCGCAGCCAGCGGTATCAGGCCTTTGCCGCGCGCATGATGACCGAGGCATTCCGCCGCGACGACCGCATGGTCTCGAACGCCATTCATCTGTTCATCGACGCATGGCCCAGCGGCTGGATGAAGTCCATCATGGACTGCAAGCGCATCCCGAAGCAGGCGTATTTTGCCTACCGAGATGCACTCGCGCCCCTGCTGGTGTCGCTACGCACCGACCGCTTTGCCTATACGGCGGGCGAAACGATTCAGATCGAAGCGTTCCTGTGCAATGATACCGCGAAATCCGGCGCGTATACGCTTGCCTTTGAGCTTTACAACGAACAAAACAAGCTGATTCAGACCGGGCGCGTCCCCGCGCACGCGGACGCCTGCCGCGCAGCCTATATCGCCAGCGCCGAATTCCCGGCAGAGACCGCGCAAGACCGCGAAACGCTGACGCTCCGCGCCGTCCTGCTGGACAGGAACGGGGACGTTGTCAATGACACAGAGCAGAAGCTGACCGTATTTCAGGACGTGACTGTCGTACCGAACGACAATGTTGTCATTCTGAAGCTGGAACCGGGTTTGCATACCGTCGCGGGTGAGACCGTGACCGTCAAGCCCTGCGGCATGCTCCCGCTGCACTTCGTCTCCCGCAAAACGGGGCATCCGGCTGTCGACGAATTCAAGGAGCAGGACTTCTCCTACTGGTATGACGCCAAGGAGGACTGCATCACGCCGCTTCTGGACACGACCTTTACTGCCGAGGGCTTTACGCCCATTCTTTTGTCCAACAATATGGACGAACAGGGAAATTGGGGGCCAGTACTGGCTGCGGCAGAAAAGCTATACGAGGGCAAGCACTATGTGATCTGCCAGTTGGATCTGCGGCAGGAAAACCCGGTCGCAAAGCGCTTCCTGAGAAATCTCTACAGGTTGGGTACAAAATGAACAGCATCGAACAGGCGATTTCCTTTGCGCGGCAGGAATATACCCGTCAGGGTCTGGACGCGCTCTATCAAAAGGACTTTGAGGAAGCGCTGCTTCCGGCACTTTCTCAGGCCGCCGAAATTTACAGGGCAGACACGCTCCGTTGGAGCGGCGATCCCAAGACGGATCTGCTCGCAGCGCTCCTTTGGAGTCAGAAGCTGCTGAACGATTATCAAAGGCACCAGCTTCCAGACGAGGTATTTTATCATACGATCGACGATATCGGCCGCTGGGCCTCCGAATATTGGAGCTATAGCGGCAGGATCGGCCTTGCCGAAAGCGCATGGCTGACGAATCATCTGACGCTGCGGTTGTTCCAGCTTGGACGACTTCAATTCTGCATGGAGCCGGCGGACTTTTCCGCCCCGGCTTTTGGACTTGAACCGGGCGAGCCGCTGGTGTCTGTGCACATCTGCCGCGGCGGTTCGCTCGATCCTGCGGCGTGCGACACCTCGTTCGCGCGGGCACGCGCATTTTTTCCGAAACACTTCCCGGCGTATGCGTTCCGGTTTTTCAGCTGCCACTCCTGGCTGCTGGATGAAACGCTGCTGCCTCTGGTTGGAGTATACTCCAATATTTCATTTTTTCAACAGCGTTTTCAGATCGTCGGGCGCACTGCGTCCAACGCAGCTGCACGATATGTGCTCCGTTGGGACATTCAGCCGGATGAAATTGCTGCGTTTATCCCGCAAAATCGCTTCCAGTCCCAATTAAAAACGCAGCTTCTATCCCAGCAGCAGTTTTACGAGGCAACCGGCCTGATCGTCCGATAGGGCGTTATACAATAGGAGGAGAGACACGATGGAGCTTGAAATTCTTCTTCCGTTTCCTTCCGCAGAGACCATGACAGAAAGCTGGGCATTTTCGGAAGCGCAGATTGATTTTCGACATGATCCGGAGGCTGGCGCAAGATGCACGATCAGCTATGCTGCGGTGGAGCTTAGAACACATTTGCTGCAAATGGAGCCAGACGCACAGATTTGCTTTGTCTCGCAGCGGCACAACGGAAAAGCAGCGATCGAATTGCACGCCGATTCTCTTACGGCGTCTGGGGACGCATACGCGCTGCTGCCGCAGAAGGATGGTCTTTTGATCCGCGGTGCAGGCCGGGTCGGTGTTTTATACGGCGTCTATGAATTTCTGAAAATGCAGGGCTGGCGATGGCTGGAACCGGGTACAGCGGGAGAATATGCGCCCGAGCCGGGATGCGGCCTTCTCTGGCCGAAGAACGCCGTGCATGATGCGTCCGCTTCCACGCTCGGCCGTGGATTTTCCATCGAAGGCGCGCTCAAGGAGAGCGCGGATCTTCTGATCTGGATGGCCAGAAATCGAATGAATGCGTATGGAGATCGGCCGAACACGCGCGCGCTCATGCGGAAGCTTGGAATTGTCATGCGCGATGGCGGTCATATTTTTGAGGCTATTCTGGCGCCGGATCGTCCGACCCCATCCGGCCGGACGCTTTGGGACGCGCACCCGGAGTGGTACGGAACACCTGCCCACGGACCCAAAAGCAGGCAGACCGCACTGCAGACGCAGTTCTGCGTTTCTCAGCCGGAACTGATTCCATATTTATGCGAGGAACTGCTGCGGCACATCATGGGGCCGTGGCATGAGGCAGATGAAATCGACGTCTGGGGCCTCGATACATGGGGGAGTGTCTGCACATGCGAGCGCTGCCGTGCGCTCGGAAACGGCACAGACCAGATGCTGCATATGGCATCACACTTTCGTTCCTTCCTGGACCGCGCCCGCGCGGCAGGCCGGTTGGATCACGATGTAAAGATGGCCTTGATCGCGTATGAAGGAACCTCCACGCTTGCGCCGCCGGAGCGTCCGATCCCGCAGAATCTTCTGGATGCCGGAGACTATCTCATTTACGCTCCCATTGTCCGCTGCTATGCGCATGGCTTCGACGATCCCGGCTGTTCCTATAACCGGGCATACGCAAGCGCGCTTTCCGGCTGGAATCAGATCCGGCCGCACCTGCCGGTGATGGTGCTGGAATACTACAATGTCAGCAAATTTGAGGATCTTCCGCTGCTGTTTACGCACAGTATGGCGCATGATTTTCAAGTCTACCGCCGCACCGGTGCAGCAGGCTTCGTATATATGCACGTCCCGCTGGTAAACTGGGGAATGCGCGCATTGACACAGGTTTTATTTGCAGAACTGGCGTGGGATCCGGACGCCGATATCGCGAAGATCAAAGCGGAATTTCTTTCGCGCCGGTACGGTGCATACGCGGGACGGCTCCGGTCTGTATACGATCAGATCGACATGGCCTCGCAGCAGATTACAAGCTGGCGGGCGTGGAAGGACAGAAGCCTGCTGAGCCGGCTGCAAAGCTGGAACGGAGGCAGACCGGAGCGTCCGCTGCAAGTCGACGACCACTTTCAAACGCCGGAAGCGTTTGACACAGCCGGGGAGCAAATGCTGTCGCTTCTGCAGGCAGCGCTGCTGACACTGCGGGAAACCCTGTCTGCGGTCAAACACGATACCGCGGCCATCCGTACCGATATCGTCACAGCGGTAAATCCTGCGCAGCAGCGCAGCGCACAGCAAAGCGCGCAGCTGCGTCATGCACTGGAGGAAGACCTCCGGCTTCTGGTCTACGGAACAGATACCATGCAGCTCATGCTCCGCATGGGACAGTATTATACCGCGCTTTATGCAGGATGCGATGACCGCGCCGCACTTTTATGGCGGCAGATCGACACGCTGGAACAGCGGCTGGAGCAATACTATATGCCGCTTACGTTCAGCACGGACTGCCTCGATCTCATCAGCAATGACGCGCTGACCAGAACACAGTTGCGCGAGGTCATTGCGCGGTGCAGAAAATTCAGAATCGATCAACATTGGGAGGATGCTGTATGCTGATCAGAACCATTCAGACAGATACGCTTTTTTCATCCGTATATGATTCGCGCAGTTCAATGGGATACGCTGCCGCAGAAGCGGCGGCCAGCGCCATTCGCGCAGTTCTGGAACGGAAGGAAACTGCAAATGTGATTTTTGCCGCTGCGCCTTCGCAGAATGAGATGCTGGAAAGCCTGCTGCGGCAGGACCTGGATTTTTCCCGGATCAACGCCTTTCACATGGACGAGTACCTCGGCCTTGGTCTGGATGACAGCGCTTCCTTCAGCTGCTATCTGACAAAGCATCTGTTCGGCAGGGTAACGTTCCGCACTGTGAATCTGATTCCCGCAAAGCGAACGCCGGAGGCAGCCTGCCGCGCCTACACAGAGCTTCTAAAAGACAATCCGCCGGATGTCGTCTGTATGGGCATCGGGGAGAACGGACATATTGCATTTAATGATCCCGCTGTGGCAGACTTTCAGGATCCCGTCTGGATGAAGCCGGTTCAGCTTGATGCGGTCTGCCGTATGCAGCAGGTGCATGACGGCTGCTTCCCCACACTTGATGCCGTTCCGAAAATTGCCCTGACGCTGACAGTTCCCGCCCTGATGCAGGCAGCGCACCTGATCTGCACAGTGCCGGGACGTACAAAGGCTGCTGCCGTCAAAGCCATGCTGACCGGGCCGATCGATACCGCCTGTCCGGCGTCCATTCTCCGCAGCCACGCGCATGCACAGATGTTTCTGGACACGGACAGTGCCTCGCAGCTTCTGTAAGGTGGGCGCGTATGGAACGCATCGCCATTTGCGGCGGCAGACTGCTCACGCCGCAGGGGATCTTGGAGCAGCATATCCTATTGGCGGAGGACGGCGTGATCACCGCGATCATACCGGAGATAACGCCGATCTCCACGGATTATCGCCGTGTGGATGCAAAGGGACAGTATGTATCCCCCGGCTTCGTCGATATCCACCAGCACGGCGCTGGCGGAAGCGACTATATGGAGCCGGATGCCGATACATATTACACCGTTCTTTCCACACATCTGAAATATGGAACGACCTCTGTCATGCCGACCCTGATGTCTGCAAGCGCAGAGCACACCATCCGCGCAGCCAGGCAATATGTCCGCGCGTTGGCCGATCCCCGGATCTCCTGCAATTTACTGGGTCTGCATGTGGAGGGGCTGTATATCTCGCCCGAGCAGGCAGGCGCGCAGAATCAGAAGCAGATCAAGGCCTTTGACCCAGCAGAATATCACGCCATATGCGAGGCCGCAGAGGGGCATCTTCGGCGCTGGAGCGTTGCGCCGGAGCTGCCCGGTGCGGATGAATTTGCCCGCTTTGCGCGTGACAATCGGATCACATTGAGCATCGCACATTCCGACGCCGATTTTGATACAGTCTGCCGGGCGTTTGAGATCGGCTACAGGCATATCACGCATCTCTATTCCGGATGCAGCAGCGTCGTCCGAAAAAACGGCTTCCGGATCGCAGGCGTGGTCGAGGCTGCCTATTATCTGGATGATATGGACGTCGAGATCATCGCAGACGGCTGCCATCTGCCGCTGTCGCTCCTGAAGCTGATCACAAAGCTCAAGAAGCCGGAGCATATCGCTCTGATCACAGACTCCATTCGTCCAACCGGTCTTGATGTCCGGGAGAGCTTCTCCGGCAGTTCCGATGATCCGATCCCGATCGTCGTCGAGGACGGTGTCGCCAAACTGCTGAACCGGCAAGCCTTTGCCGGCAGCATTGCAACCTCCGACCGGCTGATCCGCACCATGCTTCAGGCCGGCATCGCGCTGGAAGACGCTGTGCGCATGGTCACGGTTCATCCCCTTCGGCAGATGGGTGCCGGCATGAAAAAGGGTGTTTTGCAGGAAGGCTTCGACGCAGATCTGTGTATCTTTGACGAGAAGATCCATGTCACGCAGGTTTTGATTCACGGGAAAACGGTGTATAAAGACGCTGCGGCAGCATAACGCGCTGCCGCAGCAGGAATGCATGCTTGATGCAAAAGAAGGGACGCGAGGTAGCGAGTTGTCTTTTTCATAATCTTTCACCTTTCATTTGTACTTGCTCCCGGTGCCGTTTCTTCATGCTCGAAGTTGCTGCAAAAACGGCATCACGCTACTTCTTCCCCAAGATAGCGCGATACCGTTTTTGCATTCGAGGATTGGGCGTGTATGAACTGTGCCTTTATCCTATCAAAGCATTTTTTGATTGTGAAGCTCCCCCGGGGGATGTTTTTTGAAAAATAGACAAAGTTTTTTCGCATATGAGAGCAGCCCGACATCGGTCGTGTATTACGATGTGAACCAGCAGGAACCTCGTTTTATGAGGTCGACCGCGCGTTGATGGTATTCTATCAAACGCGGGAAAAGGCGTTCTTAAAGTGTGTTCAGAAGCCGATAGAGGATTTCAAGGACAAGCATCCATTTGGTGTTTTCAGATACACCATGGTTTCCCATCCTGTCGTGCAGCGATTTTGAAAATCTATATTGATTTCTTCTGCCAAATGGAGTATAACCGGTATATACCGAAAACACAGGGGGTTACTCATGCCAAGACCGCCACGATGTCGTCGGATCTGCAGCACACCAAAGGTCGATACATTCTGCCCCAACGGATCCAGGGACGCCGAGCCGATCCTGCTGACGCTGGACGAATACGAGGTCATCCGGCTGGTTGACTTGGAGCAGCAGACCCATGAGCAATGCGCAGCACAAATGGATATTTCACGTTCCACAGTGCAGGAAATTTACGAAAGCGCGCGGCGCAAGCTCGCGGCGTGCCTTGTCTATGGGAAGCCGCTGCACATCACCGGTGGGAGCTATCGTATCTGCGGAGGGCAGGAGCATTCGCGCTGTGGACAGTGCCGCCGGACGTATGAGGATCGCAAACACAATACCGATCACGAAGGAGAAAACAGTATGAAAATCGCAGTTACCTATGGGGGTGGACAAATTTTCCAGCACTTTGGTCACACCGCGCAGTTTAAGCTCTATGAGGTCGCGGAAGGCAAGGTTGTCCGTGCAGAGGTCGTGGATACCAACGGCAGTGGGCACGGCTCATTGGCGGGCTTTTTGATGCAGCAGGGCGTGGATATCCTGATCTGCGGCGGTATCGGCGGTGGCGCGCAGACGGCGCTGGCAGAGGCGGGCATCCGGCTCTACGGCGGCGTCAGCGGCGAGGCGGACGCGGCGGTGGACGCACTGCTGGCGGGGCGCTCAGCTACGACCCCAATGTCCGGTGCAGCCACCACGATCACGCACACCGCGAGGGCGGGCACACCTGCGGTGAGCACAGCTGCGGACATCACGGCTGTCACTGATGCGCAGGGGGGCTGAGACGTTTGAAATCATGCACAAAAGCCACGCTGATCACACGAAAAAGTTTCGCAAATTGCAAGTGCAAGTTGCGAAAAGGAGAATCCATATGGATATTCAAGAACTCGTCCGCGCGCAGCGGGCATATTTTCTCTCCGGCGCAACGCGGCCCTACGCGTTCCGAATGGAGCAGCTGAAAAAATTACAGCGCGCGTTACAGACAAACGAGAAGCTGCTGGAGCAGGCCATGTATCAGGACTTCCGCAAGTCTCCGATGGAGGTTTATATGTGCGAAACGGGCATGGTGCTCGAGGAGGTGCGCTTCCATCTGAAGCACCTGAAGGGCTGGATGCGTGAGCGCGCCGTCCCGACGCCGCTGGCGCAGTTCCACGCGAAAAGCTTTGTCTCGCCGGAGCCGTATGGCGTCGCGCTGATCATCTCGCCGTGGAACTACCCCGTCCAGCTCTGCCTGTCGCCGCTGGTGGGCGCGATCTCCGGCGGCAACTGCGCCATCGTAAAGCCGTCGGCTTATGCCCCCGCGACCAGCGCGGCCATCGCGAAGCTCATCGCCGAGACGTTTGACCCACGCTATATCGCCGCTGTCGAGGGCGGACGCGCGGAAAACAGCGCGCTGCTGTCGCAGCGCTTCGACACCATTTTCTTCACCGGCAGCGTCGCCGTCGGCAAGGTCGTGATGGAGGCTGCGGCCAAAAATCTCACGCCCGTCACGCTGGAGCTTGGCGGCAAAAGCCCCGTCATCGTGGATAAAACCGCCGATGTGAAGCTTGCCGCGCGGCGCATCGCGTTCGGCAAGGTCCTGAACGCCGGGCAGACCTGCGTGGAGCCGGACTATCTGCTGATCGAGAAATCGGTCAAGCCCGCGTTCATCGAGGCATACCGGCAGGCGCTGCATGAATTCTTCCCGGACGGCAGCATGGACGAAATGCCCGTGATCGTGTCGGAAAAGCACTTTGCCCGCGTGACGGCGCTGTTGGAGGGACAGACAGCTGTGGTCGGCGGAGAATTTGACGAAAAAACGCGCTTCGTTGCGCCCACGCTGCTGGACGGAGTTTCCCCGGACAGCCCCGTCATGCAGGAGGAGATCTTCGGGCCGATCCTGCCCATGCTGGAGTTCAGCCGGCTGGACAAAGCCATTGATTTCATCCGCAGCCGGGAAAAACCGTTGGCGCTGTATCTGTTCACGTCTGACAAGGCAGCCGAACGCCGCGTGCTGGACACCTGCTCCTTCGGCGGCGGCTGCATCAACGACACGATCATCCATCTTGCTACTACACACATGCCTTTCGGCGGCGTAGGAAACAGCGGCATGGGCAGCTATCACGGCAAAAAGAGCTTCGACACATTCACGCACGCACGCAGCATCGTCAAAAAATCCACCTGGCTCGATCTTCCGATGCGCTACCACCCGTATTCGGAGAAAAAGCTCGGGATAATAAAGCGGTTTATGAAGTAATTCTGCACGGCAAATGCGTCTCTTGGGTTACTTGGGTGCGTCAGAAATTTTGAGCTGCTTTAATCTTCGCGGGAAAGATCCAAGAAAACCGAAGGGGTTTTCTAGGGTGTATCTGAAAACTCATGATGTGACCGGCAGCGAGGGATTTTTGCGTTGCGCAAGACATTTTTTCGCAGGAATACTGACGTATTTCAAGGAAAAATGACGCGGCGCACCGCAAAAAGGCCCGCTGTCCGGGTGCGTTGGGAGTTTTCAGATACACCCTAGGTCGGTTCAAGAAGATCCGGAGGGAAATCGAAATCCCTCCGGGCTCGTTTTCTTTTGCCAGCGTTTTCTTTTGGAGAAGTAAAAGAAAATGCTGATGGGCAGTTGCAGATTTCTAATATGAGTTCCTACACTGTAAAATCTATCATCGATCACAAAAAATAATGCGGGTTCGCCGCAGATTTCCGTAAAAAAACAGCTCGTACTGCCGGGCGGAGCAGAGCCCCGCCCCTACCAAGGTTTTACATGATGTCGCAGTCCTCCTAAATTTGCAGCGTTCGAATCCCCTCAGGCCCTTTGGGCCAGCGTCCCTACCCCTTTTGGCTCTTCGGGCCATTTCCCCCTGATAGGGGGAATCGGCCCCTTGTGCCCAAGGGGAGCCGGGTACATACAAATTTTCTGAGCTGTTCGAAATATCAAAAATTTTTTTCAAAACCCTATTGACAAATGGCGGGTACGTGGATATACTATAACCGTAATGATAATTATTATCAATATTAATTCAGCAAAGGAGATCAGTCCATGTCCATTGCCCGTAAGCACAGCCGCAAACGCGATGCAATTCTCGAATGTCTGCGCTGTACAACGAGCCACCCGACGGCGGAGTGGGTCTACACGCAGCTCAAGCCCACCATCCCTGACCTGTCGCTCGCGACGGTCTATCGAAACCTCGCCATGTTCAAGGACGAGGGCACGATCGATTCCGTCGGCGTCTACAACGGACTGGAACGCTTTGATTTCCGTACCGATCCCCACGCGCACTTCATCTGCCGCATCTGCGGCGCGGTCAGCGACATCAACTGGCTGGAGCTTCCTGCGGATACCCTTTCCGAGGTCGAACAGCAGACCGGCTCGAAGGTCGAAGACTGCCGCATCGCCGTCACCGGCGTCTGCGCCGACTGCGCAAAAAAGGACGCGCACTGACATTCATCCATCCACAATTTTATCATCAAAAAATTATTTTACGGAGGAATTTATCATGAAGAAATTTGTTTGCAAGGTCTGCGGTTACATCTACGAAGGCGACGCTGCTCCGGCAGAATGCCCCGTCTGTCATGCAAAGAGCAATATGTTCGAGGAAGTCAAGGGCGAGCTGACCCTGGCTGCCGAGCATGAGTACGGCATCTACGCCAAGACCGTCAAGAATAACCCCGACATCTCCGAGGCTGACAAGAAGTACATCTTCGACCAGCTCAAGGCCAACTTCAACGGCGAATGCTCCGAGGTCGGCATGTACCTGTGCATGGCCCGCATCGCCCACCGCGAGGGCTATCCCGAGATCGGCCTGTACTGGGAAAAGGCCGCTTACGAAGAGGCGGAGCACGCCGCCAAGTTCGCCGAGATGCTCGGCGAGGATCTCGAGCCCAACATGAAGGCCACCACGAAGGACAACCTCAAGTGGCGTGTCGACTGCGAGTTTGGCGCAACCCAGGGCAAGTTTGACCTCGCCAAGTGCGCCAAGCAGAATAACCTCGACGCCATCCACGACACTGTCCATGAAATGGCCAAGGACGAGGCCAGACACGGCCGCGCGCTCAAGGGCCTGCTGGAGCGCTACTTCAAGTAAGATGGACTACACGGAAAACACCGTGATCTGCAACTGCAAGCATGTGACCTTGGCGGACATTGACAACGCGCTACAGAGGAGCGCGCGCTTCTCCGATGTGGAGAAGGAGTTTGCCGAGGTGCAGAAGCTGACCAGCTGCTCGACCGGCTGCGGCGGCTGCCACGATAAGATTATGGCAGTCCTCTCCGAGCGGCTCAGCGGCTGAGAATAAAGGAGAATTTGAACATGAAATACGTCTGCGATATCTGCGGCTATGTCTATGACCCGGAGGTCGGCGATCCCGATAACGGCGTCGCCCCCGGCACGCCTTGGGAAGAAGTCCCCGAAGACTGGGTCTGCCCGCTCTGCGGCGTTGGCAAGGACCAGTTCAGCGAAGAAGCATAAGCCTTAATTTAGAGGGGCTGTCTCACTAAGAGACAGCCCCTTCTTTTGCATTCTGTGCTTTTCGTCAGCAAACGCTGTGCAGATCAAATGAGCCAGCGGTTGACCCACGGGATCCTTTTTAAAATCAAATAGATGCAATAACTTCCAAGGAGGCACAGCAGCGTAAGGAACGGGACCGAAACGGCTGGGCGGAAGCAGCTGGTTGAAAAGCCAACATGGGCCAGCACACGCAGGACCAGCAGATGCGCCAGATACACGCAGAACGAGCCGCCGGACAGCGCCTTTGCCATGCGCGCCAGCTTCCCGTATCCCTTTTTCCCGACCCGTATACACAGTGAAAAGGCGCCTGCCGCGATGAGGCACGGCCCCGGCGACAACCCCTCCAGCAGCTGCGCAGACAGCTTTCCTGTACGGATAGATCGGAGCCACGTACCGGCAAAGCAGATGAGAAATCCAGCGAGGATCATTGCAGCCGTCAAATGTACCGGGAGCGGCTTACGCTTTATCAGAAAATGCCCCAGCCAGGTGCAGCCGATCGCACCCCAGGCCAGCGTGAGCGGCCATTGCAGAAAAATGCCGGAAAACGCATGGAGAAGTCCGAGGCCCTTGGCCGTCGGAAGGAGCACACCGGATACGATCCAGAACCCCAGCGCATAACGCTCCGTTTTTTCATCCGCATTTGCCGCAAACGTGTATGTGACCGGCAGCGCGGCATATACCAGCAGCATGATATGCAGAAAATACAGATGGCCCTCATGCTGGCCGCACAACAGCTCCAGCAAAATCGTGCGCAGCGCTTCCGCAGTGAGCTTTTCATGCAGAAAGCGTGGAACCAGCTTGTAAACAGCCGCCCAGACAAGCAGCGCAAGCAGGATATGCGGAATGTTCCGTTTCCAGATGCGCCGGACGGACAGGCCGCCGCTTCTATCCAGAAACAGAACGCCGCTGCACATCAGAAACAGCGGAACCGCGCCTCTTGCAAGGCTGTTCCAGAACAGGCCTTCCAGCCACGCAGCGCTCCCGATCTGCCTGCCGAGCAGGACCTCGCTGGATACATGGATCATCACCACGCAGACGATCGCAAGCGTTTTCGCGTAATCAACGGCGGCGATCCTGCTGCCGGTCATCGCCTCCGGCGTTTTCTCAAAGAGCCGCATACAATCCTTCCTTCAACAGGTTCTGGTAGATAGCTCCATTCTAAGCTTGCAGTACCCACAAGTCAAGTTCATGATCCGGCTTTCCTTCGCGTCGGGCAGCCGCTGGTTTATGTTCAGGATGCTTCTTTTCGGAATATGAAAACATACTGTGCGTGGTAGACCGCGCCGTCCTCGCCCTGCAGGTCGGCGGCGACGGTATATTTCGCATTGGGGCCGGTGAGCGTGAGACAGTCGCCGGGCAGATCGTCCTGCGTGAGCGTCTGCCGCGCGCCGCCGCGCAGCGGCTCGACCGTTACGGTGTACGGCCCGGACAGCGGCAGGGAAAAGCCCAGCTGCACCTCCTGCACATCTTCGTTTAGATACTCGTTATAGCGCCAGTCCTCGGACGCCAGCAGAACTCTGACCGTTCCGTCTGCCGCCGTCCGCGTCAGGGAGCGGCACACAACGCGGTCCACCCTGTTGTTCAGGAAAATAAGTTGAAGATTCGGCACCGGCGCGATGAGCGTGTCGAGATAGTCCCAGTCAACAGGCGTTTTCAGATAATAGCTGTCCGAATGAAAATCCGGGCCGTCCCACAGGCGCGTGACGTGAACCGCCTGATCAAGCAGGCGGACACTCAGTCGTCCCTGCGGCGTGTCGAACATAACGGTCAGCTCCCGCTGTTCGCCGGAGGCGTATTCGTCAAGCTTCTCTGTATACAATTCCGGCTGCAGCGACGCGAGATAGTCTTTCAGCGCGTCTTCGTCCATGCAGGTACCGTCCTTGCCGCGCGGGTCGTTCCACGGGTCGACGCTGCTGACCGTCACGGCGCTTAAGTCCTGCCCATCAAAGATCCGCTGCGTGCCCGGCTGCGCGTCATAGGCCAGCGCCACGTAGCCGGAGCACATCGCCAGCACGAACAGCGTCAGTCCGATCAGGATCGCGCCCGTGCGCTTTTTTTCAGGCTTCATGACCGCCTTCAGCCGGTAGCGCAGCGCGCCCGCCGTGGCAGACAGGCAGGTCGTAAAGCCCCGCTCGTCGCCCGCGGTCTGCAGCAGCAGCTCCGCATACTGCCGCCGGACAGGCTGCGGCTCGTCCAGAAGAACAGATTCATCGCAGCTGAGCTCAAAATCATCGGCGCTTTTGCGCATGGCGGCCCACATGAGGGGATTGAACCAGCACATGGCCGTGCAGAACGTCAGAAATAGCTTCGCCTCCGGGTCGCCGCGGGAGATATGAATGATCTCATGCCGCAGGATGAGCGACAGCTCCTCCTGCGTATACTCGCGCATGGGCAGCACGATGCGGGTCGTCCGATTATACAGGCCGATGGACAGCGGCGTCGTGACCGCGTCGGAGCGCACGAGCTTCCACTTGCATTTCCGGATCCACGCGCGTTCCAGCTCGATCTCCCAGACATGCAGCGTCTGCCGGTCCGTGACCGGAACGGCGTTTTTTAAAATTCGACGGCGGAACGCGAGGTGCGACCCGATCTTCCAGACCATCACGCCCACCGCACCTACGGCCCAGACGGCCAGCATCACATAGACGAGCGTCCTCGGCGCATGCAGGACGAGCTTTTTCCCGTCCGTGGGCAAATCGAGCCTGCCGACAAACACGTATATCCAGTCCGGCAGCAGCCAGAGCATCGCGCACACGCGAGCGGAGACCCATCTGCGCAGCCACGGCATCACGGCCATCAGGAGCACATAATAGACCCCCAGCTCCAGAAACACGCGCATCAGCGCGCACAGCGTGAGCTGCACCGCCATCTGCGCCCCACCGGCGATCACACCGAGAATCGGATAGAGCAGCATCATCATTGGCAGATAATAATAGCCGCCGAAGGGCAGGAAGCGCGGCCGCTCATGCTCTTCCCTACCCGCCCGGTCTGCCAGCTCCCGCTCGGAGCGGTCCCAGACGACCCACGCGAGAACTCCGCCGCACAGCACCCCGAACAACAGCCGCAGCGCCATCGCCGCGCTCATAGCGTGCCCTCCCGCAGAAGCTCGCGCAGCTCCTCCAGCTCCTCCGCCGTTAAGCCGCTTGCGCACAGCGCGGCGGCAAACGCGGGCAGACTCCCGCCGCAGAGGGTATCATAGAATTTCCGACCCTGCCGGGCAAGATACGCCTCCCGCGCGACCAGCGGCCAATATTCCGCGCTGCGGCCTGTTTTTTCAATGCGCAGAAAGCCCTTGTCCGCCAGCCGCGACAGAACGGTCAAAAGCGTCGTCGGGGCCATCGGGTGGGTCTTGTCCAGAATCGCGGCGATCTGCGCGCGCTTTGCCGGAGCCTCGCAGGCCCAGACGGCCTGCATGACCGCCAGCTCCGCGTCCGGCAGCGTCCGAATGCGTTCTGTCATGGTATATCATTCCTCTACATTTGTAGTATATCTGCATTCTACATCTGTAGAGTAAGTTTGTCAAGGCATCCCGTCCATAAAATCGGGATCAAAATCAAAAAGCGCGTCGTCCGGCAGCTTGTCAGAGCGCTCAGCGGACTCGATCCGCTCCCGCGCCAGCCGTCCGGCCTCCTGCACAGCCTCGCCGAAGCCGCTCAAGGCGGCGAACGGTGCAAACTGTGCTGCGCGGTCGCACCGCCGCATCGGCGCATGACGCGCGGAGACGGGCCGCTCCATCTCCAAAAGCTCCTGTTCACTCAGCATATGATATCTGCCTCCTCTGCGGCAAGTGTACCACAGAGGAGGTGGATGCGTCAAGAAATATTCGAATATTTGTTTTAATTTAAAATTTCCCAGCCAGATCCCGCTTCTCCTGCTCCGGTAAAAACGCGGCGTCCAGCGCGAAGCGGGCCATGGTCCGTAGGTCATCCGGCGCAAAGCCCATGTCCGCGACGCAGTGCCGGTACTCATCCTCGAGCGTCACGGCGGCGAGGGTCATATTGTCGGTGCTGATGCACACGCGCAGCCCGGCGTCCAGCAGCTTTTTCGCCGGGTGCTGCGCATAGGACGGCTGCGTTTTGCACTGGATATTGCTCGTCGGGCAAATCTCCAGCGTGACGCCGTTTTGAATCGCACGCTGCCAGAGCGTGGGATCGTCAAAAATATGGTGGCCATGCCCGATACGCTTCGCGCCGAACTCCAGCGCGTCCCGCACGGTGTCCGGCCCCTGCGAGTCGCCCGCGTGGCACGTGAAGGGCAGGCCCAGCTCTCGCGCCAGGTCGAAAATCGGGTGGAAATTTCGCAGCGGGACAATCCCCTCCGCGCCCGCCAAGTCCATCCCCACAACGCCGGAGCCGAGATATTCCTGCGTCAGCCGCACGGTTTCAAGGTTTTCCGCCATGTTGGCCGTCTCCGGGCCGATGCACATACAGCACAGCAGAATGCCGCAGCGATAGTCCGGGAAGGCGCGCAGCGCCTGCTCCCGCCCGGCCAGCACGGCCTCGATGGCGTCCTGCTGCCGCAGTCCGGCACGCGTATGCAGCTGCGGCGCGAAGCGAAGCTCGTCGTAAATATGCCCCTGCCGCGCAAGCGTCGTGAGCACATCGCAGGTGATGCGCGTGATGCCCGGCGCGTCCTGCATGAGCTGCAGGGGCAGCTCAAACCGGGCAAGATAGGTATTCACGTCGCGGCAGTCCGCCGTCTTGACCAGCCAAGCGTAAAATTCGTCCAGCGTGTCCACCGGCAGCGAAACGTGCTTTTCCTGCGCCATGCGCCACATCGTCTCCGGCGGCACTGCGCCGTCCAGATGCAGGTGCAGCTCGATCTTCGGGATCCGCGTTACGTCCATTGCAGATTCTCCTTTGCGTTTTTCTTTTATTGTAGCTGCCGCTGCACGGGCCGTCAACCGCAAAATCCTCAGACAGCAAAGCGCTTCCGGACGTTGACACAGAGCGGCGGTTCGCGGTATGATAACAGAAACACATTGCCGGAGCCTCCGGCAGAAAGGCTGACAGCATGAGACTTGATAAATATCTGAAGGTTTCCCGCCTCATCAAGCGCCGCACGGTCGCGAACGAGGCCTGCGACAATACCCGCGTGACGGTCAACGGCAAGCCGGCCAAGGCCAGCTATGACGTGAAGGTCGGCGATCATATTTCCATCGCCTTCGGCGCACGGACCGTTACGGTCGAGGTGCTCGCCGTGGCCGAGGCTGTGCGCAAGGACGACGCGGCGGCCATGTACCGCGAAATATAGCGGATCTTATTGCTGCATACGATCCTGTTTCCTGCGTATATATGTAGGGAGAAGCCGGCATACCCGGACAGAAGAAAGGATGATACCATGCAGCAGGCGCTGATCGAAACGAATCTTGCCCAGCAGCCGCACCGGCTGACGCTCGACTCGCGCAGCCGTCTTTCCATCACAGGCGTTCTGGAGGTCGAAAGCTTTGACGACACGGAGATCCTTCTGACCTCCACGCGCGGCCCGATGTCCATCCGCGGACAGGGACTGCATCTGCAGCAGCTGTCCATCGACGGCGGGCAGGTCCTGGTCGACGGGAGCGTCGATGCGATCTCGTATGAGGACGATATCCCGCGCGGCGGCTTTTTCGCCCGGCTGTTCGGCTGATGGAGATCCCTGTCTCGGCGCAGGCGCTGACCTTTGCGCAGGGAGCGCTGCTGGGGCTGGGGCTGTGTCTGGCCTACGATCTGCTGCGTGCGCTGCGGCAGCTTTGCCCGCGGACGGGACTTGCGGCGGACGCGCTGTTCGGCCTGCTGCTCACGGCCTCGTTTTTGTCCTTCGCGCTCACGGCGGGACAGGGGCAGTTCCGGCTGTATGTGTTCCTCGCCGTATTTCTGACCGCCGTTCTGTATTTCCTGACGCTCAGCCCGCTTATGCTGTGCGTGTTCCGGGGACTTTTCCGTCTGCTGGGGCGGATTTTGCGGACGCTGTTCGCGCCTGTGCGCTTTTTTTTGAAATTTCTCAAAAAAATTTCAAAAACCCTCTTTGCAAGCTTCCGAAAATGGGGTACAATGACCTGTAAGCATATTCTCGATTGGAAACACGCACAACTGGAAAGGAGCAGACGCCGGAATGAAATTCGTCAAGTCGTCTCTGCTGGTCAAGCTGGTGATTCTGATCCTCGTTGTGTACGCCACTGTTACCCTGGTGCGCCTTCGCTCCCAGATCAGCGAAAAGGAAGCAGAGGCTGCCGGGCTGACAAGCTCCATCGCAAGCACACAGCAGGAAAATGACCGGCTGCAGAGCTCGATCGACGCGCTCGACACGCCCGAGGGGCTGGAACAGGTCGCGCGCGACCAACTCGGCATGGTATCAGAGGGTGAGATCGTCTTTGAAGATGTCGGTGACTAAACAAAATGGGGGACCAGGATAGAAAGATGCAGTTGAAGGTTGGAGAAATTGTTGAAGGAACTGTCAAGAGCCTGACCAAATTCGGCGCGTTCGTCGCGCTGGACGCAAACACGACCGGACTTGTCCACATTTCCGAGGTCGCGCACGCCTATGTGAGCGATCTGCACGAGTATCTGACCGAGGGCCAGACTGTCAAGGTCATGGTCATCGGACTGGACGCCGGAAAGATCAATCTTTCCATCAAGCGCACCCTGCCTGCGCCCACGCGGCAGCAGACCCAGCGCCCGCGCGGCAGCTTCCAGCAGCGTCAGGCGCAGCCGAACCGGCAGCAGCCGTCCGCGCCGCAGCAGAAATCGTTCGACGATATGCTCAAGCAGTTCATGTCCGAGTCGGACAGCAAAATGTCCTCCATCCGCGCCTATTCCGACCACAAGACCAAGACCAGAAAACGATAACCGGAAAACGCCCCGGAGCGGTCAGCCGCGCCGGGGCGAGGAGCTATTTATGAATGTTTTGATTACCGGCGGCTCGCGCGGCATCGGGGCCGCAGCCGTGCGCGCGTTTTCCGCGCGCGGTGACCGGGTCGCGTTTTTCTATGAAAAGGAAGACGAAAAGGCGGCGGCTGTCGCCGCCGAGACCGGCGCGCTTGCCGTCCGCTGCGACGTTGCGGACGAGGCGGCGGTGAACGCCGCGTTCGCGCAGCTTCCCGGCACAGATCTTCTCGTCAACAACGCCGGGATCGCGGATTATGCGCTCATCAACACCATCACACCCGAACGCTGGCACAGGCTGTTTGCCGTCAACGTCGACGGCGCGTTTTACTGCATCCGCGCAGCCCTTCCCCATATGCTGCGGCAGCAGTCCGGCTGCATCCTCAACGTCAGCTCCATGTGGGGGCAGATCGGCGCGTCGTGCGAGGCGGCGTATTCGGCGACGAAGGGCGCGATCCTCGCTCTGACCAAGGCGCTGGCGCAGGAGCTGGGGCCGTCCGGCATCCGCGTGAACGCCGTCGCGCCGGGCGTCATCCAGACCGATATGTGCGCGCACGTAGACCCCAGCGTTATGGAGGGTCTGCGGCAGCAGACGCCCATCGAGCGGCTGGGCACGCCGGAGGACATCGCGCGGGCGATGGTCTATCTGGCAGACGCAGCGTTTGTCACCGGGCAGGTTCTGCCTGTCAACGGAGGCTTCGTCATCACGTAACACTTGACAAAGGAGAAAAAAATGAAACGCTTCTTGCAAAGACTTTCGCTCCTGCTCGCCGTGCTTCTGCTGCTGACCACAGCAGTCTTCGCCGACTTCGGCCCCAAGCCGCAGCTGGTCGTCCGGGTCGAGCAGCCGCCGCAGGAGGAGTATTATCTCGATCTGCTGGACACGGGCGACTGGGCGAAAAATCTCTATGACCTGGACGAGCGGGAGCTTGACCCGGCGCTGCTGGCCGCGCTCCGCGCGGCTGTTCCGTCAGGCTGGCACGCCTGCATTGCACAGGGTTCCACGCGCGCACCCATCTGGGGCGAGCTGACGGGCGAGCCGGACGGCTCCGGCGCGATGCTGCACAGCTTCCGCTACTACGGCGTTCCGGAGACATACCGCATTCTGATGGTCACGGCCTCCGGCGAGACGTTTTTGTCGGATGTGCTGACGCGCAGGACGCTGCAGTCCTCCGTCACGGTCGACTGGACGGCGAAAACGGCAAAGCCGCCTTTGCAGTCCGTGGGATATCTGCTGCAATTCGCCGCGACGTTTGTGCCGACGATTCTGATCGAGCTTGTGGTGCTGCTCCTGTTCGGGTTCAAGCTGAAAGAAAACTGGAAGCCGTTCCTGCTCGTCAATCTCGTGACGCAGGGGCTGCTGCACGGGTATTTCGCGCTGTTCGCCGTCAACAATGGCGTCGGGCCGGGATATTTCATGCTCTTCTTCCCGGCAGAGCTGGTGATCGCGCTGCTGGAGGCGTTTATTTACCGCGCCGCACTCAGGGGCCGGTCAAAGCGCCGCGCGTTCCTGTGCGGCTTGTGCGCCAACGTCTGCTCGGCTGCGCTGGGCTTTTTTCTGGCAGAGCCGGTCTGGCAGTTCGTCGTATCCATCAGCTGAGGCTGCTGATCACATCAAAAACCGGGGAAGCCAGTTTTTCTGTCTTCCCCGGCCGCTTTTTTCAGGCTGCTTTTCCGCAGCCTTGTTTTTTTATTCAAAAAACTGAAAATCTTTCTTGAAAAGAAGGTTGTCAGTTGATATAATAGTTCTATTCCGGGAAAAAGGAGGGGATTCCGCGATGGAAAATGAAGAACTCCCGCAATATATGCGGATTGCGGTTTCCGTAGCCGTGCGGATCGCGGACGGGCAGCTTGCAGAGGGGGAAAAGCTCTCCGGGCGCTCGAAGCTTTCGTCGGAGTATCAGGTTTCCCCCGAAACGATCCGCAAGTCCGTGCAGCTGCTGCGCGATATGCAGGTCGTGACCGTCAAGGAGCAGAGCGGCGTGTACGTGCGCTCTGCGGAAAACGCGAAGCGCTATCTGCAGATGGTCGGCGAAAAAAACGAGCTGCGGCAGAAAAAGCAGCGGCTGCGCGCGCTGCTTGCCCAGCAGGAGGCCGTGGCGCGGCAGGTGTCGGAGCTGTGCGGCAGCATTCTCGATGATTCCGTGCAGCCCGAACAGGCTGCGGAGCAGCTGAAGACCTTCTCCTGCCGCGTGCCGCAGGACTGGCCGGACGCGGGAAAGACCCTCGGCTCGCTCCATTTCTGGCAGGCGACGGGGGCGACCGTCGTCGCCATTGCGCGCGCGGACGCGCTGACCGTCTCGCCGGGGCCGTATGCCGAGCTTCGCAGCGAGGACCGCATTCTCTTTGTGGGCGACCAGGAGGCACGGGAGGCCGTCGCCCGGTTCTTCAGCAAAACAGAAACAACATGATCCGGCGGGTGTCTGCCTGCCGGAAGGAAAGGAGACACACGTGGTTCACAACGAACTTCACGCGCTGGATCTGGCGATCATCGGCGCGTATCTGATTGCAATGGTGCTCATCGGCCTTGTGGTGGTCAAAAAGGTCCGGAGCATGGACGATTATTATCTCGGCGGACGCGCCATGGGTGCGCTGAAGATCGGCGCGCTCTGGATGGCCGGCTGGATCGGCGGCTCATCCGTCATCGGCACGTCGTCCAACAGCTATTCCATGGGCATCACCGGCATCTGGTACGTCGGTGAGATCGCCATCGGCTGCGTGCTGTTCGCACTCGTCATGGCCGAGCCCGTCAAGCGCGTGAGCGAGGTGCTGCAGAACATCACCTTCCCGGAGATGATCCGCGCGCGCTACGACCAGAAAAACAGCACCATGGCCAGCATCACGACCATCCTTGCGATGATCGGCTACACGGCGGCGCAGTTTGTTGCCGGCGCCTCGATCCTCAATGTCCTCACGGGCTGGGATCTCGGGCTGTGCTATGTCCTTGCGGCCGTGGTCATCGTGTTTTATGTCTCGACGGGCGGCCTGCTCGCCGTGACGTATACCGACATCGTGCAGATGGCGCTGCTGCTGCTCGGCGTGGTGTTTCTGGCGGTGCCGCTGGTCGGCAGCATGCTGCATAAAAACGGCATGAGCCTTGTCGCCGACCTGCCGGCGAGCTTCTTTGACCTCGGCGCGTGGGGCTGGCCGACGATCGCCGCACTGGGCCTGTCCACGGTCATGTCGTTTTTCACGAGCATGGACAGCTACACCCGCTGCATCGCGGCCAAGGACGCCAAAACCGCCCGCACCGGCACGATCTATGCGGCCGTGCTCGTGCTCATCATCGCCGGGGCGAGCACCTTCCTCGGTATGGCCGGAAAGCTCATCCTGCCCGATCTGGCATCGTCCAACAATGTCATTGCGGCGCTCGTGGTCGAGCTCTTCCCGCACGGGCTCAAGGGCCTTGTGCTCATCGGCGTGCTCAGCGCCATCATGTCCACGGCGGACATCTCGGTGCTCACGGGCTCTGCCAGCCTGACCAAGGACATTTACCAGCGCTATTTCCATCCCGAGGCGTCGGAAAAAACCCTGATGCGCGTCGGCCTTGCCGCGTCGCTGTTTGTGGGTGTGCTCGGCGCGGTGTTCGGGTGGTTCACGCAGGATATCATGAACATCCTGCTCATCACGTTTACCATCAACTCGGCGGGGCTGTTCCTGCCGACGATCGGCGCGTTCTTCTGGAAGAAGTCGTGCTCTGCGGGCGCGTTCGCGTCCATGCTCTCGGCGACGATCATCGCCATCGCCTGGTTCATCGGCGGCAAGGTCAGCGCGCTGCCGCTGTTCTCGATCGATGCGCTCTGGCCGAGCTTCGGCGTTTCGGCCGTGCTGTATGTCGTCATCTGTCTGGCGCACCGCCAGACCCCGGAGGAGCAGGAGCAGGCCGAGCGATTCTACGCCGCGCGCTGAGCAGCATGACCCCCATCCCAAGATAGGAGTTTACGTCACTATGGAGCAAAAGAAGAAGATGCCCCTCGAGGGGATTCGCGTTGTGGAGCTGGCGACGGTCGTCGCCGCCCCGACCGCGTCGCGCGTGCTGTGCGCGTTCGGCGCGGAAGTCATCAAAGTAGAAACCAGGATCGGCGACGAGATGCGCCGCGCCGGTGAGTTCGAGATGGTCGTGTGCGAGGACGATAAAAACCCGCTGTTCACCATCCAGAACAGCGGCAAGCGCCTGACGAGCATCGATCTGAAAAATCCGGACGGCAAGGCGGCCATGCTCAGGCTGCTCGAGACGGCCGATGTGTTCCTCACGAACGTCCGCCTGCCGTCGCTGGGCCGTCTGGGTCTCGATTACGAGACGCTGCATGCAGCCTACCCCGGCCTCGTGTACGCGCACTTCTCCGGCTTCGGCCCCAAGGGCCCCGATGCCGCCAAGCCCGGCTTTGACAGCACGGCGTTCTGGCTGCGCAGCGGCCCGATGGCCGACTGGCAGGCGCCCGGCTCGTTCCCGTTCACGCCCACCTATGCCTTCGGCGACATGGCCACGAGCTCGGCCTTCCTGTCCGGCATCCTCATGGCGCTCATCGGCAAAAAGAGCACCGGCATGGGCACGTTTGTGAGCACGTCGCTGTTTGCCAGCGGCATCTGGTGCAACGCCATCGGCGTCGTGTCGCACCAGCCGCAGTTCGGCGGCGACCGTCCGAACGACCCCCTGCGCCCGTCCGACCCGTTCTGCCACTTCTACCAGTGCAGCGACGGAAAGTGGATCGGCGTGTTCGACAACGAATACCGCCGCGAGCTGCCGAAGTTTGCAAACCTCTTCGGCATGCCGGAGCTGGTCGACGATCCCCGCGCCGCCAGTCTGGAGGCGCTGCACGAGACCGACTTTGTCGTCGAGGTCGTTACGCGGCTCAACGCCATTTTCAAGACGAAGCCCGTCGCCGAGTGGGAAGCCTTCCTCTCGGAAAACAACGTCTCCTGCGAGCGTATGCGCTCCATCCGCGATGTGAGCACCGACGAGCAGGCCATCGCCAACGGCTATGTGCGCAAGGTCGCCTTCAAGGATGACCTCGAGGTCATGATGCCGTGCCCGCCGATGCAGTTCTCGGAGTACGCCATGCGCCCCTACACGTCCGCCGGCCGCCTCGGCGCCGATACGGACAGCATCTTCCACGACCTCGGATATACCGACACGGAGATCGCCGCTATGAAGGACAGCGGCGCCATTCAGTAATGAAAAAGGAGAACTTATTATGAAAATCGTTCTGGCCGAAGTACCTTATACCAAAGACAGAGACATCAGCATCGAGCGTTCCTGCCTCCCCGAGGGTGCGGAGCTGACGATCGCCGTGTTCGACGAGCACGCCGAGAACAACGACGCGTTTTACGCCGAGATCAAGGACGCCGACATCATCATCGACGGCTACGTCCACTTCGGCAAAAAGGAGATCGACGCCATGGATCACTGCAAGGTCATCTCCTTCCAGTCCACGGGCTACAACGAGGCCGACCTCGACTATGCGCGCGAGAAGGGCATCGCCGTCTGCTCCATCCTTGACTACTGCACGCAGGAGACCGCCGAGAGCGCCATGGCGCTCATGCTCAATCTCCAGCGCGGCATCCGCCAGTATGACCGCAGCGTCCAGCAGGACCACGTCTGGGACTATCAGGTCGTGCCGGGTCTCAAGCGCATCGCCGGTCAGGTCATGGGCATCGCCGGTCTCGGCCGCATCGGCCAGTCCGTCGCCCGCAAGGCGCTGGCGTTCGATATGGAGGTCATCGCCTACGACCCGTTCCTGCCGCCCGCCATTGCCTAGAACCTCGGTGTCAAGCTTGTCGATTTCGACACCCTGCTCGCCGAATCCGACGTGCTGAGCCTGCACATGAACCTCACCGACGAGAACTACCATATGTTCAACAAGGAAGCGTTCATGAAGTGCAAAAAGCACCCCATCATCGTCAACGAGGGCCGCGGTCCGCTGATCTGCGACGAGGATCTCGTCTGGGCGCTCGATAACGGCTACATCCGCGGCGCCGCGCTCGACATGGTCGAGAGCGAGGACCCCGATCTGGATACCTGCCCGCTCGTCGGCCGCGACGACGTGCTGCTCACGCCGCACAGCGGTTATTACTCCGACACGTCCAACTACCTCGTGGCAAAGCTCTCGATGGACAACGCCCTGTACTACGTCAACGGCGAGTACGACAAGGTCAAGGCCATCCGCAACGGCGTCAACGCCTGATCACCGCCTCCGTTTCCGCCGGGCTGCATTCTGAACTTACCTATCAATTACCAAGGCATGAATTTTCTGCCCTTCTTTCATTCTGTTTTTGCGATCTCAACCAATCTCCTCACTTACCGTACTTATCGTCAGCCCGGAGGAACTGCATATCCCCGTGTCCGCGTCCGGCCG